>Ga0187778_10001268_pt1 | contig 17707 bp, 15 predicted proteins | sample 1015_Q2_SP5_20_M_FD_132418 | JGI IMG/M metagenome (GOLD analysis project Ga0187778, IMG submission 132418) | Tropical peat soil microbial communities from peatlands in Department of Meta, Colombia - 1015_Q2_SP5_20_MG | ecosystem: Environmental > Terrestrial > Soil > Wetlands > Peat | place...
CCTCGCAACGAGTGACGAGCGGCAGCAGACGCTCCAGACAACCACCTGGCCATTCTCATCCTTGCCCCCGTCTACTGGTAGGCAAGCCATTTGAACCACATCGAGTCACTGTCCTGCTCGTAAGCTTCCGACAGATGATCGCTGCCATTCGCCATGGTAATGTTCTCATTCGCCTCACTCAAATAGGTGATGCGTTGGCTCGAACCTGCGCGGTAGGCCCATGCGTCATCCATGTATGCATAGGCGTAATACGGCAGGGGGTTGTTGAAGGATCCGTTCACTTCCGTACGCTCGACAATCCACTCCGCCGATTGGCCACTAAACGTGTCGCCCGCCGGCATGGCTATCGACGCCGAGACGCTAAAGTTCGTGTTGTAGTTCGCCATGAAGTAGAAGCCGGTAATCACACCATTCTGGACGCCTACCCACGAGGTAGCGTAGATGTTGTCGCCTGGAGATACGGGGAAATTCTTGATCACAACTTCGGACTCCGGAATAAACTCGATCCAAGCGGAATATTTGGCTACGCCATTGACCCACTCCTGCTCCGTCCCATCTTGAATCAGGTCATTGCAACTGCAGTTGCCATCGATTCCCACCCACATCGAGCTGTAGCCCGTGAACTTTTCGAACTCGGAGCCGATGTTAGGAACCACCCAGAAACCCACGACTTGGTCAAACACCGGGCTGCCACCCACCAGAGAATAACCGCTCCAGTTGCCGGATAGGGATTTCGTGGTGTTCTTTACCGTCGGGCGGGTCGCCAGCCGCTGATTTGGCCGGTGGAACCGTCCCGGATTCGGCGCCAGTTCGCCGGTGATGCGAGTGGCCCCCACCGCTCTCTGCCACATCGTGTAGGCCTTTTTGTCGTTGGCGTCGGGACGGCGAGGATAACCATACGCCTGCAAGTCTTCATCGGCAGCGGTTGCTGGATCAAACCCGGCCGGAGCCCCGGCATACACCGTGACCGCGGAACCCCCGGGAAGGTGGCTTGATATTGCGTAGTTTGAATCCGCTTGCACCGATGACGAACGAAGTGGTTGAGCGCTAACGCTGCCGACCGACAGAAGCAGCGCCGAAGAGGTCAGCAAGACGAACTTTCCGGTTCTTTTCATGGCTTTTCTCCGATTCAGATATTGGGAATTTGTATTCCCTACTGGATTACGCGGGAAAAGAAGGCAAAGAGGCTCAAAGCCTGATCTGAGATCCCCCTCGCCCTAGCGAGCCGATGGCTTCCTCGAAAATTGAAGCCACGAATGTGAAAGCGTTCGGCGCTTTGCTGTGGTTTCTCCTAGCCGCCCTTGTTCGCTCGATGATGCCGTAGAATCAGTCCGTTACACGAAAGTCGCGCGCGGTCTTTGCGGATATTGAAGGGAGGCGGAGGGAGGGAAGTTCCACTGGGGCGAAAGCAGGAAAATCACCGTAGGGTGGGATGGGTGGGCCGTCCGGTGGTTCTTAAAGAATGGGCCTTCGCCGGGCGGCTAACCGTCGAATGGGTCGCAACAACCGAGCATCACCCTATAGCAAAATCAATACCAATGTGACGCAGATGATGCAGGAGGTGATCTACGTAGTCGTTGAGCAGGGAGCCAAGCGTGACGGGATTGCCTCCTCCCACCGTGAGCGTGCGTTCTAGAGCTAGCGGCGAAATGAGGCTGGCCGCCCGGATCAGCTGTTGGTTCATCACTCGCCAACACTCGATGATTTGGCTCCACTCCATGGTTTGATAATTGTGTAGCGCCACCCATCGGTTCCCGTCGTAATCGGGGAGCGAGGGTTGTTCTTCAACCTGTGCCCGGACGACACGTTGGTGATTGTTGCAGGCAGAATCCACCAAATGCCCGAGTTCCTGCTTCTTCGACCATTTTCCCGGTGCGGGGTGCGCGGACGCCTCCTGCGATGAGATTGCCATTAGCAATGAAGGTGCTTGGGCGACGATCTGTTTCAGCTTCCCGATTGCTTCCATGCTACGCACCATCCCGGCCTGGGAAATCGTGGACCTAAGGTACCGGCCCGGCCGCGATTGACACCAGTGCCGACGGTTCCAATCGCTCGTGACCGGCGGACGGATCTAGGGCAGCGACGATTTCGCCATTCTCGAATGGCCGGTCGAACCCGAGGAGCGGAGCTCTGTCTTCAGGAATTCGAGCGACCGATCCCGCGCCTGCTTCGCGGCCAGGGCGTTATAGTTCGACCGATCCCCGCAGTTGAACCCGTGATCCGCTTCATACCAGAAAATCTGCACCTCAGGATGGGCGGCCTGTACTCGCTCTATGTCTTCCTTGGGAATGTGTTTGTCCAAGGTGCCGAAGTGCAGCATCACCGGGCAACCGGGATTCTCCTGAGCAAAACGGGCGATGGATCCCCCGTAGTAACCCACGGCTCGATCGGGGTCCAAGCGCGTGGCCGCGAGCCAGGCCATGGTTCCGCCAAAGCAGTAGCCGATGACTCCGCATTGCTCCACCTTTTGTTTCCGCAAGTATCCGAGAGCTGCCGCCACATCTTTCATGACATCTTGGGGATCGCACTGCCTCGCCAAAGCGATCCCTTTTTGCAGATCAGCCGCTTCATAACCGAGTTCCACTCCCCGCTCGATTCGATCAAACAGGGCGGGGGCAACGGCGAGAAAGCCGTCCTTGGCGTAGCCGTCGGCCACGGAACGAATGTGACGATTCACTCCAAACGCCTCCTGCAGAACGACCAGGCCAGCAATGGGCGCGCCGCCTGGCCGCGACACGTATGCGTCCAGCTCATGACTGTCGCTCGTCTTTAGCTTAACCGTCTCGCTCATGGGTCATCTCCTCAGAATGTTGTACAAACCTTCCTCCAGGAACTGCAAGCCTTTCAGGGCAAAATCCCGAAATTGCTGAATCTTACCTCCGTCCGTTAGAATCAAAACAGTCCAACACAAGGTAGAAGCTTATGAAAGCAGCGATTCATCCCGTATATCACGAGGTCCGCGTGCTTTGCGCGTGTGGCAACAGTTTCAATACGCGTTCTACGCACAAGGGTGACATACACGTGGAAATCTGTTCCAACTGTCATCCTTTCTTCACCGGGAAGCAGAAACTGGTGGATACTGCCGGTCGTGTGGAGCGCTTCCGCCGCAAGTACGCCAAATCCGAAAGACCAAAGAATTGAACAATTAGAGAACTGCCATCCCACAGGCTGTTTGGACTTGCCGCTTTTCCCGAGCCAGCCTGGCCCAGGCCTCTGCCCTGCCATGGTGCCAATCTGAACCATTGCTAGAACAAAACAAATCTCTGCCTGAACGCGAACGCAGGGAGGTAGAATTCTCTCTCATCGGCCCATGCGCATGCTTGGGGACATCTTCGGGGAAATCCTGCGTACCCTGTTACTGCACAAGCTGCGCTCCCTGCTCACCATGTTCGGAATCGCCTGGGGCGTAGGCTCGCTGCTGTTGCTAGTCGGCCTAGGCGAGGGATTCCGTTCCGGCAACAAGCGGAACATGTCCGAGTTTGGCGAGAACATCATCTGGCTCTATCCCGGACGAGTACCGGCTATGGCAGGGAGCCTGTACGCCGGACGTCACTACCGCTTTAGTTACCAGGACTATCAGGACGCGCGAGCTCAGGCAGCCCATGTCCGGGCGATCAGCCCCGTACTTGCCCGCGGCGACGTGCGCGCGGTCAGCGATTTTGCCAGCGCCAATGGCGAAATTGTCGGGGTGGAGCCGCAGTTCAACGGCATTCGCTACCTGCCGCTCAAGCAGGGACGCTGGCTGAATGAGCTCGACGAGAGCCAGAGACGCAGTGTGATTGTCCTAGGCGACGAAATGGCGCGCAATCTTTTCCCCGGCCATCCGGTCGTAGGTTCGAGCATTCGACTCAATGGAATGAGCTTCGAGGTGATCGGCACGATCGTCCGGGTCGGTCGCGGAGATAACAACTCCACCAACATGCGGGGTTACATTCCCTATCAGGTGATGAGTGCCTTCTTCCCGCTCACCGGCGAGAGTGAACGCCATGCGCTTTCCTTTTTGAATTTCCAACCGCGCACCGCCGCCGCCCACTCCATCGCCGTGGAGGAGGTCGAGAAGATCATCGCCCAGAATCACGGCTTCGACTTTCGTGACCGAGATGCTTTCGACGTCGACGACTCCGTCCAACAGGCGGAGGCGGTGGGCACCATCTTCGACGTGATGGACATGTTTCTCGGCACCGTAGGAGCCGTAACCCTGGCACTGGGAGCGATCGGGGTCATCAACATCATGCTGGTGTCGGTGACCGAGCGGACGCGGGAAATCGGGCTGCGCAAGGCCCTGGGCGCGACCAACCAGAATATTCTGTGGCAATTCTTTCTCGAGGGCATCGTGCTGACTCTGCTGAGCGGAGTTTTCGGCATGGTACTGGCCGGAGGGGTGATGGTGGCTCTCGGTTCCGTCCAGGGTCCGCAAGGATTTGATCCACCCAAGTTGGTTCCCATGACGGCAACGCTGGCGATAAGCTGCCTGGCCATCGCGGGTGTCGCCGCGGGACTCTATCCGGCGCGCAAGGCAGCCATGCTGCAACCGGTCGAGGCGCTGCGACAGGAATAAGAGCATGATGAAGGATTTGTGGCAAGAAGCCTACGCTGCCATGAGGCACAACCGTCGTCGCACCCTGCTCACCATGCTGGGGATGGCCTGGGGCATCGCTACGGTGGTGATGCTCCTCTCCTACGGCAACGGCGTCGGGCAAGCGGTCGAGAACATCTTCGCCAGCTTCGGCACGCGCGTAATGATCCTGGTGCCGGGGCGGACATCGATGCAGGCAGGCGGGCAGAAAGCGGGTGTTCCCCTCCGCTTCACGCTGGAGGACGTTGCTTTGCTCAAGCAATCCTTGCCCGAGATCATGCAAATCGAACCCTTGGTGGGCAAGACTTGTCATGTTCAGTATGAAATGCGCACCTATGACTTCATGATCTCGGGTGGACGCCCGAATGAGATGCAGGTTCGCAGCCTAAGCGTCGACCGGGGCAGGTTTCACAACATGGAAGATCAGGTGCAGCGCGCCCATGTTGCGGTCCTCGGCTGGGAGGCCAAGGAGAAACTTTTTTCGGGGCGTAATGCCTTAGAGGAGCGCATCCGCATTAACGGGATTAGTTTTGAAGTGATCGGCGTGTTGACTCCCAAAATCGAGGGTGGGGATAACAACACCAATCGCACCATCTACATTCCGTTCACCACCATGGCCGATCTTGCGGACACTCGCTACCTGGACGCCATCTGGTTCAGCTACGAGAGCCATGACTACTTGAAGCTGGAACAGTCGGTGCGCTATGTGATGGGTAGCGAACACAGGTTCAATCCGACCGACCGTCGCGCCCTGATGGTGTTCAATGTGATGGAACAAGTGCATAAGTTTGAAACCATCGCCCTCGGCCTCAAGATCCTGCTGGCCTTCATCGGGGCGCTTACGCTCGGAATCGGCGGGGTGGGCCTGATGAACATCATGCTGGTCTCGGTCAGCCAGCGTACGCGGGAGATCGGAGTTGAAAAATCGCTGGGTGCACGCCAGCGGGATATTTTCTTGCAGTTCCTGGCCGAGGCGTTGACCATAACGTTCCTCGGTGGTGCGCTGGGGATCGCATTGGCATTCGCCGTTTCGCTCGCGGTGGGAAGGCTGACGCTGTACAGCGCCATCGCCAAGCACGCCGAAGCCGGGGATATCCGCCTAGTGATCGATCCCGGCACACTGATCATCGCCACCGTCATCCTTGGTCTGATCGGATTCGTCAGCGGGATGCTGCCCGCAATTCGAGCCTCGCGACTGAATCCGACTGAGGCGCTTCGCTACGAATGAACACGCGTCCGAATAGCGGGTTGCAAAGCGAAGTGGCGCGTTCTTCCGCCACTTGTAGCCGATGAGGGATCTCCGCTCCATCGACTTTTCTCCTAGATTGTCGATTGTGCTCACCGTGCGCGGCTATCTATCCGGAGCCCCGGCGAGCCTGGTAGTGATAGGAGCTGGATGCGTGGCTTCGAATCGCGATCACGGGCGTGCCGGCAGTGGGTAATACCACGGTTTCGCGTACACCTTGACGCAGGGCCGGACATCGGAGGTTTGGCAATCCGGACGGCTGACCCTGACTTCGATCTCGCGACGAGTGTAGATCGGGGTTGCCCGGGCGACATATCCCAGGGTGTACTGGTTGCGCGCATCGCCGATCAGGCGTTGATAGACGCCTTCAATGTCCTTCCTGGAGTTTTCGGCGAGCATCTCTCCGGCGGTCGCGTTCACATATTTGGGCATGATGTCGCTGTATCCCTGGCCGGGAATGTGCAGCTTCTCGAGGCTGCGGTAGCCGGGAATGGCCGAAGAACCTACGTCGACACCGTAAACGATGATGTTGTTAGAAAGCAGAACTTGCAGCACCGAGCTGTACTTGGCGTCACTGCGATATTCTCGGCCATCCGTGATCATAAAGATGATCTTGCGACGGGCCTTGTCCTGTTTGGCCAGATCGAGCGCCGCCTTCAACAGCGCATCGTTCAGCACATGTGCACGTTTCGATGGCGTTACCACGGGAGTTGCGGGTTGACCCATCGGAACGCCGTTGATAGCTGGGCCATTCGGCCCCATCGGACCACTGGTTACGGGTACCCCGTTATTCTCACCACGCGCGGTCGCCTTCAATTCATTCAGCCGGGCCTCCAGTTGCCTGCCTACGGCGGCGAAATCCGTCATCCGGGTCACGCTTTCTCCATAGACATACAGTGCAACTTCGTCAAACTGGCTGAAGGCGGCCACCAGCGCAGGAAATGTCTGATTGACCTTCTGCAACTCGGCATCGGGCATGCCAAGATCGAGGACCACCGCCGTCGATAGCGCGAATGGATCGCTGGTGAAGAAATTCAAGGTCTGCTTCTTGCCGTCCTCATAGACCGAGAAGTCCTTATACAATAATCCGCTGACCATCAGTCCCGACTCATCGGTGACGCGAACCGGAACGATCACTTGATTCACATTAGTGACAATCTTATAGAGCGGCTCCTGGCTGCCTGACTGATCCTTCGGTACCGAGCCGGCGGGGACGGTCGAGATTTTGGCTGGGGGCGGGGGTTCGGTTTGATCCTCCCCCGGCGCCTGGGGGACGGTGGACGAGGATGGTGGAGGACTGTTCGGAGGTATCGCTGGAGGGGATGTCGGTTCTTCCCTAGAACCGTTGCTCGGAGGCGGCGCCTGCGGTTCCGGGGCAGAGGGAAGCTGGCTGGGTGGCTTCACCGCCGAGGGGGCATCCGGAATCTGTTGATTTGACTGCTGTTGGGCAAATGCGCCGCATAAGCCGAAAAGCCAAAGTACGATCACGTTGAGTGCCAAGATTCGCGGGAGGCTGGTCATGGTCCCGTACCCCTTGAGCCGAAGGGCTTCCTTAGAAGGATGCAAAAGCGGTTAGTTGTTGCATCTAACCGTCTAAGGGATAGACTAACAAAAAACCGAGAGAGAAACCTCATGCTGAAAGCCTACGTCCTTCCCGTTCTGAGCACGGTCGTTCTAGGGATCTTTCTTGGGCATATGCGCGGCACCGAGGCCCGGGCACAGGTCTCCCCCCCAGCCGGTCAAGATCAGGATCAGTCGGCCACGACCGTGAAAGTCAATGTGAACGTGGTCCAGCTCTTCTTCAACGTGAAGGACAAGAAGGGGGGTCTCATTCCGAATCTGACCAAGGATGATTTTGAGGTTCTTGAGGATGGCAAGCCACAGACCATCAAGTACTTCGCCGCTGACTCGAATCTTCCTCTTACCCTTGGCATACTGATCGACTCAAGCGGTAGTCAAACCCGGGTTCTCGATATGGAGAAGGAGGTGGGCGGCGACTTTCTCACCCAAATCCTGCGCGACAAAGACTTGGCATTCGTGATCAGTTTTGACGTCGATGTCGATCTGTTGCAGGACTTCACCAGCTCGATCCACGCCCTGAAGGTCGCGCTCAATAGCGCCCGCATCAACACGGCCGGCGGTGGCGGCACCGGCATTCCGGGCCTGGGCGGAGGCACGGTGCCGACCGTGGGTGCCCCGCGGGGGACACTGCTTTATGATGCCGTTTATCTGGCAGCGCATGATGAATTGGCACAACAGGTGGGCCGCAAGGCGATGATTCTGCTCACCGACGGTGAGGATCAAGGCAGCCAGCTCAAAATCAAGGATGCCATCGAAGCCGCCCAAAAATCCGACAGCATTGCTTACGTGTTGCTGTGCGCGGATCGCTCCTTCTACGGCTTCGGCGGCTACAGCGGTGACCGCGAGATGAAAAAGCTCACCGAGGAGACCGGGGGCCGGGTCATCGAAGTGGGCAATAAGATGGAAAAGCTCAAGGCAGGATTCGACCAGATCGCCAATGAGTTGCGCAGCCAATACAACATCGGCTACACCCCTAGCAACGCCAAATTAGATGGAACGTTTCGGAAAGTCGAAATCCACGTCAAGAGTAAGGACTATAAGGTTCAGTCGCGGACGGGCTACTACGCCGTTTCGAGGCCGGATTAGGGCGTCCAGTTGAACTCGCACCGAGGCAGCCTTAGTTCCACCCGGCTAAGACCGCCGTGCCGCTCGGTCCTTCAACGGAATCACGAACTTGAGACCTGACCAGGCCTGGTTCACGGCACAGACCTTGACATCCACCAAACCGGCGGCCAGGCCGATTCCTCGTACTTGATCTTCCCTGAGATCCGTAGGCACCCCGGAAGCCTTTTTCGGCCAGCTCACCCAAAGCATGCCCGCCGGCGCGAGCCGCGCCGACAGCCTGGAGAGGTTTCTCGCGAGATCCGCCCTGGTCTTGACAAAGATCATGGCAAAGTCGAGCGGTTCTCGGCCATTCTTCGCAACTCGACAACTCGCCAAAGCGTCCTTCAGCTCGGCTTCGACATCCGAGGGCATGCCGACCAGGCGCACTCGGAACTGTTGTCGTAGCCCGAGCTTTTTGGGCAACGGAGTGCCGGAGTACCCCGCCATAGGACCTACTGGGAGGGTGCGAACCAACCGCGGCGGCTGCGCACGTGCAAGCCCTTCTCTAGGGCGATGATTTGGATCGTACGATAGCGACCGTCAGGATGGAAATCTGCGGGCTTGTAGGAGATCGAATACTGGCTGCGCAGCTCTTCCTGGATGTTCGCGAAGTCATTGGCGACTTCCGTAAGTTGGAAGGGAATATAGGCACGGCCGCCGGTAGCGTCGGCAATGCGCTCCAGCACTTTGTCTCCGTGGCTTCCGGTACCGGAAAGGTTGGTGCTGATCGTGTACACCACCACTTCGGCGCGCTGCGCCATTTCAATCGCTTCTTCTCGGGTCACATGGCTCTGATTGTCGTCGCCATCGCTGAGCAAGATGATGGACTTGCGCACCGGGCCATTGCGGCGGGCCCGCGACAGCTTCTCGCGACACGCATAGTAGAGCGCATCGTAGAGAGCGGTTCCGCCTCCGGGGCGGAGCATGCGCACTCCGTTGGACAGGGCTTCGGTATTGTCCGTGAATTCCTGCGTCACTTCGGGAGTAACGTCAAAACCGATGACAAACGCACTGTCGTAGCCGACCCGAATCGTTTGATTGAGAAACTCGACCGCAGCCTCCTGCTCGAACTTGAAGCGGTCCCGCACGGAATTGCTGGCATCGATCAGCAGTCCGAGTTCGAGCGGCAAGTCGGTCTCGGCCCGAAAACTACGGATCTCCTCAGCCGGCTTGGCGTCGTCAATGATTTTGAAATCTTCTTTCTTGAGGTCCTTAACATAACGCCCATGCTTGTCGGTTACGGTAAAGACCACGTTGACTTCATTGACCGTACGATGAATGGTGACGGATTCGTCCCCGGCCGTCGAACTCGGAGCCACGGCGCGAGTCGCAGGCGGCGCCTCTGGCGTCGGGGTCGAGTCCGCGGGCGGCGCCGGCGGCAAGCTCGCATCAGTCTTGGCGCTGTCGGCCGGCTGAGCTGCCGCTTTCGAGGTTTCAGGAGGAGAAGCCGGCGGCGGCTCCGGTGCCCGGGGAGAGGGCTGGCTCGGTTGTTTCGTCGCCGAAGGCGCAGACGGCAGCTCCTGCGGTGACTGGTTTTGCCCTTGGACGACTGTCACCAGGAGGAAGAACGCAAACATTAACCAACTGAGACAAGACTTCATGGATATCTCAATTATAGCCCGTTGCCCAAACCACCCGGCATCGCTTGGTCGCGCGAAAAACAGGGCTGATCCGACTCTAGCGAAGCTGGTTCGGCTTCGACAAAGTCACTTCGGTAACAAGCCCGTCCGGTCTCTCGGTCCTTACCCTCCGCTTCCATGGCCGGGCTCAGGTGTCTGCTGCGCTACCCTCCACAACTGCCTCAATCCGAGGGCCAAGCCTAGCAAGGCCGTTGCCCAAACCGCGAAGACGAGGTTGACCACCCAGGATGGCGCTTCGCCCACCCGCCGCAGTACGAAGGGAAGAAAGTTCCAGGTCGTGATGTGGACATAGTCCCAGGGGTCCCAATGCATCGCGTAATTCGTCAGCCCCCATTGATCCATGCGGCCTAGGGCAAAGGCCACGATGTTTTTGAAGCGCAGAGCAAGGACCAACGTCGGGTGGCCCAGAGTCTCCATTTGATAGATCTCGAGAGGCAACCAGAAGGCGAGCGAGGCGGCTTGGACGATGGCGCTCACGGCAATCAGGGCCATACCAGCTCGCCAAACCCAGCTTCCCAGTTGCGCGCGATAGCGCAGCCATAGCGGCACCGAGAAAAAGGCAGCCAACTCGACCGCCGTCGAAATGTAGCGATCGCCCCAGGCAAAATCGCCACTCCACACCGTATATCGGGCGTAAAAGCTGATGTAAGCCAGCACCAACAGGGAGGAAGCGACCAGGTAAGCCTTGATCTCCGCTCTATAACTTTTCCAGCCGAGAATGCCAACCACCATGGTGAGCACGATGAGGGGATCGAACAGAAAGATCGATTTCTCCGGGGTGATGAGCGGGCCGAGAAACCCCACATGGAAGGGCGTCTCCCACGGATAGTTGGGCGGGAGCCGGGGATTGAGTTTGTGATACTCCTGGGCCACCACCCAAACATAAGTGTGGATAGGCGACCCGAAGCGGTAGTACTGGTACAGGCGATCGATGAGAAGAAAGCCGCCATAGATGGGAGTGACGGTTTTGACATAGCTCAGCAGATTTTGTCGAAGCTTCCGAGCGGGAACGCCTTCGTACCACCAGACTAGGAGGACAAAGGCCGCTCCGGCGATCAGGTCCATACCCGTGGTCAATCGGGTGAGCAGATTCAGGCCAAAGGCCCCGGCGCTCAGGCGGAGCGCGCGTTTGTTCCCGGTTCGCAGCCAGACGTATTCGAAGGAAAAACCGGTCAGCGTCAGCAGCAGGATGTAGTTGTTCTCCATCATGTTCTGGGTGTAGTGCAGGTGAGTCGTACAGAACAGCAGAGCCAAGACACCCGCCATCGCCTGTGTCGGGGTGAACAGGAGTTGTCGTAGAAACCGGAAGGAAACCAGCGCCGTTAGGCCGCTGATTAGAATGTTGATGCTGTAGCTGACCACAATGTTGCGAACGCTTGGGTCATTGCCGTTGTAATCCTCAAAGATCGAAAGACGCTCCAACCCGGTGCCTAAGATATCCACCGGCCACATGAGCAGGGACTGGCCTAGGCCAAACCATCCATACAGTCGGCCGCCTCGGCCATGAACGCCAAATTCGGGGTATTCGTCGGGAAAGACCGCGGGCTCAGAGGTCCAGAATGAGTGCGTTGCCTGCAGGCGATGCATGGTGTCGCTCGAGCCGAGCTCACCCGACTGAACGACGAAGGCGCCAAGGCATGCGACCAGGCACAACAGCCGTTGAGGATCCCAGAGCCAGCTCCGGAAAGGCATTTTTACTATAGTAATCGAACCTGGCAGGGGCCACAGGGACGAGGAAACGAGCGCGCGCGCACAACACCGATGGCTACTTGGCCAGATGTTCCAGAAACTCTGACAAATCTCGCGGCAGAGGCAGGGAGAATGCGAGCCACTCCCCGGTTCTTGGATGCTCAAGCTGCAATTGAGCGGCGTGGAGAAAATTTCGCGCCAGAGAGATCGCCCGACCATGCTTCTTCGGGATCTCGCGGGGAGCGCCGTAAAGCGTGTCCCCGACCACCGGATGCCCCAGGGAGGCCAGATGAACCCTGATCTGATGGGTGCGACCGGTATCGATCTCAAGTCGCAACAAAGTGAACTTGCCGTAGTCGGAGTGGATGCGTTGCTCGACAGAATAGCGGGTGACGGCCTCGCGTCCACCCGACCGGCGCGTGGTCATGCGAGTTCTATGCACACGGTCACGGCGGATGCTCTTCGCGACCGTGCCCCGGTCCGGCTCGACCCAGCCATGCACCAGCGCCAGATAGGCTTTCTTGACCTGGCGAGCCGCAAATTGAGCGGCCAGCTTGCGATGCGATCGATCATTTTTGGCGGCTACGATCAGCCCGCTGGTCGCTTTGTCCAAGCGGTGTACGATTCCCGGGCGCAACTCGCCTCCGATGGCGGAAAGCTGGCCAAAGCGGTGGAGCAAGGCGTTCACCAGCGTGCCGCGATTACGATCGTCTTCGGTCGCGCCGGCACCGGCATGGACCATCATCCCGGCCGGTTTGTTCACCACAATCAGGTCCTCGTCTTGATAGACGATGTCGAGCGGGATCTCCTCGGGAATCGCGCGCAGAGCTGGGGATTCGACGGCGCCGAGAATGGTGATCTGTTCCGCGCCGCGCAATCGCAACGAGGGCTTGGCGGGCGCTCCGTCGACGAGAACCTTCTTGGCGGCAACCAGGCGTTGAATCTGCGCTCGGCTGGTTTCACCGAGACGACCGGCCAAATACTGGTCCAGCCGTTTGCCCGCATCTTCGACGGTCCCGAGGAAGACTTTAGGAAACTCCGCCATGAAGAGTGCTCCGAGGCCCACCCCAGAGCATACCGCAAGCTCGAGCAAGCCTGGCTTGACGAAGAAGGATGGAGAATCGCACGGTTCGAGGTCGGTGCAGGTGCCGGTTTCTGAGGCTGTTCAACGAACCGCTTGTGTTCCGAGCGGCTTGGCCCTGGGCCGCAGCCACCAGATCAGGCCACCGGTAAGGACGAGGCCAATGGAGATCAGCTGGGTTCCGGTCATGCGGCCGTCAAACACCGAGCCGCGGCCCGGATCATCGCGCAGGAATTCCAGAAAATAGCGGGCGAGGCCGTAGAGGAAAAGGTAGGCGCCGAACACCTGGCCGTCAAATTTCTTGCGCCGCAACAGCCACATCAAAATGAAAAAGTTCGCGAGTTCTACTGCCGATTCAAAGAGTTGGGTAGGTTCGAGCGGAACTCCCAAGGGGGTTCCTACCCAGGCTTGCGCCAGCGGATTGGTGAACGTGACTCCCCAAAAATGGCTGGTGGGCTTGCCATAGCAGCAGCCGGCGGCAAAACATCCGATTCGGCCAATGGAATGTCCGAGGGCAAGTCCGGGAGCAAAAGCATCACAGGTCCGCAGCGCCGGCATATGGTGCTTGCTCATATACCAGGCCGCGGCGGCGAAGGCCCCGATCAGCCCGCCGGAAAACACTCCTCCCGCCTGCAAGCTGGCGAAACTAAAGATCTCGCCGGGATGGCTGGCATAGTATGTCCAATCGTTCACGATGTAGAGAATCTTGGCGCCGATAATGCCACAGAGCACCACCAGAATGCCCAGATTCCAGGCGTGTTCGGGATCAATGCCTTGTTTTTCGGAGTTGCGAACGCTGACCCACAGCCCGAGCAGCACCCCGGTAGAAACCAGCAGACCGTAGCTAGGAAGGTTGAAACTGCCAAGATGAAAAAGTCGCGGGAACACTGGTTAAATTAGATGCTCGACGGGCAGCGAGTACGAGGAAAAGTTTAGCAGAAAGCACGCCGCAATGGGCACGCAGGGAGCTGGGCAGGCGGCTGGAAAATTACATAGGCCGACCCGCTGGGCCGTGTGGCGGGCCGAGAATGAACCGTCGTTAGACGTGTGGGAACCCTCCGAGACCCTTTAGGCGTCTCCGCGTGGCGGAGCATGGCTCACCGGATCGAAATCGAGTCGGGCCCCCGTTCATTCAGGTGTTGGTTCAAAAATCGGTTACCACCATCACCAACTTTGCAGGCCGGCTTTCACTTTCGGATGCTAGGGAAATCAGCTAAAATTCGCAAGAGGGGACGAGCAAATAGTTGGCACTCAGTTTGCCAGCAGCTTTGGTTATCTATCGGAGCCCTCGAGGAATGCGCAAGTTCGCCTCCGGGCGCGAGCAGCGTGGAACCATAGGCCCGAAGGTCTGCGTCCACCCCAGCCGAAGAAGTTTAACCTGCCGGGCTCTGGTCTTGGAGCACTTCATCGAGCATGTTCGCAAGATGGTGGGCACGTTTGAGATATTCCACCTTGCCGCGGTCCTGACTACGTTTCAGTAAATCGCATTCGTCGGCAATGTTCAAAGCCGCGAGAACCGCCACGCGAACCGTATCCACGGTGCGCGCTTGCTCGGCTACAGCCCGCATCTTGGCGTCTACGTATTCCGCCAACTTGAGGATGTGCTCCGCATCCGACCCGCGAAGGTTGTAGGCCTGATCAAAAATCTCGACTCGCACGCTGCGTTGGCCGGAATCGTGGACCGGGGCCTGCTTGCTAGCCGTCGCCATAATCCTTTGCTCCTAACCCGGCAAGAGGGAGAGTCCTACTGGTTCAACTTGCGGCCTGCTCCTCGTTCAGCACTTCGATCTGTTGCAACATCTTCTCGACGCGACTTCGGACTTCCTCGCGTTCCCGTCGGAGTTGGATCGTCTCCCTCCGCAGGGTCTCAAGTTGCTCCTCGCGCTCTTCCAGTTGCTCTCGCAGGCGAGTTACGTCGCGTTCTGCGATCGACCGAGCCTCGCGGGCTGCCTTGTACAGCTCAATGGTGCGATAAACCTTGTCTTCCAGAGCCTGGAAATCATCGGCGGGAACCTGGACAGATACCTCTTCAGATTTCAGCGACATGATGAACTTCCCTGAGAACCGGAACTTTAGCGCAGTATACAGCAGATTGCCTGTGGACAGTTGTGGAGCCTCCATTTCCGACTATGCCGAGACAATTGCCCAGGTAACGGTTATAGTGAGCTCATCGCAGCTTCGGGTTGAGAGCTATTGGGCTAGGCTAAAGGGGAGCGGCGCAAATACCGATTGATCCTTCGGATCATAGCCAGAAAACACTGAATCGCCCCTTTCGCCCCCGAATCGAATGGCTTATGCAGCCCACATGCCGAACGGCGTACGCGTCCCACTTGGGGTAGCTTGCCGTTCCCTGCTAACCCGCCGTCGCCTGCCCGGCATGGGCTGGGCGCCTCCTGAGCTCCCGAGGCATTTATGTGGATTGTTCGATTAGCGCTCCGGCGTCCTTATACTTTTGTGGTCCTTGCCCTGCTTCTGCTGATTCTGGGCCCCATCGTCATTCTGCGTACCCCCACCGACATCTTTCCGAACATCGACATACCCGTGGTCAGTGTTCTTTGGAACTACCAAGGCTTCAATCCCGAGCAAATGTCGGACCGCATTGTTAGCTTGACCGAGCGGGCCATGACTACGACGGTCGATAACATCCAGCACACGGAGTCCCAGTCGCTGCCCGGGATTGCGGTGGTCAAGGTTTTCTTTCAGCCCAATGCCAGCGTCGAACGGGCGATTGCGCAGGTGACCGCGATTTCCCAGACGCAACTCCGGCAGTTGCCGCCGGGGACGACGCCGCCTCTGGTGATCAGCTACAACGCATCGAGCGTGCCCATTCTGCAGCTGGCGCTGTCGGCAAAAACTCTTTCCGAACAGCAGCTGTTCGACTACGGAGTGAATTTCATTCGCACCCGCTTGATTACCGTGCGAGGGGTGGGCATCCCCTATCCGTACGGCGGAAAGATGCGGCAAGTGCAGGTCGACCTGAATACGGCGGCACTGCAAAGCAAAGGGTTATCGCCGCTCGATGTGGTCAATGCCATCAGCGCGCAGAACCTGATTCTGCCTTCGGGCACTTCGAAGATCGGTCTGCTCGAATACAACGTCGACATCAACGGCAGCCCGGAGACGATTCAGGAATTGAACCAAATTCCCGTCAAGACCGTGGGCAATACCACCATTTACCTCCGCGATGTAGCCTGGGTTCGGGATGGCTTCCCGCCGCAAACCAATATCGCACGGGTCAATGGCCAGCGGGCTTCCCTTCTCACCGTCCTCAAGACAGGCAATGCCTCGACGCTCGACATCGTCGCCGGTATCAAGTCCCTGTTACCGGTCATCAAAGCGGGGCTGCCCGCCTCCCTCGAGATCAAGCCTCTGGCCGATCAATCGCTGTTCGTTCGCGCTTCCATCAATGGGGTGCTCAAGGAAGCCACCATTGCCGCTTGCCTGACCGCCTTGATGATCCTGCTCTTCTTAGGAAACTGGCGCAGCACGGTAATCATTGCAGTCTCCATCCCTCTCTCCATCCTGACCTCGATTATCGTTCTTAGCGCCTTAGGCGAGACCATCAACATCATGACCCTCGGAGGTCTGGCGCTGGCGGTCGGAATCCTGGTGGACGACGCCACGGTCGAAATCGAGAACATCAACCGCAACCTGGCCCAAGGGAAAGAAGTCGAACACGCAATTTTGGATGGTGCGCAACAGATTGCGGTCCCGGCCTTCGTTTCGACGCTCTCCATTTGCATCGTGTTTGTGCCGATGTTCTTTCTGACCGGAGTGGCCCGTTATCTTTTCGTTCCCCTGGGCGAAGCTGTGGTGTTTGCCATGTTGGCTTCCTATCTGCTTTCTCGAACCCTGGTTCCGACCATGGCGAAGTATCTATTGCGCAGCCTGGACGAGCATCCCTCGCCGGATCGGAACTTCCTGGTTCGTCTGCAGCTTCGTTTTGAACACGCTTTCGAAGCTCTGCGCGATCGCTATCGTGAACTGCTCGGACGATGCTTCGAGCGGCGACGCCCGTTCCTGCTGGTCTTTCTGGCCATCTGTGCGGCTTCCCTGGGAATCCTGATTCCCTGGCTCGGCCAGGACTTCTTCCCCGCCGTCGATAGCGGTCAATTCAAGCTGCACATGCGGGCGCGAACCGGCACCCGCATCGAAGAAACTGCCCGCCTCTGTGATTTGGTGGAGCAATCCATACGCAGGCAGGTTCCTGCCGATCAACTGGACACGATTATCGACAACATCGGCCTGCCCTACAGCAGCATCAACCTTTCCTACAGCACGTCCGCCCCGGTCGGCCCTGCCGATGCCGATATTCTGGTGAGCTTGAAAGAAGGGCACGCTGCGACCGCCGGTTATGTTCACGATCTCCGGCGCACGCTGGCGCAAGAATTCCCCGGCACCACCTTCTCGTTCCTGCCCGCTGATATTGTCAGTCAAATCTTGAATTTCGGACTGCCGAGTCCGATTGACATCCAAGTGGTCGGCTACAATCTCGCGGCCAACCGCGACTTTGCCAGTCAACTGCTGCGGCGAGTCCGGCAAATCCCGGGCACGGTCGATTTGCGCATCCAGCAACCCTTCGATCAGCCGTATTTGCACGTCAATGTGGATCGGACCAAGGCGCAGGAAGTCGGCTTCTCGGAGCGGGACGTGGCCAACAATCTGCTCATCTCTCTGAGCGGCAGCTTCCAGACCACGCCGGCATTTTGGCTGGACCCGGTGAACCGAGTGGAGTACAGCATTGCCGCCCAGACACCGCAGTATCGAATTCAATCCCTGCAGGATCTGGA
>Ga0187778_10001270_pt1 | contig 17697 bp, 11 predicted proteins | sample 1015_Q2_SP5_20_M_FD_132418 | JGI IMG/M metagenome (GOLD analysis project Ga0187778, IMG submission 132418) | Tropical peat soil microbial communities from peatlands in Department of Meta, Colombia - 1015_Q2_SP5_20_MG | ecosystem: Environmental > Terrestrial > Soil > Wetlands > Peat | place...
CCCGCGACGGCGCAACCATGGCGAGGTCCTCCTGCAGCTCCTCGTTCAGCTGCCCGTTCGCGTCCGTGATCATCGTCGGCCGGAAGTACGACTCGTAGCGGCGGTCCACCCGGAACGCCGGCGTGTACAGCGAATCCAGCGGCTCCGTGGTGGTGACGAAGGTCCGGCGCCCGGCCGCGCGGCGCAGCGGCACGCCGCTGCTGGAGCTGGGCAGGCACAGCATCGCCGGCCCGCTGAGGCTGATGCCCACCTGGAGCCAGCTGAGGTACCGCTTGTACCGGCGCAGGAACGCGAGCGTCCGCAGCGGGACCCGCGCCCGGTAGCGGCGCAGCGTCGGCAGATCAGCGAGGAATGCCGCAACCTCGTCCACCGGGTCGTGCGGCCGCACCGTGAGCGTCGTCGTGTCCATGTCGCGCAGCTTGGTGCTCGGCAGCAGCAGCCCGCGGTGCAGGCACTGGTGGAAGTACGGCGTCTGCAGGAGTGGAATGACGCCGCTGAAGTAGTTGGGCAGCGGGATCGCCGGATTGCCGACGATCTCGTCCATCTCCGCACCGAGCTCCGCCAGCGTGCGCGACGCGAAATCGAGAATCACGCCGTAGGCGAACACGATCCCGGCCTCGAAGCAGCGGCGGATCATCTCGACGTGGGCGACGCCAGTGTTCTGGAGCTTCCGGTAGCCGCGCAGCACGGTGGGGTCGAACGACTCGATGCCGCTGAACAGCGCGAGGCATCCCGCGTCCCTGGCGAGCGCGAGGTTCTCGTCGTCGGCGAACAGGTCGTTGGTGACCAGCGCGCCCCAGCCGTCCAGCCGGCCGTCCCGGTGCAGCTCGCGCAGGAGCGCCATCCGCGCGCGGAAGAAGTCGCGGTCGTTCCCGTAGAAGTTGTTGTCGATGAAGATGACGAACCGCCGGCGGCCAATGCCGAGGATCTGACGGCGGATGTACTCGAGGGAGTAGGGACGATAGGCGTAGCCGTCGGCCGTGAGCGAGCAGAACGAGCAGTGGAAGTTGCAGTTCCGGCTCGACTCGAGATAGCCGTACGGGCCCATCCAGGTCGCCAGGTCGAGGCGGGGGAACAGCTCCTCTGCCACGTGGTCGGGGCCGAGCGCCTCGGCGGCCACCTCGAGCATCTCCTCGACGTCGCCGGTGCAGACGTAGTCGAAGAACCGGCGGGCGTGGCGGGGCAGGGCGCGGATGGCCGGACCGCCGGCGACCACGACGACGCGCGGATTCAACGTCCGGGCGTAGGCCGTCAGCTGCAGCATCCGGTCGAACGCGTTGGTCAGGCCGGTCAGAACCAGCATGTCGGGCCAGGCGAGCGCGCCCGGGTCGGAGAGCGGCCCGCCGTGCTGCTCGTTCCAGGCGCGCACCTCGCAGCGGTCGCGGGCGAACGCGCCGGCGAGATACGCGGGCGCCATGGACTGGGGAATGCTCCGGGGCCTGGGGCCCACGCGGCGCAGGTGGTCGAAGAACGCGTTCACCACCAGGATCCGCTTCTTCGGGCCAGCGGTCGAGCGGGTGCGGTTGTCGAACGGCGTCCAGAGGGGGCCCATGGCGCGCCGCTCCTCTCTCGCAGCTAGGTGTCGCTCATGAACCCCGGTGCCAGCACGTGGCTCAGGCGATCGGGCCTGGGCACGCCCGCCGCCCGCATCACGCCGTCCGCCTGGGCGACCAGCGCCAGGCCTTCCGCTCCGCCGGTCAGCTTGCCGAGCTGACGGCGCGCCGCCGCCGCGTACAACGCCATGTCCGCCCGGTCGAAACCCTCGGCGGCGATGGCGAGCAACCGGCGGGCCGCCTCGGACTCGCCGCGCACCGAGTGGATGCCTGCCCGGAGCAGCGGCGCGTACGGAGCGATCCACGCCATGTGCTCGCGGGTCATCGGCGCCGTGTGCCGCTCGGCCATCCGCAGCAGGCGCCGGCGATCGACGCCGGCGGCCGCGGACGCGATCGCGCAGCGGGCGAAGATGTAGTTCGCCTCGACACGCAGGATCTGGACGCGGAGCAGCAGCGAGCGCCGGAGCGGTCCCCACTTGGGCTCCACGCGGCTCCATGCCGCCGCGTCGTCTCCCTCGTACAGGCCGATGTTGGACTGCGACACGAGCGCGCTGAGATGCTGCCGGTGGAAGCCCCGCTGCGACCAGCTGCGCAGGGCCTGGTCCAGCTCGCCCTGCGCCCGGGCCACGTCGTCCATCGCCACCCACACGAAGTTCGCCTGCGCGCGGGCCTCGGTGGCCGCGAGGAGGTTGCCGCGCTCCAGGGCGTCGGACAGCATGAGCGGCAGGCGCCGCGCGGCCTCCGGCAGCTCGCCCACGTAGATGAGCGACGACAGCAGGAACGACTGCGCCGTCGTCAGCTCCCACATCATGCCGGTGCACTGCTCCCGCACCATCCGCTCGGCGCGGCTGAGCGTGTCCACCGCGCGGCGGAACTCGCCGCACAGCAGCGCCGCGCCGCCGTCGGTGACCATCGCGCGCGCGATCTCGTCCGGCCGGCCGAGGCGGGCGGCCAGCTTCGCGGCCTCGCCGGTGAGCCGCTCGGTCAGGCGCCGGGTACGGCCGCCGCCGATGGCGATGAAGCCGGACTCCCAGGCCATCCCCCGGGACACGCGGGTGATCTCGCCGGCGGCCAGCGCCATCAGGAAGTAGCGCGCGACGAAATCGAACGCGACCAGCGTGTCCACCAGGGCGAGGCCGATGCCCACGGCCCCGCACACGTCCATCCGGAGGAGCTGGGCGAGCGGCAGCTCCTCGGCCTTCCGCTCCACGTAGCGGACCCGGCGGAGCCGGAGCTGAATGGTGCGCAGGAGCGCGTTGAAGAGCGCCCGGTTGCGGCCGGTCTCCAGCCGCAGGCCGACGGTCCGGAGCAGGTCGCGGAAGACCTGCAGACCGCGGTCGATGTGTCCGCCGAACAACAGCTGCTCCGCGGCGCGCCGCTGCAGCTCCAGTGCGACCGCGGGATCCGCGCCCTCCTTCGCCACGAGAAAGGCGTCGGCGGCTTCCGCCGGCCGACCCGCGTTCGCCAGCGCCTCGCCGAGGCCGGCGTGCAGCGAGCGGGCGAGCGCGCCCTCCGGCGCCTCCAGCTCGATCGCGCGGCGGAAGAACCGCGCCGCGCGGTCGAACGCCAGCGTGCCCATGGCGCGGTTCGCGGCCTTCGCCGCCTGCTCGGCGGCCTGGGCCGCATGCCCCGACGCGAGGTAGTGCTCGAACAGCGCTTCGGGGTCGTCGATGCCGCGTTTCCGGATCGCCTCCGCCAACCGCCAGTGGATCTCGTGCTCCCGCTCGGCGCCCAGCCGCCGGGCCAAGCTCACGCGGATACGGTCGTGGTAGATCTCGATCAGGTCGGTGGCGGTGCTCGAGCGGATGAGCCGGCCAATCTCCAGCGCCGAGGCCAGCGCGCGCGGATCGCCGGCGATCCCGGCCGCGCGGTGCGCGACCTCGAAGTCCACGGGGTGGTTGGCGACGGCGAGAACCTCGAGCAGCTCCCGGGTGCCGGGCGGCGACCGGGAGATGCGGGCGTCGAGCATCTCCGCCAGCGTCGCCCGGGCCATCGCGCTCTTCCCGCTCTCGACCACGTGCTGGGCGAGCTGCTCCAGCACGAACGGACTGCCCGCGGCCTCCTCGACGATGGAGCGCACCGGCAGCTCGCTGCCGCCCGGGCCGAGGAGCAGGAGCGTCAGCTCGGTGGCCTCGTCCGTGCCCAGCGGCCCGACCGGCAGATCGCAGCACGACGCGGTGCCGGCCCGGGCGAGCAGCGGCTCGAGCAGGGGGTGGCTCGTGCCCTCCTCCGTGCGGAAGCACGACACCAGCATCAGCGGCGGCGCCGTCGGCGGGCGCAGCAGATCGTCCAGCAGCGCGATGCTGTCGACGTCGGCCCACTGCAGGTCGTCGATGTAGACGACGAGCGGATTCCACTGGGCAATCTTCGCCAGCAGCTGGCGGAGCGCGGCGAACGCGCGCCTGCGCACCTCGAGCGCGTCGGGAATCTCGGTGCGGCGGGCCGGGAACCCGGCCACTTCCTCGACCTGCGTGAGCACCGGGAAGACGCGCGCCAGCTCGAGGATGTCGGGAGGGAGCAACCCGGCCACCTGCGGCCGCTTCAGCGACCGCAGGTAGCGCGTCAGGTTGTCGATGACGCCGTCGAACGCCTTGTACGGTACGGACTCGCGCGGCGAGCAGCGGCCGGGAAGGACCACCGCCCGCTGCGGCCGCGCGACGTGCGTGAGGAAGTGCTCGACCAGCGTGGTCTTCCCGATCCCGGAGGGCCCGTGTACGTACACGCAGACCTCCTGGCCGTGACACGCGCGCCCGAAGCACCGCTCGAGTACCGCGAGATGCGGTCCGCGCCCCAGGATCGTGGGGACGCGGTGCGCGGGTCGGGGCGACGAGCCGGAGGTCGGCGTCGTGCTCCCGAGCCGCCGCAGGATCTCCGGGCCCGTCGGCCGCCGCTCCGGTTCGCGCGACAGCAGCTCGCCGCACAGCTCGGCGAGGTCGCGCGGCGCGTCCGGGGCGATGTCGAGCGGCAGATCGAACTTGCCGGCGAGCTTCTGGCCGATCACCATCATCTCGGTGGTGCCTTCGAACGGAAAGCGCCCGGTGAGGGCCTCGTAGAGCATCACGCCGACGGCGTACCAGTCGCTCGCCGCCGTGCCGCCCGCCGCATCCGCCTGCTCGGGCGCCATGTAGGCCACGGTGCCGAGCCCTCCGTGCGTCACGACCGAGAAGGCGCTCCGGCTCTCGTGGCCGTGGCCGGAGATCCCGAAGTCGAGGATGACGACCCGGCCCTCGTCCGTCACCAGCACATTGCTGGGCTTCAGGTCGAGGTGCCACTTGCTCGCCTCGTGCAGGTAGTGGACGCCCTCGGCCAGCTGGCGCAGCGCCGACCTCAGCCGCGGAAGATGCAGCTCTCCCTGCGGCCGCTCGCCGCCCGGTCCGCCGCTCGTGCCCAGCGGCCGCACGTAGTCCTGGAACGTCTCCCCGCGGATCAGCTCCATCGTGAAGAACCACGTGTCGCCCTCTCCGACCAGCTCGTAGAGCGTGATCAGGTTCGGGTGGGCGACGTCCGCGAGGGTGCGGAACTCTTTCTTCAGTCGGTAGACGGCGGCGGGGTTGTCGAAGTACAGCGTCTTGAGCGCGACCGGTCGCTCGCGCATGCGATCGTACGCCTCATAGACGACGCCCATGCCTCCGGCGCCGAGACGGCGTTCGATGCGGTAGCGGTCGGCGACCGCAGCCTGGAGACGATCCTGCGGATCGAGCATCGGCACACCCCTGGTGCCGCGTCTGGCAGGCCATCATACGGCTCAAACCGGAAGCCGTCCATAGGATCGGCCGCGAGGCGAATGACGGTCGTGTGACGGCGATCCCCGGCGGCGCCGGAATGCACCGAAACTGTCTGTGCATATGGGATTGGCTCTGTCGGGATGCTTCACCGCCGTCCGCGTCGGCGGCGCTCGTCCGTGATTGCCTAGCGGCCGGCGCCCCCCTCCACCACCAGCTCGTATCGCGGGATCGCCCGCGCGGACTCGAGCCGCGCGATCTGACCGTTCGCCAGGAAGTCGGTCGGCCGGGCGCCGCGCTCGAGGTAGATGGGCGCGTCGCTCCTCAGGGGCAGGACACGCAGCTCCAGCGGCCCGCGCCGGACGGCGTCGGCGAAGCGGCCAAGCCCGATCCGCCACGGAAGTCCGTTGAAGAAGTTGTCGTCGAGCAGCTCGCCCGCCGAGTAGAGCCGGGCGACGTCGCCCTCGTACCGGATCTCGAGGAAGTCGTCGCGCGCGCTGTCCACCGCTTGCGCCGGCACCCGGAGGCGCCAGACCGCCGCGGAGTCGAAGGCCGAGTCCGACGGGGCGAGCGCGATCGCGACGTGCCGCCAGGTCACGGCGTTGTACAGCGTCACCGGCGGCGCGGTCGCCGCGGCGCGCATGGTGTCCACGGCGATCGCGATCTCCCGGGCCGGCAGCGCGGCGGCGTAGCGCGTGAACACGCCGTCGGCGCCCACCCGCTTCAGCCGGGCGCCGGCGCGCAGAGCGGCGGACGGCGGCGGGAACACGCCCAGGGAGAAGGCCGGCGAGTCCGAGGCCAGGTGCAGGCGGCCGGACTCGAACCACGCCTCGCCGGCCGAGAGCACCAGGCGCCGGGTGCCGTCCAGGTTCCCCTGCCAGAGGTCCTCCGCCTGCTCGCGCGTCAGCAGCACGATGCGGACGGCGGGGCCCTTCGCCGGGTGCACGGTGACGGCCACGCCCGTGCCGGGATGCAGGCCGCGGACCAGGACGCTGCCCGCGTCACGCGCGGTCACGGCTCCCGGCGCCGTCACGGACGACACCGTGCGCGCGTCGAACTCGAACTCCGGCGCGATGCCGGGCACGGCGAAGAAGACGTAGACGGGCCCGCCGGCGGCGGCGAGGCGCGTGATCAGCTGCGCCGTGCCGTACCGCAGGACCGCGCCGCCGGCGTCGAGGTTCACCGGCCAGATGAAGTACGCGCCGGGTGGCACGTCGATCGGCCGCGCCGGGACGCGCACCGTCCCTCCCGGCAGCCGCAGCTCCACCTGCAGGCCCTTTCGCGCCGGCAGCGGGTAGTGGCGCAGGTAGTTGTTGAGGAAGACGAAGCCGCGATCGCCCAGCGTGCGTGCGGAGAGCCGCGGCGTCGACGTGTCCGCCGCGCTCGCGGACGCTTCTTCCGGGCGGCGCACCACCATCGGCGCCAGCTCGCCGCCGAACGCATTCAGGAAGTAGTGGACCAGCTTGATGCGGCGGAACGACTCCCGCATCTGGCCGTACTCGCCGAGCGGGGCCTGGAAGTCGTAGGACACGGTCGGCACGTCGGTGGGATAGCCGGTGCGCTGCGACTCCTGCAGCGTCGTGAGCCTGCCGCGGGGGTTCGCCCCGCCGTGGAACAGGTAGTAGCCGTACATGTTGACGCCGGAGCCGAGCTGCACCGGGAGCATGGCGGCGATGTCGTCGGTGCCGATGATCGGGCGGCGATGGTAGGTGATCTGGATGCCCCCGCCGAACTCCACGCCGAGGAACGGGTAGCGGGACAGCGAATCCTGCGAGGTTCCGGCCGGGCTGCGCTCGTCGCGCTCGCCGGCCCAGCGATTGGCGAACCGGAAGGCGTAGACCTCGTTCGGCGGCAGCTGCTCGATCGACTGGTCCCACGGCCAGTCGGGGTAGCCGCCGAACACCGGCAGCACCTCCGCCGGAGGAAGCACCGCGTTGTCCCAGCCGGTCACCGTGTAGAGCGGCACGTCGAAGCCGGCGGCCAGGGCCAGCTTCTTGAGCTGGAGGATGTGCTCGGCGCCGCGGCCCGGGCCGCGGCCGTTGTACTCGTTCTCGAGCTGGATGCCGATCACCGGCCCGCCGTCCTTCCACAGCAGGCCGCGGAGCTGCTCGCCGATCTGTCCGAAGAAGCGCGCGGTGTACGCCAGGTACGTCGAGTCGTCGCTCCTGAGGCCCGTCCCCACCTTCCGCACCAGCCAGTCCGGGAAGCCGCCGTTGCGGACCTCGGCGTGGGACCACGGGCCGATCCGCGGATAGAAGTACAGGCCGTGCTTCGCGCACAGCTGCGCGAACGCCCTGAGGTCCTTGCGGCCGCTCCAGTCGAACTCGCCCTCGACCTCCTCGTGATGGATCCAGATGACATAGGCGGAGACGATCTCGACGCCGCCCGCCTTCATCTTCAGGATCTCCCGCTCCCAGTCGGCGGCCGGGAAGCGGGTGAAGTGGAACTCGCCCATGACCGGGAGCCACGGGCGTCCGTCGCGGGTGAGATAGCGGCTGGTCACGCCGATGACGTGGCCGTCGGGCGAGCGGTTCGCGCCCATCCGCAGGAAGCCGGTCTCGGCTGGCGGCGGCTGGACCCTGGCGTCGATCACGACGTTCTGCGCCGACAGCGCGGCGCCGCCCCCGGCGGGCGCCGCGGCCGCCAGGGCCGCGGCCAGGGCGACGAGGTGCGTCGAGGCGCGCGGCCTCGCGGACGGTCTCGGTGCGGGCACGGACATCGGGTCCTCCCGGGGCGACGCTACGAGCGGCTGGTCGGCCGGTTCAGGGGGCGACGCGCCGGCCGAACGCCAGGCGTCGCGCCATCCGGAATGCACTGAGCACGAGGATCACGGCGAGCGCCAGACCCAGCAGCGGCAGGAGCAGCGCGAGCAGGGCCAGCAGCAGGGCGCCGCACAGCTCGGCGAGGGCGACGAGCGGATTCGCCAGGCCGGCGGTGAGCGCGCCGCTCTTGAGCCGGAGCAGGGTGGTGGCGCCCTGCACGAGCCCGGCGCTCCCGCCGCCCGCGACCACCGCGAGGACCCAGCGCAGGTAGCCGGGCATGTGCGTGAACAGCGCGGCGCTGACGACGATGCCGGCGACGACGGCGGCGGGCGTCGCGATGGCGTCGAGAGCGTGATCGAGCGCGGGCACGAAGTAGGCGCCCACTTCGAGCACGGCCGCGATGCTGAGCGCGACCAGCGCGGGAACGGAGCCGAGCCACGCGGCGCCCGGCGCCAGCTGGTGGTGCCCGAGGACGGCGGCCGCGCTCGCGGCCAGCAGCGGGACGAACACCCGCAGGCCCGCGGCCGCGGCCAGCGCGATGCCGGCGCACACGGCCAGCGCGGCCTCGGCGAGGCCTCCCGGCGTGGGCAACGGAGCTACCACGCGGAGCTGCGGGCTATGGGCGTGCGACCGCGGCGACGCGCGGCAGGGACGTCACGGTGCGCCGGCCGGCCGTTCGATGCGGACGCCGTCCACCCAGTAGCGGGTGTCGCCGAAGCACGAGAACGGGATGCCCCTGTGCTCCTTGTAGTGCAGCACGACCCGCAGGCCGAGGCCGGCCTCGACGCGGCGCGCCGTCTCGTCGTCGCGCACGGTGAAGTCCCAGATGGTCGGCGCGACGCCGGGCGCGGTCGGCTGCATGACCTCGCCTTCCCAGGTTTTGCAGAGCCAGCCCTTGCGCGAGAACTTCTGCAGCGTGCCCGCCCGCTCGCCGTCGGAGTAGCTCCAGTTGACGGCGATGAACGTGTACAGCACGAACAGCAGCACGGGCGTGACGACGAGGGCGAGGAGGATGGCGCGCCAGTGATGCCACCACCGCCGGCGCGGCGGCGCCGCGGGGGCGGGGGCGGGGGCGGCGTCGCTCGGGGGAACGGTCTTGTCGCTCATGGAGCTAAGACTACGGCTCGCGGCCCCGGACGGCTAGAACCCGGTGCCGTCGCGCGGGCGCCTACCGGATCGAGACGGTGTAGAGGCCGGTCACGCGCTCGCCTTCGCTGTTCACCACCACGATCTGGTACGTGCCGGTCGACTGGAGGCGGTACACCAGGCGCGAGTTGTTCCCCCCGCCCGAGCCGACGTCCTCGGCGACGCGGCTGCCGGTGGCGTCGAACAGCTGGACGTAGGTGCTGAACGCGAACGACCTGACGTCGATCGTGACCGTCCTGCCGGCGCTCCCCTGGAACTGCCACGTGTCCGCGTACGTGCCGTCCGCCATCGTCTGGTCGCCCGGGCTCAGCATTCCGCGCATCGTCTGTCCGATCGCGATCTGTCCGATCTCGCCGGGGGCGGGAATCGGATTGGTCGGGATCTCGTCCACGGGCGCCGGCGGGGGAGCGCTGGCGGCGGGCTGCGTCACCGGCTGCGGCACAGGGGCTGGCGCCGGTTGCGTCGGCGCAGGAGGCGGAGGGCTGACGACGGGCTGCGCCGCCTGCTGCGGCTGCGGCACAGGGGCCGGCGCCGGTTGGGCTGGCGCAGGAGGCGGAGCGTTGAGGACGGGTTGTGCGACCGGCTGCGGCTGCGGCACAGGAGCCGGCGCCGGTTGGGCTGGCGCGGGCGGGCTCGCGACCGGTTGCGCCGCCGGCTGGGGAGGTGCCTGAGCCGGCACCGGAGCCGGCGCAGCCGCGCTGTCTGCGGGCGGTGCGCTCGGCGGAAGCGGAGTCGGAGCCGGTGCCTTCGGTGCCGGTTGCACTTGAGCCGGCGCAGGCGAGCTATCGGGGGACTGCGCGGCGGGCTGCGCGGGCGCCTGAGCCGGCGACGCTGCCGGAGCTGCGACGGGCTCGGGCGGCGGCGCGCTCACCGCAGGCCGTGCCACCGGCTGCGGCTCAGCCGGTGCCTGGGCCGGCGGCGGGACGGCGGGCGGCGCCGCCGCGTGCGTCTCGGTCACCATCACGGATAGCGTGAAGGCCCCGTGGTCGTCGGCGTGACGCGCGCTCGCGAGGATCAGGTACATGCCGGAGCTGGGCAGCATGTACGAGATGCGCGCGTTCCGGCCTCCGCCGCCCCCTTCGTCCTCCGCGACCTTCTGGCCCAGGCCGTCCTGCAAGGCGAGGTGGGAATCGAAGTCGGTGGAGAGCAGGTCGATCTGCACGGTCTGCCCGGCCGTGCCGTAGAAGCTGAAGATCCGGAAGTGCGAGCGGCCGGAGGGCAGGAGGGGATCGGCCGTCGCGAGCGTGCCGGTCACCAGCCTGCCGATGCCGATCTGCTGCTGCGCCGTCGCCGGACGGGCGACGGGCGCCAGCAGCGCCAGCGCTGCGACCAGCGCCGGCACGGCGATGGAACCTCGGTCAGCCGACATTTCCGCACCGTCCTCGTTACCCGCGCCGGGGTTCGCACCGCGCGGGATGACGCCAGCACGGCTGAGTCTAGTCAGGCCCGCGCATTAGGCAATACCGGGGAGACGGGCCCTGGTGCCGAAATTGCGCGGCGCCCCGGCGTGCATGGCGCGCCACCGGCGAGCGGCCGGTCGGGGCGCTCGACCAGGGGCTGCCTTGAGGACGCCGGGCGTGGTCTGCATCCTTCGGGAGACGGCGGCCGCTGCGCGTGGCCGCCGTTCCTCCTCCTTCCAGGGCGCTCGACCATGACCACTGCGGGCAGACGCATTGCCATCATCGGGGCCGGCAACATCGGAGCCGCGATCGCGCGCGGCATCGTCGACGCGGGCGTCGTGGCCCCGTCGGCGGTGACGCTGACGCGCCGCGGCGTGGATCACCTGGCGGCGTTCAAGGCGGCGGGCTACGCGGTGACCTCCGACAACAGGGCCGCCGCCTCCGGTGCCGACGTGCTGATCCTGGCCGTGACGCCCCAGCAGCTGAACGCCCTGCTCGACGAGCTGCGCGGCTCCGTGGATGCGGCCAGGCACACGGTGGTGTCGGTCGTCTCGGGAGCTTCGATCGCGGCGATCCGGGCCGGCCTCGGGACGACGGCGCCCATCATCCGCGCGATGCCCAACACCGCCATCGCCGTGCGCGAGTCCATGACCTGCCTCGCGGCGGACGCCGCGTCGCACGACCGGCTGCCCATCGTGAAGACGCTGTTCGGCGCGGTCGGCCAGTGCGTGGTCATCTCCGAGGACCTGATGGTGCCCGCCACGGCGCTGTGCGCGTGCAGCGTCGCGTTCTTCCTCCGCGCGATCCGCGCGGCGTCCCAGGGCGGCATCGAGATCGGCTTCCATTCCGAGGAGTCGCTGCTGATGGCGGCGCAGACCGCGCGCGGCGCGGCCACGCTGCTGGTCAAGGGCGGGACGCACCCGGAGAGCGAGGTGGACAAGGTGACGACCCCGCAGGGATGCACCATCTCGGGCCTCAACGAGATGGAGCACAACGGCTTCAGCTCGGCGCTGATCAAGGGCATCACGACCGCCGCCGACAAGGCCGCCGAGCTGTACGCGCCGAGGTGAGAGGGACGCCACATGGAACCAGTTGAAGGCGCCGCGCCGCCCGGGTCCGCAGAGCCCGGCGCCGGGAGTCCGCCGCCGCGCCGCTCGCCGCTCGCGGCGGCCGCGCTGAGAATCCTGCTGCACGCCGGGTTCCTGGTGATCTCCGTCGGCTGCCTCGTCGCCTACGAGCACTTCCGGGCCGCCGGCCAGTCGAGCGCGGCGGTCGTGAGCCTGGTGGTGGGAGCGGTCCTCGGCTTCGCCCCGGTGCGCGACGTGATCCGCCTGGTGCTGAGGATCGAGGGGAGGGCGCTGCATCTGGTGCACGGCCTCGGCGGCCTCGCGCTGCTCGGCCTGCCGGTGGCCGGCGTCGTCTCCGGCCCGCCGGTGCTGAGCCACGCGGCGCTGGCGCCGTTCGCCATCATGGGCGCCGCGCAGGCGGTGATGCACCAGGGCCACCCGCGCAACGCGGAGCAGGCCGCGGCCCTGCAGCGCTTCGCCGCGAGCCTGCCGGAGGTCGCCCAGTTCGCCGGCTCCAGGAACCTGGCCACGCCCGAGAACGCGCGCCGCGCGATCGCGGCACTGACCGACATCGTCGCCAAGGCCCAGGCCCTGGGCGAGACCGAGCTGAAGTCCGATCCCGGCTTCCAGAGCGCGCTCCGCCGCGTGTCGACGCGGTTCGGCGCAGGCCTGGGCCTGGATGCCGTGGACCTCGTGCTGAACAAGCTGGCGGCCATTCCCGGTGCCGCCGGCGCGGTCGCGCAGCTCAAGGACCAACTCGCGACGGCACGCCGGACGCTCGCAGGCGCCCCCGGCCGCTGAGACGCGGCACCGGAAAGAAGAGACGCGCCTGCTGCTGCCGGGGGGCCGGCCCGGTCACCGCTCCGGATAGCCGACCGTCTGTGCGAACAGCACCCGCTGCTCCTCCCGCAGGCCCAGCTGCCTGGTGAGCGCGACGCGATCGCAGTTGTGGAACCAGCAGGCGAGACCGTGCGCGGCGGCGAACAGGTACACGTTGCCGGCGATGAGTCCGGTGTCGACGTAGTAGTACGACTTCTGCACCTCGGGGTCGTGGAGCCCCGGCTCCTGGAAGCCCGACGTGTGGGTGAGGCGGTGAACGTCGGCCACGTAGATGATCTGCACCGGCGCGTTCGTCGCCATCTCGCGCTGGCCGCGCCCGATCGCGAGCGGTCGCAGATCGCCGGCCACCACCGGCAGCAGCCGGTGATGCCTCGCGTCGAAGCGGTGCACGCCGCCCTCGAGCGCCACGTAAAGGTCGATCTCCTGCGAGTCGCTCGCCGAGGCGGCCGTGAGGCCGGGATGGCCGAACGGTCCCCTGCGGCGATTCACACCGCACGCGGCCCACAGCAGGTTGGACAGGAGCTGCGGCGACAGCTTCCGGTCGCCGATCTCGCGGATCGTCCGGCGCCGCCGCAGCGCGTCGTGCAGCGCCGCGCCGCCGCCGCGCCGCGGCGGGGGCAGCGCGATCCGCGCCGGAGCCGGCGGTGAAGGCCGATCGTCGCGTGGCGCCGCCGCCCGCGATCCCCGCCCGTGCGCAGTCCGAGACATCGGAAGTCCTCCCTGGGAGCGGCCGCTCGTCACTGGCGTCGGCGTCCGCCGTCCACTACAGTAAGGTATCCCCTCGCGGGTTCTCCTTGCGCGTCCTGCCTGGCCGCCTCGCCGGGAGGTTTGGGGCGTCCTCCGGTCGAGTCGCGTCCGGACCACACTGTATCGGGCGCGCAACGGAAATCGTCATCATCGCGTATGGCGATCGGGATTTGCGCCGCGGGTACGCGCAAGCACGGCGGGCCTTTGCGGCGACCGCCGTGGGGTCGCGGGCTCCGGCGGCGCGGTGGAACGGCCCGTGCAACGGATCGAGGGGGCCGGCTCAATACGGGAGATGCGCAGTGCCTGAGTGGTGGGGTTTGCGGGTGCAGGGCGCGCTGGTGAAGATCATTCGCTGGCGCGAGCTGTCCGCACCGACGTTGGCCGATTTCGACACACCGATTCCGAGCGGCAGCGAGTATCAGATCGCGCCGCTGCACGTGGCGGCGCCCGAGTGACTTCGGCGCGGCCCGGCCGCGCTTGACCCTCGACGACCATCCCGCGATGGTAGAGTAGGCTTCACACTCCACAGGCTCGCAGTCGTTCGGACGACCGGATCCTCGTCACGGGACACGGGGAGGCGCCGTGCGCATCGGCATCATCGGAGCGGGAATGATCGGGTCCACCCTGGCCAAGCTGTGGGTGGACGCCGGGCACGAGGTGTGCGTGGCGTCGCGCCATCCCGAGGACCTGGACTCGCTGGTGGAGCGGCTCGGCACCCGGGGGTCACGCGGCACGCCGGTGGAGGCGGCGAAGTTCGGCGAGGTGGTGATGCTGACCGTGCCGCTCAAGGCGGTGCCCGACGTGGCGCGCGAGCTGGCGGCGGCGCTCGCCGGCAAGATCGTGCTCGACACCGGGAACGCCTACGAGCGGCGCGACGGCGACGCCGCGCGCCAGGCCTCGGCCCACCCGCAGGGCTCGGCCGGCTGGGCGGCCGCGATGTTCCCCGGCAGCCGGTGGGTCAAGGCGTTCAACACGGTGTACTTCAAGACCCTCGAGAGCGCGGCGCACCGCGACGGCGATCGCGTGGGCATTCCGCTGGCCGGCGACGATCCCGCGGCGCTCGAGACCGTGGCCGGCCTCACGCGGGACGCGGGCTTCGAGCCGGTGGTCGTCGGCCCGCTCGCCCGCGGAAGGGGATTCGAGCCCGGCACCCCCACGTACAACACCGGCATGAGCGGCCGGGAGGTGCGGGCCGCGCTCGGTGAGTCGCGCTGATTCGCGGCCGGCGCGGCCCGGCTCTCAGGCCGGGTCGAGCCTCGCCCAGAACGCCCATCCGCCGGTCAGCTCGAGTACGGCGAGCACGATCTCGTTCGGGCCCCGCTTCAGGGGCAGGTACACGGCGTCGCCCGCCGTCGCCATCACGCCGATGCCCTTGCGCAGGCCGCCGGGGTTCATGCCCATGACCAGCGGCCGGCCGTTGGCGTAGACCACCACGCCGTTGCTGTAGCCGTACTGCATCCGCCGGATCCCGTCGCGCTCGGCCGTCACCGTCGTCCGCGCGTACACGACCTTCGCCCCGGCGAACCGCGCCGTCATCACGCTGTCGGCGAGAATCGCGCCGCTGCTGTCCATCGGCAGGTTGCCCGCCGGCGCCGCCCGGTAGCGGTTGACCAGGACGAAGCCCTCGGGCTCGGGCTCGACCCGGGTCCAGCGGAGTCGGGCGAGGTCGGGCAGGACCGCCGGCGTGAAGTCCGTCGCATCGATCGCGTCGGACAGCTCCCACCGCTCGATGGTGCCCGCGGGGAGGCTCGCACGGGGAGCGGCGGCCGTCGTGGCAGGCGCGGGGGTGAACCGGATGTTGGAGAAGTAGGCCCCGCGCCCGAAGGCGCCGGCCCAGACCCCGAACCCTCCGGCGCCCGAGGCCACCACCCGCGGCACCACGAGCGTCGGCGCGGTGGCGGTGTCGAAGAACACCCGCGCGACGGGGCCGTCGAGCTCGATCCTGAGGTGGACCCAACGCTCGCGCGGGACGTCCGCGACGGCGTTGGCGCCGCCGTCGCGGTACGCCTGCCAGGCGACCCCGGCGCCCCCGTGGTACACCTGCCACGCGACGCCCACGCCGTTGAAGGCGGGGCCGTACTGCACCGCCTCGACCGTGCCGCTGCTCCCGGGCCGGAAGAACACGACGTTCGAGAACGTCGGCGACGCCGCGCGGAACGCGGCGCCCAGGAAGCTCGTCGCCGGCGTCGCCGCCAGGTCGAGCTCCAGCGTGCCGTTCTCGAGCGAGAAGTCGCGCGCCAGCGCGACGCCGCGGCCGATGTACAGGCTCGGACGGCCGAGGTAGGGCTCGAAACGGATGCTGTCGGTGGCGATCCACGCCTCGGGCGTGAGCGGCACCCCGACGCTCTGCGCCGCGGCGGTGCCGGAGGGCTGGGCCAGGCAGGCGAGCAATCCGACCGGCAGTGCGAGGCGCATCGGACGGGCTGATCCGGGCATCATCGCCGTCTCCGGGTTGTCGGGGATGGTCGGCAACTACGGCGGCGCCGGCGCCTGGGTTTCAGGCGCGCGCGGGCCGGCAGTTGCCGGACGGGGGCTTTGCGCTTACAAAGACTGGGCTGGGCGGTCCGTGCGGTCTTGGAGCGGAGGGGGAGGGCGACCGGAGTCACTATGGGCGACGACGCAGCACCGAGGGGCGGCGCGGCCGCCGGAGAGCGCGGGGGCGCGGCGGCGCGGGACGCGGTGCGTCCCGTCCAGGCGCTGCCGATCACCGAGGACGACCTGTACCTGTTCAACGAGGGGAGCCACTACCACCTCTACGACAAGCTCGGCTGCCACCTCACGACCCTGGACGGAGCCTCGGGCGCGACGTTCGCGGTCTGGGCCCCGAACGCCAACTACGTCTCGGTGATCGGGGACTTCAACGGCTGGGACCGCTCCACGCACCGGCTCGCCCCGCGCGGCTCCTCGGGCATCTGGGAGGGCTTCGTCGCCGGGGTGAAGAAGGGCGACGCCTACAAGTTCCACGTCGGCTCGCGGCACGGCGGCTACCGCGTGGACAAGGCCGACCCGTTCGGGATCCACCACGAGACGCCGCCCAAGACGGGCTCCAAGGTGTGGGACCTCGAGTACGAATGGGGCGACGCGGAGTGGATGGCCGGCCGCGGCGCGCGCAACGCGCTGTCCGCCCCGATCTCCATCTACGAGGTGCACCTCGGCTCGTGGATGCGCGTGCCGGAGGACGGCAACCGCTGGCTGTCCTACCGCGAGCTGGCGGACCGGCTGGTCCCGTACGTCACCGATCTGGGGTTCACGCACGTCGAGTTCCTGCCGGTGATGGAGCATCCGTTCTACGGCTCGTGGGGCTACCAGACCACCGGCTACTTCGCACCGACCAGCCGCTACGGCACGCCGCAGGACTTCATGCACCTCGTCGACCGGCTGCACCAGGCCGGCGTGGGCGTCATCCTGGACTGGGTGCCCTCCCACTTCCCGACCGACGAGCACGGCCTGAACAGGTTCGACGGCACCCACCTGTTCGAGCACGCCGACGCCCGCCAGGGTTTCCACCCCGACTGGGCGAGCTCGATCTTCAACTACGGCCGGCACGAGGTGCGCTCGTTCCTGCTGTCGTCGGCCTTCCTGTGGCTGGACACCTACCACGCCGACGGGCTCCGGGTGGACGCGGTGGCGTCGATGCTCTACCTCGACTACTCGCGCAAGCCGGGCGAGTGGGTCCCGAACCGGTTCGGCGGCCACGAGAACCTGGACGCGATCAACTTCCTGCGGCGCTTCAACCGGGCCGTCTACGAGCGCCACCCGGACGCGCAGACCATCGCCGAGGAATCCACCGCGTGGCTGATGGTCTCGCGGCCCACCTACCTCGGCGGGCTGGGCTTCGGGTTCAAGTGGGACATGGGGTGGATGCACGACACGCTGCGTTACCTGTCGAAGGAGCCCGTGCACCGCCGGTTCCACCACAACGACCTGACGTTCCGGGGGCTGTACGCGTTCACGGAGAACTTCTGCCTGCCGCTCTCCCACGACGAGGTCGTGCACGGCAAGGGCTCGCTCATCGGCAGGATGCCGGGCGACGACTGGCAGCGGTTCGCCAACCTGCGCGCGTTGCTGGGCTACATGTACACCCAGCCCGGGAAGAAGCTGCTGTTCATGGGGGCCGAGATCGCGCAGCGGCAGGAGTGGAACCACGAGGCCAGCCTCGACTGGCACCTGCTCCAGTACGCGCCGCACCAGGGCGTGCAGCGGCTCACCCGCGACCTGAACCGCCTGCTGAGCGCCGAGCCCGCGCTCCACGAGCTGGACGCCGATCCGGCCGGGTTCGAGTGGATCGACGCCAACGACTCCGACAACTCGGTGGTGACCTATCTGCGCAAGAGCCGCGGCGAGAAGGACGTGATCGTGGTGGCCTGCAACTTCACCCCGGTCCCGCGGTACGGCTACCGCGTGGGGGTGCCGCGCGCGGGCTTCTGGCGCGAGGCGCTCAACACGGACGCGCTGGAGTA
>Ga0187778_10001271_pt1 | contig 17694 bp, 17 predicted proteins | sample 1015_Q2_SP5_20_M_FD_132418 | JGI IMG/M metagenome (GOLD analysis project Ga0187778, IMG submission 132418) | Tropical peat soil microbial communities from peatlands in Department of Meta, Colombia - 1015_Q2_SP5_20_MG | ecosystem: Environmental > Terrestrial > Soil > Wetlands > Peat | place...
CGGAGTAGCGCCGTGTCCTGGACCGAGCAGGCCCTCGGCCTGATCGAGACCAGGGGACTGGTGGGTGCCATCGAGGCCGCCGACGCCGGGTTGAAGGCGGCGCCGGTCGAGCTGCTGGGCACCGAGCGGGTGGACGCCGCCCTGGTCACGGTCCTGTTCGCCGGCGACACCGCCTCCGTGAAGTCGGCGGTGGACGCGGGCGCGGCCGCCGCCGAGCGGGTGGGGGAGCTGGTGAGCGTGCACGTCATTCCGCGCCCCGATCCCCAGCTCGAAGCGCTGGAGCACGACGAGGAGGAGGGCGGCGCCGCCGGGCCCCCGCGCCGCTCGCCGCAGCGCCTCGAAGACATGAAGGTGGTCGAGCTGCGGCACCGCGCCCGCCAGACCCCCGACTTTCCTCTGAAGGGCCGCGAGCTCTCGCGCGCCAATCGCGACGAGCTGCTGGCGCTGTTCCGGCGGCTGGGGCACGCCACCTAGAGACCGCCGGAGCGATCCGTGGATCGCGATCTCGCATCGCTCCAGGAGGCCCGCGACCTCGTGCGTCGCGCCGACGAGGCTCAGCGGGCCTTCGCACGCGCGACCCAGGAGCAGACCGACCGGGTCGTCGAAGCCATGGGCCACGCCGCCTCGGCGGAGGCCGAGCGGCTGGCGCGCATGGCGGTGGACGAGACCCGGATGGGCCGGTACGAGGACAAGGTCCTCAAGAACCGCTTCGCCGCGGACGACGTCCTCCGCTACATCCTGCCGCTCAAGACCGTGGGGATCATCCGGGACCTGCCGGAGATCGGGGTCCAGGAGCTGGCCGTGCCGATGGGCGTCGTCGCGGCCCTGATTCCCACCACCAACCCCACGTCGACCGCGATCTACAAGGCGCTGATCAGCGTCAAGGCGCGCAACGCGATCGTGATGTCGCCGCATCCCCGCGCGGTCAGGTGCATCGGCGAGGCGGTGCGCGTGATGGCGGAGGCCGCCGAAGGAGCCGGGGCGCCGAAGGACCTGGTGCTCGCGATAACCGACCCGACGCTCGAGGGCACCCGCGAGCTGATGCACCACCGGCTGACCGCGGTGATCCTCGCGACGGGCGGCTCGGACATGGTCCGCGCCGCGTACAGCTCGGGGAAGCCGGCCTTCGGGGTGGGCCCGGGCAACGTGCCGGCCATCGTCGAGCGCACCGCCGACGTGGCGAAGGCGGCGCGCGACATCGTCAACGGCAAGGCGTTCGACAACGGCGTGCTCTGCTCGGCCGAGAACTCGGTGGTGTGCGACGCGCCGGTGGACGGCGAGGCGCGGCGGGAGCTGGCGCGCAACGGCGCGCATTTCGTGACCGGCGACGACCGGGCCCGGCTGCAGCGCGCGATGCAGGACCCGCGCAGCGGCGGCATCTCGCACGAGATCGTCGGGCAGGCGGCGGCGCTCATCGCCGAGCGGGCGGGCGTCCGCGTCCCGTCGGGGACGCGCGTCCTGGTGGTCGAGTGCCGCGAGGTGGGACGCGACGAGTTCTTCTCGCGCGAGAAGCTCTCGCCGGTGCTGGCCTACTACGTCGAGGACGGCTGGGAGGCGTGCTGCGAGCGGAGCATCGCGCTGCTCCGCTTCGGCGGGGTGGGGCACTCGCTCGCGATCCACTGCCGCGACGAGCAGGTCATCCGGCGGTTCTTCGAGGAGAAGCCGGCCTTCCGCATCCTGGTGAATACCATGGCCGCGATGGGCGCCACCGGCTACACGACGGGTCTCGCGCCGGCCATGACCCTGGGGCCCGGCACGATCGGGGGCAGCAGCACGAGCGACAACATCAGCGCGCTGCACCTGGTGAACATCAAGCGGCTGGCGCGGGAAATACGAGAGTATGACGGTGGACGGAGTACAGTGGAGTCGCGAGACGCCAAGTCTGCGATGGTTACGAGTACGACCGGTGAGCGGAGGCCGGAGACTGTTGCCGCTGCCTCCCCGCCGCCAGCGGGCGCGACGAAGTCCGCGGCGCCACCGCTGTCTCCGGACGAAGTGCAGCGGATCGTGGATGAATTCCTGCGCGCCCATCGCCGAGGTGCGGCATGAACAAGCACGAGCTGGAAGGACTGTCGGAGAGGATCGCCAGCCGGCTCGCCGGCGCCGGGGCGCACGCGTGGGTGCCGGGTCCGGTACGCCCGGAGCCGCCCGGACGCCCGACGCCGGGGGCGCTGCCGCCGTGGGCCGGCTCGGCGCAGTCGTTGTCCGACGTGGGTCCGATCCGCCGGCCCGCCGGACATCCGCGGCACCGCCCGGAGTATCCGGCGGTCGTGGCGGCCGCACGCCAGGCGGCTGCCGGCCGCGGTCCCGCGCCGCTGCCCTCGGGCTCGAAGGCCGGTCAGGCGCGCGCGGCCACCGCGAGGAGTCCGCGCGAGGTGCCCATCGGCGTCTCGAACCGGCACCTCCACGTGTCGGAGCGCGACTTCGCCGCGCTGTTCGGCGCCGGGAAGAGCCCGACCCCGCAGCGCGGCATCACCCAGCCCGGCCAGTACGCGGCGGCCGAGACCGTGGCGGTCGTGGGCCGGGGCGGGCGGATCGAGGGCGTGCGCATCGTCGGGCCGGCGCGCGGGCAGACGCAGCTGGAGCTGTCGCCGGCCGACTGCCGGGCGCTCGGGATCACGGCGCCGGTGAAGGTCTCCGGGCGCCTCGACGGCTCGACCGGCGGGGTCACGCTCGAGGGACCGGCGGGGAAGGTCTCGCTCGAGTCGGGTGTCATCGTGGCGCAGCGCCACCTGCACGTCGCCCCCGGCGACGCCCAGGCGCTCGGCGTCGCGGACGGTGACGTGGTGGCGGTGGAGTGCGGGCCGCCGGGCCGCCGCGTCACGCTGCACGACGTGGCGGTGCGGATGGGGCCGTCGCACGCGACCGAGCTGCACCTCGACACCGACGAGGCCAACGCGGCGCAGGCCAGGAGCGGTGACCGCGCGCAGCTGGTGGCCGTGGCGCGCGCCGGCCGTCCCGGCGGGCGGCGCCGGCCGCTGCTGACCGAGCGCGACGTCGCGCTGCTGGCGTCGCGCGGCGAGACGGTCGATGCGGCCGGTCCCTACCTCGTGACGCCCGCCGCACGCGACCGGGCGAAGGCGCTCGGCGTGTGGCGCGAGTCGTCGTGACGGCACCGCGCGAATCGTCGGTCGAGTTCCGGGTCCGATACAGCGAGACCGATCAGATGGGCGTCGCGTACCACGCCCACTACCTGGCGTGGTGCGAGATGGCGCGCACGGAACATATGCGGCGGCTCGGGGTCCGGTACCGTGATCTGGAGGACCGCGGCGTCCGGCTCGCCGTGTCGGACGCGCACGTGCGGTTCGCGAAGTCGGCGCGCTACGACGACCCGCTCCGGGTGTCGGCGTGGCTCACGGCCGTGGGGTCGCGCCTGATCGCCTTCGGCTACCGCATCGAGCGCAGCGACGACGGCGCGGTCCTCGCCACCGCCGAGACGACGCTGGTCTCGGTCGACGGCACGGGACGCCCGACCCGTCTGCCGCCCGACGTCCTGGCGCACCTCGAGGAGCTGATGGATGCCTAAGTCGGGCTGGATCCTGGTGGCGCTGCTGGCCGCCGGCGCGGCACCGGGGCCCGCGGCGGCGCAGGACTACGGGCAGGTCACCCAGCTCGCGCAGCTGCTCCAGCTCGAGGACCGGCGCGAGTTCGACCTCGCGGCGCTGCAGCGCGCCGGCCAGGACCCCGACGCGCTGGTCCGTGCCCAGGCCGCGCTCGCCGTCGGACGGATCGGCGACCACGCCGGCGTGCCGGTGCTGCTCGCGCTGCTCGACGACCCCGACACCACCGTGCGGGCCAACGCCGCCTTCGCCCTCGGGATGCTGCGCGACACCGCGACGGCCGACGAGCTGGCGCGCCGGGTGAGCGCGCTGCCCGACACCGCCGCGGGCAGCGACCAGGTCGAGCTGGTGGCCGCGCTGTGCAAGACCGGCGGCGAGACCGCCGCGCGCGCGATCGAGGCCCTGCTGCTGCGCCACCCGCCGTCCCGCACGCCCGTCGATCCGGCGACGGCGGCCGCGCTGCAGGAGGCGTGGCGCCTCGGCCGCCGGGCGCCGGCCGCGCGGCTGGTGGAGTACGTGCGCCGCAGCACCGACTGGTGGCGGCGCAACGCCGTGTTCAGCGTGACCCGACTGCGACTGCCGGGCGCGGCCGGCGCCCTGCTCGAGGCGGCCGGCGATCCGGACGACCTGACGCGCAGCTACGCCGCGCGCGGCCTCACGGCGCAGCTGGCCGACTCGGCGGGCATCGCGCGGGCCGCGGTCGAGGGCGTGCTCGGCCGCCTGGTGGGCGATTCGGCCGCGCAGGTGCGGATCTCGGCGCTGCGCTCGCTCGCGACCTTCCGCGACTCGACCGTCGCCGGCCTGGCCCAGTCGCGCGTCGTGGATCGCGATCCCAACGCCGCCATCCAGGCGGTCACCACGCTCGGCGCCCTCGGCGGGTCGCGCGCCGTCCCGGTCCTCGAGGAGCGGTTCGCGCAGGGCGCCACCTTCGCGATGCGCCGGGCGGCGCTCCAGGCGCTGGCCCAGGCCGTGCCCCAGCGCGCGGTCGCGGTGGGCGGCGCCTGGCGGGCCGACGCCGACTGGCGGCTGCGGGCCGCGCTCGCCGAGGCGCTCGGCGTGGCCGCCACGGACCCGGCCCGGGCGGCGCTGGTGGCGATGGCCGCCGACTCGGACGCGCGGGTGGTGGAGACGGCGCTGGCGTCGCTCGGCGAGGCGGTCCCCAGGGGGGACACCGCGCTGCGCACGCTGGCGAGAAGCCGGCTCACCCACCCGGACCCGATGGTGCGCGCCGCCGCCACGGACCTCCTCGACCGCGAGCAGGATCCCGCGCTGGTGCCCGACCTGGTGGCCGCGTACCGGCGCGCCGACCACGACGCCATGGACGACGCCCGGCTCGCGGCGGTGCGCGCCCTCGCCGACGTGGCGTCCGTGGACGCGGCCGCGCGCGGCCGGGTGGAGCGCGAGTTCCTGGCGGCCGTCCCGCGGAGCGGCGACTACCTCGTGCGCCGCGCGGCGGCCGACGGCTTCGGCGCGGCGCTGGCCCGGCGCTACTGGGGCGACCCCTACCCGGTGGAGACGGGCCTGTCCGTGGCCGATTACCGGGACCTCGCGGCGCGGCTGTTCCTGCCGGCGCTCCAGGGCGGCGCGCTCCCGCAGGTCACCGTCGAGACCGAGCGCGGCAACCTCGTCCTCATCCTGTACGCGGCCGACGCGCCGCTCACGGTCCAGAACTTCCTGCGCCTGGTGAGCCGCCACTACTTCGACGGGAGCCGCTGGCACCGGGTCGTGCCCAACTTCGTCATCCAGGACGGGGACCCGCGCGGCGACGGGAACGGCGGGCCGGGCTGGGCGATCCGGGACGAGATCAACCCGCGCCGCTACACCCGCGGCACCGTGGGCATGGCGCTGTCCGGGCCGGACACGGGCGGCTCGCAGTTCTTCATCACCCACTCCCCGCAGCCGCACCTCGACGGCGGCTACACGGTGTTCGGCCAGCTGGTCCAGGGCGACGAGGTGCTGGATCAGATCGTGCAGGGAGATCGCATCCGCCGCATCGGCCGCTGACGTGCGCAGCTCCCTCGCCCGGCCGGCCCTGCTCGCGGCGCTCGCGGCGCTGTCCCTCGCGGGTCGCGCCTCGGCGCAGTACGGCGCCTTCGGCGAGAACAAGATCCAGTACCGCCACTTCGACTGGCACGTGCTGCACGGCGCGCACGTCGACCTCTACTACTATCCCGCGGAGGAGGAGCTGGCGCGGGTGGCGCTGGCCTACGCGGAGCAGAGCTACCGGGTCCTCGCGTTCCGGTTCCGCCACGAAGTCACGACGCGCATCCCGCTCATCGTCTACGCCTCGCACCAGGACTTCGAACAGACCAACGTGCTGCCGTTCGTGCCGCCCGAGGCGCTGCTCGGGGTGACGGAATTCCTCAAGGACCGCGTGGCGGTGCCGTTCACGGGCAGCTACGCCGACTTCCGCCACAGCCTGCGCCACGAGCTGGTGCACGTGTTCCAGATCTCGAAGCTCACCCTCACCTACACGCTGTACCCGCGCCAGCACACCGTCGGGATGCCGCTGTGGTGGACCGAGGGGCTGGCGGAGTACTGGTCGTTCGGCGAGGACAGCCGCGACTCGATGATCCTGCGGGACCTGACGGTGAGCGCCCGGCTGCCCACCATCGAGCAGCTCAACGACGTGTCCGGCGGCATCGTCTACCCGCTCGGCGGGACGCTGGTGCGGTTCCTGGCGGGGCGCTACGGCGACTGGCGCATCGTGCAGATGTACGACGACGCCTGGAAGTACCCGGACTTCGCCGAGCTGGTGCACGGGGTGTTCGGCCGGACGCTCGCGGAGCTGACGGCGGAGTGGCAGTACGAGATGCGCCGCGGGTTCTACCCCACGGTCGAGGCGCAGCGGCCGCTCGAGCTCGACGCCCGGCGGATCGCGGCGTTGGCCATCAAGCCCGCGGTGTGGACCGCGCCCTTCGACTCGGTGCCCCAGGTGCTCTACCTCTCGCCGCGCACCGGCTACACGGACATCTACTCGGTCCCGCTGGAAGGGGGGAGCGCGCGCACGGTGGTCCGCGGCGAGCGGACGGCCGAGTTCGAGTCGTTCCACGCCTTCGCGTCGCGGCTCGACGTCTCGCCCAGGGGCGTGGTGGTGTTCGCGAGCAAGTTCGAGGACCGCGACGCGCTGTTCTTCTGGGACCTCACCGCCCGGAAGGTGGTGGGCCGCTACCAGTTCCCGGAGCTGGTGTCCATCCTCTCGCCGAGCTGGTCGCCGGACGGCACCGAGGTCGTGTTCTCCGGTCTGGCGCTCTCCGGCTACTCGGACCTGTACCTGCTGCACCTGGCGACCGGCGAGCTAGAGCGCCTCACCGCCGACCGCTACCAGGACCTCGATCCGTCGTTCTCCCCCGACGGGCGTCGCATCGTGTTCGCGTCCGACCGCACGCCGTTCGGCGCGACGGGGGCCCAGAACCTGTTCGTGATGGACCTGGCCACGCGCGCCATCCGCTACCTCACCTACGGCGACTGGAAGGACGAAGGGCCGCGCTGGTCGGCGGCCACCGGGCGGATCACGTTCACCTCCGACCGGCACGGCTCGTCCGACGTGTACTCGGTGGACTCGACCGGCGCCGGCCGCCGCGAGACCGCGGTGCCGGGCGGCGTGTTCGACGCCGAGTGGGTGCCGTCGGCCGGGCGCTACGTGGTCTCGGGCTTCGAGCGCCTCTCGTTCGGCGTGTACGCGATCCGGCCGCAGACCGACTCCGGCGCGGCCGACAGCGTGACGCTGGCCGCGGGCCAGCCGCCCCCGGGGTGGAGCTGGGTCGAGCTGTCCGACACCTCCGCCGCGCAGGCCGAGCCCGCGCGCTACCGGGCGCGGTACACCCTGGACTTCGCCGCGGGCGGCGCGGTGTACTCGCCCAACTACCTCTCGGCGCAGGGCGCCACGCTCCTGTTGTCCGACATGCTGAGCGACCACCAGATGTACATCAGCGTGCTGGCCTACCAGGAGGGGAGCAGCCTGGGCAGCCTGGTGAACAACCTCAACGCCACGGTGCTCTACCTGGACCAGTCGCGGCGGCTGAACTGGGGCGTGGGCGCGTTCCGGACGCGGGGCCTGTTCTACACCAGCGACCTGAACGAGGTGTTCCAGGAGTCGGCGTACGGCGGCTACGTCGAGCTGCGCTACCCGCTGTCGCGCTACTCGCGCATCGAGACCCAGTTCCAGGCGGCCTACTCCGACCGCACCGACTTCACCCTGTCCACCGAGCCGTTCACGGCCGGCTTCCCCCACCGCCGCGGGATGGTCACGTCGAACTACCTGTCGCTGGTGAGCGACAACTCGCTGTGGATCGAGACCGGCCCGATCGACGGCGGCTTCACCCAGCTCACGACCGGCGTCGTGACCGACCTCCAGAACGCGCGGCTCGACAGCTGGCTGGTGTCGGCCGACGTGCGGCGCTACCTCCGCACCGGCCTGTACACCGCGTTCGCGGCGCGGGTCTTCGCCTTCTACGCGGGCGGCGAGCGCCCGGAGCGGGTCACCATCGGCGGCTCCTGGGCGCTGCGCGGCTACCCGGAGTACTCGTACCTCGCGGGCGACCGGGCATTGATGGGGAACCTGGAGTGGCGCTTCCCGCTCACCAACTACTTGTCCATCGGCTCTCCCCTCGGCGAGATTCGTTTCCCGGGCGTGCAGGGGGCGGTGTTCACCGACCTCGGACGCGCCTGGTCGGAGCTGGCCACCGAGCGCGGCTGGCTCGGCTCCTACGGCTTGGGACTCCGGATGAGCCTGTTCGGGCCGCTGATCCTGCGGCTCGACCTGGGGTGGCGGTACGGCATCGGCAACACCGACGCGTACGCGCTGCCGGGAAACTACCCGGTGAGCGGCCCGGGGAGGGGCTTCGCGGCGCTATGGTTCGGATACGACTATTGACCCGATGACGACGATACGGATCGGGACGGGGAGCCGCTCCGGACGGGCGGTGGCGATCGCGGCGGCAGCCGTGCTCGCGGCCTGCGGCCGCCCGCCGGAGCCGGTGGTGCCCGCGGGCACGTACCTGCCGGTGAGCCCGCGCGAGTTCGCCGCCGCGGCCGCCCGCACGCTGCCCGCCGCGCCGGCGCTGCTCACGATCCGCTGGCGCTACGACGACGGCGACACCCCGGTCACGGGGCGCGGAGCCGTCCGCCTGGCGCCGCCGGACTCGCTGCGCCTCGACGTCGGCGTCCCGGTCGTCGGCCGCGCCACGCTCGTGCTCGCCGGCGACTCGGCGTGGTCGAAGCCCGGGTCCCTGGTGCGCCAGGTGCTGCCGAACCGGTCGCTGGTGTGGGCCATGCTCGGCGTGGTGCGGCCGCCCGATTCCGTCGCCAGCGTGGAGCGGGCCGAGACCTCGGATCACCACGTCTACCGCGTCACCGACGGCGACGGCGTCGTGACCACGCTCGAGCTGCGGGGCGACACGCTGCTCGGGGCCACGGCCGCGCGCGGCGAGCGCGCCATCGGCCGGCTGTCGCTCACGCGCGACTCGACCGGCGCGGTGGTGCGCGCCGAGACCGTGGACCTCGAGCACAGCATCCGGTTCGTGCTGGACGTGGACCGGCGGGAGAGCGGGGGGGCGTTCCCCAGTGAGATCTGGCGTCGTCCGTAGCGCCGGCGCGCTGGCGCTGCTGGTCGCGGCCGGCGGGTGCCTCTACAGCTTCCACGGCGGCGGCCTTCCCGGCGAGGTGAGGACCGTCGCGGTGCTGCCGTTCGACAACCGCACCGGCGAGCCCGCGCTCACGCAGGAGGTCTACGCGGCGCTGGTCGACGCGGTGTCGGGCCGCCTTGGGCTGCGGCAGGTGAACGAGGCCCAGGCCGACGCGCTGGTGCGCGGCGAGATCACGTCTTACGTGCCCGACAGTCCGCTCGCCTATCAGGCCGGCCAGCCGGGCACGGTGTCGGTCACCCGGCGCCGCGTGGTCATCACCCTGAACGTCGAGATCTTCGACCAGAAGCAGGGCAAGGCGCTGTGGAAGCAGAGCGGTCTGACGGTGGACGGGGAGTACGCCAGCGCGGAGACCGACGGGCGCAAGACCGCCCTCGCCAAGCTGGTCACCCAGGTGGTGGAAGGAGCGCAGTCCCAATGGTAGCTGCGCCGCGCCGCGAGGCGGGCAAGATGCGGCTCGGGTGCCTCGCCGGGGTCCTGGTGCTGGCCGCGATCGTGTACGCGGCGATCCTCGTGGTCCCGGTGTACTGGCGCGCCTACCAGATGCAGGACGAGGTGAAGAGCCAGGCCTCGTTCGCGCCGGCGCTCAGCGACAAGGTCATCCTCGAGCGGCTGGTGGCGATGGCCGACACCCTCGGCATCCCGCTGCCGGCCGGCGCGTGGTACATCCACCGCACGTCCGAGCCCAGGGAGATCACCATCAGGGCGGCGTACGACGACTCGGTGGTGTTCCAGGTCATCCGCTGGCGGAAGGTCGTCCGCTTCCACTTCACGCCGAGCGCGAAGGCGGCCCTCTAGTGCCGGGCGGGGCGGCCCGGCCCGATCCCGCTGCCCGGCTGCTGGATCTCCACGCCGCGCTCGGGTGGCGCCGGGCCGTGCGCGGCGCCGTGGTGTTCACCAACGGCGTGTTCGACGTCCTGCACCGCGGGCACGTGGCGCTGCTGGTGGCCGCGCGCGCCGAGGGCGACGCGCTGGTGGTCGGCCTCAACAGCGACGCGTCGGTGCGCCGTATCAAGGGCCCCGAGCGGCCGCTCAACCGCGAGCGCGACCGCGCCTACGTGCTCGGCGCGCTGGCCTGCGTGGACGTGGTCGTCCTGTTCGACGAGGACACGCCCGCCCGCCTGATCGCCGCGCTCGAGCCCGACGTGCTGGTCAAGGGTGCCGACTACGCGCCCGACGAGATCGTGGGCGCCGACGTGGTCACCGCGCGGGGCGGGCGCGTGGTGCGCATTCCGCTCGAGCCGGGCTTCTCGACTACCGGCCTCATCGCGAAGGTGAAGGGTGCCGCGCGCTGACGGCCGCGCCGCGGGCGACCTACGGCCCTTGGCGCTGGAGCGCGGCGCCAACCCGTACGCCGAGGGCTCGTGCCTGGTGCGCATGGGCGGCACGCTGGTCCTGTGCACGGCGTCGGTCGAGGCGGGCGTCCCCGGCTGGCGCAAGGGCACCGGGCAGGGCTGGGTGACGGCCGAGTACGCGATGCTGCCCCGCGCCACGACCGAGCGCACGCCGCGCGAGCGCCAGGGCGCCGGCGGGCGCACCCACGAGATCCAGCGCCTCATCGGCCGCAGCGCCCGCGCGGCGCTCCGCGGCTTCGACTTCGGCGAGCACACCATCCGGCTCGACTGCGACGTGCTGCAGGCGGACGGCGGCACGCGCACGGCCGCGGTCTCCGGCGCGGCCGTGGCGCTGGCCGACGCGTGCGCCCGCCTGGCGGGTAGTGCGGGCGTGAAGAACCCGTTCGAGCGGCTGGTGGCGGCGGTGAGCGTGGGCATCGTGGACGGCGAGCCGCGGCTCGACCTGTGCTACGCCGAGGACAAGGTCGCCGAGGTGGACGCCAACGTGGTGGTGGCGGAGCCCGACGGCCTGGTGGAAGTGCAGGGCACCGGCGAGCACGGCACCTTCGCCCGCGCCCAGCTGGACCGGATGCTCGATCTCGCGCTCGCGGGGACCGCGCGGATCTTCGCGGCCCAGCGCTCGGCGCTCGGCTGGTGAAGCGCCTGCTGCTCGCGACCCGCAGCGCCGACAAGGCGAGGGAGATCCGCGAGATCCTCGCGGCCGCCGGCGCCGACGTGGAGCTGAAGTCGCTCGACGAGGCGCACGTGCACTGGTCCTCCGAGGAAGAACGGCTCGAGCGCTTCGACTCCTTCCAGGCCAACGCGCGCTCGAAGGCCGAGTACTTCGTCGGGCTGACGGGCCTGCCGGTGGTGGCGGACGACTCCGGCCTCGAGGTCCTGTCCCTGGGCGGAGCGCCGGGCGTGCGGTCGAAGCGGTTCTCGCCGGAGGCGGGCCGGCTGACCGGCAAGGCGTTGGACGAGGCGAACAACGCCGAGCTGCTGCGACGGCTCCAGGGCGCGGACGAGCCGCGGCGGCGCGCCTGCTACGTGTGCGTCGCGCTGCTGGTGCGGCGCGCCGGAGCGCCGCCCGAGGCGTACACCGGCCGCTGCTGGGGACGGGTGCTCGAGGAGCCGCGCGGGACGGGCGGATTCGGCTATGACCCGCTGTTCTTCCACGAGGGCCTCGGCAAGACCTTCGGCGAGGCCACGGCGGAGGACAAGCACGGCGTGAGCCACCGGGGCGAGGCGTTCCGCCAGCTCGCTGCGGCGCTGGTTCACCGCCCACTGTAGCCCGCATCCTGCTATCTTGTTGCTCGACTGCTCCCTCGCGACTGGCAACTGGTAACCACTGGCGACTCGCCGTCTCGCAACTCGCAGCTGCAGCATCGGGGTGTGGCGCAGCCCGGTAGCGCGCGTGGTTTGGGACCACGAGGTCGCGGGTTCGAATCCCGCCGCCCCGACTGAGCAAGCGCAAGCCCGGCACACCGAGCGAGGCCCGCCACCGGCGGGCCTCGCTCGTCTGCGACGTGCCGCCGCCCGCGTCCTCACTTGACCACGGCCACGCCCCCGGCGACATTCGCGGCATTCCCGATAGCGAGTGTCTGCAATGGCGCCGCGCCCCGTAGGAGTCATCGTCGCCACCTCGGTCCTGCCCGTCGCCCGGCCGCTCGTGAGCGTGGGAGAGGGGCGCGAGTGATCGATCTTAGGGCCCTGGTGCGTTCGATCCCGGACTATCCCAAGCCCGGCATCATGTTCCGCGACATCACGACGCTCATCGGCGACGCGGGCGGGTTCCGCGACGTGGTCGCCGCATTGGCCGGCCGGTTCGAGAAGTCCGGCGCGACGAAGGTGGCGGGGATCGAGGCCCGCGGGTTCATCCTCGGCGGCGCCGTCGCCCACCGGCTCGGCGTGGGCTTCGTGCCGGTGCGCAAGCAGGGAAAGCTCCCCTACCGGGTGATCGGCCACGACTACGATCTCGAGTACGGCACCGATCGGATCGAGATCCACATCGACGCGGTCGAGACCGGCGAGCACGTCCTGCTGGTCGACGATCTCATCGCGACCGGCGGCACGGCGGTGGCGGCGAGCCGGCTGCTGCAGCAGGCCGGCGCGGAAGTGCTCGGCTCGGCGTTCATCATCGAGCTGGCGGAGCTGGGTGGCCGGAAGAAGCTGGAGGCGATGGGGCAGCCGGTGCATTCGCTGATCTCGTTCGACGGGCATTAGGCGGCGGCCGCCGGGGGCGGCGCCGGCCGGGAGGAAGGCATGAGCGGAGTCCGCCTCCTCGTGGGCACGCGCAAGGGCGCGTTCGTCCTCACCGCCGACGGCAGGCGCCGCAGGTGGGAGGTGAGCGGGCCGCATTTCGGCGGCTGGGAGATCTACCACGTCAAGGGCTCCCCGGCCGAGCCGAATCGGCTGTACGCCTCGCAGACCAGCGGCTGGTTCGGGCAGCAGGTCCAGCGGTCCGACGACGGCGGCCGGACGTGGACGCCGGTGGGCAACACGTTCGCCTACGACGGCGTGCCCGGCACCCATCAGTGGTACGACGGCACGCCCCACCCGTGGGAGTTCAAGCGCGTGTGGCACTTCGAGCCGTCGCCCGCCGATCCCGACACCGTGTACGCCGGGGTCGAGGACGCGGCGCTGTTCCGTACCACCGACGGCGGGAAGACCTGGGAGGAGCTGTCCGCCCTGCGCACCCACTCGACGGGCGCGCGCTGGCAGCCCGGGGCCGGCGGCATGTGCCTGCACACGATCCTGCTGGACCCGGCCAGGACGGGGCGCATCTTCGTCGCGATCTCGGCGGCCGGCGCGTTCCGCAGCGACGACGGCGGCACCAGCTGGCGGCCGATCAACCGGGGCCTCAAGTCCACGATCCTCCCGGAGCCCGAGGCCGAGGTCGGGCACTGCGTCCACCGCCTCGCGATGAACCGCGCGCGCCCTGGGACGCTGTTCATGCAGAAGCACTGGGACGTGATGCGCAGCGACGACGGCGGCGACGCGTGGCGCGAGGTGAGCGGCGACCTGCCCACCGACTTCGGCTTCCCGATCGAGGTGCACGCGCACGAGCCCGAGACCGTCTACGTGGTGCCGATCAAGAGCGACTCGGAGCACTACCCGCCGGACGGCAAGCTGCGCGTCTACCGGACCAGGACCGGGGGCGACGAGTGGGAGCCGCTGACCAAGGGGCTCCCGCAGCGCGACTGCTACGTCAACGTGCTGCGCGACGCGTCCTCGGTGGATGCGCTCGATCCGTGCGGGATCTACGTCGGGACGACCGGCGGCCAGGTCTACGGGTCGGCCGACGCCGGCGACAGCTGGACGGCGATCGTGCGCGACCTGCCGGCCGTGCTCTCGGTCGAGGCCCAGACGCTGCCGTGATCGTCGTCGCGCTCCCGACGCACCTTCGGACCCTGGCGCAGGTCGACGACGACGTCGCGCTGGAGGTCTCCGGAACGGTCACCCAGGGTGCGGTGCTCGACGCGCTCGAGGCGGCCTACCCGGTGCTGCGCGGCACCATCCGGGACCAGGTCACCCACAAGCGCCGCCCGTTCATCCGCTTCTTCGCCTGCCGGCGCGACCTCTCGCACGAGCCGCCGGACGCCCCGCTGCCCGACGCGGTCGCCACGGGCGCGGAGCCGTTCATGGTGGTCGGGGCGATCGCCGGCGGCTAGCGCCGCTTCCGAGGGCCGCCGCGGCGGGCGCCTGACCAAACGCGAGCGGGCGGCCGATGTGGCCGCCCGCTGTGCGAATGAGGCCTGACGTGCGGTTGCGACGCCCGCGCGCTAGCGGCCGAGCGGAATCGCGGCCCCGACGCTCACGTTGAAGCCGGCGTTCTTGATGTTGCTGTTCTGAATGGGCTCGGTCAGGCCGAGGAAGTAGCGCGCCGCGACCGACAAGGTCACGCGCCCCGTCGCCACCTCGATGCCCGCGCCGCCCGTCACGCCCGCGTCGAACGACTTGGTGGAGCCGCTGGCGCAGTCCGCCTCACCCGACGCACCGCCGAAGGACTCGTTGAACTTGCAGCTCGCCAGGTAGGCGAGGGTCGGTCCGACCACGATGTACGGCCGAACGGGGTTCCGCGACGAGGCGAGACGCAGGCCCAGCAGCAGGGGCGCCTCGATGTAGGTCAGCTTCACCTTGTCCGTCGTGTCCGCGAACGACTCCTGGGCGCCCTTCATCGAGTACAGCACCTGGGGCTGGAAGAACAGCGTCGGGCTGAAGCTGAAGGTCGCCTGGGCGCCGACCGCGAGGCCCGCGAGCGTCTTCACCCCGGTCGCGTCGCTGCCGTTGAAGGTGGCGAAGTTGGCGCCCAGCACGACCCCGAACGTCGGCTGCGTCGCCTCGCTCTTCACCTTCTGCGCGACGCCCGCCTGGACGGCGAGACTGGACGCCAGCAGGACAACAGCCGCTACGGATAGAACTCGCATCGTTGAGCCTCCTGATGTGACGAGAGAGCCACGGAATCTGGTGTCGCGCCCGCCAGAGCGGAGCGCCGCGGAACCGGCGATCCCGCGTCGTCCCGACCCGCTAACATGGCAAGGCTGCCGCTGTGGCGTTAGGGCGGCGTCACTTCGAATGCCGACAAGCTGAGTCGGCGGACCCCCCTCGCGCAAGCGGGCGGCCGTCTCCGGCCGCCCGCCGCGCGTGGTGCCCGGCTGGTGCTACTGGTTGCCGTGCGTCAGCTCGTCGGCCAGGCTCCCGGCGTCGTACACGTGCCGGAGGGCCTCGATGATGCCGCGCGAGTCGACCCACACCGAGCGGCCGGTCGCCTCCAGGAAGATGAAGTCCAGGGGCAGCTGCTCGATGTTGCCGTCGAAGATGAGCCCCACGATCTCGCCGTCGCGGTTGATGAGCGGCGAGCCCGAGTTGCCGCCGGTGATGTCGTTGGTCGAGACGCCGTTGAGCGGCGTCGCGAGGTTCACCCGGTCCTTCGCCGCCAGCCACCGCGGCGCCAGGTTCCACGGCGCCTGCTGCGCGAAGCCGAACGACCGGTCGTACAGGCCGTAGAAGGTCGTGTACGGCTGGCCGAAGGTCCCGTTGTACGGGTAGCGCGCCACCTCGCCGTCGGAGATGCGCAGGCTGAACGTCGCGTCGGGCGCGACCGTGTTGCCGAACACCGCGAACAGCGCCCGGGCCACCAGCGCGCCGTTCTCCTCCTCCTGGCTCGCGAGCGTGCTCATCCGCTTGAGGACGGGCCGCGCCAGCGGGTCGATGACCCGCGCCAGCTTGATGAACGGGTCGTTGGAAGCGGTGACGGCCGCGGTGCCGCCCTGCAGCAGCGCCTGCCGCTGCGCCGCGGTGCCGATCTCCGTCGCCGCCACCATCGCGCGCGCCGCGTCGGCCGGCGAGCGGCCGGCAAGGGCGGCGCGCCGCACCGGGTCGGTGGCCGGCAGCTCGCGCTCCATCGCCGTCAGGTACGCCGACAGGAGGGCGATCTCCTGGGTGGTGTCGATGGGCGCCGGGCTGACGAGCATCCGCTCCAGGTTGCCGCGGTTCGCCTCCTGATACGCCGGGAGCCGGGCGCTGTCGGGCTTGGCGGTCTCGATCGGCAGCCGCACCAGGGCGCCCGCCATGCTGAGCAGCCGCGAGCGATAGGCGGCGAACCCGTAGTAGCGGCTGCGCACGTCCAGCGTCCGCTGCTCGGCCTTGATGCGGGCCAGGTTGTCCCACGCGAGCCCGAACTGGCTCCGCAGCGCCGGATCGGCGTCGACCTTGGCGCGAAAGGCGCGCTCCCAGGCGCGCTTCTGGTCGAGGAGCCGGTTGTCCAGCAGGCCGGCCTGGTAGCCGATGTACGCCTTCTGCGAGTTCTGCAGGTAGAAGATGATGTTCTCGACGGCGCGGGCCCGCTCGGGGCTCGTGCGCGCCAGCTGCTGGAAAACCGCGACCTGCGCGTTCAGCTGGGCGAGGGTCGCCGGATACTGCACGTCGCGCAGGTACTCGAGCTGGGCGATCGTCAGCAGGCGGCTGGTGTTGCCGGGGTTCCCGACCACGAACACCAGGTCGCCTTCCTTCGAGCCATCGTGGCTCCACCGGTAGTAGTGCTCGACCCGCGCCGGCTGCCCGCTCTCGTACACGCGGAAGAACGACACGTCCATGTCGTGCCGCGGGTAGGTGAAGTTGTCCGGGTCGCCGCCGAACGACGCCGCGTCGGTCTCCGGGACGAACACCAGCCGCACCTCGGTCCAGCGGTGGAACCGGTACAGCTTGTACTGGCCGCCGTGGTACATGTCGATGACTTCGCAGTGGCTGGCGGGCGCGCCCTGCTCGCAACGGCTCTGGATGGCGTCCGTGGCGGAGTCACGCAGGGTCGACGCGCGCTCGGCCGTGGCGCCCGCGGGCACCGCGCCATTCACCTCGGCCGTGACGTCGGTGATCTCGGCCAGCTGATCCACCGTGAAGTTGGGGCAGGCGCGCTCGTCGGCGCGGGTCGGCGCGTAGAAGCCGTTGGCCAGGAAGTCCTCGCCCGGCCGGGTCACCGCGTCCGCGCAGCCGCGGGCGCAGTGGTGGTTCGACATGATGAGCCCGTCGGGGGAGACGAAGGACGCGGTGCAGCCGGGAATCCGGACCGACGACAGGCGGGCGTGGTCCAGCCAGGCGGCCGACGGTCTGAAGTTGTAGCGCTTGGCCCAGTAGTCGAGCGGCGGGGCGTCGAACGTCCACATCTTGCCGGTCTCGAGCCCGGGATATTCGGTCGTGGTCGCGGGCTGCTGGGCCCGCCCGCCGGCGGCGACGCACAGGCCGAGCGCGAGCACCGGCAGCGTGATGCGTGAACCGAGTCGCATGAAGTGCCTCCAGAGTGAGCGATGCCGATCGAGCTCCTGCACCGACGAAACCGTTCCGGTTGATGGCTCCGAGCCGCCGCTGCTAGATTGGCGTTGCAGCCGCCGGCGCGCGCCAGTAGCTCAGCTGGATAGAGCGGCAGCCTTCTAAGCTGCGGGTCGCAGGTTCGACTCCTGCCTGGCGCACTCGGACGATTCCGGCCCCGCGGCCCACCCGGGCCGCGGGGCCTCGGCCCGTCTAGCGCCGCGGGTTCGCGTCCAGGTACGCCGTGATGAACTGGTCCACCTCGTTGCGCACGGCGTCGCGCACGCGCTCGGCGGTCTGGCTGCTCGGGGCCATCCCGATCCGGCCCAGCGCGTGCCAGGTCTCCACCGA
>Ga0187778_10001272_pt1 | contig 17687 bp, 17 predicted proteins | sample 1015_Q2_SP5_20_M_FD_132418 | JGI IMG/M metagenome (GOLD analysis project Ga0187778, IMG submission 132418) | Tropical peat soil microbial communities from peatlands in Department of Meta, Colombia - 1015_Q2_SP5_20_MG | ecosystem: Environmental > Terrestrial > Soil > Wetlands > Peat | place...
CGAACACGCTCATCGGCAGCACGATCCCGTCCATCACGCCCGCATCCCACGCGGCAGCGGCCTTTCGCTGCGAAGCGAAGGCGTACGCGTCGGCCGCCTGCCTCGTGAGCTGCGGCAGCTCGTCGTGGAGGTTCTCGGCTGTCTGTCCCATCACGGTGGCGCTCCGATCGATCAGCCGCTCGGCGACGAAGCGCGGGTTGAAGTCCACTTCCGCGCCCATCGGGTGGTGGCCCATGTGCTCGACGCCGCCGGCGATCACCACGTCGGCGGCCCCGAGCGCGATCTCTCCGGCGGCGGACGTCGTCGCTGTGAGCGCCCCGGCGCACATCCTGTCGAGGGCGAATCCGGGCACGGAGTGGGGCAGGCCGGCGAGGAGCGCGACGCCGCGACCGAGGGTCAGCCCCTGGTCGCCAGTCTGTGCCGTCGCCGCCAGCACGACGTCTCCGATGCGATCGTGAGGAAGCGAGGGGTTGCGACGAAGGAGCTCGCGGACGAGCTTCACGACCATGTCGTCTCCGCGCGTCCGCGCGAAGAGGCCGTCGCTCGTCGCTCTGCCGAACGCGGTCCGAACCCCGTCGACGTAGACCACCTCGCGGAGCTCTCTCGTCATCGCGCGGGAGGATAGATCGCGCGCGGAGGCCGGGCGGGCGGCGCCGGCCCGCTCAGTCCTCTGCCGCCAGCTCCCGCGAGCGGTTCATCGCGGCCTGGATCGCGTTCAGGAACGCTGCCCGCACACCTGCCGACTCGAGCTCGCGGATCGCGGCGATCGTCGTCCCTCCCGGCGAGGTGACCATCTCGCGGAGCTCGACGGGATGAAGCCGTTCGTCGCGGAGTTGCTTCGCCGTGCCCAGCATCGTCTGCACGACGAGCTGCGTCGAGATCTCCCGCGACAGGCCGAGGAGGATGCCGGCTTCGATCATCGCCTCCGAGAGCAGCGCGAAGTAGGCGGGGCCGGAGCCCGAGACGGCCGTCACGGCGTCCATGTACGGCTCTGCGACGCGCACGACCGCGCCGAGGTGCGCCAGTGCGTCCTCAGCGAGCTTGAGGTGCGCTTCGTCCGCGTGCGTGCCGGCACAGATCCCGGCGATCCCCTCGTGCACCACAGACGGCGTGTTCGGCATCGCCCGCACCACGGGAACGCCCTCCGCCAGCCTGCGCTCCACGGCTGAGGTCGGAATCGCCGCCGCCACGGAGAGGACGGTCTGCTCCGGCGTCACCACCTCGCGCACCTCCTCGAGCAGCGCGTCGATGTCCTGCGGCTTGACCGCGACGACGACGAGAGCGGCACGCGCGGCGGCATCCGGGTTCGACAACGTCGTGCGAATCCCGTGGCGCTCGTGCAGCTCGGTCAGCCGCTCGGGCCGACGGCCGGTAGCGACGATGTCGCCCGGCGTACGCCACTCGGAGCTGAGCAGGCCCGCGACCAGCGCCTCCCCGATCTTCCCCGCCCCGAGCACGGCGATACGACGCTCCTCGACTGCCATCGACCGGAGTCTAGTGCGGCCTCTCGCACCGTTCGACCGGTGGCACTTGGAGCTCGGGGTCGCACGTGTGGCCGCCTCCCGGCCGTCGGGTTGCGTTGCCGCCGGCGGTGCGGCGTCGGGAGTCGAGAGTTCCAGGGCAACGGTGCGAGACGCCGCACTCCTAGGCCGCGCGGCGCGCGCGAAGCCGGGTCCGGCGGGCCACGTCGGGGTCGGCGCCCGGCACGAGGCCGCGCGTCCAGCCGAGGAGGAGCATCTCCCCGGCGAGACCTTGCCATTCGCGGTACGGCTCGAGCACCTCGGCGGTCTCCCACGCCTCGACCCAGCGACCGCGCAGCGACGAGACGAGCTTGATCAGGCCGAGGTCGCCGACGAGCGCGCGGTCGTAGCGGCCGAGCCCCTCGAGCGCGATGACGCCGACCGACCACGGCCCGATGCCCCGCTCGTGCAGGAGTCGCGCGCAAACCGCTTGCCCCGGCCGGCTGCGGAGCCCCTCGAGGTCGGTCGACCGGCACAGGCGCGTGAGCGTCGCGGCGCGTCCGGCAGAGAGCTCGCAGGCGCGGAGCTCTGCCGGAGCGAGCCGGGCGAGCGCCTGCTGCGTGGCGACGGCACGGCCGCAGCGCCGGAGGACGGCGCGCTCGATTCGCCGCGCCCGCCACGATTCGACGAGCTGTCCGCAGACCGCGCGGAGCGTCGCGTGGGCGACCGTGGGAAGGCGCAGCGGACGCCAGCCGGTCAGCGCTCGGGCGCTCGGCCCGACGAGCGGATCGGAGGCGAATCGCCTGTGGAACTCCGCCGTGTCGTCGTCGAGCGCGAGCATGAACCGGGCGAGCTCGAGCTGTTCCTCGCCGGCGGCCCGCACGACGACACGCCCGTCGGTGCGCTGCCACGCGTGAGACACAGTTCCGTCCGCAAGCTCGGCCGTCCAGGCGCCGGAGCGGACGACCAGGCCGAGCCGGTACGGGCCGCGCGGCGTGAGGACGGCCTCGAGCATGGCCATCCCACCCTATAGCCGCGCCCGGCTCTCGCCCGGAGGCGCCCGTCATCGGTGACGGTGACCGTCACGGGACCGTCACCGTCGCGGAAGGGTCACGGAACGGAAACGACACCCCGCGTCGCGAGCCCGTGGCGGGGCGTCGGACCGGCTCGCGCGCTACCGTCGGCCGGATGACGCTCGCCGACGCCGTCTCGCTGCGCTCACGACGCCGCAAGCTTCGCCTCTTCCTCGAGGAGCTGGAGCCCACCGCTGCGACGACGGTGGTCGACGTCGGCGCGGACGAGGTCGGCTTCGGCGGTGCCGGCGGTCAGGAAGGTTGCGCGACCCACAACTTCTTCGAGGAGCTCTATCCCTGGCGCGAGCGGATCACCGCGGTCGGGCTCCACGACGGCGCCGGGTTTCGTGCCCGCTATCCGGAGATCGCGTACGTGCAGGCCGACGGCTGCATGCTCCCGTTCCCGGACAAGGCGTTCGACGTCTACTTCTCGAACGCCGTGCTCGAGCACGTCGGCGGGCCGGATCGGCAGCGTGCATTCGTCACCGAGGCGTTGAGGGTCGCGGGCCGTGTCTTCCTGACGACTCCGAACCGCTGGTTCCCGGTCGAGGTGCACACCCGCCTGCCGCTCGTCCACTGGCTCCCGAGCGGTGTCGCCGCTCGTGCCTACGACCTCGCCGGCAAGCCGTGGGCGAAGGAGAACCGTCTTCTCGGGCCCGGCGATCTCCGTTCGCTCTTTCCCGTCCCCGTCCGGATCGTGAACCTCGGGATGACACTGGTGGCGATCGCGTGACGTCCCGCCTCCCGTGGTACGCGCTCGCGGTCTTCACCGTCGGGCTCGCGTTCCACAACCTCGTCCTCGCCGAGCTCTGGCAGGCGGGCGTTCACGGCCGAAGCCTCGACGTCGTCGCTGCCTGGAAGGAGGTGCTGCTCGCCCTCGCGCTGGGGCTGACGCTCTGGGAGACGAGGCGCCTGCCGCTCACGACGGCCGCCGACAGGCTCGCGCTCGTCTACGCGGCGTTCGTCGTCCTCTACGCGATCCTGCCGCAGGGCTGGCTCGACGGGGCGGCGACGACGAAGGGCGTGCTCTACGCGCTGAGGCACGACCTCGTTCCCGTCGGCGCCTACGCGCTCGGACGGCTGGCGGTGCAGGGCGGGCGAGACCGAACCAGACTCGGCTGGCTCGCGGTCGGCGTGGGCGTCGTGCTCTCCGTCTGGGGTCTCGTCGACGTCTACTTCGTCCCCTTGCAGTGGTGGCGCGACTCGGGCGTGCCTGGCTGGTTCAAGGATCAGCTCTCGCTCGACTACGGCAAGGGTCTGTCCGGCCTCCCCGAGAACTGGGTCTACAACACGGGTGACGAGAACAACCCGATCCGGCGTCTCGTCTCGACGTTCCTCAGCCCGCTCGCGACGGCCTACATGCTGGTCGTCGTCCTGCTGTTCGTCGCGAGCCGCAAGCGCCTCGGCCTGGGAGCCGGTGCCGCCGGGCTCGTCTGCTTCGCGGGCCTGCTGTGGACCCACACGCGTGCGGCCACGCTCGCGCTAGCGCTCGGGCTCCTGCTCCTCGGCGCGGCACAGCGACGGGCGCTGCCGGTCGTCGTCGCGGTCGTCGTCGGGGTCGTCTCCGTCGGCTTCTTCGCCGCCTTCTCGGCGATCGGCCCCTCGACCCACTACACCCCGTCGGAGCTCGCCTTCCTCCGGAGCAACGCCCATCAGCACCAGGGAACCGCCGGCGGCGACCCGTTCTCGGCGGGCGACACCTCGCTCTCGAGCCACTGGCGCAACCTGCGAAGCGGCATCCACACGGTGGTCCACCACCCGCAGGGGTACGGCCTCGGGAACGCCGGAACCGAGGCGAAGCGGACCGGCGTCCCGATCCTCGCCGGCGAGTCGACGTACACCGAGCTCGGAGTCGAGACCGGGCTCGCCGGCATGCTCGTGTTCGCCGCGTGGCTCGCGGCGGTCCTCTGGGGGCTCTGGTCGCGATCGCCCTGGCTCTTCGCCTCGTTCGCCGCAGTGGCCGCCCTCGCCCTGCAGAGCGACGTGCTAGGCGTGCATTGGCTCGCATATGTGCTGTTCGGGCTCGTGGGCGCCGCGCTCGGGTCGATCCCGGCTGCCCCAGACGGCTAGGCTGCCCGCGTGGCGGACGACGCAGGCGCTGCGACGATCGATCCGCGTGTCGACATCGGGCACGTCCATCTGAAGGTGGCCGACATCGACCGCGCGCTCGGCTTCTACTGCGGCATCCTCGGCTTCGAGCTCGTCGCGCGGATGGGAGACCAGGCGGCGTTCGTCTCCGCGGGCGGGTACCACCACCACCTCGGCCTGAACACGTGGGAGTCGCGCGGCGGCTCGCCGCCGCCCCCCGGCACCACCGGCCTCTATCACACCGCGATCCGCTATCCGGATCGGGCCACCCTCGCCGACGCCGTGCGACGGGTCGTCTCCGCCGGCGTCCGGCTCGACGGCGCCTCGGACCACGGCGTGAGCGAGGCGATCTACCTGCGCGATCCGGACGACAACGGCGTCGAGCTGTACTGCGACCGGCCGCAGGAGCAGTGGCCGAGGACGCCGGACGGCGAGCTGACGATGTACACGCGTCCGCTCGATCTCCAGTCGCTTCTCGCCGTTGGGGCCTCTTAGGAAGTTCTTACCTTCGGTTCACCCCGCGCTTAGCCGCCGCGACGATGCTTTGCGCGTGACGGCGAGAACCCCCGGGCGGCGCGAGCTTCGGCCCTCCAGGCACGTGCACTTCGGTCTCCGGGGGATCGTCGTCCTTGTCCCCGGCCGAACGGCCGGTGCGACGACGGGAGGGCGTCGGCCCACCACTATCCTTCCCCGGTGACCTCGCCGGCGAGTTCGGCGCCCTCCCGCTCGTCCACCGGGTCGCCCCATGTGGCGACCCGGGTGCTCGTCGTCGACGACGAGCCGGCCTTGCGAGAGGGTCTCAGTCGCGCGCTGGCGCTCGAGGGGTATGCCGTCGACGTCGCCGGCGACGGTGCGGAGGCACTCGACCTGCACGCACTCCGGCCTGCGGACGCGCTCGTCCTCGACGTCCTCATGCCACGGCTCGACGGCGTCGAGGTCTGCCGACGGCTCCGGGCCGCGGGCGATCGCGTGCCGATCCTCATGCTCACGGCGAGGGCGGAGCTCGAAGATCGGGTCGACGGACTGGATGCCGGGGCGGACGACTACGTCGTGAAGCCGTTCGCGCTCGACGAGCTCTTCGCGAGGCTCCGGGCGCTCCTCCGGCGCGCGGCGGACGAACAGGACGGGGACGTCCTCCGCTTCGAGGACCTGACGGTCGTGCCGGGCACCAGGGAGGTCTGGCGGGGAGAGCGGCGGCTCGAGCTGACTCGGACGGAGTTCGCGCTCCTCGAGCTCTTCGTCAGGAACCCTCGCCAGGTGTTGACGCGGTCGCTCATCTTCGAGCGCGTGTGGGGATATGACTTCGGAGCGAACTCGAACTCGCTCGACGTCTACATCGGCTACCTGCGCCGGAAGACCGAGCTCGGCGGCGAGCCGAGGCTGATCCAGACCGTGCGCGGTGTCGGCTACGCGCTCCGCACGTCATGACCCTCCGCGCCCGCATGACGATCATCGCGGCGATCGCCGTCGCCTTTGCGGTCGTGCTCGCCGCGATCGCGACGTACGTCCTCGTGCGGCATCAGCTTCTCGGCGAGGTCGACGGCGCCCTCCGCGGTCGTGCCCGCGCAGCGGCGCGGTTCGACAGCCGGTTCGCTCCGACAGGTCCGCTGCCGAGCTTTCCGGGGGCGCCGACGGAGCGGCTCGGCGGGGCTGGTGGGTACCTGCAGATCATCACCGCGAACGGGGCGGTGACACGGCCGCCGTCGACGTCGGTGCGGCTTCCGGTCACCGACGCGATGAAGGCCGTCGCCGCGGGCACGCGGCCGGAGTACTTCAGCGACGCCGACGTCGGCGGCACCCACGTCCGGATCCTCACCGCGCCCTTGGGTCGCGACACCGCGGTCCAGGTCGTGCGCCCGCTCGACGAGGTCGACCGGACCCTCGGACGGCTCCGCTTGATCCTCATCGTGATCGTCGCCGCGGGCATCACGCTCGCGGCGCTCCTCGGGGCTGCCGTCACGCGGGCCGTTCTCGCGCCGGTTCGCCGGTTGACGGGTGCCGCCGAGGAGGTGAGCCAGACCCTCGACCTGTCGCACCGGATCGCGAGTGCCTCCGACGACGAGATCGGGAGGCTCGCCGCAAGCTTCAACCGGATGCTCGAGGCACTCGAGCAGTCGGTCGGGGCGCAGCGGCAGCTCGTCGCCGACGCCTCGCACGAGCTGCGGACGCCCCTCGCCAGCATGCGGGTCAACATCGAGCTCCTCGAACGCCAGCCCGACCTGCCGCCCGGCGACCGGGAGAGGCTCTTCGCGACGACGATCGAACAGCTCGACGAGATGACGACGCTCGTCGCGGAGATCCTCGAGCTGGCACGCGGGGACGAGCGAGGACTCGAGCTGCAGCCGATCCGCTTCGACGAGGTCGTCGTCGATGCCGTCGAGCGAGCCCGCCGGGACACCCCGGACGTGGACCTCGTCGCCGTGCTCGAGCCGACGCTCGTGCGGGGCGCCCCGAGCCGGCTCGCGCGTGCTGTCGGGAACCTGCTCGACAACGCGGCGAAGTGGAGCCCGGCGGGCGGCAAGGTCGAGATCGTGCTCGCCGGAGGCGAGCTCGTCGTGCGCGACCACGGCCCCGGAATCGCGGCGGAGGACCTGCCCCACGTGTTCGATCGCTTCTACCGAACGCGAACCGCCCGCGGCAGGCCCGGCACCGGGCTCGGCCTGGCGATCGTCCGACAGGTGGCCGAGGCGCACGGTGGCTTCGTGACGGTGGAGAACGCAGACGACGGGGGCGCGGTCTTCCGCCTGCGCGTGCCGCAACTCCGTCACCCTCGCCGAGCCCCGAGAACAGCGTCTTAACCAAGCCGCAACGGCGTTTTAGGCGACTCTTAGATCGCTCTTAGACCAGCCTTACCCCACGCCGGTTTCCTAGGTGCGATGCCCTTGCGACCACTTGTCACCGTCCTGACGCTCGCGCTCGTCGGAGTCGCGGCGGGGTGCGGCGCGTCTTCCTCCAAGCCGTCTGCCGCCCCGGTCTCGCTCACGACGACGACGCCTCAGCGGGGCCAGGGGCAAGGAAACGGGTTCCGGGGCGGTCAGCTGCCTGCGGCGTTCGTCTCGTGCCTGAAGCAGCACGGCGTGACGTTCCCTGCCGGCGGGTTCGGGCGGCGACCTGGCGGGAGTGGGGGCTCACCGGGCACAACGACGACCCCGTCGTTCCAGCGGCCGAGCTCGGCCGCGCGCCAGAAGCGGCAAGCCGCGTTCACCGCCTGTCAGAAGTACGCTCCGAAGGGGTTCGGACAAGGGTTCGGCCGCTTCGGAGGCGCTGGAGGACGGTTCGCGCGCTACGCCGCGTGCATGAAGAGCCACGGGGTCGCGATCGGCGCCGGCGCGGGCCACCTCGACCTGACCTCGCCGAAGTTCAAGGCGGCAGCGAAGCAGTGCAAGAGCCTCCTGCCGTCGTCCGGCACGGGCGCCCCGTCCACGGGGAGTGCGGGATGAGCGACTTCCTCGTCCGGGTTCAGCATGGCGCGTTGGCGGCCGGGCGGTTCCGCTGGATCAACCTCCTCCTGCTCGCAGGCGTCGCGGCCATCGGCGTTCTCGGCTACCTCGAGATCCACAACTCGACGACGACCGCTGCGGCGCCTGTCCGTACGGTGACGGCCGCCCGGGGCGTCGTCCTCTCGTCCGTGTCCTCGACCGGCAACATCGTGGCGCCGACGCAGCTCTCCGTCGACTTCCAGACGAGCGGGCGGATCGTCCAGATCGACGTGAAAGCGGGTCAGCGCGTCAAGCGGGGTCAGATCCTCGGGCGTCTCGACGCGACGTCCGCGCAGATGGCCTTCGACAACGCACGCGCCTCGCTCGTCTCGGCTCAGGCGAACCTCGCGCAGCTGATCGCCGGGGCGACCCGGGCCGTGCGCGCCCAGGACACGCTGGCGGTGACGCAGGCGAAGCAGGCGCTCGCGAGCTCGAGGGAGGCGCTCGCGGCCACGCGTGCGTCTTCGAAGAACGCCGCGAGCTCCGCGCGGCTCGGCCTGTCGCAGGCGCAGGCCCAGCTGACGACCGACACGAACCAGCTCGCAACCGATCGCGGCCAGCTCGCCACGGACCAGGCGAGCCTCGTGACGGCGAACGCCGGGCTGGCCGTCGCCCAGCAGCAGGTCGCCACTGCGCAGCAGCAGCTCTCGAACGATCAGAACGGGCTCGCGAGCGCTCAGACGACGCAGACGTCGGATCAGGGCACCGCCTCGCTCCATTCCCAGCAGCTCTCGAAGGACCAGAGCACCCTCTCGACTGCCAAGTCGAACCTGCAGGCGGCGCAGACGGCGCTGCAGCAGGCGCAGTCCAAGCTCTCTTCGGACTGCACCAGCGACCCGTCGGGCACCGCCTGCACGACCGACGATCCGGCTGCGGTGACCTCGGCGCAGAACGCGGTCAACTCGGCGCAGTCCGCGGTGAACAGCGCCCAGTCGGCTGTCAACTCCGACCTCTCCCAGCAGAGCTCGGACGTCTCGACGGCGACATCGAACTCGCTCGCGGTCGCCTCGGCGAGCCGCCAGGTGAGCGCCGACCAGAGCGGGCTGAGCACGGCGCAGAGCGCGTTGCAGACGGCGCAGGGCGACGTCAACACGCTGACCGCGGCGATCACGAGCGATCAGACCAAGATCTCCGGCGACACGACGAAGATCACGTCGGACAAGAACGCCGTGGCGAGCCAGAAGCTGAGCGTCGGCTCCACCACGGTGAAGAACGTCCAGGCCCAGCAGTCGGCTGCGCAGTCCGTCCAGAACGCGAAGACCGGCGTCCGGTCCGCGGTGCTCGGGAAGGCGGTGAAGGAGGCGCCGGCCACGGCTGCGAGCCTGGCGTCGGCCCGCGCGAGCGTCACCTCGGCCGAGGCCAACCTGGAGACGGCGCAGCAGAACCTTGCGTGGACGGTCCTCCGCGCTCCGACCGCCGGCACGATCGCAGCGGTCGGGGACGTGATCGGCCAGAGCGTGAGCGGAGGCGGCACCGGCTCCGCCGCGACTTCCAGCTCGAGCTCGGGCTCCTCGTCGGGGTCGTCGGGCTCCTCGTCGTCGGCGTTCGCCACGCTCGTCAACCTTTCCAGCCTCCAGGCGACGGCGGGCTTCAGCGAGTCGGACGCCGCGAAGGTTCGCGTCGGCCAGCCCGCCACCGTGACGGTCTCGGCGCTCCCGGGTCAGGAGTTCGCCGCCCATGTCGTCGAGATCGCCACCCTGTCCACCGTGGTGAGCAACGTCGTCACCTACAACGTGACGTTCGCCCTCGACAGGCCGAGCGCACAGGTGAAGCCCGGCATGACGGCGCAGGTACAGGTCGTCGTCGCCGAGAAGGACAACGTGGTCAACGTCGTCAGCTCGGCGGTCCGCAGCGCCGGCGGCACGTCGACCGTGACGGTGCTCGCGAACGGCAAGCAGACCGTGACGCCCGTGACCGTCGGGCTCGTCGGGGACAGCTCGACCGAGATCGTGAGCGGCATCGCGCCGGGCGCGGTCGTCGTCCTCCCGACCGTCGCGATCAGCACCACCGGGACGACGGGCACGACCGGCACGACCACCGGCACGACCAGAGGCTTTGGCGGCGGCGGGTTCGGCGGTGGCGGGTTCGGCGGGTTCGGCGGATGACGGAGGTCACGGCTGAGATCCGCCGGAGGCCGCTGATCGTCGTCCAGCGGCTGGTCAAGAGCTACCCGCTCGGCGGCGGCGCCGTGCACGCACTGCGCGGCATCACCTTCGCCGTCGAGCGAGGCGACTTCGTCGCGATCATGGGGGCGTCTGGGAGCGGCAAGAGCACGCTGATGAACATCCTCGGCTGCCTGGACCTCCCGACGCGAGGGCGCTACCTCCTCGACGGAATCGACGTCCGGCTCTTCGACGAGTACGAGCTCGCCCAGGTGCGCAACAAGAAGCTCGGGTTCGTCTTCCAGAGCTTCAACCTGATCCCGCGGACATCGGCCCTGCAGAACGTCGAGCTGCCGCTCGTCTACGCGCGGGTGCGGCCGAAGGAGCGTCGTGAGCGAGCGCTCGCCGCGCTCCGCTCCGTCGGGCTCGCGAAGCGCGCGCACCACTTGCCGTCGGAGCTCTCGGGCGGCCAGCAGCAGCGGGTCGCCCTGGCCCGCGCGATCGTCAGCAACCCGGCGATCGTGCTCGCCGACGAGCCGACGGGCAACCTCGACTCGAGCGCGACGGCGGAGATCCTCCAGGTGCTGAGCCGCATGAACGCCCAAGGGCGGACGATCGTCCTCATCACCCACGAGCACGACGTGGCCGAGGCGTGCAAGCGGACGATCGTCCTCCGCGACGGTCTCATCATCGAAGACGGGCGGAAGGTGCCGGTCGCCGCTCGCCCGCCGTTCCTGCCCGCAGGGGTTCCGTCTTCGGGTCCCGAAGGCACCACGAAGCTGAGAGCGACCGCATGATCACCTTCGAGGGGCTCCGGATCGCAGCCCGCGGGATCGCCGTCAACCGACTTCGGTCCTCGCTCACCGTCCTCGGCATCACGATCGGGGTCGCCGCCGTGATCGTGCTCGTCGCGGTCGGCCGTGGATCGGCCGTCAACGTCCAGCAGCGCATCGAGAGTCTCGGCACGAACGTCCTCACCATCTTCTCCGGAGGAGGCTTCGGCGGTGGAGGCGGGCGAAGCCGTCTCGGGACCCAGAGCAACTTCCAAGGACTGACGCTCAAGGACGTGAAGGCCCTGCAGAACAAGCAGGTCGCTCCCGACATCCTGTCCGTCTCTCCCGTCGTCAACGCCTCGGTCACGGCGACGTACAACGGGGCCACGTACCAGCCGGCGTCGTTCTTCGGCTCGACACCCTCGATCTTCGCCGCTCAGGACCGCACCATCGGGTCCGGGACCCTGTTCACGAGCGCCGACGAAGCCGACCACGACCACGTCGTCGATCTCGGCCCGACCGTCGTCGCGAACCTGTTCGGCTCGCAGAACCCGCTCGGCCAGACGATCCTCCTCAACGGCACGAGCTTCCGCGTCATCGGCGTGTTCGCCTCCAAGGGCTCGAACGGCGTCCAGGACCTGGACGACGTCGCGATCGCCCCGCTCACCGCGGTGCAGGACTCGCTCGCGGGCGGCAACAACGTGTCCCAGATCGTCGTCCAGGCGACCAGCTCGAAGACCGTGAATGCCGCCGCGAGCGAGATCACGGGCGCGCTCGCCGCCAACCACCCGCCCACCGCGTCGGGCTCGCAGAGCTACCGCGTCCTCAACCAGGCGTCGCTGCTGCAGACGACGAACAGCACCAACCACACGTTCACCGTGCTGCTCGGCGCGGTAGCCGCGATCTCGCTGCTCGTCGGCGGGATCGGCGTGATGAACATCATGCTCGTGTCGGTCACCGAGCGGACGCGCGAGATCGGCATCCGCAAGGCGATCGGGGCACGGCGCTCCGACATCGTCGGCCAGTTCCTCGGCGAGGCGGTGCTGCTCTCGATGATCGGCGGGCTCGTCGGTGTCGGCGCCGGAGTCGTCGGAAGCCGCTTCACGATCGTCGGCGTGCACCCCGTCGTGCAGCTCTACTCGGTCGTTCTCGCCTTCGGCGTCGCCGTCGGCGTCGGGCTCTTCTTCGGCATCTATCCTGCAAACCGAGCCGCGACGCTGCGGCCGATCGACGCACTCCGGTACGAGTGACCGGAGCCTGGAGGGCAGACGCATGAGCACGCCCGATCTCGCACCGACAGATCCCAACCTCTTCGCACCCGACGGCGAGTACGACGACTGGGACGACACGCCGATCACGCCCCGCGCCCGCGCGCCGTGGCTGACGAAGCTCCTGGCCGTCGCGGTCGTCGCGGGTCTCGCCTTCGTCGGCGGCGTCTACGCCCACAAGCAGTGGGGGTCGACCGGCTCGTCCTCGGGAACGGGCACGACCTCTTCGTTCGCCGCGGCCCGGCGGGCCGGCGGCTTCGGTGGGTTCTCCCGAACCGGTGGGGCAGGCGGAGGCGCCACCGGCGGCGCGACCGGCTTCGGCGGTGGAGGTGCGGCCAGCCAGGGCACGTCCGGCCAGGTGAGCTACATCAAGGGCTCGACGCTGTACGTCGCCGACCTGGCGGGCGGCACGGTGAAGGTCTCCACGACCGGAGCCCGCGTCTCCAAGACGACGACCATCACCCCGCAGCTGATCCACCCCGGTGACACGGTCGTCGTCATCGGCACGAAGAAGGCGAACGGGACGATCGCGGCGACGAGCATCACGGTCGGCGGCAGCGTCGCCTCGCTGTTCGCCGGCCAGTCGTCCGCGGGCGGCTAGTAGCCCGGGCGCCTACCATGGCCGGATGCGCCGGCCGAGGAGACACCGGTAGTGGGCAAGGGGTACGCCGAGGGCCCAGCCGCCGAGGAGGCGGAGCGCCTGCTCGACGAGCTCCGGGCGGGGACGCCGCCCGCACAGCCGCCGGGGCGATCCGCCGTCTACGGCTCGACCGTGGACGAGCCAGAGCGCCACTTCATCGGCTGGCTGGGCGAGGTCGACCCCGACGTGCTGTTCGCCTCCGGGGAGGCCTGGGGGCTGACGGTCGTGCGCCAGACGACGCGCTGACGCTTTACGCGCGGCTTACGCGGACCGACAATCCCGCTTACACGCGCTCCCGATGCTCCGAGGGCAGAACCACACGACAAGGAGCAGTCCTGCAATGACCAGACGACTCATCGTGCTCGCCGCCGTCGCCGCGGCGCTCGCCGTCCCGGCGATCTCGTTCGCCGACAGCGGCAACGGCTCGACGCCGACGGCGACCCCCGACGGCAGCAGGATCTCGGCTGCGCTCGACCGGGCCTCCGAGCGCCTCGACAAGCGCTTCGCGGCCTTCTCGGCCAAGTGCCTCGTTCAGAACGCCCCGAAGGGGTGCGCGAGAGCGGCCAGACGCGGCGTCCGCGAGATCAGGTTCGCCGAGGCCGTCCTGACCCGGCTCGAAAAGGGGATCAAGACGAAGTGCGGCGGGGCGAACCCGCCCACGCTCTGCGCGAATGCCGGGACGATCACCGGGAAGATCGATGCGCTGCTCTCGAAGCTGCAGTCGGACGAGTCCGCGATCGTCGCGGCCTTCCCGAACGCGGCCGGGCCCAAGCCCGCGTCCACCCAGAGCTCCAGCTCCTCCTGAGCGGAACGGCCGGCGGCCGGCGGGTCCTTGCGCCTGCCGACCGCTCGGCCATTCCTGGCCTGGCGCTACCCTTCGAAGGTGGCCAAACCGGTCGAGCAGATCGATCACGTCGTCGTCCGCTTCGCGGGCGACTCGGGCGACGGGATGCAGCTCACGGGCGACCGGTTCTCGAGCGAGACCGCGCTGCTCGGCAACGATCTCGCGACGTTCCCGGACTTCCCGGCCGAGATCCGAGCGCCCGCCGGGTCACTGCCCGGCGTGTCCGGCTTCCAGGTCCACTTCGCGGATCACGACATCCTCACGCCGGGCGACCGGCCGGGCGTGCTCGTCGCGATGAACCCGGCGGCGCTGAAGGCGAATCTGGCGGACGTGCCGCCGGGCGGGACGCTGATCGTGAACACCGACGCGTTCAACGAGCGCAACCTCCAGAAGGCCGGCTACGGGACGAACCCGCTGACGGACGGCTCGCTCGAGAGCTACCACGTCCACGAGGTCGCGCTGACCTCGATGACGGTCGAGGCGCTGAAGGGGATCGAGGGCATCAGCTCCCGCGAGGCCGAGCGTTCGAAGAACTTCTTCGCGCTGGGTCTGATGTCGTGGCTCTACCACCGTCCGGTCGAAGGCACCCTCGAGTTCATCGGGACGAAGTTCGCCGCGCGGCCCGAGATCGGCGACGCCAACCAGCGCGCGTTCAAGGCGGGCTACAACTACGGCGAGACCTCCGAGGACTTCGCGGTCTCGTACGAGGTCGCGCCGGCGAAGCTCGCGCCCGGCACCTACCGGCAGATCACGGGGAACAGCGCGCTCTCCTACGGGCTGATCGCGGCGTCGAAGCTCTCGGGCCTACCGCTCTTCCTCGGCGCGTACCCGATCACCCCGGCCTCTTCCATCCTCGAGGAGCTCGCACGCTTCAAGCACTTCGGCGTCGTCACCTTCCAGGCCGAGGACGAGATCGCCGCCGCCGGGGCAGCGCTGGGGGCTGCCTTCGGCGGCGCCCTCGGCGTCACGACCTCTGCCGGACCCGGAGTCGTCCTCAAGTCCGAGACGATCGGGCTCGGCGTCGCGCTCGAGCTCCCGCTCCTCGTGCTCGACATCCAGCGTGCGGGTCCTTCGACCGGGATGCCGACCAAGCCGGAGCAGGCGGATCTGCTGATGGTGCTCTTCGGCCGCAACTCGGAGAGCCCGGTGCCGGTGATCGCAGCGTCGACCCCGTCGCAGTGCTTCCACGCGGCGATCGAGGCGGCGCGGATCGCGTTGAAGTACCGGACTCCCGTCTACCTCCTCTCGGACGCGTACCTCGCGAACGGCTCCGAGCCGTGGCTCGTGCCCGACGTCTCGACGCTGCCGTCGATCGCTGTCGCCTTCGCGACCGAGCCGAACCAGGGAGACGAGTTCCTCCCGTACAAGCGCGATCCCGAAACCCTTGCGCGCCCGTGGGCGGTCCCCGGCACGCCCGGGCTCGAGCATCGGATCGGCGGGCTCGAGAAGGCCGACGTCACCGGCAACGTCTCGTACGACCCCGACAACCACGACCTGATGGTGCGGCTGCGAGCGCAGAAGATCGCGGGCATCGCCGCTGACATCCCGCCGCTCGAGGTCGACGACCCGGACGGCGAGGCGACGACGCTCGTGCTCGGCTGGGGTTCGACGTACGGCCCGATCGGCGCGGCCGTTCGGCGTGTTCGGCAGGCCGGCCACAAGGTCGCCCGCGCGCACCTCCACTACCTGAACCCGTTCCCGCGGAACACGGGCGAGGTGCTGCGGCGCTACGACAAGGTGCTCGTCCCCGAGATGAACCTGGGGCAGCTCTCGCTCCTGCTCCGCGCCCAGTTCCTCGTCGACGCGATCGGCTACAACAAGGTGCGGGGCCGGCCGTTCCAGTCGAGCGAGCTCGCGGACGCGATCACCGCGTTGGTCGAGGGCGGAGCAGACTCGACGGAGCCGCTCGATGGCGGAGGTGCCGGCTTCGCCGGCGCGGGGGCGGGGACGTGAGCGACGGCAACGGACACGGCGGGGATGGGCTCGTGCAGCTGACCGCGAAGGACTTCAAGTCCGACCAGGAGGTGCGCTGGTGCCCCGGCTGCGGCGACTACGCGATCCTGAACGCGATGCAGGGCTTCATGCCGGAGCTCGGGATCGCGAAGGAGAGGATCGTGTTCGTCTCCGGCATCGGCTGTGCCGCTCGGTTCCCGTACTACATGCAGACCTACGGGATGCACTCCATCCACGGCCGCGCGCCGGCGATCGCGACCGGCCTCGCGACGTCGCGGCAGGACCTGTCCGTCTGGGTCGTGACGGGCGACGGCGATGCGCTCTCGATCGGCGGCAACCACCTGATCCATGCGCTGCGACGGAACGTCAACCTCAAGATCCTGCTCTTCAACAACCGGATCTACGGGCTCACGAAGGGCCAGTACTCGCCCACCTCGGAACGTGGGAAGGTGACGAAGTCCACCCCGTTCGGCTCCGTCGACCTGCCGTTCAACCCACTGTCCGTTGCGATCGGCGCCGAGGCGACGTTCGTCGCGCGGGCGATCGACACCGACAAGAAGGAGCTGACCGACGTGCTGCGGATGGCGGCCGCGCACCGCGGAGCGGCGTTCGTCGAGATCCTCCAGAACTGCAACATCTACAACGACGGCGCCTGGGACTCGGTCCGGGACAAGAAGGAGAACCGGCTCTACCTGCGCGCCGGCGAGCCGGTCGTCTGGGGCGACAAGGGCGTGCGCATCGGTGTCGACGGCTCGGCGGAGATCGTCTCCGCGGACGCCGACGGGCTGCTCGTCCACGACCCGGGCCACACGGAGCCGAGCGTCGCATTCGCGCTCTCGCGCCTGACGTGGGAGACGGTCGGCGCCGTGCCGATGGGCGTCTTCCGCGACGTCGCCCGCCCCGTCTACGACGACGGCATCGCCGAGCAGATCCGGGAGGCGAAGGAACGGCGCGGGGAGGGCGACCTGCAGGCGCTGCTCCTCAGCGGCGACACCTGGACGGTCGGCTAGCAGTCGGGGCCACGGTGAGCGCCGAGCGTCCCTGGCGGATCGTCCTCCTCTCGATGGTCCTTCCCGCGACGCTCGGCCTCGACGCGATCGCCCGCGCGCTCGGTCACGAGACCGTTGCGCTCCTCACGCCGCGGATGCCGGGCGGGGCGCCCCCGGAGGCGATCGAGCGCTGGCGCACCTTGCTCGAAGGCGCGCCGAGCCACCTCGACGTGTGCGTCGTTCCCGAGAAGCAGCGCCTCGTCCCGCTGCTCGAGGCCTACCAGCCGGATCTCTGCCTGTGCCTCGGCTATCGCTGGCTCCTCGCGCCCCAGATCCTGGCCGTCCCGCGGCTCGGTGTCGTCAACGGCCATCCGAGCATGCTGCCGCGCTGGCGCGGTCCGTTCCCCGTTGCGTGGGCGATCCGGGAGGGGGACGCCGAGCTCGCGCTCACCTTCCACCGGATGGACGAGGGCTTCGACACCGGGCCGATCCTCGCGCAGGGTTCCCGGCCGATGCCGGAGGGGCTCGACTGGACGGACTTCGAGCCCGTGTACGCCGAGCTGTCCCAGGAGCTGTTGCCGCGCGCGCTCGAGCGGATCGCCGCCGGCGACCTCGGCGACCCGCAGCCGGCGGGGGACTACCCGTACGCGGGCCGGTATCCGGCGTCGTTCGCCGACCTCGACCTCTCGCTGCCCGCGGCGGCCGTCCACCGGCACGTCGCATCGTGGCGCTTCACGTTCGGGTTCGAGGGCGAGCGCGGGCCGTTGACGTCGCTCGCCGGCGAGCGCGTGCGGATCCTGCGCTCCAGCCTCGTCGAGCCGGCGGGCGGCGCGCCCGTCCTCGCGTGCGCGGACGGCCCGCTCTGGGTCCTCGAGCGCGAGCCCGCGTGACCGCCGGTTAGCGGACCCGGACGACGTCGACCGAGACGATCGCCTCGGGGCTGAGCAGCCGGTCGCCGACGAGCGGCCACTGGCCGGTCCGCTCGTACTCCTCGATCATGGCCCTCGCGACCGCGATC
>Ga0187778_10001274_pt1 | contig 17642 bp, 16 predicted proteins | sample 1015_Q2_SP5_20_M_FD_132418 | JGI IMG/M metagenome (GOLD analysis project Ga0187778, IMG submission 132418) | Tropical peat soil microbial communities from peatlands in Department of Meta, Colombia - 1015_Q2_SP5_20_MG | ecosystem: Environmental > Terrestrial > Soil > Wetlands > Peat | place...
CCAGCGTGTCTGTAGTTGCAGGTATTTGGCAGTCTCCCGCAAACCTCTAAGTAGTTGTAGGCTCAGGTTGACCTAGGACTGAAAAGGCTGGCGTCGGCGGTTCAACTCCGTCCCTGGCCACCATCATTATCAATCACTTAGAAAACCGGCCCAAAATTTCACACCTGTGATTTCACACCTGTGGCTGCTCACGGGCGGTTTCACACCTGTGATTGCTCGCCCAACTATTAGGCGGAATGGACTTGAACCATCGACCTCTTCCGTGTCAACCTACCACGCATACAAAAGAGAAGGACTTAGACCGTATCGAACACGCTCTCCGCATCCGTTATACCTGTTTCACAGGTAGAGATCACAGGTAGGAAATGCAGGTTCCATTTCGTTCAAAGGGAGACTGTCCCTTCCATGATCTGCACGGCATGACCACCGACCCGCACGTTCTTTACAGTGTCGCCTTGCTTACTGGCGCGCACGAAAATGTGGCTTGGACGTTTCATCTCCACGCCTTGCAGGATATGAACGGTGTCTTCCGGCTTCGCGATTCCATACCGCACCATCCAAGCCGCCGTGCAACCTGAGGCAGAGCCTGTAGCGGGATCTTCGCCGGTGGAGAAGAGGCCCCTAGAACGCAAACCGATCGCAGGATCGCCCGTTTCTCGCGTGACGTAGTAAAAATCCGCGAGTCCGGGCAGCTTCTGGCGGCTAAGGTAGTCATAAGCTTTCTGTGGAGCTACTGTTAAACGTTGTAGCGTAGACAGGTTTCTGATCGGCACGATGATGAAGTACAGTCCTGTCGAAAGAGTCTGGATCGGCGAGTCGCTGGAAATATCATTCGGCGACAGGTCGAGTAGAGCCGCAATGGTTTCGCGGTCATGGGCTGGCCCAAATACGGGGTCTACCTGCTGCATTTCACCGAAGATGTTGCCAGACGAGTCGGTACGAAACTCGACCGGAATCTTGCCGACTTGCAGGTCCAAGGTAATTTCGGCGACGTCACTACTCTTAATCGAGCCTTTTTGTGACGCAAGGCGGAGATCGCGAAGCACCATAGCAGTACCGAGAGTTGGATGTCCGCCGAATGGGATTTCCTGATTAGGAATGAAAATCCTGACTTTGACGCCCTGCTCGCGCTCGGTTGCCACGTCCCGAGGAAGGACAAACGTCGTTTCCTGAAGGTTTGTCTCGCGAGCCAAGTCTTGCATTTCCGAGTCGCTCAAACCTCGTGCGTCCGTGAATACGGCAAGAGGGTTGCCCTCTAATCGCCGTGAGGTGAACACGTCAATTTGAACGCAGTGGAAACGGCGGCCTTGATCGGGATTCGAGTGCGCGGCGGCGATACCGACTTGTCCAACGGCGGCAGCCACACCCGCTGTGCCCGCCGTTTGCAAAAAGCTGCGACGGCTATATTTGATGTCCACGGGAGCCTTCCTAGGTCTCCGCATTCTACCTTAGAGACGCGGGTCGGTTGCCGCGAATGGCTGCGAGCAGGGCGAAAATGCTGTCTCCGGGACCTATCTGCGCAGCACCAGCCCTTACCACCAGAAAAACGAGAGAGTCCGTCTCCGGAGAGAGGGAGCGGTATGAAGCAATGTAGGCCCGACGTAGCACATCTCCACAGTGTCAACCTACCACGGTACGGAAAGATAACAACTTAGAACCTATCGAAGGTCCTCTCCGCACGTGTCATATGTGTTTCACAGGTAGAGATCACAGGTAGGAGATGCTGGTTGTCACTCGGGTTGCGGCAGTCCCATCCGGCGCAGGAGGTCAGCGTAGCGGGGGTCGGAGCGCATCCTGCCCCAGAACACGTCTACTCCTATATAGGGCATGGCAGCCGAATGCTGTTCATAACCCCTTTCAAGCAACCGGAACGCCTCGTCTTTATCGTCGAGCCCTGCATAAATCCCCGCAGATAGATAGAAATCGACATAAGAGTGGGAGGACAAGTCCCTGAATTCTTGGGCGATCTTCAACGCATCAGTCTTCCTGCCCGAGACGGCATAAACCCAACCTCGCTCGCTAGCAACGAACTGGTTCTCTGGCGCTACGGCTTTGTCATGAGCCGGAATTTTGTCGTATTCGGAAATGGCTTGCGGATACATTCGCTTCCCTGCGTATGCCAAAGATAACCCGGCACGAATCGGCGCAACGTCTGGATAAAGTTCAAGCGCCTTCTGGAATTGAGCAATGGACTCATCATATCGCCGCGTGAACAAGTAAACGAACCCTAGTCCGGCAACTATGTCCGGTGACAGCGGGTCAAGCTCTTGTGCCCGCTGCGCCTCAGCCATGCTTTCGTTGAATCGGAGTCTCGTTCTCAGGAATTCCGCATAACGCTCATGCGAGAGCGCACTGTTCGGGTTTAGCTCGATTGCCCGTTTGAATTCTCGCTCGGCACCAGACCAGTCCCAGTCGAAGAACGTGGCATAGGCCAGCGCAGCATGTGCTTCTGCGAGCGCGTCGTCAAGTTCCAGCGCCTTCCTTGCCGCCGCCTTCGCTTTCGGAATACTATCGCTGGGCGGAAAATATAACCAATTGCCTCCAAGCGCAGAGTAGGAGTCGGCTAAACCAGCGTAGGCCAAAGCGTAGCCGGGGTCTTTGTCGATGGCTTGCTCGAAATACTCGATACTCTTTTTTAGCCCCGCTGCTGTTGCTTGATTGCCGAAGTACCTGCCCTTCAAATAAAGCTGATAAGCCTCAGGATTTGGCGCGGACGACTTGGCCAAACGGTTTTTTTCTTCGCTGGTGAACCGCACACGCAGATTCCCAGAAATCGCAGTTGCAATCTCTTGCTGAACGGCTGCCGCGTCGGCCATTTTTCGGCTGTACTGTTCACCCCAAAGCTGTTTGTCCTCGCGTGCATCCACGAGTTCGGCGCTTACCGAGAGGTCGTCGCCACGCTGAACGACTCTGCCCGTAACCAAGACGTCCACGCCAAGGTCTTTCGCCACCTTCTGCGGCTCGATGTCGCGCTGCTTGTAACGGAAGGCAGACGTGCGCGAAATCACTTTCAGATTCGGAAGTCCCGAGAGCCTGTCGATTATCCCTTCCGTGATGCCATCGCTCAGGTATTCCATCGATGAATCGCCGCTTGCGTTGGCGAAGGGTAGGACGGCCACCGATCCGATGCGGCCACGACTGCTGCTGCCAAAGTAGAACGCTGCCACCACAATAGCTGCGGCAACACACACAACGGCTATCGCGGCGGCCAACACCTTCCGCTGTGACCAGCGGGGCGTCTGCGTGCCAGCCGTTGCGGTTTTGCCTGACTCCGTGTCCCGCTTCAGCCGCTTGAGATCGGCTTTGATTTCGGATGCATGTTGATATCGAACTTCGCGATCCTTCTCCAGTGCCTTGCAGATGATCTCTTCCAGCTTCTGCGGCACATCGGGATTCAGGCGGACGGCAGCGGTCGGTTCCCGATCCAAAATAGCTTTGAAGATCAGCGCAGATGTGTCGCCACGAAATGGCAGGGTTCCGGTGCACATCTCATACAGGACCACGCCGAACGAGAACAGGTCGGTTCTAGCGTCCAATCCCTTGCCTTTTACCTGTTCCGGCGACATGTAGGCCACGGTGCCTAACGTACTGCCCGGGCTTGTCAGTTGTTCCTCTTCCGCAGTGGATTGAGTTGCCTCCCCAGACGCTACGTTGCTGAGGACGGGTGTCACTTTTGCCAGCCCAAAATCTAGAATCTTTGCTTGACCTCGATTTGTGACGAAGATGTTTGCAGGCTTGATATCCCGGTGAACGATTCCCTTGGAGTGCGCCGCGTCTAAGGCATCTGCAACCTGCATGCTCAGATCGAGCACCGTCTCGATCTCAAGCGGCTTGCCCGCAATCATGTGCCGGAGGGTCTGACCTTCCAGCAGCTCCATGGCGATGAACGTCCGTCCATCGGCCTCGTCGATTTCGTGGATTGTACAGATGTTCGGATGGTTCAATGAGGAAGCTGCCTTGGCCTCACGGCGGAAGCGGCTGAGTGCTTGCCCATCTTTTGCGAGTTCGTCGGGAAGGAACTTCAGGGCAACGCGGCGACCGAGCTTGATGTCTTCTGCTTCATAGACCACGCCCATGCCGCCCCCACCGATCTTGCGCAGGATGCGGTAATGGGAAACCGTCTCGCCCACCGGTTGGGTCGGAGTAGCCACTGGCGGGAATGTTACGGGGATACTTGGCGAGGGGTCAACTGTGTGCCTTTCGGGAGGGAACTCGCCGCGAGTGGCTACCGAGGGCACGAGAGCGCCGTCTCCTGGACGATACGCGTTGCCCCAGTAGTTACCAACAGATAAAGAAGAGAGTCCGTCCTGGCCTTGGGCACCCAGTGGTTGAAGGCGATCTGCTTTCACCCTTGTCCTTGTTCTGCATCCCGCGCCAGCTCAACATCACTTTTAGACACATGTCCAAAAGTCGGGTCCTTGATGCCGGATATCGCGCCGTTGGCGGCCACATCTCCACAGTGTCAACCTACCACCGTAGGGAAAGACAACAACTTAGATCGTATCGAGCATACTCTCTACACGTGTTTTACATGTTTCACAGGTAGAGATCACAGGTAGGAATCGCAGGTTGCCAAGACCCTCCTCATTCCTTTCATGGTCAACTTCTGTGTAGCTCGTCATTTACCGTCCTCGCTGGCGAGTTCGTCATTCGGTTCCCATTTCTTCCAGAAGTCTTGTCACTTCATTCAGTTCCGCAACTTTGAGGCGGCGGAACCACATCAGGCCGAACCAAATCGCTGGCAGCATTAGTACGAGGACCAGCATCATTGCGAGGTACACGGTTGGGTGGGCCATGAGCCCGGGCCTGATGGTCGCCCAATTGGCCGCCGCCAGGGCCGCGCAAAACGCAAGCCACCCAGTCGCTAGGTAAATGCCGATTTGGATTCCCCGGATTCGAGCCTGCACTCTTCGGTGCCAGAGTTCCAAGAAAGCGCGAACCGATTGTGTTTCCGCACGCCATGTTCCCCGCGAAATCCACAAGCGACATGCGACAGCCACGAACAGCAAAAGACATATGCCGGTTGCCCGGCCTTTCTCGATCCTACTTGCTGGATGGCTGAGCTGGTAGATGGCGAGAGTCAGCATAACTACGAAGGCTGCCAGCGCCAGCAGATTGCCGAGCCAGAAGCGGCGGTCCTGGACCTTGATTCTTTGTTGGACCTGGCGCTGGAATTCGGGGGACGGTCTTGCGACACGGCTCCACTGTTCGCGCCAAAGATCAAGTTCGCGATCTTGCTTGGTTGAGTCATTCGTCATTGGGTCACTCCCATTGCCTGCTTCAAGGTTTTTCTGGCTCGAGTCAACCGCACTGCCACATTGTTTTCCGTAATCCCCAAGACTTCCCCGATCTCGGCATGCGACAAACCTTCGAGCATCAGCACGATCATCTGCTTGTGAGCGACGGGCAAAGATTGAACCGCCAAGGCAAGTCGCTCGCGTTGGTTCGTTTGTGCCAGGTACTCCTCTGGAAGGGGCCTCGGATCCACCGGTTCGTCCGCCTCTTCCAAGTCATCCAGCGACTGCTGCGGTGCTCGACGTCTCCCCACATGCGTCAGCCCCCGGTTGTGTGCGATCCGAAAAATGAATGTTCTCTCCGAACACTCGCCGCGAAAGTGCGGCAAGGCTTGCCAGATCGCGAGCGCAATCTCCTGCAACAACTCCTCCCGGATGCCGTTTACTGCCTCGTAGCTATAGGCGAGGCGTGAGATGGCCGCGCCATGCTCGCCGAGGATCCGCTCGAATTGCCGTTCCAATGCGCGCCGAGTTTCTCTCACAGGCCATACCGATTCTTGCGATAGCAGCGGGTGAAAATGAAAGCCACCAGGGCTAAGGCGATTGGGGTTAAGGCACTGGCCTCAGGACCAACGATGCCGCCCGTGAGCCACTGCGGCCCACTAAAGGTAGAGCTGAAAAGACTGTGGTAAGGCGCGATGCCGCTATCCGGAACTCCGAACAATGTTTGTCCCCAGTCATAAGCGGCGTGAAAGCCGACGGCACACCAGAGAGTTCCGCTGCGCCGCAAGAAAAGGCATAGCAGAAGTCCGAACAGCATAACCGAAGCGACTCCCGCGGCAGTTTCGTGGGGATTGAAGGCGTGGCCGAAAGCAAAGAAGGCCGACATCACAAACGCCGCCGGCCAGAAGCCGATGCCGGAGGCGAGCGTGTACTGCAGGTATCCGCGATTCAAGAATTCCTCGGACAATCCCACTATGATGAAGGCGATTGCCCATTCGCTTAGCGCATAGAGAATCGCCTTTCCATGGAGGGCGAAGCCTGTAATGCGGAATCCGTGGAGGAGAAACATCGTAAGCAGAGTACCGCTGATCGAGAGAAAACCGCACAGGCAGCCGATCCCAAAGTCTTTGCCCAAAGGCTGCCGCAAGGGCAGACCGTATTCGCTGAATTTGCGATTCTCGATCCCTCCCATGACCAGCGTGGCCAGGCACAAAATCGCAAGGGTGATGGCTTCCGAGATGCCAATCAGGAAAGGCGTCATCGTGATCTGATCCAGATGCTTGTGGGCATTCCGAAGGCCTTGCAGCCCACCGCTGCGAACAAGAACGACCCCGCCAAACAGACCAGCTAGTAACGCAATGAAGATCAATATTCGCCAGCCCGCCCGCAACCCGCGCGGCCCAAGGAAGAGCGATCTCGTGCCCGGCGCACGTCGAGGAACGCTGACCGGTGCAGTTGATTCGAGCGCATATTCAAAGGCCTGCAATTGATTTAGAGGTGTCATTTTCTTCTCCTGCGGGACGGCCCGGCTGTTAAAAGAATCGAGGCCGCAGCGGGCTGCAACGATGCTCAGCTCTGCGCCTCGCGCTCTCAACCGTCCCTATTCAGGTAGTCTCAGGCGGGCAAGAAACATTACAGTCGATGCGATTCGCGCCGATGTGCTGGTAAGCAGGGGCAATTTCTAGACCAGTTCTGGCCTTTCATTTGGGGGAACACAGGTAGGAAATCACAGGTAGAAAACTGGGCCAGAATTTCGCCTCGCGCGGGCTGAGTGATTGAAACTGATGGTAGGCCCGAATGGACTCGAACCATCGACCTCTTCCGTGTCAAGGTTCGGTCAAGCCACACGCACAACAACTTCCGCATTTTACCGGAAACCGCTAAACCCCTGTAAACACGCGCAACGCGGGCCAATCGCGGGCTAGAAATACGGGCCGGAACCGATGGCGAACAAAACGCGAAAGTGGTAAACTCCTTCCGTGGACGAGGGCCGCAAGCGCGTGCTGTTAATCGCGGCAAGTATTCTCGCCGCCCGCAAGCTGGCCCAGTTTGACGTCGGGAAGAGAGTTCCGGCGACGGTTAGCGCGATAGCCGACGCTGTGCGGTGGGCCGAGGAAATCCTGAAGGCGATTGACGACCGCTGGCCTACAGCACGGTCAGATCCCTAGATGTGTTAAGTAACGTATAAGCCGAAATGTCGGCCTATAATGCCGTTGAAATGTCTGATCCCTTCACGATACGCATTTTCGTGCCAGATGGTGACCCCGAAGGAGTGCGGCTGATCGACCGCATGAATTGGACGGGTCTGGGAATTGCCTTCCCGCGCACGAAATGGTCCGAAATCCGCCAGCGATCCGAGTTCACTCGTGCGGGCGTTTACATTCTGGATGGCCTTCAAGATGACAACCAAGATGACGCGGGACCATCTATTCCATCCGCTTCGTTACCCACTCTCTACATTGGACAAGCCGATGGCGTTCGAGATCGGATCGACGCCCACTACCAAAACAAAGACTTTTGGGACCGGGGCATTGTCTTTGTCTCGAACAGCGGCGGGCTTAATCGCGCTCACGTCACTTGGCTAGAGTATGCTTTGCTAAAACGAGCGACCGAGACGGGTCAATGTCGCCTCGACAACAGCAATACTCCTCAAGAGCCGCGACTCAGTGAGGCCGAGAAGGCGGATACCGAGGGATTCTTAAAGGAGATTCTTCGGATTCTTCCTCTCTTAGGCCTTCGCGCTTTTGAGTTTCCGAAGGCGGTCGCCACACCTAGGACAACCTCTACTATCGCGACGCCGCAGAAGCAATCTTCTGAGCAATCCGACACCGTCATCGTCCCCGCACAGAAAGAAGGTTTTGAGAGAGTCTTTCTTGGTGAAGACTGTTGGTACGCAATTCGTATCTCAGGCGGCAAGCTGGACAAGATCAAGTACATTGCGGCCTACCAAACACAGCCAGTCTCAGCCATTACTCACTACGCTCCTGTTGACCGTATCGAACCCTACGGCGAGGGAGGCAAGTACAAATTGATTTTTTCAATGAAGGCAAAACCGATAGGGCCGATTCCTTTCGCAGACGCGGCACAGGGAACGATGCAAGGTCCACGCTACACAACATTCGCAAAATTGATCACAGCGAAGAAGTTGACAGACCTCACGGGGAAAGGCCCGTAACCCGCGAAAACCAGCCCTGTTTAGGTCGACTCCTGTTAGAACCACCGTCTCTTGCCCTCAGATGCCTGGAGAGGCACGATCAGCGCCGTCGTGACCATACCAGCATGCCAGCTCGCTCGGGATACGACAGCCAGCGGCATTTCTCGCTGCACACAAGCTGCCAGAGTTAAACCAGAAAACATGGCGGCAAAGCTCAGCGCAAATTCGGAACGTACATGCCGGGCGGGTGAATGGAGGCAGTAGATGAGCGCTGCTCGCAAGTTGATGTTCAACATAGTAAGTGACCCGGATCACTGACATTCTCGCGATCTAGTACGGAAAATAGCGCATCGTGAGGTGTTCCGCCTCCCACCGTGAGACGCAGCATCCTCAGAGGCGAGAAACCAGCGCAGGGGGTGTCGTGTGATTCGCGCACTCAAGACCGTCGTCTATCATCGGATCGTTCTTCCACTTCTCTGCATGGGGGTATGTTTAGCTATGGTTGCACAACGAGTGGATTATTTGAAATATAGTCTCGAAGCCAAACCTGGAGACTTGACTGTGGATCGAATGCCGAGCGTTGATCCCAATGCAAAATCGTACCAGGAAGAGTTCTTGTTCACTGTTACGAATCCAATGAGGTCAGATTTTAGCGGGACCGCCCCAACGTCCAAGACGTTCGATGTAGAGGTATTCATTGTCCTGGGCGACAAGGAGACGTCTGTTTGGAAATGGTCTACAGGTCACATGTTCAGTAACATCGTAACGAAGGTCTCTGTTCCCGCGGTTCATACGTGGGGACCGGAGGGGAAGATAATTTGGAGTTTCAAGGCCGGTGAAGTAAAGGATGGAAACTATCGCGCCGTGGCGACCTTTATTCCAACGGGAAATAAGCAGGCCGTCGCTAAGTTTACGATTACCTCGGTCCACTAAATACCGTAGGTGAACTTCTGTGACGCTGTGCAATTTTCTGTAAAGCTGCCGCCCTTGGCCAGCCTTAACATGAGGAGAACGCCAACGGAAAATTGGCGTAAAGGAGTTCGCGAGAAAGGCAGGGCGTCGTGAGCGCAGAGCGCAAGTATGAAGGGAAGTCGACGGCCAACAATGTGCAGGAAGCGTTGGACAATGCTCTTCAGCGGCTTGCTGCAGAGCTTGGTGAGGGTGGCGTCCGCGACGCTTCTGCATCATGGGTTGCCAGCGAAATCGCGGGCGAGTACGGCGGGTTCGCCGGATTTCACAGCGTCAAAGTGAAGATTGTAGCCAAACGCTCGCCTGACTGGTGACTGGCTCAGAATCAGGATTTCATCTCTGATCCGCCGAGATGAGCGTCCGCCGCGCTTTGCGAATTGAAAATGCGCGGGACCGTCGCCTATACTCGAAGCGTAAGGGAATCCGTGCCCTCCTTATCTTTAGATGGAAGAGGTTATAACTCGCGGCGTCCGGGGTAGGGATGCGGCGATGGACGTTGCAACCACTACAGACCAGCCTCTAGACAAGCCTTTCAACGATGCTTCTCCAGTTCAACGACCGCGGGCGTCAATCGTGCTACTTGGGCGACCACCGTTGGTGGTTTGGGTGGCGTACCAGCCGGGGGATACTCCACCGCGTAACCTGGCGAAATTCGACACTCTGCAGCGCCTGGGCTGATCTGCTGCCCTTCGAAGTAACCCGGAATCTGCGAGCCCATTCCAAGATCTGTGTCGAGCATGCGATTCTTATTTAGTTCCTGCCAAATATTCCATTCATCATGGGATCCCATGCTGAAATATGCGCTGGCCTTCACCGAATAGAACTGGAAGAAATCGCACTTACGTTTCTCCAATGCTGTTGGTTGCTCAGATGCGCGCGACCCAGCAGGAGCTTGAGGCAATCGATTTGCGGCGCCGCTTGCTTTTTCCTCCGCCGTCTTCAGGCAGCGAGCAGCCACCGATAGAAGTCGTGCAAGCGTTCCTAGAAGTACATCCGTCCGCCGTTATTTTCGACATCACCGTCAGCCGATGGGGCACTGTGATTTTTCTCGCCGGAGGGAGAGGAGCCGGCGAGTTCGCTGGGCTCAAAATAGAGATTCTGCCACTCAAAGGAAGTGCGGTTCGTCGGTGGGTGAGTCAATGGTCGTTAGCCTATATCGGCTATCTCACGGCTAAGGGGCCGGAACGCCAGGACGCTCGTGTCCGGTGGGCTGAACAAACTGACGCTCTGTTGGGAGAACTTAGGGCGAGTCTCATGGAGCCGTGCCTAAACGCACTACATGACCCGAACTTGGAACTCATCATCTCGGCAGGACGACTTGCGGGCCTACCGCTTCATGCCGTCCCCATAGCAGAGGGGCGCAGCGCGATAGAAAGCGTTGGAGCTTGCACATACCTGCCGAACATCGCTGTCCTTGCACCCAGCGAAAGCAAGTCGGAACAACCTGGATCGGCTTTGTTTGTCGTGTCAGATTTGGAAGCTGATCTTGCGGCGGCTGCCAAGGAATGCGAGGCTGCGGCGCAACAACTGAAACGAGGCGGAACAGATGTCACGCTGCTCGCTCAGATTGGTCGCAAGTCGGGGATAGAAGCCTTGAACCTGAGAGGAATCAAGGCCGCCGAGGGTATCAAGGTGTTGCAGGATGCACCAACCCCTACGTTTGTATCTAAGCTCCTGCCGAAGACCGACCATTTTTTCTATTCCGGACACGGAGTTCGGAGACCCGGAGAGTCTGGGCTTGTTCTTGTTGGTGACGACGGTAAGTCCAACTTGCTTTCAGAAGAAGACATTCTTTCCATGTATACCTTGCGGCAACGACCTCTTGTCATCCTCAGCGCCTGTGAGACAGCAATGGGAGGGCACGGATCTTCTGAGCTCTTTGACGTGGCTTCTTGCTTCCTCCGCGTTGGCGCGCGCTTCGTGGTTGGCAGCTTATGGGTAGTCGTAGAAAACTGCGCGACAATATTTACCGCCGAGTTCTACAAGAAGCTTACACAAGGTGAATCCCCAGGCCACGCATTCGGCGCAGCGGTTCGGACGCTCAAGCAGATGCGTTACAGTGAATCGTCCGTAGGCGCCGTACCGCCTGATCATCCGATCTACTGGGCTCCGTTCATGGCGTTGCGGGGAGAGTAGCGACTGGACGAACCATTACGCATCGTTCCTCGAACAACCTCTTCTTCTGGTGTCACCGCGACGCGCGCAGCGAGCGGAAATCTACTATTTCCCGCCCGCATAAATCATTCCGCATAACCCCTTTGTAGAAGAGGCTGAAACACCCTGGACGCGCAAGGGGTTTTTAGCTCGCTGCCAGTGTCCGGATTGCCGACCAACCGGGAGCTGGCGGCTATTTCAGGTACTGATCCAGCCAATCCAGCCAGCGGCGGTAGACATCCTGACGGCTCACAGGGTCGTCGGGATGGTGTCCAGCAACCGGGTACGCTACGAATTTCACCGGCACTCCATTGTCCTTCAAGGCGTGGTAGAGCTGGTACGACTGCGTGATGGGGACGATCGGGTCTGCCGTGTCGTGGAGGATTAAGGTTGGTGTCTTGATTTGGGACACGTAGGTGATGGGTGACTGAGCGACGTAATCCGTCATGTTCCCTCCCACCCAAGGCGAGCCCTTGAACACGTAACGAAGGACGGAGCCCCAATTCGAAAAGCTGTATAGCTCAACCCAGTTGGCCTCTGTGGCTCCGGTCACCGCTGCCTTCCAGATGTGGTAGTGCTCAATCAGCCAGGTTGTCATGAAGCCGCCATAGGACCAGCCCGTCACGGCGATCTTGGACTCGTCAACAAATCCAAGTTTCTTCAACGCCTCGATCCCTGACATCACGTCCCGGCCCGGACCATCGCCAGCATCGTTGACGACCGCACGTTGATAGGCGTTGCCCAGGTTATCGCTGCCCCGGAAGTTGGGCTCGAACACGACGTAGTCGCGCTCCGCCATCAGTTGGCCCAAGGCATCGAATCCCATGGTGAATGCCTCCTGCGGACCGCCGTGAAGGTACAGCACAAGCGGGTACTTCTTGTCTTTGCTGAAGCCGGGAGGGTAGATGAGGATGCCGTCCTCGCGGAAGCCGTCTGGCCCTTCCCACTCGAAGCCTTCCATCTTCCCAAATTGCAGGCCGGTCATCTGCTGGTTGAAACTCGTCAGGCGCTTCGGCGCGTCCGTGGGTGATGCCAAGTAATAAAGCTCGGACGGGCTAGACACCGTGTTGCCTGGGAATGCGATCTCACCTTTTGGCCCAATGGTCGCGTCGAGCCAGTAGTCGTAGGTGGGGATGACGTCGCCGAAAGACAGTTTGCGGGCCTTGACTTTGAGCGACTGCAGCCACAGAGAAACTTGAGTGCCGTCGTTCGCGGCGACCAGCAAAGACTGGCCGTCCGGCATCCAGACGGCGCGCCACGGGTTGCGGTCGATCTCGCGGGTAAGGTCGATGCCGTCACCGCCAGCAACGGCGGCGACAAAGACTTCGTTCTCGTTGTTGAAATCGCCTTCACGCCGGTAGAAATACGCCAGTTGCGAGCCATCGGGTGAGAACTGTCCGTAGCCCTCGAAATTCGTGTGACTGGTGAGCTTGCGGATTTCGCCAGTCTCGACCTTCAGGATTTGCAGAGTGGTCAGGTCGGCATCGCCGGTATGCGGGTGCTCCTGCCTGGTGAACGTAAGCGACTTGCCGTCCGGGGACCAGGAAATCGGCGCGGCCGGGGAACCTATCGCACTCTTGAGCAGGCTCCACGGCCCCGAGGTGAGTCTCCTCGCCACTCCGCCCGCGGCGCTCGCCAGCCAAATATGAGAAGAGGGCACCGCGGATGTTGCCAGAAAGTCGTTGTCCCCTACTTCGAAAGAGTTGTCATGCTTCTCAATCTCTTTCTGATTGGGCGGGTCGTCGCTGGTGACGTAAGCGATGTCCTTTCCGTTCGGCCGCCAAGCAAACTGCTCAACCCCCATGGGCGCATTGGTGACTTTCTTGGCGTCGCCGCCGCTCATCGGCATGACGAACACCTGCGCGCTATCTTCCTTCTTAGTGGAGTCGTCTTTCTTGTCCTTCGCGTAGGGCACCACCGCCACGAATGCCAGCCGGTCGCCGCTCGGCGACCAGCGGGGAGAGGCGACATCCTTGCGGTCGAAGGTCAGCACTCTCTGGGTGCCGGTCGGCAGGTCGACCAGCACGAGTTGGTTGTCGGAGCGGTCTTCTTCGAGGTTCGGCCGCGACACCACACAGACGATGGACTTGCCGTCCGGCGAGATCTGGGGATCGGAAACGGTCACGATCCTCGCCAGATCGTCGAGTTGGATTCGGCGCTGCTGCGCTGACACGGTGCCTGCCGCAAGAAGAAACGCCAGCAACGTCAAGCCGACGGGATAGGCGTTCGATCCCTGAAGAAAACGGGCGTAAACGGAATGGTTTCTTGGCATAGATAGCGAACTCCTAGCAATTGATGATCGGCCGGTGGTCTCAAACCACGTTCAATTGGGTTGCAGCCGTCCTGCGTGTACGGGCCACGGGCCGGGATTGATCGTAAGTCCGACGATTCGATCGCGTGCGTCGCGGTCGATATGCAGGCGATCCGCGCGCGGAGTCCCAAGCTCGAATTCATCAGACGTGACCAGTGCAAGCGACACCCACTTTCCAGCCGGGATGTAGAGACTGTTCCGTCCCGCTACTTCGATTTCCAGCCCGTCACCATTGCGCCGGAGTTCGGCGATGGCCCCCGGCGCGAATTCGTAGCGTCCCATGTAGGCATCCCCATCGCGGAGGTCAGGGTCACGTCGGTTCGCGGCGCTACAGGAGGTAGCGGAGGCACACTCGCGAGAATCGCGTCCCACGCCGTTTCCGAGGCAAGAAGGCCGAGATCGTCAAGATCGTTCTCGCTGATTGCGGTGCCCTTGCCTCCGGTCGTGACAGCGAACAACGTATCTCCATCGCCGGACGTGCTGAAGGGCTGTATGGTACGCGCCATGGATGTATGGACCTGCACCGCGAGCCTTTGTAGCGCCCAGAATGGCAGCGGCTTATTGGTGACCACAACGGTGATCGTTGTATTGGCGGTCAGTCCGGCATGATTGCCGAGTCGTGCATCGGCGTGCTTCCCTGCGCCGAGCGCGACCAGATGCTTGGCGATACGCTCCCAGATTGCGCCGCAGTCTCCGGCAACCGGATGCGCGCAGCGCAAAACCCGGCCGTTGCGATCGACGATAGACCCGGACGCGTTTACGACGGTGACAACCAGTACCTTGGTCTCGCCCGACTGGCGGAACGCTGCGCCCTGACCGGAGTGCTGCGCATCGTCAAAGTATCCCCCTTGCATCGCAAAGCGACCAGCCCCGCGTGCGCCCAGCGGCACCCTTCCGCTGCGCACGGCATCGAGAGCCGCCCGTGCGAGCCCTTCATCCGGCGTCACTGCGTTGTAACGCCGCCCGCCGAGATCGAAGATGATAGCGCCGGAGGTCCCGGGGATGTTGTCCCAGCCTCCCGGATCGGCGATCCGATCCTTGAGCGCGTTCTCCACTCCGGTCGCGATTGACTCGCCATACGCTGAGCCGCCCGCGAGCGTGATGGCGTTAACGGAGGGATCGTCGTAAGCCAGCCGCAGATAGTCGGTGTCTACAGTGCCGGGTGCGCCGCCCCGAACATCGACTGCCGCCATTACAGGCTTGGGGAAGTACAGCACCGTTGCGCCCGTCGGGCCCTCCTCGTACTCCGCCACTCCGACCTGCACTTCAGGGAAATCGAAACTCAGGGCCGGGCCGTCGAAGGACACGTGTGGGGCTGGCCTCGCGGAGGCCGCGTCCTGCGAATAGGCGGCAAGCGTGACGAGGGCGAAGAGAGCGTATGCGACGGCGTTCCGAGGCAACAATCTAACGGTGAATCTCATGAGTGTCCTCCAAGCCAACGCTGAGTTTTTCAGCGATGTGGTAGTGCGAGACGGTCGCTCACTTGATCTTCTTGACGTGGATTTCCTGTCCGTCAACGCGGTGATAGGTGTAGCCAGTCACACGACCCTGAGCGTCACGGGAAAAAGCGAAAGTTCCGAGATCACTCTTGATGAAGAATGTTTCTGCACCCAACGGTAGGTATTCATCTACGTCCTCGCCCTGTTTTGTCCATAGCTTCCCATCCTTGAGGGATACTGTCTCAATATCATCACCGGGGCGCCACTCGTATTGCCCAACATAATCTCTGTAAACACTCGTGTCGACAGCAACTGGCTTGTGGAAGTTCACTGGCAAATTGCCCCATTGCCTCGCAACCAGCAACCAAGAGCCGTTCTGCTTGATATAAGTCTCTGTTTGACGCTGTTCGCTGATGATGTCGGCATCCGTAAACTGCTCGTGTCCTGTGAGGCGGAAGTTAATTACTGCTGTATTGCCGTACACGTGGACAATGTAGTCTCGGGGGTTCACCGAGCGGTCGTACTCGGGGGGCAGCTTTCCAACGTGTTCGATAAATTGGGCTTTCGTATGGAGTTCACCATCATCGGTGCTGAAGATGCAGTCATCCGCGACATAGCGAGACCAAGCCGTCATATCCCGTGTGAGAGCAGTCTCTCTCAGCGCGTTGCGGACGTTGAGCACTTCCTGTTGGGCGGGTGAGAACTTCGGCTGGTCTTGAGCACAGATCATGCTGGCACTCAGGCAGACTGCAACTAAAAAGTAGGCGATGCAGCGCATGTTTTTCCTCCTAGAAGGAATAGTTGGGGACTAAAGAGTCGGCGAGATTTTACTCCAAGAGTGAGTTCGGCGGAGGCCGTATGTGGCGACACGGATTCTGGTGTCGGTCGGCCAGCATTCAAGTTTCAATGCTGCTCGAGAATGCCGTGTTTTCGCAGAACCTCTTGCAACTGATCATGTGGGATCGCTGGCACAACCCAATAGTCAGCGCCAGTCATGGTTTTTGCAGCCACGACCGCGTTAATCACGGACTCCTCGGTGGCCTGCACGACGGCACCAAACAGTGAGTCCATTTTCCAGCTTTGCATCCGTTCCACTTTGGCATTCGCTGTGGTGAAGGGCGGTTCCGTGCTATTGCCTTCGTCGGCTCCCGCGTTTGCGGTGGAGAAGGCCAAGAAGATATCGCCGGATCCATCATCCTCAATCGCGCCTACCCGCCCCAATCCCACCGAAACACGACGCGCAAGACGCTTCAGCTGATCGGGAGTTAGGGGCGCATCCGTGGCCACAATCACGATGATGGATCCATGCTCTGGCCTGTGCATGCGATTGGTGGTCGAAGCCGTGTGCGAGTCGCAGACTGGCACCTGCGTTCCGTCCCAATCCAGGGCTGGTGGGTCCAACTTCTTTTCGACGCACGGTGCCTGCAGCTTCATCTCGCGTGCTACAGGAATGCCGGCGACCCGGAGTTGATCTCGTCCTCCATAGTTGCACTGCACCAGTACACCCACGGTGTATCCTCCATCAGCCGCCCCGAGTCTTCGTGAAGACGTGCCGGTGCCTCCTTTGAATCCGTTACAAACCATACCGGTTCCTCCGCCCACATTGCCCTCCGCTAACGGGCCGCTCGCGGCGGAGTTCAGCGCGTCCCACGCGTCCTGCGAAGTCACGTGTTGGCCTGTGATATCGTTGAGCGGCCAATCGGCTGTTTCCGCTGTCACTGGATACCAGAACACACCGTAGTGCTTATGCTGGACCATCCAGGCCACGGCTGCATCGCGGACAACGCCCACACTGCCGGTATTCGTAATGAGGATAGGGGCCTCGAGTAAACCACTCTCGTCGATCCAGTGAGTTCCTGTCATGTCTCCATTGCCGTTTCCGGCAAAGTAGCCCGCGAATACACTCTTCGCGTTCAGTTTCCCGCGTGGGAAGATCGAGGTAACGCCTGTCCTTACCGGCCCCTTGCCGACGACGAGTCTACCTTCTCCCGACACAAGCGTCTTAAACCCGACCTCCACACTGGGCACGTCAGTGATAGCGTTGTACGGTCCGGGGTTGCCATCAAAGGGTATGCCAAGGTCACGCGCCCGTGGTTCTGGCGAACGGGACGCAGGTGGATTTTGCGCGATCAGGTTGCTCGGTGCCCCGAGCAACAAAAACAGACAAACGATAGAGATGCATTCGCTGGATTTCATCGCAACTCCTCTGTTGCAAGTACTCAAAAGCGGGGTTCTGAAAAGGCGGTTCAACTCCGTCCCTGGCCACCATCATTATCAATTACTTAGCAGACCAGCCCAAAATTTCACACCTGTGGTTGCTCACGGCCTTAAGAAAACAGCTTTCGAACTGGCGAGTGGTTAAGTTCCGGATTGCCGAC
>Ga0187778_10001276_pt1 | contig 17631 bp, 21 predicted proteins | sample 1015_Q2_SP5_20_M_FD_132418 | JGI IMG/M metagenome (GOLD analysis project Ga0187778, IMG submission 132418) | Tropical peat soil microbial communities from peatlands in Department of Meta, Colombia - 1015_Q2_SP5_20_MG | ecosystem: Environmental > Terrestrial > Soil > Wetlands > Peat | place...
ACGCGGGTGGTCTCCAGGCCGCGACGGAGTCGGGCTGGTCGCTCGTCTCCGTCCTCTCGGAGACCACGCCGCAGGTCGTCACGGAGGACACGCCCGTCGTGCTCGCGGGCGGAGGCGCCAGCGGCTACGTGAACGCGTCGACGGTCCAGTACGTCGCCGCGCAGAAGCAGCTCGTCGTGCACCGCGCGCTCTTCCTGCTCGCCAGAGACGACGCGTCGCTCGCCGCGCTGACGGCCCGCGCGGACGAGCTCGCGAGCAGGAACGCCGCGCTCGAGAAAGCGCTCGCGTCGACCAAAGGCGAGATTGGCTCGCTCGAACGGCAGCTCAACGAGGCGAAGCTTGACACGGAGAACGCTCACAAGGCGCGCGACTACCAGCGAGCAGAAGCGGACGGCCTGCGCTCGACGCGTGACCGGCTCGAGGCGGCGCTTTCCCGTATCCGCGTCGCCGTCGGCGAGCGCGAGATGACCCGCATCCTCTCCCCGGCCGACCAGCCGACCAGCCGATCAGCCGATCAGCTGCCGAAAGGCGGTGCCGGCCGATGAGACGCTTCCTCCTCGACACCGTCGTCGCCCGCACCCTCACGAACGGCGAGAGCCCCGAGGCGCATCCCCCGACCGTCCCTGCGAAGACGGAGTCCGCCGTCGCCGAGCTCCTCCGGAAGGCGCGCGAGCGCGATGCCCGCGAGCGCCAGCTCAAGGCCTACCGGCGCGAGATGCGCCCCGTCACGCAGGCCACCACCGATCCCGACTCGCTCGTCGCGTGGCGCGACAAGGCGTCAGGCGTGGTGCTCTGGTTCGACCACGCCCACGGGGACGACGCATGGGACGGCACGCGCGAGCGCCCGCTGCGCACGTGGGAAGCCCTCCAGCGCCGCGCGACTCTCCTCCGCTCTCGTCCGCCCGGGGACCGGGGACCGGGGACCGGAGACTCCCGATGAGGGCGCTCGTTCGCAAGGTCGAGACGCCCCTCTGGCGTTCCGACGTCCGATTCGAGATCGAGACCTCGAGCGAGTCCGAGGCGGTCGTCATCGCGTGGGCCGACAAGCATCCGGTCGCGTACGACGTCGTCAGCTCGAGCAAGAGCAAGGCTTTCGGGCTCGGCGCGAGCACCTACATCGGCTGGGCGCAGCGTGGAAAGGAGCCCGCAGCGGTCCTCGCACGCCTCGCGCACCTCCGCGCGTCGGTGATGGGCTTCAAGGTTCACCCGCGTTGTGCGCTCAAGGACTTCTGGACGTGGCGGGCTCGCTTCACGCTGGAGCACTTCCGCGATCGAGGATTCACGGGCGGCTTCGTCCAGGAGCACTGCGTGTGGGCGGATGGGAAGGAGTACCCGCGGCACTGCACGTACCTCGACCTCACGCCGGCCACGCTCGAGGAGGTGCTCGACCACTTCGTCGCGTGGTGCGAGAGCTCGAACAGATACGAGGGCAGGACGCGGGTCACGATCGACGGGCGCGAGGCGCGCAGTTTCCCGCTTCCCGCCTCGAGCCTCCCGCCCGGAACAGAGATCGTCGTCGTGCGCACGCGCGCGAGGCGGAAGCGGAAGGCGGGAGGCTGAGAGCATGGGTGTCTTCAAGGTGTCCGAGTGCGACTGGTGCGGGCTTCAGGAGAAGGTTGAGTTCGAGCGTCTCTCGGCGACCTTACCGGCGACGTGGAGCCGATGCGATGACGAGGTGCTCTGCCCGGAGTGTGTTCGCTCGAGGACGGGCGCGCTCGCGGAGGTCAGGCGTCGCCGCCGGAGCGGGGTCGCGGTCACGTTTGAGCAGACCGTCGTGCGCGAGGGCGAGCTCCGTTCAGTCCTCGCCCCGCTCGTCACCATCGCTGACGCGTACGACGCGAACGCGCTCGACGACGAGGCGCGGAAACGTTGGGGACGCGACGAGGAGCACGAGAACGAGACGCCTCCCGACCAGATCGAGCTCTACGCTGGTCGAGGTGGGAAAGAGCTCCTGACGCTCGCGCACTGCTTGCGCGCGAGGGAGGTGTCGCGCCAATGAGCCCTCTCGTTCTCGACGACCGGGGACCGGGGACCGGGGACCGGGGACCTCTCAAGGTCTGCTCGTGCTGTCAGCGCTCCTACACCCGCGCGACGTGGAACGCGCTCCCGTTCGTCGGCGTCCAGGCCTTCGACTACGAGCCGGACGATCCGGAGCAGACGCGCTCGGAGATGCTCGAGACGCGCAACTGCGAAGGGTGCGGCTCCACGCTCGCGCTCTCGCTCGGCACCGAGGGCGACGTGCTCGCGCTCGTGCGCCGGGCGCTCGTCGAGCACGGCGCGCTCCTCGACGCGCTCCGGCGCGTCCAGGCCCGATGCACCGAGCTCAAAGAAGAGAACCGGCGTCTTCGCGCGGAGCGCCAGGAATGGACGGTCGAGAACAACCGCGACGGTGTGAGCATCGCTCGGCCGCTTGGTTCCTCGCTGGTCGGCTCGACGTTCGCGTTCGGCGAGAATGCTCGGATTACGGGCCTCTCGGATGAGCTGGTTATCCTTCACCGGCGTCTCCGAAACGGGGACACGATCCGCGCCGGCGACAAGCTCGTGCAGTGGTCGGGCGATTGCCTGATGCTGGAGGACCCGTAGCGGGCCACGTAGTCGACTACCGTTGCGACGCGCGCGAACCTGAGCTAGCACGAGGGAACCATGAGCGACGACGAGGTTGTTGGTGTTTCGAAAGCGGTGGCGGACTACAAAGAGATCGACTGCTTCGTCGGCTTCGAGTTCGCCGATTGTCCGCCGTATGGCGTGGTCGACGTGTCTCTGACGGTCGACGAGCCCTTCGAGCTCCGCGGCGTCATCTTCGCCGACGGCTCGCGCAAGGTGGTGGAGTCGCTCGCGCGGGGCGCGATCTTCCTCATCACGGACGTCACCGCGAGCACTCTCGCGAACCTCCGCCTCGCCCCAACGATGTGCGTCCTGGAGAAGGGCGAGAAGCTCACGCTCCGCGTTCGAAGCACGCTCGAGGAGCCTTGCGTCGTCCAGGCCGCCGCGGTCGGGCACTATATCCAGCCGGTCAGCCAGTCAGCTGATCAGCTAGTCGGCCGACAAGCCGACGAGCCGACGAACCGACCTACCGACGCTCCGTCCGCGGAGCGTCGCGATGGCTGATGATCTCTCCGCCGTCCTTGTCCGGATCTCGCGCGCCCTCGACATCGCCGCGGACGCGCGAGGTTCGGAGAACGAGAGGCGCAACGCCGCGCTCGTGGCGGCGACGCTCATCCGGAAGCACGGGCTCGCGGTCGTGCCTTACGAGGACGTCGTCTATCCCCCGGAGACGCCTTCCGCAGATGGCGCGCCGTCGGTGGTGCACGTGGCCGCGCGGAGTGCGGGCACGGAGATCGGGCGGGCGGCGGGCCGAGGGCTCGAGGCGTTCGGAGGATGGGCGCTCGACAGGTTGAAGGGGAAGAAGCGATGACGGTGTGCGTGCACGGTCATCCGGCCGGCGTGTGTCCGGATCTGCGTTGCCCGTCGTCTCCTCGCGGAGAGAAACAGCGGCAACTCCACGTAACCACGTCGACGACCAGGGCATCACCTGCATCTTCTGCCGACGCGAGACTTCGCCGGAGTTCGCGATCCTGGTGAAGCGCGACGGCGAGCGCGCACTCGTCGGCATCCACGCGGACTGCCTTGCGCCTCTCCACGGGCACGGCGACACGTACAGGGACGTCCCGTACGTCCGCGGCGAGGTCGAGAGCCTGGCGCGGCAGCTCGCTGCGATCCCCGCCGTCTCCTCGCCTACGTCCGGCGAGACGGGCAAGGGAACGCCATGATCCTCGTCCAGCCCGGGGAGACGACGCTCGACGCGATCGAGCGTACTGGCCGGACCTTTTCGGTGAACCCCCTCATCACGTCAGACCACGGACCGGCCAACGTAGCGTTCCTGTACGAGCTGATCGGGGCCCTCGCCGCAGAGGTCAAGACACTCCGCGGATCGCCTCCGATCTCCGAATCGAAAGAGGGCAGCGGACCGTGAACCCGCAACAACAGGAGAAGATGCAGCGTCTCAACTTGCGCTGCATCATGTTCGAGCAGGCGCTTCGTGAAATTGCCGCGATGGGTCCTGGTGCGGACGGGGACTTTTGTGGGCTCTGTTACATCCCGTATGGGTGCAAGGACCCCCATGGCGGAGGCGAGGAACACTGCCCAGCAGCAATCGCCTACCGGGCATTGCAGGCGAGCGGCGGAGAGGGGAAGGAGACGGAGTAATGGGCATCGATTGCACACTGATCCCGGTCGAGTGCGAAAAGGACGGCTGGGGCTACGGTCACTCGATCGTTTCGCTGTCGCGCGATTACGACTTCTGGGACAAGCTCAGGTCGCTGCCTGACGCGGGACCCGTTCCGGCCGACTTCAACACGTTCTACGGGACCGTGCCGGATGGCTCTCTGAAGGGGGAGCACGGCTATGGCAAGACGGAGAAGGACCCCTACGGGAGTCCGCTTCGCTGCGTACGCGCGGGCGACATCGCGAATGATGAAGCGATTGAAGCGGTACGCCCAGCGCAACAAAGCGGCGCTCGCCTACTGCGCGAAGCTGCCTCCGGAGCAACGCATCGCGTTGTACTGGCACTGAAGCCGTTGCAGGTCAGAACCGTTCCCAGTAGCTCTGAGGTGAGCGACGAGGGCGAGGGCGAGCGCGGATGACCGAGCCCTCCTCCGAGCGACGCGTTCGCGTTCGCCTCACCCTCGAGCCCGACGGCCGCGCAAGGATCAAGGCCGACTACGTCGGCGGCGTCGAGGCGTTCAAAGGCTTCCGCCGCGCCATCGAGGGAGCGCGCTACGACCACGAGCGGAAGACGAACCTCGCCGACGTCGAGCGCGTTCCGCACATCCTTCGTCGCCTCCGCGAGCCGCTCAAGACTGAGCACGAAGGCGTCGTCGTCTTCGACGTGAAGCCGTCGCCCGAGCTGAAGGCCGCCCTCTACCGCGCCGACGCCCAGAGGTGGCTCGACTACCGGAGCGCCGAAGCTCGTATCGAGAAGGTCGACGAGGAGATCCGGCGTCGAACGGGCCGACGGATGTTCCCGTTCCAGAAGACCGGCGCGCTCGAGCTCGCGGTGAGGAAGAGCTACCTCCTCGCGGACGACATGGGCTTGGGGAAAGCGGTCAAAAACGGGGAAAACGTCCTGACGCCGACGGGCTGGGTCCCCGTCGAGGAGATCAAGGTCGGCGACTCCGTGATCGGATCGGACGGTCGGGCGAAGCTCGTCGACGGCGTCTACCCGCAAGGGCTTCGGACCGTCTACCGCGTCACGCTCAACGACGGGTGCGCGCTCGACTGCGACCTCGATCATCTTTGGGCGGTGCAGACGCCGCTTGATCGGTACCGAGGTCTCGCTCGTTTGCGCGTGATGACGGTTCGGCAGCTTCTCGCCGCCGGCGTTCGCGCATGGGTCCCTTCTCGCGGGACGTTCCAGAGTCGATGGTTCGTGCCCGTCGTGAAGCCGGTCGAGTTCGAGACCGACGATATCCTTCTTCCCATCGCGCCTTACCTGCTCGGCGCGCTCATCGCGAACGGTCACTTCGCGAAGGCGACGATCGCGCATAGCGGCACGGACGAGCAGAGGCGAGCCATCCGGCCGTACGTAACTTCGCTCGGTCTCAAGCTTGTCCAGCGTGACGATTGCACGTTCGCTCTCAGCAGAACGAGCGGCGTCAGGAACTCGCTCGTGACGACCGCGCGTACCCTTGGCCTGATGGGCAGCCGCTCGTGGAACAAGACTATTCCGCGCCCGTACCTTCACGCTTCCGTCGCGGCCAGGAAGGCGCTTCTCCAAGGGCTGTTCGACAACGACGGGACCATCTCGGCCGATGGCGCGACGATCGAGTACAACACCACGTCTTCGCAGCTCGCCGCTGACGTTCAGGAGCTCGTTCGTTCCCTCGGCGGCATCGCGTGGATGTCCACGCGCATCCCGACGTACACGTACAAGGGTAAGAAGCTGCGCGGACGCACGGACCACCGTGTTCGCGTCGCGCTCGACTTCAACCCGTTCTCCGTCGCGTCGAAGGCCGAGCGGTTCGCGCCGAGATCGAAGTACCCGCCAGCCCACGCGATCGAGAGCATCCGAAGGATCGGCCGCGCTCGATGTACGTGCATCCACGTGCGGTCCGACGATCACCTTTTCGTGACGCGTGATTACGTCCTCACGCACAACACGCTCCAGACCATCGCCGCTGTCCCCGCCGGCGCCCCGCTCCTCGTCATCGGCACCGTCGCCGCGAAAGCCGCCTGGGTCGCGGAGATGGAGCTCTGCCGCCCGCAAACGCCTTTCCGCATGCTCTCCGGCCGCGGCTCCTTCGCGTGGCCTCGTCCCGGCGAGGGTTACGTCACGAACTACGACGTCCTCCCGAGCGTCCACGCCGAGGGCTGCGACGGCAAGCTGCCTGCGAAGCCCTGCGAGGGCTGCCGCGAGGTGGTCGCCTTCGTCGGTAACTCCTGCGTGACGCGGAAGGAGGGACACGAGCCCGACTGCACCGGCCTCGACCTCACGAAAGAGCGCGAGGAGTGCCCGGGGTGCGCGCTGCTCCTGAGGGAGTGCCCGGCTGGGATCGTGGTCGTGTTCGACGAGGCGCACTGGATCAAGAACTCGCACTCGCTCCGGGGTCTTCGGTGCCGGGCCATCGCCCGCGCAGCCATGGAGAGAGGCGGCAGAGTGTGGCTCGTGACGGGTACGCCGATGCAGAACGAGCCGAAGGAGCTCTGGAGCCTGCTCTCGGTCGCCGATCTCGCCCGCGAAGCGTTCGGGTCGTGGGACACGTTCGTCGACTGCTTCGACGGCAAGCCTAAGATGTTCGGGGGCAAGCGCGCGGGATATGCCTGGGGTCAGCCGAAGGCGGATGTCCCCGCGCGGCTCCAACGCGTCATGCTACGCCGTTCGAAGGCGGAGGTGCTCCCGCAGCTCCCGGCGAAAATGTGGCGTGAGCTTCCCGTCACGATCGACAAGCGCACGATCGCACAGTGCGACGCGTACCTGAGGCGCGAGGGCGGGGTCGAGAGCATCGCCGAGCGCATGGAGAAGCAGCTCCTCGCGGGCGACGAGGTGAAGTTCGACGGGATGAGCGCGGCGCGCGAGGCGCTCGCGAAGGCGAAGATCCCCGCGCTCGTCGCTCTCGTCGAGGAGCTCGAGGCCGTGAACGAGCCCGTGATCGTCTTCTCCTGGCACCGGAAGCCCATCGACGAGCTCGCGAAACGCCGCGGGTGGGCCGTCATCACGGGAGACGTTACGGCCGAGAAGCGGAAGCCCATCGTCGAGCGGTTTCAGGCGGGCAAGCTCCGCGGCCTCGCCCTCACCATCGGCGCCGGCGCCGAGTCGATCACGCTGACCCGCGCGAACCAGGTCGTCTTCGTGGATCTCGCCTTCAAGCCGAGCGCGAACGAGCAGGCCGAGGATCGCGCGTGTCGCCTCGGGCAGATTCGCGGGGTGGTCGTGACCATCCTCAAGGCGGACCACCCGCTTGACCGCCGCGTCGTCGACATCCTCACGCGGAAGCGGAAGATCATCGCCGAGAGCGTCGAGGCCGCGAGCAAGGACGACGACGCGCCGGCGCGGAAGCGCGAGATCGAGGACCGGCTCCGCGTGATGCAGGAGGAGATCGCCGCGGGCGGCGTCCTGCGCCGCATCCACAAGGACGCCGAGGAGGAGCGCGTCCTCGAGACGCTGCACACGGGAGCGTTCCGGCCGGAGGACGAGCGGCTCGCGCGCGACCTCGCGGAGCAGGGGAGCGAGATCGGGCTGAGCGAGAAGCAGTGGGCGCTCGCCGCCGACGTCGCGAAGCGCGCCGCGCGCGGCGGCGCGCAGCTTCCAGCTACCAGCGTTCCGCTGTCAGAACGAGAAGAATCCAATCTTGTGCGGGAAGCGGGAAGCGAGGAGCGGGAAGCCGATTCCGTCTACCCAGCCGACCACGTAGATGGTATGGCTACGGACGGTGACGGTCTCGTGGTCGTGGCGGGCGTCCCGCACGAGCACGGCTGCGCGGCGTGCGATCGAACCGGGCGAGCCTGCGACTGCGGTTCGCTCGGACAGGAGGAGCGAGAGGCGATGGCGGAGGTCGACGAGATCATGAAGCGGATCCGGGGGCTCACGGACGACCAGCGCGTCGCTCTTGCGGACCTGGTCTCGGAGGAGTACTGCCGCGCCTGCGGGAAGCGAGACACGACGGACGACGGCAGCGGGCACGAGTGCCCCGTGGCGGACGAGGACGAGGAGGATGACGAAGATGACGACGAGTAAGGTGCTCGAGGTTCGAGGAACGAGCGCGGTGCTTCCCGGCATGGGCGGACAGGTCCACCACGTCGTCGGGAGCGACTCGGCTCGCGTTCTCCAGGTCGCCGCGTCCGCGGGCTTCGAGGTCGTCGGCGTCATCGTCGGTCAGAACGAGCCCGTGTGGCTCGCGGAGGGCCAGTCCTTGGTCGAGGCCGCGGGCGACCGCGAGCTCCTCGCGCTCCGCGGGCAGTATGTCATCGTGTCCGTCCGGAATATCACCCAAGCGGCTGCTACGCCGAGCGTCGCCCTCGACCTCGACGTGACCGGCGAGGAAGGGCCCCAGGCGTCGGCCGAGCCGCCGCCCGAGGGCGTCGCCGTCCCCGGCCCGGCCGCGGGCGTCGTGCTCGAACGTCTTCCCGCCCGGCCGCACTTCGCGCTCATGAGCTCGGTCGATCGCGGCGAGGACGTTCCCGTGCTCCTCGGCCGCCACCAGCTCATGACGCTCGCGTCGTGGCTCGACAACCCGAACTTCGCGATCCCGGCCGGGCTCCAGATCCAGATCGGGACGCGCCTCTCCGTCGCTCAGGCGAGGAAGGTCGCGCCCGACACTCGCTCGAACGCGGCCGAGATGGTGGCGTGGCTTCCCGCAGGGCTGCTCGAGCAGGTGACGATCGCGGTGACGCGCCGGGCTCCGCTCGCGCTCCACGACGACGACCGGCGCGAGACGGCATCGAGGCTCCGGAGCGCGCTCGCGCCGACGCCGCCGGCGCCGGCTCGGTCTCCGGCCCCGGCGCTAGCGCGGTCCCCGGTCCCCGGTCCCCGGTCTCCAGTCCACGAGACCGTAGAGCCGCTCTGCGACGCGTGCTCGTCGATCGTGGGCGACGACGAGCGGTTCCTCGTCGTGTCCGTCGCCTCTCATCACGGTCACATGGTGGCGGGCGAGAGCCGCTTCCTCTTTTGCCAGTCGTGCGCGGTCGCGATCTCGGGCTCGGAGATGGAGACGGCAGCGCACGCCCTCCTCGCCCGCCACCGCGCTTCTCGTCTCCCTGGGGACCGGGGACCGGAGACCGGGGACCGTCACGAGCGCGCCGCAGGTGCGTCGTGACGGCGGAGGAGGCCATCGTCCACCGCTGCTTCGCCGGCTACCTCGGCTGCTCGGGCTGTAACCCCTGCGAGGCCTGCGCTCGCATGGTCGAGCAGCACGTGCTCCCGCACGGTGTCGTCGCGGCTGGGCAGGGCGGCGTGCTCCTCCAGCTCGTGCACGTATTCGCCGAGGCTATCGCGAACCTCGGGTACGATCCCGAGGCCATCGCGCTCCAGGAGGTCGGCGTCCCGCTCTCGAGCGTGTTCCCCACGGTCGAGGATCAGGTGGTCGCGTTCCGGGACGGCTTCCGCGAGGGCTTCATGCGCCTCGTCGACGGGATCAACGGGGCCGACCCTCCACTCGCCTCGCTCGCGAAGGTGACGACGATCCCGCTGGCCCCGCCGGAAGTGCCGGCCGGCACGGCGCCGCCCCACGCTCCGGGCGAGCCGGCCCGCGTCCCGCTCGTGGCGACCCAGTCGCAGCAACCCGACCAGCCGACCAGGCGACCAGCCGACCAGCCGGCACCGGCGCCCGTCGCGCTCGTGTCCCCGGAGGCCGCGGCGGTGGGCGAGGACGTCCAAGCCTCGTTCGAGCGCTTCGCGAAGGAGCAGCTCGAGCGACGAAAGGCGGCGCAAGCACCGCAGCCGTCAGCCGTCAGCCCCCCGCGAGAACTAGAGCAATCGCAGGCGGTTCCCGCTCCTTCTCCTGCGCCAACGGCTGAGAGCGAACAACCGACAGCCGCCGACGAGGTTCGCGCCGTCCAACGTATCCTTACGGCCGCCGACGTCGCCGCGGCCGGGGAGCTACTGCCCGACGCCTCACCCGAGGCTGCGCCGATGCCCGTAAACGGCGTCGTCGAGCCCGTCTCGCATCTCGAGACCGGCGACCGGGGACCGTAGACCGGAGACTCCTCAAGACGTGCCCGGCGGGGGCCCGAAGCCCGCCTAGGCAGACCGCCCCGAACGCCCTCGGTCGCCCCTCTTGCAGAAACGAAACGTCAACCGAAAGAGTGTGTGAAGCCATGGCCAAGGACAAGAACGACGCGGCGGCTGCCGCGAGCAAGAACGCCCCCTTCTGGCTCCCGCAAGGGACGAGCGCGGACGCGTTCAAGGACGAGGAGCTCATCGACGTCGGCGGATTCACGCCGATCTACAAGCCCAAGAACGCTTGGGCGGGCGGCGTCGAGACCGCCAAGCTGAAGCCCGTGCGCGGCTTCCCGGTCGGCCTCGAGTACCTCTCGCTCATCGAGGCAGAGAACGACAACGAGGAGGACCGGATCCCGCTCATGGCGCGCGTCATCCTCGCGGAACCGAACGTCGGCTACCGCGGCAAGCGCGGCGCCGCCGAAGAGAAGGTCGAGCTGAAGGCGGGCGACGACATCTACGTGCCGATCAACGGGAACCTCCTCTACAACCGGCCGTTCATGGTCAGCCTGTTCGACCCGACGCACGTGACCTTCACGAAGTTCACGGTCACCGGCCAGATGCCGATGGCTCAGGGGGACATGTGGGTCTGGCGCGTGCAGTTCTCGCCGAACAAGGTGGCTCGCTCGCAGGACTCGCGCCTCCGCGTTCCGGAGCTCCGCATCCCGCCGGACGTCTACGCGGCCTTCGGCGAGAAGATCCGGAAGGCGCTTCCCGCGAACGCCGTCATGCGCGCCGGCGTCCTCCCGCAGGGCGGCGGAGTCACCCCGAGCGGTCACGTCTACGACAAGGATGGTGTGGTGCACAACCAGATCAGCTGACAAGCTTCCCGCTTCCCGCTTACAGCGGTGAGCGGAGAGCGGAAGGCTGCTTCTCGCGCGCCGGCACGTTCCCAGGCCGGCGCGCGGAAGCGAGCTCCCGGGTGCTCGCGAGCTGACCACGACGCGAACGTGGCTCGGCTCGGTTCGCGGGCACCCTGGAGCCCTCTTCGAAAGGAACGTCCGTCATGCCTCGTCCCGTCGTCGTGTCCGAGCAAGCCGAGTCGAGAGATCGTGCCGCGGTCGGCGTCATGCTCGAGCGCGTCCGCGCCTCGACGTGGCGCCCGCCGGCGGTAAACAAACAGCTCATCTTCCACCTGAAGGAGGCGCTGAAGATCATGACGGACTACGACCGTCGCGACGACGCGTCCGCGATGCGGAAGGACGAGCGACGGAAGACGCGCAGTGACGCGCTCGAGGTCGCGGCCGACGAGGCGGTGCGGAAGGCGAACGGCGCGCGGAAGCGCGCGCGGAAGGCAGCTTAGCGCTGACGGCTGACGGCTGACGGCTGACGAGCCGTCTTCTCCCACCGTCCTGTCGAGTTCCTCGTTGGCGGCAGCTTCGGCCCGCTCTCGTCGACGTCCTCGTCCTCGACGTCGTCCGGGAGCGCCGGGGACGGTCGCGGGATCCGCGCGTACGGCGCGAGCTCGGCGGGCTGCTTCGCCTTGCCAGCGGCGCCCGAGCGCGAGCACGTGACGCAGAGCTTCGACTGCCGAGACTTGCAGGCGAGGCACACACCACCGCGCGCCGCCTTCTTGCACATCTCGAGGACGGCGTACGCCGTCTGGAGCGGGAACGCCCCGTCGAGCGGAAGCTTGTTGAGCTCGTCGACGATCTCCGTGGGCAGGTAGATCCCGCCCTCGCACTCCTCGTAATCGGCGTTGATGGCCTTCACCGTCGTCGGGTGGAGCCCCGTCTGCACGACGATGTCCCGGAGGCTCGTCCCGAGGCGGATCATCTCGAACACGCGCACGCCGTCGGAGGCCTCGTAGGGACGCCGCGGGTCGAGCGAGTGCATGAAGTCCTCGCGGAGATCGTCCTTCGTCTTCCGCACGCGCCGCTTCAGCTGCGCGATCGTCGTCTCGTCGTAGTACCCCCAACCTAGATGGTTGTATCCTACAGGCTTCAGCACGCCGCGCTTGATGAGGATGCGCACCTCGCCGATGGTGAGACCGGTGCGGCGGATCAGCATCTGCTTCGTCATCGCGCCCGGAGGAATCTGACCGCGGCTGCGGTTCACGATGGCGGGGACACCCTCGAACTGCGCGTCCAGGATCTCTTGCTTGTTTTTCTGTACCTCCTCGTTCAAGGGCGGAGGCAAGTAACGAGCCATACACGAAGTGTATCTCTCTGGAACGGTTTTACGCCAGCAGATTCGTGCGCTTGATTCATATTCCCCAGCGATATCAGCAGCTTGTCGAGGGGTCCTTTCTGGTAGAGGATCCGGTTCGTGAGCTACAGCAAGCACCGTCCGAAGTCCAGCGGAGTCGCTCTCACGCGGCGCGACGTTGACCAGATGTACGGGACGCTTCGCGACGCGAAGCACGCGCTCTCATCGCGCGATCCGGCGAAGAGCGAAGGCAAGGCCGGGCAGCTCGTCGGCGGCCTCGAGTCCGCGGGTGCCGCGCTCGCCGTCGGCGTCGCGGCGGGCCGCTTCGGGACCACGGACATCCCCGGAACCGGGATCCCCCTCGGCCTCTCCGCCGCAGCCGCGGGCTTCGGCGCTCTCCTCCTCGACTGGGTGCCCGAGAAGCTCGCCGACCACGTGCAGTCGCTCGCCCAAGGCTCGCTCGACGGCTTCGTCGCGCTCTGGGGTCTCGGGCAAGGCCAGTCGATGGCCGAGGCCGCCGGCGCTCCCACGGGCACCGTCGCGATCTCCGGAGCCCCGCCCGCGCGCGTCGGCCACTGCGGCCCGACGTGTCCGCCCGAGATGAGTGGCGTAGAGCCGCGCGCGGCGATGCCTGCGAGCGGGCGCGTGCGTCCGAACGTGAAGCCGTGGACCGAGGCGGAGATCGCAGCCTTCTACGCGAGGCAGTAGCCGCGCGTAGCTCTCCGCTTCCCGCTGTCCGCATGCCGCGGAGAGACGAGAGACGGAGGGTGTGACGAGAAGCTCTTGGCCGACAGCTGGGAGCGGAAAGCAGAAAGCGAGAACAGACATGAAGAACCAGGACCTCGTCGGCATGGTGCTCGGCCCCAACGCTCCCGGCGGCTGGGGCTACCCGGGTATGATCGCCTTCGGGCAGGACGGCACCGACCCGAGCGCGCCCGTTCCGGCGGCTCCTCCGCCGGGGCACCCGGCGCATCATTACGCGAACCCGTACATGTACGGGGGCTGCTACGGGCCGGCGCCGACGCTCGACCCGCACTTCGTCGCGGCCATGACGGCGCAGCGGCACGCGGTCCTCGTCGGACCGAACTGCGGGCCCCAGGAGGTCGAGCAGATGCTCGGCTTCGAGAACATCCCGGCGTCGATCCCCGTCGGCGCGACGGTGACGGTCAACGCGACCCCCGAGAACATCGCGAAGCTCACGCGCCTGTTCATCCCCTCGAGCGTCGCCTCGAGCGTCGTCGTCATCGACGTCAAGATCGGCCAGAAGAGCCAGCTCCTCGGCTCCGGCGCGATCCCCGGCCTCGTCTTCAGCGAGGTCAGCACGAACAACCGGATCAACGGTGACACGTGCTACATCCGTCAGCCCGTGAAGCTCACGTTCCAGAACGTCGGCCTCTCGGACATCGGCGGGCTCTTCTACGCCGCGGTCGGCCTCATCGGCGTCCAGGGCGGCAACCCGCAGATCCTCGGCGGCCCGTTCGGGGGCACCTGAGGGGCAGCTGACAGCTTTCCGCTTTCCGCTTCACGCATGCGGAGAGCGGAGAGCGGACGGCTGAAAGCTGCTCTTGGAGCCGCACCGCTACCGCGTCACGTTCGCGCTCGCGCCGGGCGAGAGGGATCTTCTCCTCTCCGACCTGGTGCTGCTCGCGGACGCGCTGACGGAGGCCGACCGGCTCTACCTCCTCAAGCACCCTGAGACGCCCGCGCTCGCCGCGTCGGGCGTTTCGGTGCGTGAGGATCCGACAGGCTATCGGCCCGACGGCGAGGAGGAGCTGCTCGACACGCCGAGCGCGCTCGTCGCCCCGCCGCGCGGTCCCTACGCGGGCCAGCGCGTCGTCGACCCGCTCGGAGCGTGCGCGTGGGCCGCGGCCGAGGCTCAGCGGCGCGGCGAGCCCGCGACCGTCGAGATCGCCACGAAACAGGGGGCCTACAAGCCCATGCTGCGAAAGGGTGACGGGTCGTTCGAAGACGTCGTTCCCGGAGGTGGCTGGCGCCTTCTCCGCCCAAACCGGCACCGGCTCACCTTCGTCACGAACCTCTTCGACGGCCCGCGCGACCGGGACCTGTCGCACGACGTCCTTCGCGTGCTGCTCGAGACGCTCACGCGCGTCGACGAGCTCTACCTCGCGCGTCATCCCGAGACGCCGGACATCATGCGGGCGGGCGTCCTCTACATGGAGGAGCCGCCGGGCCAGGAGGACTGGCAGGACGTCCCCACGACCCTGAAGATGGGGCTGGGCGACTGCCTGCCGCTCTCGACGTTCGTCCTGCGGGACGACTACACGTTCGTGTCACTAGCCGACGTTCGACCTGGCGACCGCATCATGGGCGACGGTGATTGGACGGTCGTGACCGAGGCCGCTGTTACGGGCGTCAAGCCGATCCTCGGACTCGAACTCGACAACGGTTGCGTGCTGCGCGCGTCGCCGGAACATCGGCTCTTCACGAGCGAGCGAAAGGAGATCCGCGCGAAGGACGTTCGTGTGGGCGATGATCTCCTTACGCCGAGCAAGTCTTTCCCGACGTATAGCGGTGTCGAGGTCGATCCACGACTTGATCCCGTCGATGCGGCCTGGCTAGTCGGGACGTACATCGCCGATGGATGGCACGACGTGAGCGGAGCCCACTTCTCCATCTCCGGCTACGACGTCCGGCCGAAGCGGCGAAAAGCCGAGCAGAAGCTGCGCACCAAGGCGATATGCGAGAGCGCTGGTATCTCCGTTTACTGGCATCGAAAGCACGTCGCAGCGAGAGATCGCGCTCTCACGTCATTCATGCGCCGATGCGGTAGCCGAGCACCCGTGAAGGCACTGCCGACGATGTCGTGGACGCAAGAGCAGGTTCGCGTCGGGCTCCTCCCGGGCTTGCAGACCGACTGCTCGACTGCGGTCTCGGGAACGCTGACGCACGGGACCACTTCCCCCACGCTTGCCCTGCAGCTACGCGTTCTTTACCGGATGCTTGGTCAGAGCGTCCACATCCGCCGATGGACAGCGGAGGAACACCGAGGGCTCGGCTCGCACGCCATGTACCGCGTCACGGTACGACGAAACAACGAGAACTCCACGACCAAAGCGTGGCGAACGCGCGCTTCTAGGTACGCGTCGAGCGTTCGAGTACGCGCGATCGTCCGGCAACAAGACGAACTTTGTGCTGATATCACCACGGATTCAGGACGATTCTACCTTCCCGAAAGCGACACCCTTGTCCACAACTGCGATGACTTAGCGTGCTGGCTCACCGCGAGGATGCGGCTCCAAGGCGTCAAGGGCGCCGTGAGCGACTTCTCGCACCACGTCATGCCGAACGGCGCGTACCTCTATCACATCTTCACGCGCGCTCTCGGGCGCGTCTACGATCCCTCGCGGTGGACGGGCATGCGCTGAGGCGCATGCCAGCTTTCAGCTCTCCGCTTTCAGCAGTCCGCGAGAGCAGAAGAGAGCGGATCTCACACCGTTCGTCGTGTAGACTTCTCGTGCGGACCGCGGACGGCGGACCGCGGAAAGCCCTCCCCTCATGGCCAACCCCCTCGTCGTCTCGCTCGGCATCCCGCTCGCCACCCTCGGCGTGCTCCTCCTCGTCGGCGCGTCCGCCGGGGCTCAGCCCGCGCAGCCGGCGCCGCAGAGCAACACGGACGTGCTGAAGCAGAAGCTCGACGAGCTCATGGCGCAGGCGCGGGCGAACCCGCTCAGCGTGACGCCCGACGCGCTCGAGCAACTCGCCGTCTCGCTCGACGCCGCGGGGCTTCACGTGGAGGCCGCTCAGGTGCGCACGGAGGAGGCCGTCGTGCGGCAAGCGCAAGCGCAGTCGCAGGCAACGGGCGGCGGCGCTGGCGAGACCGGCGGGACGGCGCCGCCCTCCACCCCGACAGCGTTCCCCGGGCTCACGCCCTCGCAGGCGGCGCGCGCCGCGAACTACCTGAACCCGGCGAACCATCCTCAGTCGTTCCTCGTGGGCGTCCTCGCGACCGAGGTGCAGCTTCGGAACCCCGCCGTGGCGGCGCAGCTTCGGGCGAGAGAGCAGGTGCTTCGCGCCGCGGAGATCCTGCTCGCGCACGGAACGGGCGGGCGACGGCCCGCCGGCGGTACCCCCACCCCGGCCGGTGGCATCTCGGGCTGAAGATCACGAACTCTCGAACTCGCGGAGAACCTCTCAACCATGGTCGCACCCCTGATCGCAGCCGCAGCCTTCCCGCTCGGGACCCTCGCCACGCTCCTCCTGCTCGGTGGAGGGGGCGGAGGTGGCGGCACGCAGCCCGCGCCGCAGCCGCAGCCGACCCCGCCGGGCGGCGTGCCGAGCCCGTTCCCGGTCGGCACCTCGGTCGCTCGCGTCTCTCTTTCGGCAGCCGACTGCGCGGCGCTGTCCGCTCAGAACCTTCCGTGCGGCATGAACATCCGCACTTCGGCGAACCCGAAAGCCGCCTTCGCTGACGGGCAAGGCACGCTCGGAGGGCAGGCCCAGAACGGCGAGCTCGTCGGCGTCCTCCAGCAAGGGCTCACGGGCACCGATGGCGTCGAGTGGTGGAAGGTGCAGAACCTCCGCGGCGTGACCGGGTTCTCGCGCGCGGTCGACGCGACGACGAAGGTTCCGAGCTTCACGATGGTCGGAACGAGCGCCGGCGGGCAGTCGTTCACGCCGCTCGGCGGAGGAGGCGCGCCGCAGCCGAGCGCGCAGAACGACCAGCCGGTCGACCCGAACGCGCCCCAGCAGACGATCGCCGGGGCGCCGCCGCGATGGCGCCTCCAGCAGCACCTCGCGGCACAGCGCGCGGCGGCTCACCGAGCCCGCTTCGCTCCGCGCCCCGCGGTTTACGTGCCGTCCTACGGCTCTCCCCTCATCCCCGGCCTGCGCCGGTACCGAGGCTGACATGAACTTCGCCGCCTGGCCTCGCGTCCTCTACCCGTACACCTACGGGCCCCCGCGGCAGCTCCTGCCCGCGTGCCCGCCGTCGCGGCCGTGCGTCCCGAACGTCGGCGCCGCGCCGGCGCGCGAGGACATCTCCGACGCGGAGCTCGCCGATCTGCTCACGCTCGTCGCGCGCGCTCGCTCGGCCGGGATCCCGCGCTATCCCTCGATCTCCGGATGCGGCCCGGCCGGCTGCCCGCTCACGCAGATCGGGCGCGGTAGTGGAGGCGGCGGGGGCGGACGCGGCGGAGGCGGCGGGGGCGGTTACCGAGGCGTCTGGTCCGCGCCTGGATGGTCGGTGTCTTTCGCGCCGCACACCGCGCCCGCGCCGGCTCCCGCTCCCGCTGCGCCACGCGCGCACGTCT
>Ga0187778_10001278_pt1 | contig 17628 bp, 16 predicted proteins | sample 1015_Q2_SP5_20_M_FD_132418 | JGI IMG/M metagenome (GOLD analysis project Ga0187778, IMG submission 132418) | Tropical peat soil microbial communities from peatlands in Department of Meta, Colombia - 1015_Q2_SP5_20_MG | ecosystem: Environmental > Terrestrial > Soil > Wetlands > Peat | place...
AGCGAAACGACGATCACCGCGGCAGAGCGCACGTGAAAGAGAAACACAAGACAAACCAGGGCGACGATGATCGATTCTTCGAGCAGTTCTTCTGTCAACGTTGCGACCGCGTTCTCAATCAGGCGCGATCGGTCGTAGGTCACGACCAGTTCCACCCTGGGCGGCAGCGCGCTTTGCAACTCGCGCAAGCGCGCCGTGACGGCGCGGATCGTCCGCAGCGCGTTTTCCCCGTATCGCATGACGACGATACCGCCGGTGACTTCGCCTTGCCCGTCCAGATCGGTCACTCCACGGCGCAACTCCTGTCCCACTTGAACCTGCGCGACATCCTCCAGGCGGATGGGAACGCCGTTTGCGGTCGACCCCAGCGGTATGCTCTTGAAATCCTCCAGGGTGTGCAGATAGTTCGGGGCGCTGACGAAATGCTCGGTTCGCCCCATGGGCAGGACCGAGCCACCCGCCGTGACATTGCTGTCACGAATTGCCTGTTCGACCTTCTCCCAGCTCAGCTTGTAGGCGGCGAGCCGATTGGGATCGACCTCAACTTGAAACTGTCGCACCATGCCACCGACCGACGCGACCTCGGATACGCCGGGCACGCTCTGGAGCTCGTATTTCAGAAAGTAATCCTGGACGGCGCGCAGCTGATCCGGGTCGTATTGGTGATGCCGATCCACCAGGGCGTACTCGAACACCCAGCCCAAGCCGGAGGCATCGGGGCCGAGCGCGGGGGTCACCCCTGGCGGCAGGCGTTCGCCGATTTGATTAAGGCGTTCGAGAACGCGAGTGCGCGCCCAATACGGATCCGTGCCATCGCGGAAGATGACGTAGACGTACGATTCGCCGAACATCGAAAAGCCGCGCACCGCGGTCGATCCCGGGAGCGCGAGCAGATTCGATGTCAGGGGGTAGGTGACCTGGTCTTCCACGATGCGGGGCGATTGGCGCGGAAAGGACGCCTTGACGATGACTTGCACGTCGGACAAGTCCGGAATGGCATCGAGCGCAATGTGCCGAACGGACACGACGCCCCAGATCGCGACGAGCGATGCCACGACCAGGACCAGCGGACGGTTGCGAAGCGACCAATCGATGACACGCGGGATCATGTTCGATCGACGAAAGAATCGTCGCCCCTCTTTACGTTTGGCGACGGATTCACAGGAAGCCAGAATATGGCGCGCGAAGTCGAAGGGTTAGCATCGCGTGCGGTCCCTTGGCCCGGCGCAGGCGGATGCAGGCACACCGCCGTTTCTATGGTTGACCTGCCTCGCCCATTTGTGCCGCAGAGTCCAGCAGGAACTGCCCGTTCACCGCAACCTGATCGCCTTCCTTCAGTCCCGCGACAATTTCGGTTGAATCCTCGGTCTCGATACCGATTTGCACCTTGGTGCGCACAAAGTACCCATCTTCTTCGGAACGCATGATCCAGTCCCCCTTGCCGGAACGCAAAACGGCGGATCGGGGCACTACCAGCGCTTTGTGCGGCTGTGTATACAGCGTAACGTCGACATAGGATCCGACGCGGATCCGATTTTGTCGATTTTCGATGGCAATTCGGGCGCGAACCGTGCGCGTCGGATCGTCCACGAGGGGATTTTCGATCTGCACGCGACCCTTCCGTTCCACAGGATCGGGTTGCGAGAGCTTGATACTGGCCAAATCGCCGTCCCGGACCCAGGGGAGCTGATCGGGGTAAAGAGCAACTTCGACCCAGAGCTTGTCGACGTTGGCGATGGACACGATATTGTCCATCGGTTTGACGACGCTTCCCTCGCGAACGTTGATCTCGGTCACAAACCCCGACCGAGTGGAAGGTATCGGAACGACTTCGATCGGTTGATACGTGCGATCGATCTGTGCCAGGGTGTTCTCGCCTATGTCCGCATACAGCAGTTTCTCGCGGGCACGCATGCGTTCGCGGGTGGTTTTTCCCAAGCTTTCGGTCTCCCATGGCGTCATGCCCTTGCTGGGGCCGTGTGCCTCGCCCCGGGTCATGCTGGCGACCATGGCATCCTTTTCCCGTAGCAGCGCAATGTATTCGCGCTGCGTTTGCAGCAGGTCGAGCGAATCGATTTCGTACAAGACCTCTCCCGCTTTAACGGCTTGCCCGACCTGAGAAACGTTGAGCTTGCGAATGATGCCTTCGACCTTGCTGGTGACGACGAACTGCTGATTCGCCCGCAGAGTCACGGTTCCGTAGGTGGCAATATCCCGGGACAGGGACTGAACGGTTGCCGTCGCAACTCGCACGCCGAGTTTTTGCAGGGTTGCGGTGTCGAGGCGCACGGCGTGACGGTGGGCGACGTTCGCCGAGGACATTTCGACGAGGTCCATGCCGCAGATGGGGCAAGTCCCCGGATGGTTTTGAACGACTTGGGGATGCATCGGACAGACCCAGAGTTTGTTTGCGGGTGCGACCGATCCGACCTGCGGCGCCAACTGGCGATTTGCAATGGGTTCGGAATTTGCGGGAGCATTGCCGTCGGCGGCAAAACTCACACGCCAGAGAATAATTGCGATCGCGATCAACGCGCCGCGGACGCACCGATCCATGAAGTTGGCAGACCTTTTTACTTCAACTTGCCGGGCTGAAACACCTCGGGCACGGCTTCGCCTTCCGCCTTCAGAATGGCAACGTTGCCCTTCATCAGTCGACTCAGCGCGTGGTCGACAAAGATGTAATTGGCCGGGGCACGCAGTTTCATTTCCACGATGGTGGCCCCACCGGGCGGCACGAGCGTGGTTTGAACATCTGTCAGGGGTGGCGAGGTCAGCGATGCCTGGTTGTAGACCCGGTCAAACACCGTACCGATGACGTGAAACGACGAAATCAGGTTCGGTCCGCCGACGCCGAAAAACACGCGGACCGTCTCACCGACCTTGGCCTTCATCGGATTGGCGGCCAGCGCGCCGGCCGAGCCATTCATCACAACGTAGGTTGGTTGTTCCGCAAGCATCCGATCCAGATTGAAAACCGTGTTTGCGGTGCCCGTATTGCCGACGTCGAGCGAAGCCCTCAGATCGTCCGCATAAATGTCTCCCTGCATGAGGTAGAACTCGCGATCCACCTTCGGTAGGCCTCCCTCGGGTTCGATGAGGATCATTCCGTACATGCCGCTCGAGATGTGTTGGGGAATGATTGGGGTAGCGCAGTGGTACACAAAAAGACCGGGATGAAGCGCCTTGAAGCTAAACGATTTTTCGTCACCCGGCGCCACGCTGGTGGCCCCGGCGCCTCCGCCCTGGCCCCACACGGCGTGAAGGTCGATGTTGTGAATCATCGCGCTGTCGGATTTGTTCTTTAGCGTAATTTCAATGGTGTCGCCAACGCGCGCACGCAGCAGCGGTCCTGGGACCTTGCCATTGAACGTCCAGTACATGTAGGTTCGCGATTGCTCCTTATCGAGAACGCCCAAGACTTCCTCGGCTTCGAGGGTGAATTTCACGATCTTGGCTTCTCGCTTGCCGACGGGCACTCCGACGGCCGTAGGGTCCTGCACGATGCTGACGGCCTGCTGTTCGGCCCCGGCGTAGGAGGCGAGGGTCAGGCCGACCGCCAACAGACCGAGTTCTAGGGGTCGGACGAAGCTTGCCTTCCGTTGGCTACCATCCATGTTGATTTTCCTTTTGAACGAGCACCGTGGGGAGTCCGTCGTTTTCCGCGGCCGATCGACAGATTGCGCGCAAAACCCGTGGCGCGGATTCCGGCTTGCATCTAGCTTCGGCGCATACCGGGCGCAATTCCTTGATGGACATTAAGGAAACGCCCAAGTTGCCGACCTAGCATGGCGCACGCGAGGTGCCCGCAAGGAACCACGCCGCGCTTTCGGGCTGCGCGTCACCGATGGCAATCGCGAAGAATCGAGATCCGCGCGGCGTTGTCGGCATCGCGCTCGCGGTGGGCGTGAGCGCAGGGCGTCGTCGGCAGTTTCATGCCGCCCAGGACTTGTCCTATCCTCTTGGGCGTGGGAATGAACGTTCAGGTACTACAGCACGTGCCGTTCGAGGGCATCGGCAACATCGCCGCGTGGCTGAACGCGCACAGGGCGAACGTGCAACGCACCTGTTTTTTTGCCGATGCGCATCTTCCGTCCGCAAGCGGGCTTGATCTCGTGATTGCCATCGGAGGGCCGATGAGCGTACTCGACGAAGCGAAATTCCCGTGGCTGCGTGCGGAAAAGGCGTTTTTGCGCCAGGCAATCGAGCAGGGCGTGCGGGTGCTCGGCATTTGTCTTGGCGCACAGCTGATCGCCGATGTGCTCGGTGCGCGCGTGTACCGCAATCCGGTCAAAGAGATTGGGTGGTTTGCGGTCGACGCGGTGCACGGTGCCGAGGAGGTATTTCGCTTTCCACCGCGATTCACGGCGTTTCACTGGCACGGCGAGACATTCGACTTGCCAAGAGGCGCAGTTCGGCTCGCGCGCACTTCCGGTTGCGAGAATCAATCGTTTGAAGTCGATCGCCAGATCCTCGGATTGCAGTTTCATCTGGAAGTCACCGCGGATGGGATACAAGAGATGGTTCGGCACGGGGCGAGAGAACTTGCGCAACCCGGCTCCTTCATTCAGACGCCACGAGCGATCTGTGCGCCGCCACCGGGAACGTACGCCGACGTCAAGCGGCTCATGCACCCAATCTTGGACTATCTGTTGACCGATGAGAACGAGGTCCGGGAGGGCCGGTCTCCTAGAGACGGCGCAACTCCTGACGCAGCAAAATCGCGGCCGTAAATAGCAGTAAGGCGCCCGCCTGGTGCGACGCCGCCAAGACGATCGGTACTCCTTGCAGCAGCGTTGCAATCCCAAGGCTGACCTGCAATATCAGCGCGCCGAGCAGGAGCGTTGCCAAGGCACTTGCCCGCCCGGACGCGCGAAGATGCAAGATGTACCGCCAGAACGCGGGAATCAGCACAATCAGGAGCAATGCCATCACTCGGTGGTCGAACTGAACCGTGGGAATGTGTTCAAAAAAATTCAAATACCAAGGCTGTATCAGCAGCAAACCGGGCGGAACCCAGTGTCCGTCCATGCGCGGAAACGAGTTGTAGACAAAGCCCGCCCGTGTGCCGGCGACCAGCCCCCCGGAGAGCACCATCAAGAAGAGGATTCCCGCGAGGGCCCCCGCTAGGATCCGCGGGCGACGAAAACGGGCCTGCGCCGGTGCGAGGGCCGGATAGAGCAACTCCAGGGCCGTCCCCAGGATCGCCGCGTAGATCAAGAATGCAAATCCGAGGTGGGCGGTTAGCCGGTAGGGACTTACGTGCGGATCGTCGATCAAGCCGCTGCGGACCATGTACCAGCCCAAGCCTCCTTGGAGGGCTCCGAGCCCGAAGATGAGCGCAAATCGGCGTGCAAGCGACCCGTCGATCTTTTTGCGTATTAGAAAGTACAGGAACGGCAGCAAAAAAACAGCACCAATGCCGCGGCCCAGCAGTCGGTGGAAGTACTCCCACCAGAAAATGCCCTTGAACTCTTCAAGGGTCATGCCGCGGTTGATTTTTTGATATTCGGGCGTCTGCTGGTACTTCTCGAAGACCTCGGTCCACTGCTGTTCGTTGAGGGGCGGGATCGTGCCAACCAGCGGCTGCCACTCGGTCATCGAAAGACCGGAGTGCGTAAGCCGGGTGACTCCGCCGACGACAACCATCAGAAAAACCAGGGCGCAACACGCCAGAAGCCAGGCAGCGATCTGCCGATTTGCGGCGGTAGTCATGTCAATGGGCAAAAGATCCGCAATTAGTGGTTCGCTTGCTCTGGGCCCTTTTTTTCTGGCAGTTCCCCGCCACAGGATCTTGCCAGTAGCCCGGCGTATTCGGTCAAGCCCTGGACAGCAAAATCCGCCTGAACCGGTTCGCTGCTAAACGGCGCAAACTCCAGCACGAAACGGCGCGCCTGCAGCAACTGACCCAGCAAGCGGTCGGGGTGGCGCGAAGAGACGGTCCAGTTGCCCACCTCGCGCCAGCGTTCCGAGCGAAACTCCGAATCGTCAAATCGCACCCGCACAATCTGCTGGTCGACTTGCGTTACTTCCAGCGCCACTCCGGTTTCCACATACACCGCGAGCGATCCGCCGCGGCACTGGATTGTCAGGATGGGCCGGCCGGTGGTTAGCCAGCCCTTCACCTTTTGTTGCGCCGGCAGCGTCAGGGTCAACTTCGCGGACGAAGGTTCCTCCTTCGATTCCAAGCGCCATTGGTTCGATGTGGGATCGACCGGTGTTGCGCGAGCGTCGAGTGCGCAACTTGCGGCAATCCCTACGACGATCCTCCGCCATTTCATGTTCGATTCCCATCCGCGGTCGGTGCGCGTGCAGCGCACCACGAACTACGACCGGCATTGTCTCCTCGCACGAAGTTGGCGGCTTCGAAAAAAATTGATTCGAGTCAAGGAAATCTGAAGCTGTGTAAATAGTATCAGCGCCAATCCGCCGCGGCGACAGAAAAGAACACGTTGCGCGTCCGGCCTGCGCCCGGAGGCCGCGCGTTAATCGGGCGCAGGGCGCAATTGCGACCGCGACGATCGATTGACGTGACGCGATAGCGGGCTTGTCCCCGGGTCGTTCGATCAAGGAGAACGCGATGGCAGAGAAGGAACCAAAGCCGAAGGACGAGTACGAGCCCATTCCGATCATGCAGCGAATTCTCGACGACCCGTTCTTGTTGCTGGTTTTTGGGCTCGTGGTACCGACGGTCTTTTACATCCTGTGGGGCGTGATGGAGGTCGTCACGATCCCGCTCGGCAAGTAGTCGATGGTGCGTCCCCCGTTGAACTCAAACCCGCTCTGAAAGAGGGCTTGCCATGGCCACGTCGTATTCGCCGCCCACCAAAGCGATCTGGTGGAAGGAACCGATCGAACGCACCGAAGTGATCTGGATCACGGTCGCGTTCTTGTGGTGCCTGTTCATGTTCAGCTGGATGATTGCCTGGCACTGGATTGGCAACCAGAACATGGCCAACGAGGCCTACAAAACGACGCCCGAGGTGTACGCGGCCAAAGTCGAGGCCTTCACCGCCAAGTACACCGTGCGCCAGGACACCAACGACCCGAGCCTACCCGTCGTGCACCCGCCGGCCGGAAGCGACGTCTACATTGCGGCAAGCCGCTGGCAGTGGCGTCCTTTGATCGAACTCGAGAAGGGCAAGAGCTATCGCGTGCACATCTCCTCGCTTGACTGGGACCACGGGTTTTCGCTGCAGCCCCTGAACATCAATTTCCAGGCCTACCCCGGCTACGAGCAGGTGGTCACCATGACGCCGAACTCCTCGGGAACGTTCACCATCGTCTGCAACGAATACTGCGGCATCGGCCACCACACGATGCTCGGAAAAGTCTACGTCAAGGAGTAGGGCATGACCACGACCGCATTGTCCCCATTCCGCATCGATGTAGTGTCCGGCTTGCGGATGGATCTGAAGGCCTCGACACTAATTAAAGTCAACGCCGTCGCCGCCGTTGTCTTTTTGCTGATCGGCGGGCTATTCGGCATGGGCGTGGGCCTGACGCGCTGGCCCGCGCTGCATCTGCTGCCGCCCGAATGGTTCTACATGGCTCTTACCGGCCACGGCATCGTCGCCCTCATCGTCTGGGTCATCTTCTTTGAGATGGCGGTTCTGTACTTTTGCGGCTCGACGCTGCTCAATTCTCGACTTGCGACTCCAGGCTGGGCGTGGGTCCAGTTCGTGTTGATGGTTTTCGGCGCCCTCATGACCATAACGGCCGTTTTGCAAGGCGACTCGAGCGTCATGATGACCTCCTATGCCCCTATGGACGCGGCGCCGCATTTTTACCTGGGCCTGATCCTCTTCGCGGTCGGGGCCCTCATCGGGTGCTTTGTGTTTCTGGGCACCCTTGTCGTTGCCAAGGAGGAAAAGACCTACGAAGGATCCCTGCCGCTCGTGGTCTTCGGTGCGTTGACCGCCGCGATCATCGCCATATTCACGATTGCCTCCGGCGCCATCATCCTGATTCCGACCTTCCTCTGGTCAGTGGGACTGATCCACAGCATCGACCCGATGATGTACCGCGTGATCTGGTGGGCCTTGGGGCACTCCTCGCAGCAGATCAACGTTGTCGCGCACATTTCCATCTGGTATCTGATCGCCTCGCTCGTCTTTGGCGCCAAACCGATGTCGGAGAAGGTCAGCCGCACGGCCTTTTTGTTGTACATCCTGTTTCTGCAGCTCGGATCGACCCACCACCTGCTCGCCGACCCGGGTTTGAGCTCGACCTGGAAGATCTTCAACACGAGCTACATGATGTACCTGGCCGTGCTCGCCAGCTTGATCCACGGATTGACGGTCCCAGGGTCGATCGAGGTGGCGCAGCGTCGCAATGGCCTGAACCGGGGTTGGTTCGAGTGGCTGCGCAAGGCGCCCTGGGGCAATCCGGTGTTCTCCGGAATGTTCCTGTCGCTCCTCATCTTCGGTTTTGTCGGCGGCATCACCGGCGTCGTGATGAGCGTGGAGCAGATCAACATGATCATCCACAACACGATTTACGTTCCGGGTCACTTCCACGGCACGGTTGTCGGAGGCACGACGCTGGCCTTCATGGCGCTGACGTATTACCTCATCCCCGTGCTCTTTCAGCGCGAGGTCATCCTGCCGTGGCTGGCAAAGTGGCAGCCCTACCTCTTTGGGATCGGTACCGCGGTCCTTGCCATTTCGCTCATGGGTGCGGGCACGCTCGGCGTTCCCCGCCGTCACTGGGACATCGCGTTTGCCGGACAGCCGCTGGGTCACGAGTTTCCGGGACTGGCCTATCTGATGATGGCGGTTGCGGAAATCGGCGGCCTGCTCGCTGTGGTCGGGGGCGTGGCGTTCATCCTGATCGTGGTGGGTTCGTTGCTGGTCGGCAAAAAGATCCCCGCGGACGCCAAGCCGTATCCGCGCGTTGCGGATGCGGATGCGGGCGGACACAAGAGCATCGGCCTTGGCGGCTTTGAGGCGCCCGGCACTTTCGTGCTGGCGATGGTTCTGTTCGCCGCCCTGGTTCTGTACTACTTCATCAACTTTAAGTACCTGGCTACGTTGTGGACTCTTACTTGAAGCGCGCGCTTACGGCGTCGGGACCCGGACAGTCCATCGGCCCAACCCGGGCCGGGGCACGTGCACGGTTCGCAGGAGGACAAAAAATGGCCGCCGCGATCAAGCAGTTCGCCGATTTGTTCAAGCTTCGCATCGGCTTTGTGATCAGCTTCACGGCATTGGCTGGGGTGGCGGTCACGCCCGGTGCCCTGCCGGCCTGGAAGATCTTGGTGCTGGGACTTGCGGTTCTCGTTTCCTCGGCGAGCGCGGGGGCGTTCAACCAATATGTCGAGCGCGACATCGATGCGTGCATGCGACGCACGCGGCGCCGTCCCTTCGTAACGGGCGAACTCAAACACGGGCCGTTCTGGCTGGGCGTGATTGTCGCGATGCTCGCGATCTCGGTTTGCGCGGCGGCGGCGGCGCTGAATTTCCTCTCGGCGCTGTATGTGTTCCTCGGGGCGTTCGTCTACGCGGTGGTGTACACGGTGTGGCTCAAGCGGCGCACCTGGCTCAACATCGTCGTCGGCGGTCTTGCCGGCAGCTTTGCCGTGCTGGCGGGAGCGGCCGCGGTTTCGCCCGACCCCGATCCGCGCGCGCTCATCCTGGCGACGGTGCTGTTTCTCTGGACGCCGCCCCACTTCTGGAGCCTGGCGATCGCGCATCGAAACGACTACGACGCGGCGCGTGTCCCAATGCTCCCCGTGGTAGTGGGAGATGCGCGGGCCGCGCGCGTGATCTGCGCCAGCACGATCGTGCTGGTTGCGACGTCGCTGCTTCCGCTGTGGTACGGAATGGGGTGGTGGTACCTGCTCGGCGCGGTGGCCGGCGGCGCGGTTTTCCTGGCCAAGAGCGTGAAGCTGGCGCGCCACCCCAGCCGCCTTACGGCCTTTGCGTGCTTTCACGCGTCCTTGCTGCAACTGAGCCTGCTCCTGAGTGCGGCCATGCTCGACGCTTTTTGGTAAGGCGGCTGCGATGCGTCGGGCGGCTTTCTTGGCCCTGACTCTGGGAGCGATCGCGTCGGTCAACGTCGTAGCGAGCGCGCAACCGACGGAGGCGACCGCAAGCTTTGACGAGAAGGCGGCACTGCAGCTTAGCGCCCAGGCCGTCGGTGGCCTCGTCGGAGATTACGATCTGCGCGATCGCGACGGCCGCGCGATTCGGTTTTCGAGTTTTGGGGGCAAACCGCTGCTGGTGAGTCTGATCTTCACCAAGTGCGCGCAGACCTGCCCCATGACCACGCGCAAATTAAGCGTGGCGGTGAAAACCTTGCAGCAAGCCTTCGGCGCCGAAAGCTTCGCGGTGCTTTCCGTCGGATTTGACACGGAATCGGACACACCGCAGGCCATGCGCCGCTTTGCCCAGCGCCAGGGCGTGGACCTTCCGAACTGGGAGTTTGCCAGCGCCGATGCGCCTACCGCGGCCCGCTTGGCGCGCTCCCTGGGGTTTAGCTATCGCCCATCGCCCGAGGGGTTTGACCACATCTCCCAGCTCACCGTAGTCGATGCGCAAGGACGCGTTTACCGCCAGGTGTACGGCGACGATTTTGAGCTCCCCTCGCTGGGCGAACCCCTCAAGCAGCTTCTTGCCGGCGCGCAAACGCACTACCCGCTCTGGCAAGGTCTCGGCCGGCGAATCCGCCTTTTTTGCACGCGGTTTGATCCGAGCAGCGGCCGCTACCAAGCCGACTATTCGTTTTTTGTCGGCATGCTGATCAGCGCGGCGATGATTCTGCCTTTCGGCTACTGGATCGTTCGCGAACTGCGTCGGGCGTGGCGCCCTACGAGCAGGGAGGCCTGAGCCGGAGCGCACAACGTTCGCGACCGGGCGTGGATGCTGCCGCGCCCGCGCGGGCAGCGCCGCCCGCTGGGAGGATCCCTTGCCGAATTTGGACAAAGTCCGTGCGATGCGGCGCAGAGGCTCGCGTGCCGGCGCCCGCATCGCCGACAGCCACCCGGGCGCCGCTCGCAGGGGAAATCCGTGATTCGCGCCGTGCAAACCCTGGCGCAAAAGGCACTGCTGCGTCTGGATAAGCTGTTTAACCAGCTTTTCGGCGCCGAAACCAATCCGCTCTACCAATTGGGTGCCATCACCTACTTTCTTTTCTGCATCATTCTGGCCAGCGGGTTTTACCTCTACGCCTTCTACCGCACGGGAGTCAAGGAGGCGTTTGATTCGGTCGAGGCCATCACTCAGGCTCAGTGGTACCTGGGCGGCGTCATGCGAAGCCTGCATCGCTACGCATCGGACGGGATGGTGCTGACGGTGCTCATTCACATGGCAAGAAACTTCGCCATGAACCGGCTGAGCGGATTTCGTGCCTTTTCGTGGATCACGGGCATCTTCGCGCTTTTGTTCCTCTACATCTCGGGCATCAACGGCTATTGGCTGGTGTGGGACCGCTTGGCGCAGTTCATCGCGGTGGCGAGCACCGAATGGCTCGACTGGTTTCCCATCTTTAGCAGCCCGCTGGTACGCAATTTTCTGGTGCAGGAGAGCGTAAACGACCGCTTTTTTTCCTTGCTGTCCTTCGCGCATCTGGGCATTCCGCTCATCATGCTGGCGCTCGTCGTCGTTCATACCCAGCGGGTCAGCGGCGCGCGTACCTTTCCGTCTCGTTCCCTGGCAATCGGTTGGTCCGTGATGCTCCTTGGGCTCGCTTTGTTCAAGCCCGCCGTCAGTCAGGGGCGCGCCGACCTGGGAACCGTCCCCGCGGATTTGCACTTGGACTGGTTCTTTCTGCCGAGCTACCCGCTGATCTACGCGTGGTCGCCCGGCCACCTTTGGGCGCTGATCGGAGCGGTTTTTGTGCTCCTTTTCCTCCTGCCGGTGCTTACGCGGTCGCCTCGGCGCGTCGAGGGGTTCCGCGTCACCACCGTACCGAGCGTGCACGCATTTGCGGCCAAACCGGGGGAGACGATCCTGGAGGCCGGGTTGCGCCAAGGCGTTCGCCTGCCGTACTTGTGTCGCGACGGCGCCTGCGGGGCCTGCAAGGGAACCGTCTTGCAGGGCACGGTGGACTACGGGATTTACCAGCCCGACGCGTTGACGATGGCAGAGCGCCACGCGGGACGTGCGCTGTTTTGCCGCGCCATGCCACTTTCGGACCTGGAGATCGAATACTACGAAAGCGAGCGGCAAAAGCGAGTCCCGGTCCGGCTCCTGAATTGCCGGGTGCGCGCGATGCGGCAACTGGCGCCCGAGGTCATGCGGCTGAGCCTGGAGCGGCCGGCGGGCGAATCCCTGGATTTTTTTGCCGGCCAGTATCTGGACGTACTGCTGCAAGACGGGGCGCGGCGAAGCTTTTCGTTTGCCAATGCGCCGCACGACAACGAGTTCATCGAGTTGCATATTCGCCGGATCGAAGGCGGGCGGTTTACGACCCATGTGTTCGCGAACATGCAGGTAGGCGATGAAGTTCGCATCGAAGGTCCCTTGGGTACGTTTCTGGAGGACGACGATCCGGACGTGCCGACCATATTTCTTGCGGGAGCGACCGGCTTTGCGCCCGTCAAGAGCATCTTGGAACACCGGTTTCACATCGCTTGGCGCGGCCGCATGCTGCTGTACTGGGGTGTGCGTGTCCGCGCGGACCTGTATATGGCCGAGCTCGCGCTCGCATGGCAGCGCGAACACCCGAACTTCACTTTTGTACCGGTGCTGTCGGCGCCCCTGCCGCAAGACCAATGGCAAGGCCGCACGGGTCTTGTGCACGAGGCCGTGCTGGCCGATTTTCCCGATCTGAGCGGATATCGGGTCTACGCCTGCGGGTCGATGCAGATGGTGCAGGCGGCGCGGCCGGCCTTCTTGGCGCAGGGCTTGCCCGAAGGCATGTGCATCTCGGATGCGTTCTTGCTTGCGGCGCAGCGCGATGCGCGCGCGAGCCCCGCCGGCGCGATGTCATGAACCCGATGCTTCGCTATGTGGGGCAGGGACTCGCCTATGCGCTCTTTGCCCTCGTGCTGGGATACTTTTCCACGTCCCCGGCCTATCAGCAGCTTCCCGCGGACTACGCGCTGATCAAGTTGAGCTTTAGCCACGCGGCTCAGCGCAAACAGCCGTGTCGCGAACGCAGCGCCGAGGAGTTGGCCAAACTGCCGCGCAACATGCGCATACCGATGGACTGTCCGCGCGAGCGCTCCAACGTCGTCGTGGAAATGGACATGGACGGGCAGGCGCTGTACCGCGCGATTCTGCCGCCCTCGGGGCTCGCCCACGACGGCGCATCGTCGGTGTACCGGCGCTTGCCGGTTCGCGCCGGAGTGCACCGACTCGCACTTCGGCTCAAGGACACGGAGCAGGGGAACTTCGGCTTCGTGCGCGAGGAGACCGTGATGCTCGAACCCGGGCGGGTCATGGTCATCGACTTCAAGTCGGACGCACCTGGCGCCGGAGGCTGGGTGTTTCACGGAGGTGAACCATGAGCGCAGTAATTCCTTTTTTTGAAGCCGGCGCGGTGGAACCGGCCGCCACCCGGGCGCAGTTCGCGCTGCCCACCGCGCATCCGGACTGCCAGCGGCTGGCGGCCGGGTGGATGTGGGTGAGTTTCTCGGCGTTGGTGGGAGCCGGTTTGTTCGCGCTGCTGATCGTCCTGGCGCGCACTCCGTACGTGTCGAGCCTGTTTCCCACGGTGGATTTTTTTCGCAGCGCACTCGTGGTCCACGTGGACTTGTCGGTGCTGGTGTGGTTTTTTGCCTTCGCCGGGGTGCTCTGGAGCGCCGCGTCCCCCCCGCAATGGCTGACGCTCGGCTGGGCGGCGCTCACCTTTACCGGCGCCGGCGCGCTGATGCTGGTGCTCTCGCCCTTCATCGCAACGGGCGGACCGTTGATGAACAACTACATTCCAGTTTTGCAGAATCGGACCTTTCTTGCCGGTTTGGTGCTTTTTGGTTTTGGCGTCGGCATGGCCGCATTCCGCGGCTTGGTAACGCTTCCCGGGCTGCTGACGAGGACCGAGTGCGAGGACCGCGCGACGCGATTCGGACTGCATGCCGCGGCCTTCGCAACCGCGATGGCGCTGCTTGCCTACAGCTGGGCGTTTGCGACGATCCCGTATTTCGTCCGCGGGCTGGCCTACTGCGAGTCCCTCTTTTGGGGCGGCGGGCACGTAATGCAGTTTGCCTACACGTCCTTGATGCTAGTCGCGTGGCTGTGGCTGGCCACCGAAGTGGGGGCGCGCGTGCCGCTGACGGCGCGCGTGACGACACTGTTTTTTGCCTTGGGTGTCGCTCCCGTGCTGGCAACGCCCCTGATCTACCTCTCGTACCCGACCCACTCGTTTGACAACATGGAGGCCTTCACCAAGATGATGCGGGTTGGGGGAGGTTTTGCCGCTTTACCGCTCGGGCTTGCCGTGACCATTGGCCTGTGGCGCAGCGCTCGCCCGAATCCGCAAGTACGCCCCCAGTTCACGGCGCTGCTGTGGTCCCTGTTGTTGTTCGCCTTTGGAGGCGGGATCAGTTTCTTGATCCGGGAGAGCAACACCATTATCACGGCGCACTACCATGCGACCGGCGGCGCGGTGAGCGTGGCCTTCATGGGTGCGGCCTACGCGCTGCTTCCTCGGATCGGATTTGGTCGCGCGGACGCAAAACTCGCGCGCTGGCAGCCTACGGTGTACGGCGTGGGGCAATTTTTTCACATCCTGGGCCTGCTCTGGTCCGGCGGCTACGGGGTGCAACGCAAAGTTGCGGGCGCCGACCAGGCCCTGCATGGATTTGCCCAGATCGCGGGCATGGGTCTGATGGGCCTGGGAGGGCTCATCGCGGTGGTCGGTGGTTTGATGTTTCTTCTGGTCGTGTTCCGGGCCATGCGCCTGAGGGCTCGATAGCGCGCCCGCGGCGCCTCCACGGCATGTACGATCAACTGCGCCGCCTCTGGTTGCGCCTGGAGGACGCGTTTAGCACACCGTTCGGTCAGTCGGTGAACCCTTGGTACCACCTCGGTGCCATCACCTTTTATCTGTTCTGGGTCGTGGCGGTAAGCGGCGCGTACCTGTACGTGTTCTATCGCACCGGCGTGCGCGAGGCATATCAGTCCGTAGAAAACCTGACGAACATTCAGTGGTACGCCGGGGGAATCATGCGCAGCGTGCACCGCTACGCATCCGATGCCATGGTTCTAGCGATGCTTTTGCACCTCGCGCGCAATTTCGGGACGGGACGATTTCGGCACTTTCGCTGGTTCTCCTGGGTCAGCGGCGTATTGCTCATCGGGTTTGTCTATGCCTGCGGTATCAACGGCTATTGGCTGGTTTGGGACCGCCTGGGCCAGTTCGTCGCCGTAGCCACGACGGAGTGGCTCGGTTGGCTGCCGATCTTCAGCGAGGCGCTTGAGCGCAATTTTCTGGTGCAGGCCAACGTCAGCGACCGGTTTTTCACGTTGCTCTCGTTTGCGCACGTGACGTTGCCGTTGCTGCTGCTTTTGTTCATGTGGCTGCATACCAAGCGAATCAACAGTGCCGAGACATTTCCTCCCAAAGAACTGGCAATCGGCACAGTTCTGATGCTGCTTGTGCTGTCGATCCTGCGTCCGGCGCTGAGCCAGGGACCGGCCGACTTGCGCTTCGTGGGGCAAATCCATCCGGATTGGTTTTTTCTCGCACCCTACGCGGTGCTCTATGCCGCGTCGCCCGCCGTACTGTGGCTTTTGCTTGCTCTTCTTACCGCACTTTTCCTCGGATTGCCGTGGATGCTGAGGCGCCCTCCGAAGCAGCCGATCGAAGTGCACTTGGACAACTGCAACGGCTGCTCGCAGTGCGCGGACGACTGTCCGTACTCGGCCATCGGGATGCGCCCCCGCCAGGATGGTCGCCCGTACGAATGGCAACCCGTGGTGCAAGCGGATTTGTGCGCAAGTTGCGGCATTTGCGTCGGATCCTGTCCGTTCTCGATGCCCTTTCGTAGCGGAACGCTGGTCAGCGGTCTGGAACTGCCCGGTTTGCCTCTGGCCGTTGTCCGCGCCGAGACCGACCGGGCGCTGGCCACGTTGCACGGAAGCAGCCGGCTCATCGTGTACGGCTGCGACCATGGTCTGGATGTCTCCGCCCTGCGAAGTCGCGCGGTGGCTGCGATCTCGTTGCCCTGCATCGGCATGCTGCCGCCTGCCTTTGTCGACTACGCCCTACGCGACGGGCGCGCCCAGGGCGTGTTGATCGTCGGATGCCGTGCGGGCGACTGCCATTTCCGGCTTGGAATCCACTGGATCGAGCAGCGCCTGGATCGGCGTCGCGCACCGTACCTGCGTCAGCGGGTTGCGCAGCATCTTGTCGAACTGTGCTGGGCGGGGGCCCCGGACGAAGATCGGGCGCTTGACGCGCTGGCCCAGTTGCGCGCGAGGATCGACACAAGGCAAGACAAGTCCGTCACCGCCGCACGCACGCAAACGCCATGAACCGTCGGCATCCGCACCAAGCTTTGGCGCGTTGCCTGCGGGGCTGCGTGGCCGTGCAGCCGTCAGTGGCCCGTGTCGAGGAACATCGCGACGAGCCGCGAAACGAGCAGGGCCAGTGCCAGGATGATGCCAAAGAAGACCAGACTGCGATATTGCAAGCGGCGGCCCAAGGCGTTTTCAATGCGCTCTAGCAACCAGTCCGAGAGGAAATACAGCGCAATTGCCGTCAGGGTGTAGTAAAGAATTTCCATCGGTGGCGGGCAACGGGGATTGGAGAGGATGTGAAAAATCTTATCTGAGGTCAATTCTGCGGTGACCGGTTTTTCGTAGCATTTGCTTGTTGCTGTCGGGAAGGTACATCGTTGAAATTGGCCTGCGTTGGAAGTTGCTCCTGCCGCCGCGGCTGCGACCTTGCCGCGCGATCGGGCAGGAACGAACGCAGGGTCTGTCGGAGAGGAAAGAGCCAATGAAAAAGAGGATGCTTTTTGGTATCGCGATCGTCGGCTGCCTTCTGGCGAGCGCGGCGGCAAGGGCCGACGACTATCTTGCCCTGGCCAAGAAGTCGGGCTGCCTGAACTGCCATGCGGTCGACAAAAAGCTGGTCGGCCCCTCTTACAAGGAAGTGGCAAAGAAATACAAAGACGATCCGGACGCGGTCGCGAAACTGGAAAAGAAGGTCGCCGATGGCGGATCGGGAGCCTGGGGACCCACTCCCATGCCACCCAACAAGGGCAAGGTGTCCGAGGCCGATATCAAGACGCTGGTCACCTGGATACTGTCGCAGAGGTAGGCTCTCGCGACTTGGCGGTAACGTCCAAGCGCCGGCAATTGCTGCGAATCGAGGACACGGAATAACGGCCGCGGGTACAGGCCGAGCGTGGCGATCATCGCCCCTGGCCGATCCGTCGCATCGTCGAGCGCTGTGAGATCCACGAAAGTCCGCCGTTCCGATACCCGGCGCAGGACCGCACGGGCCCGGGGCGTTTGGCCGCATGGCGGGTCGCAAAAGACGGCGCGCCGGCAACGCTTGGGTTTTGCCGTCTGCCGCAGCGCGAAGCTTTCGTACCGCGCTGCGTTACGAGTTCGCGGCACGCTCGTCCGGAGTTTGGCGCTTTGCGACGGGCACTGTGCTGTGCGCGGGCGCCAGCCTAACTTAGTACGCGGTACAGACCCCATACGAAATACAGTGCCGCAACCGTTGCCACGC
>Ga0187778_10001279_pt1 | contig 17620 bp, 20 predicted proteins | sample 1015_Q2_SP5_20_M_FD_132418 | JGI IMG/M metagenome (GOLD analysis project Ga0187778, IMG submission 132418) | Tropical peat soil microbial communities from peatlands in Department of Meta, Colombia - 1015_Q2_SP5_20_MG | ecosystem: Environmental > Terrestrial > Soil > Wetlands > Peat | place...
ATGTCCCCTTTTTGCATGGCCATCATCGCCAGTGCGCTTTGGGCATCGAGCAGATCCGGACGGGAGCTCACGGCTTGGCGCCACTCCCGCTCCGCCCGCTCGGAGTTTCCCAGGCCGTTGAAGGCCACGCCGAGATGAAAGTGAGCCAGAGGATTCTCGGGATTGTCGTTCAATATCATCTCGAGCGCCTTCACTGCCTCTTGGTAGCGGCCCTGGCGGTTCAGGATCTGCCCTTCAAAGAGCAGAGCCTCTGGGTCCTTGGGGCGCTTCTTCAAAAGGCTATCGTTAAGTTTTTCCGCTTCCTCCGTCCGGCCCTTCAGCAGGAGCACTTGGATGTAATTCTTCTCGACCGCCGGATCGTCGGGATGGTCGCGGTAAAGACTGGCGTACTCCGCCAAAGCCTTGTCGAGCTGGTTGGTTGAGAGATAGAAGTCGCCCAGCAGGCGATAGCCGTTGGGGTCGCGGGACAGCTCTTGCTTGGCCTGCTGCATGATCTGTTCCGCATCCGCCATCTTTCCCTGGGCGAGTTGGACGCGAGCCAGGTCGGACCACACCTCGGGATTCATGGGTTCGAGATTCTTGGCCTGGACAAACTGCAGCTGTGCCTCGGCGTAGCGGTTGAACTGCAGGTAGTATCCGCCCAGCGCGATCAGGGGAGAAACCGACTTAGGGTCGACTTCTACCGCCTTCTTAAGAGTGAGTTCGGCCTTTTCCGGCTGCTTGGCTTTGATCTCGAGTAGCCCCAGCGCGACCAGATAGTTGGACTGCGCGGGAGCGAGCGACACTGCTCCTTCCATTTCCTTAATCGCCGCGTTGGCCTTGCCTTGGGCGGAAAGTAAACTGGCAACCATGGCATGGACCTGCGGATTTTTCGGGTCTTCCTGGAGCAGCGCGTCGGCCCTGTCCTGCGCCTCCCCGAGTTGATTGCCAGCAATCAAGAGGTTGGCCAGGTCGAGCTGTGCGCGGTAATTGGTCGGCTGGAGTTCGATGGTGCGGTTCAGTTCCTGGTAGGCGTTGTTCCAATCTTGCATCCGGAGATAGCTCTGGGCCAGATAGTCGTGGGCGTCGACGAACTTAGGATCGGCCAGGATGGCGTTGGTGAATTGAATGGCTGCCGCGCGATATTTGCCCTCGGCAAAATAGCGTTTTCCGCTCTCGAAGTATTTCTGTTTGCGAACGTTGGGGTCGCGGGAACAAGCCAAGCCGACCAGCATCAAAAGCGTCGTCACGCCCAACAGAGTTCCAATCCGGTGCTTGCCCTTCACTTCCCCTCCTTCGACTGAACCGACAGAAATATCTCGCGATACCTGCAATCTAAGAACCACTCGAAGCTTGGATATGATTCTCGACACCACCGCAAGTTAATGCCTACAAGGTATTTAGCCTACGCCGACACGGCCGCCAGACCCCTTTCTCCCGGCCCCGAGGAAATAGGCGGGAGAGGCTGCAAACTGTTGCAACTCACTCTCGCGGGAGTAGAGTCGGCAGCCCGGCTAACGAGGGATGTAGTTGTCGAGCAGGGGGACGATTTGTGCGAGAAAGTCGACGGCGCGCTGCTGGGCGGCCGCCAGGCCCTCATCCGCGCCACGCGCGGTCATGATGCGCACCAGAGCACCATCGGTCCGATTGAGTTTGATGGCGTCGTAAACCAGATACCATTTGGCCAAGTATTCGCTGGCGGTAACGCGGTTGTGTGCCTGATACCAGTAAAGCACGAGCTGTTGACGCTCGCCCTTGGCCACTACGTAGCGATTGATGGTGATCGGACCGTGATCGGGTCCCGGAATCGTGAGATGCCCCGCTTCGAGTGGAACCCACCCCGCGCCCGGCAGACAGTTCTTGGGGGAATGGATGGTATCGCCAGCGCGCTGGCTGGGGAAGTAGGCAATGAACAACTCGACGACCGAGCCGTCGGCGCTCGCGTAGCTTCGGTCGAGAAAGTCGCCCGGGCCGAGGATCTCACGCACCTCCGGGATGATCGGCAAATCCAGACCCGACATGGATCCCAGCTGGTAGGGAAAGGTTGCGAGTGCCTCGCTCGGAGGGTTTTTCTCGGGTTGGTCATGGCGGTCGAGAAATACCGCGGTTACGACCAGCAAAACGCCCACCGCCAGCAACCGCGCAAGCATACCGGTTTAACCCTTTACCAAGACTCGCATGCCCTTATCGAAAGCCCACAACAACAGAAGAGATAGCAGGAAAACCAGCCATCCCGAGAACAGGTGAAAAAAGCCTTCGGCCAGTTCCTCACTGCCGTACTGTACCAACAATCCCGTGCCTACGATCCTGAATCCGTTGGCGAGCACCGCGATAGGAATGGCGGCAAGCACCAACAGGCCTCGCAGTAGCAGTCGGGATTCCGTGAAATAACCGTAAATGACCGCCAGGGTTACCAGAGACATCAGAGAGCGGATGCCGCTGCAAGCCTCGGCAACTTCTAAGTGCATCGCTGGCAGACTGATGATGTTCCCGTAGCGCAACACCGGCACACCCAGGAATGCGAGGGCGTAACTGGCGAGCTTCGATGCGAGCAACTGCAAGGGGAGCGTGATGTTACTGAAGACAATGGTCGGGATGGGCACCATGAGGAACAGGCAGCCCCAAGGAAAAAGCACTTCCCGAAAGTACTCCCACCCGCAAAACAGGATCACCAAACCGGCCAGCAGAAAGATAAACGACGAACGGGCCAGGAAGAGTTCGGCGCCCAATACTCCTCCCACCAGCATGGCGAGAGAGAGAGCGACGATCGCCAAGCCAGCCCACGAGGGCTTTGCCGGCAGAAGTGCCAGACGGGCACGACACTTCCACACGACGAAGGCAGAAAACAGGGGGACCAGGGAGCCATGTCCAAAATTGGGGTCATGCAGCCATTGGCGGATGAGACCTGCGAACGTGGGACTGTAAACATAAAACACCAAAGGCGCTAAGGCAGCCAAAATCCACCACGCATGCTTCGAGACCTTCTTAGCGGTCACGATTGGCGGGGCTGCTTGGGCCATGAATGTGCTCCCGATAGTATCGGTGACTAGCCTCCTCCAGGCAAGTTCTGCGCCATTCGAAGCTGCCGGAGGACAGCCCACTCTACCCCTTGAACGAACGAATTCTTGAGGGTTGGTGAGTCCATGGGAGTAGCCGGCATGGATAGACGGGGAGCCGGACCGAGTGCTGAAGGAGCCACGCGTTAGCGCGGAGGTGCGTAATGGCGTTTCGGTATTCGTGTGGAAGCAGGAGCGCGGTTACACTGCGGTCGGCTTGGTTTATGATAACCAGAACTTCACCCCTGTGCTGAGAGAGTAAGCGGACAGCGGACGCCAACCGTGTTGGAGGCTGAGTCGTTCTCTTCCGCGGTCGTGCTCGTCAACATCACCCCCGTCTCCCGCAAGGCGGCGAATCAGGTAGGGCAACGGATCGTCGCCAGATGCCTTGAAAGCTTCGAGAACACCCGGCGTCGCCACGACCCTGCCGGGACTGAATTTGATCCCGCTCACTTCACCACTTTGATGATGCCGTGGTTCCGGCTATATGCAATCTAGCGATTGATTTCTTTCAATTGTGACCTTGCGGCCTTCGAACTGGCGTCCGTTGAACTCCGCGAGGAGCATCGCCGCGTCAACCGTTCCGGAAAACGCAGAGAAAATGGTCTACTTTGTTAGGCAGAAAGGAACCGACCCACGAAATCCTAAGGCGTTCCAAGAGGCCTTCGACACTCTCCGGAACCAGCGCCCGTAGCACCGTCGCCCGAACAGCGGCAGGAACCGCCAGCCCAACTGCGACAGGCTTTGCTCCTCGCGACCGGTTTACGGTCCTCCGACACTTCGGAAAGCGACGAAGAATTAATAAACCGGTTGGTCAACTATGAAGAAATGACGGAATTACGCGGACGTAAGACCGGGGAACGCCGGGTGTGGTGGGTTTCAGAGGGAAAAACAAGGGGGCCATAACTTTCATTTCCCATAACCTTCGGTCCGAATTGGCCAAAGCTCGACCACGCCGTGTTCCGGTGACCGGCAAGGCAATGAAAGAGCGCTTCGACCGTACCGAAGCCCATCCAGCATATCAAACAGGAAAATCGCGGCTTGCGCGCACACTGCTCACAGTTGCGGCTCGCTATCGCGAGGACCACGTCTTCGAGTCGCCAAACTCCTGAGCGCGGGCCGCGCGGGGAGCAAATGCCGATCCCAGCGAGAGATTGCCCAACGCGTCCATTGGGGAAAACAGCGCAATCCCAGCAAGGCAAAGGCAAGTTTTCTTGAAGGAACGGCGGCGTAGGCCTTGGCAAACGACTCCCTGGCTCCCTCATGATTACCCCGTGCCAGCTGGCGGCGCCCCTCTTTTAAGGATAATTGTGACTCGGCGGAGGCAATCTCTTTCTGTACTAGGGCAGCCTCTCTGCCGGCTGGGTCCAAAATACCCTGGAGCTTCCGGAGTGCCTTGATCGCTTGAGGAACAACAACCTCCTGGTTGTAAGTCAGGCTTCCAGGATGGATTCTCCGCTTCCCGAGAGGCTTACGGAGGTAGGCCATCGTGCCGCCGCGATAGAGGAGCATCAGCCAGTAGTGGTAGTCTTCCAGCAGCTGCGGGGTCTCATCAAAAAAGCCTACCTTCAAAGCGCTTTCTCTTCGCAAAAGGACGAAGGAGGCGAAGGCACCACCGTGGGTCGGCAGTATCTTTTCAAAGGTCACTGGATCTTCTGTCGGATCGAGCGGCTGCCATGACTTGCCCGCCAACTCCGTTTTGCCGAAATAAACGCAGCCCCCACACGCCAGGTCTAGAGAAGGATTCTCTGCAAAGAATTTGAGCTGCTCGGCCAGAAAATCCGGCAGCCAAATATCGTCACTGTCGAGAAATGCCAGGAATTCGCCTCGAGCGTTGCGTATGCCTGTGTTCCTGGCACCCCCCAGGCCCCGATTCTCTTGTTTGATATAGCGGATGTGATCCTGATATTTCAGGAGAACTTTCTCCAGTTCCAAAGTATCAGGCGATCCGTCATTGACGACGATGACTTCGTAATGTGTAAAGGTCTGCGCAAGGACGGATTCCAGAGTTTCTCCGATATAGCGGCCGGTGTTATATGCGGGAATAATCACGCTAACCTTTGGCGGTTGAGACTCCGCCGATCCCGCAGTGTATGACGAGGTCATGGATGGAAGGGGAAGCAATTCGCGGCAACCTTCCCTACGCTAAGATTTATCAGATCAAGAAAAAAACAATTAGCGAAAAACTAAAAGGCGGTTTGCGCTAGCAGCTGGTCATGACGCGCCTATCGGACCCGATTTCTGTACGGAAGAGCCGACATGGTCGGCGGCTACCGTCCCGATGCATGTTCAAATCGGCATAATTCCACGGTGCAGCAACCTCTGCTATCTCGACCGGCTTCTTCACCTTATGTCGCAAGCATGGGTTTGACCAGCCAATTCTGCTATCTTCAGGTCTGGCTGATGGCATCTTACCAGCCCCTAACCGCATGCTTATAGTTGCAATGCTAATATTTTTCTATGTGATATAGTTAATTGTTTAAGTTTTAGTTACATCTAGGTCAGGCAGCCCCGGAAATCCGTCCCGATTTGAGATGTTCGAAGCTCTGGCCGAAAGCGGGAAGCATCGCGGCTCTGCCAACAACTCTTGGCACACGCCGCTTAGCTTACTTTCCAAAGGACGAGCCGAGGGAGACCACCGGTTGACACTGGGAAAGCTTGCCCTCGGGTCTAGTGTCAATTTCACGTATCTTCTTTTGCCTTCGGAGTTTCCCGAGCCTCATCCTTGCCCTGGCGCAGCTGCGGAATAGGGGTGAGATTCAATCGTGATGAGTATGCTGCGTTCGTTTGTTTATTCGCGGTTGCCGTTGCATCACCCTGATCCTATCCTGCCTGCAGGGGGTGCACCGGTTTGAGCAGCCATCAAAGGCAACCGGCGTTCGACCTTGCTAAGATGGAACGCTTGTGGGTGATCCGGTAATCGTTCCAAGAGAACCGCTGAGGTTTGACGAGGCGATTTGATATTGTGCTGATTCGATTAGCCTATCTGCTGAATTACCTTCTCGGGCGCGACATCGCCGGGCGCACGCTCATCAAGTTTCCCGATGACATTTTCCTGGTCGCCTATCCTGGCTCTGGCGGGCAGTGGCTGCGCCGTCTGGTGGGCAATCTGATGGATCCGGAGCATCCCCTTACGGAAAGCAATGTTATGCAGCGGATTCCAGATCTTTATCACCTCTCACGGCGCGCTTTCAAACGTATGCCTCGCCCGCGCCATATCTTTAGCCACGAGTGCATAGACGCAGAGTCCCACGTTCGCGTCGTCTACCTAGTGCGGGATCCCCGCGATGTTGCTTTGACTAATTTCGAACAGCGCCGGACGGGGGGTACGATCGACGCTAATATCAGCCTCGAACAGTTTGTTGCGACCGTGTTCATGAAGACCGACGAATACCAGGGCGGGTGGGCTGAGGAGTTTTCGGGAGCCATCCTCGCGCCCAGACGCTGGTATCGCGGCCTTCTCAAGGACGAGCTCCTGGGAACGCCTGGCTCCTGGGGCGAGAATGTCATGAGCTGGCTGGGCGGTCGCGGCCGGGATTCGAAAACCCTGCTGATGCTCCGGTACGAGGACCTTTTCGCTGACCCCGTCGAAATGCTCGCCCATGTTTCCGACTTTCTCGGCCTGGGCGCGTCCCGCGCCCGGGCCGAAGCGGCCGTGGTGGCGAGCCGCGGCCGCGGGAAGGTCGCTCCTGAACCGGAGCAGCCCGGAAGATGGAAGGAAAGCCTGCCGGAACCTGCAGTGCTTCAGATCGAGACTGTCTGGGGACCGTTGATGGCGATGCTCGGGTACGCGCCGACAGGCGTCTGGGTGTCGCCTTGACTTGGCGACAAACCTAAGTAAGGCCAAGCGAAGTGGAGTTCGTAGGGAGGAGAAAGCCGTGTTCAGAGAGCTGGTGGCTGCCGCCAGATATGTCGGGGAGAGAGAATTTCCGAAGCGGCGTCACGAGGTTTGGCCGGACGACGTTTTTCTGGTGTCGTTTCCTAAGTCCGGCAATACCTGGACCCGCTTTCTGGTCGGAAATTTAATCCGCGGGGATGATCGCGTCAGTTTCGTGAATATTGGGCATGTGGTTCCCGACATTGCGGGCTTACCGCGGAGAGAATTCCGCTTGATTCCACGTCCACGAGTGATTAAAAGCCACGATTGCTTTGATCCTCGCTACCGTCGCGTGATCTATCTGGTTCGCGATCCGCGGGATGTAGCCGTTTCGTCCTATTACTATGCCAAGAAGATGAAGAATGTGCCCGACTCGACATCGATCCATGCTTATGTCACCGAGGATTTCATGCAGGGCGGCGACTACAACGGAAACTGGGCGGAGAACGTAGGAAGTTGGCTGATCAATCCCGAAAATGCCGCCTCCTTCGGGACTTCACATCACAACGGGAATCAGGCCGAGCGCTTGGGGGAACCCGAGTTGGACCGTCTCGGAGCGCACGGGCACGGGCGCGAATTTCTGCTTGTGCGCTATGAAGACCTGCTCCGCGACACTGAGGGTGGGCTCGCGCGCATCGCCCGGTTCTTAGGTGTGGAGCCCCATCCCGATCGGATTCGCCGGGCTGTCGAGCGCAGCTCGGCCGATCAGATGCGGAAACTGGAAGTTGCCCAGAGCAGCGCGTGGGCCACAACCCGAAATAGCAGAAAGGATATTCAATTCGTCCGCGCCGCAAAATCGGGACAGTGGCACGACAGCCTTAGTCCGGAATCGGTGGCCGCCATCGAGTCCGCCTGGGGATACTTGATGAAGATGCTCGGCTACCAGCCGGTTTCCTCCCGGTAAGAACATATTGCCGCTAAGATTTGCTTACAGACGCGCGATCTCGGGTCGAATCGCGGAAGCGCGGACGTGAATACTTAGGCGGAATTGATGAGTCATCCCTACGCGGTAAAAGTGATCCTCGATACCTATGCTGACTTGAAACCTGAGGCAGTATCGCAACGACTTCGCTATTCGAGTTTCGTGAGCCTCGCCAAGCGATATATGTACTTTCAAGTCCCCCAGGCTGCCTGCACGAGAATGAAAGAGCTCTTGCGTACCGTGGAAAATGCGCTGAGGATCGACACTAATGCCGTCGCGAGTAGGTTGACGCTGCGCAGGACCGAGCCGGAAGCAAGTTTGCGTATGGTTGACATCCCTTGGGAAAGGCGGGAGAGTACCGATGCCGCATCTTAATCGCGCAACACTTTATGCACCATGTCGTTGTTCGAGCACTGCAATAGTCTACGAACCTGGACTATTTCCGGGAGATCTAACGATGAGATACGTCCGGTGTGCAGTCGGACGTTCTGTCCTCAACTGAATTTACTCTGTGGCACATCACGGCTCGCCAGCACTTCAGTTAGCCTGGGACTCGGCGGCTGCACGGCCTCCTTTTCACTTCCCATCCGATAAGTGTGCAAGCCGCAAGCGGACAAGAACGACAACACTTCGTCGGGGTTTACACCGAGCACCGGGTGAATGTCGATCAGAAGGATCACATTCTGGTTCTGTGAAAGTGTCTGAGTAGCGCCCCTCAACACTAGCATCTCTGCCCCCTCAACGTCGATCTTGATGAGATCTACGTGGTCGATCCTCCTGTCGGACAGAAGAGAGTCGAGTGTCTGTGTCTTGACCGTTATGGAACCACACTCACGATCGGGTGCTCCTTCCAGAAGCGTGTGGAATCCACTTTTTTCCCCAAGATGGAGGCGCGCCTCCCCTTCACCGTCGCTCAGCGCCACCTCACACACTTCGATATTTCCGTAGCTATTGAGCGCGATGCTCTTCCTGATCCAGTCTGCATTGGTCGGCTCCGGCTCGACGCATACGACCCGGCCTCGCGCTCCTGCGGCCTGGGCAGCCAGCAGCGCAAAGTCACCTTTATTGCCTCCGATGTCGATGAACGTTCCGCCGCGCGGCAACAGACGCTGCACTGCGTTGAACTTCTCTGGCTCGTATATTCCGAAGGCACGTTGCATCATCATCGGCGACTCGTGAAGGTTGAGGAAGATTCTGCCACCAGGTACGGAAAACGCAAAGTAGCGGTTTGGAATCAACCAGCGGATATGCGCGTGACTGGCGATCAACATCCGCTTCACAAAACAAATGGGAGACTCCTTGAATGGCATGTTGATCATCGGAGCCTCCTCGGCACATCAGCATCGAAGCCATCATGTCTTGGTAAAGCCGGTCAAGTAGCCTCAGCGCTCGTTCTTGACTACGATTCGATTGAAGGTACTTGCGTTCGATGCATTCGAGTTTGGTGGCGACCCCTCGACAAAAGGGAGATGGCACAGCGGGCAGCGGGCCTTGCTTAAACTGTTCCCGCAACCAGATTAGGCCAGGTCACACCCGAGAGGTAATGCAGAAAATAGGTTAATCTGATCCGCACCGAGTACTCAAGTAATATTGCGAAGCTGTATTTTTTTCCAAAAGCTATCAGAATCGAGTTTGACTTAATCGGTTCCTCCTCCTGGCGCCCAACTGGGTAAGATATTTCGCCGTAGGAGTTGGCTCTCACTGCGATTTAGGACCGTGGCCACCACAGGCACTCCATAAAGGATGAGGGACATAACAGCCAGCAGGAGCATGGACTTGTAGTCGGGTCTGGCCAGGTGAAATATGATCAACCCGGGAATCACCAGGCATAGCAACACCTTGACCGACACGGCAGCTAAGGTGCGGATGTATTCCGGATAGTCGAGGCCGGTAACTCGGCACGCGTAAATCGGTTGGACCACCAGTTTGCTGATTGCGATAGGGATGAACACCCCCCAGCCGACACCCGTGAGACCCCAATGTCGTACCAAGAGCAGCGAAAGGAGTACGTTCGCGACACCCTCCATCACTAACAGCACCCCGAAGAACTGGTGGCGGGCCACGGCAAAAATCGCATAGGTCGAAGGCCGTTGCGAGAGCTGCAGCGCCTGGGAAAGGACCAACAGCACCATGCAAGGGTAGGCATCCAGATAAGCCTGACCAACCCAACGAGCGAGAAACACCTTCCCGAAGGCGATGGCTCCAAAGCCAAAGAAACCGGAGATGCAGATCGCGATTTTCGTGGCAAAGAGCGTTGTTTGCCGCATCGCGCCGAGGTTTCCGGTTCCTTGCTGCTGGCTGAGCAGGGGTTGAAAGACGCCAATCAGGGCTGCCACCAATTCTCCATAGTAACCGCTGGCCATTCCGGCCAATCGGAAGTGCGTGACCAGGGTGATGCCCAAGAACGAAGACACAATAAACGGGTTGCTTTTGCTTCGCAGGAAGCCACCTACGTAGCCCAGAAAAGTGTACAGACCGTATGAGAAAAGATTTTTTGCCAGCGCCGGCTGCCATTGACTGGCCGATAATCTCAGAAAAGGAAGATCTCTCAATAGAAAGTAGGGATACAAAAACAGGGAGGGGATTAGGGCCACCAGCGTCGCCGTGGCTAGGCCCACCACTCGATAGCCCATCAGCACGAAGCCCACCGCCAGAAACGATCTCAAAACGAGGTAAGTGAGATCGATGCACACAACGGCGACAAAGCGCAGGTGAGCCTGTAAGGTTGCGCGATAGACTCTGAGCGGAAAATTCAGCGCCACGTTCAGTCCAAGAATTAGGACGGCCTCACGGAAGACGCTAGCATCCTGGGCGTTGTGGACGATGACGGGAGTGAGCGCGGCGGCTAAAAGGCTCACCATCAAGGCGAGAACTCCACCGCTGCCAAAGATGATGAGCGACGTGTTGAAGACCAGATTGCTACGCTCCCGATCTCCGCCCCCCAGTGCTCCCGCCATGAAGCGACCGACCGCCGACGACAACCCCAACTCGAGAACGTGGTAGGACTCGGTAAAAACCACCACCAACGTCCAGAGACCATAGCGATGGTCGCCCAGCCGGCGGACCAGGAAAGGAGTGATCAGAAAGGAAGCAGCGGCGGTGGCGATGAAATAGGCGGAATTGAAGCTAGAGCCGAGGGCGAGTCTTCTTCCAACTCTCAACTTTGGCGATGAAGCGTTCATAGTTTCAACGTTTCCTGCGCCATCTGCTTATATCTCCGAATCATGTAACTTCTGGATGCGAGCAAGACGCGCGAGCAAGTGCCCATCCCAGCGCGAGATCGCCCAGCGCGTCGAGCGGGGAAGCCAGCGCAATCCGAAAAGAGCGAGGGCCACCATTCTCGAAGGAGCCGCGGGCATATGCCTTCCCGGGCCTCCGGCTCGAGCAGCGCTCAAGGAGACGCTCGCAGGGTGATCCGCTCGCCGAGGTAGTAGTCTTTGAGATCGCTCCACTGCTCGATGCCGACACGGCGCCAGTCGTAGTAACGGAACTGGCGGAAGCCAGAGGCTGTGAGCATTAACTCCAGGGCCTGCTTGGTTGGCTTGCCCTTTAAGGTCATACCGGGCGCTCCTACTTCATCGACTGCTCCGGCACTCTCGTGCTCTGTCTTCTCGCTTCCAACCTCTATGATGCTGCCGGGCAGAACCGAAATGGCCGTGTCTATGACGATATGCAGTGGATGCAGTCTGGCAACTTTCCGCAGCAGTGTTATGTGATCGAGGGTGTGATATAGGAACCCGAAACAGAGCACCGTATCGACGGGCCCCGCGTGATCTAACTCATTGAACACGTCTCCCTGCACAAACTCAACATCGCTCGTTTCATACTCCCTTACATTTCGCCAGGCGGCCTGCACTAAATGCTGCCGAGCTTCGATGCCCACGACGTGAGATGCTCCTGCCTTTCGTGCGGCGAAACTCCAGCGACCGTCGTGGGAAGCAATGTCCAGAACTCGCTTTCCCTGCAGGATATCCTGGTTGGAATCTATGAGAGCACGGTAGCGCTGGTTCAAGCGATTCACGGTCGCGGCGGTATCGCTCGAGGACAGGAAACGGGGGTAAGAATCGAAGAAACCGGCAGAAGGTTTCCTGCCCTTCCTGGCTTCGACCCAGCGAAACCAGCGTTCGCTATTTCTGCGAGCGACTCTCGCCCAAACAACAGTCATCAGAGGTGCGCTACTCATACCGCTCGCCTCGGGGCGCCGTTGGCTCACCACCCCGTTTCTGCCGCCAAAAGGGGGCCGGTATGAGTCCGGGAAGATTCGCCTCACGAATGTCAACCGGAATCTCCTTTTTGACCGCAAGAACGGCAGCCATTGTACCTCGATTTCGCTTGCAAGCAATATATGAAACCCATCGCATATGAAACCCACCGCATCGCGGCCAGGCGCTTCCTATCGGCAAATGGGCGCGAGATTCGGGTGGCGGTTGGCGACCATCCCGAAGTGAAGATCAGTTTGCTAGGAGGTGGGTGGGGATCTGAGCCGGGCCTCTGATGCGTGCCGGTCGTGGAGTTGGTGTTGCTTTTGTCGGTCAAGGGCACCAAGCCCGTAGCCGCCGCCAGGCGTGTAGAGGGCGGTGTTGTATGCAGGAATGATCACGCTGACCTTGGGCGATCGATTTCCCGCGGATTCCGCAATATACGAGGAAGTCATAGAGATAGCCCGGAGCCGTTCTGTGCGCAACCTGCTTGGCTTGCCGGACACGGAACAACCTAGGCGCCGAAGGTTTCCTGTGACGGCGGGCTGCACCGAACCGCATCCTCGGCTAAGTGTTCGGCCAGGCGATAAGCAAGAAGTTGCATCGTGCGGCCCCATGCGGCTTCGATCTTTGCTACCGACTCCCGCGGCAGTGCCGTTCGCCATTGCTGAGCCTTGGCCTCGCGGACGAAGTTGATGTCCTTACGGGTATGTTGCGTCATAAACCATCGGTCGCGCTCCCATTGTTCCAATCGGCTCATCCTGCTCGCTGAACTTTGTTCTACTGCGCGGTTGATCTGCTCGGCGGTCACATCCAGATTGAGAAACCTGGCCATGCGCGTGAGGCTGCCGTTAGGGTTCGAAAGAAGGTCTTCGTAGCGCAAAAGCAAGAACTGTCGTCCGTGTCCGGAAGCTCCGAGCGAATCCAGCTCGAGTTGGTCACCCAAGCCCCGAGGGCCCGGGTTAAGCCCGGCGACCTCAGGAAAGACCCCGGGGTTCAGCAACCAGCTTCCCACGTGCTCTCGCCAAGTGCGTCCAGTTCCCTTTCCGCGGAGGAACCATTCATTGACATAGGTCGCAAGCGGAAACGTGTCGTCGATGGTCTCGAGCTTTCGCAGGAAATGATAGAGCGAAATGGCGACGTCACGAGGATCCCGCACAATATAAATTACGCGGCGGTAACGCGGGTCGAAACATTCATGACTCTTGATGAGCCGCGGGCTTGGAAGTTTCTGATAATCCCGGTAATGGAACTGATAGATGTCGGGGGAAGTGCGCTCGATGCTCTCGAATGTGACGGGGCGTTCTGGGTGCAACAGGTTGGCGAGCAAGAACCTTGTCCAAGTGTTTCCGGACTTGAAGTAGGAGACAACAAAGATGTCATCAGGCCGAATCGAGATGGCCCTCTCCGCGGGCTTATGCCAACCAAGCATGTAACCCAAGAACACGCGTACCGTCCCTCAGCTCGCTCGAGCACCGCGCTCGCAGCAGCAGCAAAATTCTAAGCACATCGCAGCACGTGTGCGCTCGTGCTCTCCCCAATTTCGTTCCCCGGACCCGGTCTTCACCCCTCCTACGCGAGAGAACGATTATCCGAGCTGTTTTCCACAGACCTGTGCATTTCGCGATCCGGCCCCGCAGCCGTGGGAGAATATCCCAAGAAGACCATCAGCGCAGACCAAGCGGCCTCTATCACACTCACGGCTGAAGGGGGTAAATTTGTTTCCCATTTTCCAGGTGGCTGTGGCCACTCAGTGCTTGCGCCTTCTCCACTCACTTGCACGGCACTGCGAATCCTCTCCACCGGCGATCGAAGGTCTAGAAACTCGGCGATGCTCTCGAGGACTTCCTCTGGATGGGCGAAAAGATCTTCGTAGCGCACCATCATCAGGCCCCGGGGGTCTTCCCCGCGCGCCCCCAACCAGCTCATCACGTTTTCTCCCCAGGACGCCGGAGTTCCCAGAAATCCTTCCTTCAACCGGCTGAGATACAAAGGCCCGCGGTGCTGCCGGATAGCCCCAGAAAAGTCTTCCACCCAGCCACACTGGTACTGATCCGTTCGCATGAAGTCGGTTGCCACGAATTGCTCGAGCGACGGTAAAGCCCCGTCGACGGTTCGACGTTGTTCGTAGCTCGAAACGGCCACATCCCGTGGGTCTCGAACAAGGTACACCACACTACCATGGCAGTCCGCATCATAGCACTCGTGGCTGAAAAGGATTCTGGGGCGTGCCATGCGCTTGAAGCGACGGCACGATTGATGATAAAGATCTGGCACACGCTCGAGGATGTTGGCGTCGGTTACTGGTTGGCTGGGATCCATCAGATTGCCGACGAGCCTGCGCAGCCACTGGCCACCGGAACCTGGGTACGCCACCAGGAAACGGTCATCAGGGTACTTCGCTACGGTTCGACCCGCTATGTCGTGTCCCAGGGCGTAGTTCAGAGCATAGCCCATCCGGATCAGCACGCCCCATCCCCCGTCCCTCTGCGCTCTAAGCATAGATAGTCTTGACAGTCCAACAAAACTAAGACGGCTAAAACTGCCCCCAGCAACGGCGTGGAAACAGTCCTGGATCAAGCAGAAAAAGGGAGAGGTTCAACAACTGGTTAAGCCGCCGCTTCATATATTACAGTGGAGAAGCTATAGGCTCGAATGCAGAGCCGATTTTAATACATGGGCAACGCGGAACCAAGTATTACTTCCAGGGGGCCGACGCCGAGAGTCAGCGTACTTACCCCTGCCTACAATGCGGCCGGACATATTCGGGAAGCATTAGACTCGGTGTTTGCCCAAACCTTTCAGGATGTCGAAGTCATTGTGGTTAACGATGGATCCCCTGACACTCCTCAACTGGAGGCCGCGCTCCAGCCCTACCTAGGTAGATTTCTATACATCAAGCAGGGAAATCGGGGGGTTTCGGCGGCGCGCAATGTAGCTATCCAGCACTCGCGCGGAGAGTTGCTAGCGTTTCTCGATGCCGATGACATTTGGCTGCCGCACTATCTCGAGGTGCAAGTGAATTTTCTCCATGAGCACCCGGGTGCCGTTGCCGTCATCGCAGACGTGCTCCGCTTCGGGGAGTCGGCGAAGAAACCTTACGAACGCCGCATGCTGCCGGCCCACCGGAGCCCTCTGTTGAGCTTTGAGGACATGCTGCAAAGGAAAGGAGGCCAGCTGCCTTCGGCAACCGTGGTTCGTCGCTCGATGGCGCTTGCGGCAGGGTTGTTTGACGAAGACCTTCGCGTGGGCGAGGACATTGATTTCTGCATGCGAATTTGCTTTCCGCACGCGATGATCGGTTACACCCGACAGTTCCTGGTAAGATACAGATGGCACGAAGCTGGGGCTGGTACCACGCTCAGTGCCCGCCAAATTCTGGCGAACGAGGCTGAATGTCTGCGCCGGGTCGGCAGAAAATTGCCTTTGACGATGGCGCAGCACTCCCTGGTAACGCAACAAGTTGCCATGCTCGAAGCCGAGCTTGCGATGATGGATGTCTATGAGGGCCTGGCCCGTCAAGAATTCGACAAAGCTGCCGCCGACCTAGCCCAGGCGAACAAATATTATCGTCGCCAGCGCATCCGTTTGGCCGTCCAGGCCCTCAAGATCTTTCCTCGCTGGACGGCTCGAATTCTAGTGGCCTGTAAAAGACGTCGGGAACCGCCCTGGAAACGACTGGACTCGAGAACGAGGGATAGCTAGCGGAGTCGGCTTACCTCGAGTCTAGGTTGCTCTCGATACCACCGCCTGCTCGTAGCCCAGAACCTGCATGAGATGGCCCCAGGCGGACTCGATTTCTGCCACCGCAGCCGGCGACAGACACCCGTCATCATGTCTCATTCTGACCGCGAGCGTGAGCAAGCCGCCTTCGAATCGGACGGGCCCAGGGCGACAACGACTCGAAGGGAAATTGCAGAGAGCCTGGTTCGATCCCAAAATCGATCGAGCATCGTCCTCACGATGATCACCGGTCGACTTCCCGTCTGACCAGGACAGCTCATGCCAGGACCGGGTGGGCGTCTTGGCCACCAATCAGGCTCGGCACGGAACCCGGCTTAACGCCGTCCTCCAGGCCGGCAAGGATGCCGCAGACCACGGGATGTTCAGAGGGTCAGAACCGCCCGAGCCGCCCTGTACATGGCGCAATCCGTTCCGCAGGATAGGGAAAACTTTTTCTCATTCTACTCGGCAGGACCCTTTCGCAAGGGTACTGCCAGTGCCCTCGATGGAGGCTACCGGGTTGAAAAGAGATCACTTACAAGTTCTATGCGGGCTCACCAGATGGTCGGGGCTGGCCCCTGCCGTGCATACGACTAAGACAGTGTCGATTTGCGCCTGGACTAGGAGATAAATTAAGACAGCCTTAGGGCAGCCGCCGTCGGGGTATGCGAAGATATGACACCCCGAGAGCGGTTGTCAGGCTGAGCTGTGGCAAGCGTCGACCCAGGGTTCGATCTTACATGAATCGCGAGAACCGCCTAAGCCCGGATTGCCGGCAGGCCATTGCCCGGCCTAACCAGGTTTCCCTGTCCCGCGAGCGGGAGGGGAGGGAGGACACTCCCGCCTTGATCGACCTCCTCTGGAAGAAGCACGCCGAGGAGTTCGAGCACCACAAGCCAGCGCTCGATGGGCTTGCGGTCGCTGACCGGATGCCGAGGCGAGGTTCGAGCCAGTTTCCCACTTTCTCTGAAACAGGCAGCGCGTGCGGCTTTTCAGCACAGCAAACGGCGCGGGAAATCATCCTGCGGATGCTTTCTCGCACCGGTGGAATCGCAAACTTGCCGTGCGGGAACTCGGATATCGGCTTTAAGGCGTTGTAAGCAGATCATGGGATCAGCCGGGTAGTTCTTGCCGTGGGCTGTGAAGGAGCGACGGAATGAGTTCGGACAAGAAGTATTGGATCATTGCCCTTAGCCTGGTTCTGCTGGCAGGCTTGGTGAATCGGGCGATCAGCGACGACCGGACCGGATCCAATGGAACCCAAACCACAACGGCGGGGGTCCAAGTAGGTCCGGATTATGTGATCGGTCCTGCCGACGCACTGGAAATCAGTGTGTGGAAGGAAAACGACCTGGATGCCAAGGTCCCTGTCCGTCCCGATGGAAAGATCTCCCTGCCTTTGTTGGGGGACGTGACCGCCTCCGGCTTCACACCCACGCAGCTGGCCGCGGACCTCTCCAAGCGACTCAAGAAATATGTGGACGATCCGCGCGTGACGGTGGTGGTGACCAGCGTGAACAGTCGCCGCATTTACATTGTGGGCGAGGTGGTGCACACCGGCGCTTATCCGCTGCTCGGCAACATGACCGTATTGCAGGCGCTATCGGGCGCGGGCGGCTTTTCCCCATTTGCCAGCTTGAAAAACATCTACGTCTTGCGCAACCAGGACGGCACACAGGTGAAGCTGCCGTTCAACTACAAGAAGGTCATCAAGGGCGAAAATATGCAGCAGAACGTGCAGCTCAGGCCCGGCGATACGATCGTGGTGCCCTGAGGTGGGCGCGATGAGGGTGGTTGGTGTGAGTTTGGCTTTGCTAGCGACGCTTGCGTTCTCGCGTGTCCCCCTGCGTGCGCAGGATGCCGC
>Ga0187778_10001281_pt1 | contig 17605 bp, 14 predicted proteins | sample 1015_Q2_SP5_20_M_FD_132418 | JGI IMG/M metagenome (GOLD analysis project Ga0187778, IMG submission 132418) | Tropical peat soil microbial communities from peatlands in Department of Meta, Colombia - 1015_Q2_SP5_20_MG | ecosystem: Environmental > Terrestrial > Soil > Wetlands > Peat | place...
ATGCGCGTTCCGTCGGAGACGATTCCGCCCCATTCATCGACGCCGCCGGCATTGGTGATGCGCGTCATGCGCTGAACGCTGGGACGGGGAACCGGATACATAATGAAAAAGAGCAGCCAGGAGCCAAAAACGATGGCGCAGGAAAGCAAGGTGAAATCAACCCAGCGCTCGGCGCGCTGCGCTTTTTTTCGTTCACGAGAAAGCTCCGCGGCGCGCTCCGGTGAGAATTCCGGCCGCAAGTGCATCCGGACTTCGAGAGAATCGCCGGGGACCTCGGCCGGAACGACGATAGTCGGCTGCGGCGGGGAGACCGGCGCATTGACAGAATGTACGGGGGCTAAAAAACGATATCCCTGCTTGGGAACGGTTTCGATAAAACGAGGATTTTCCGCGTCGTCCTGCAAGGCCGCTCGGAGTTTCTTCAGCGCGGCATTGAGGCTGCCGTCAAAATTGACATGGGTGCCCTCGGGCCAAAGCGCCGCGCAAAGTTCCTCTCGGGAAACAATTTCGCCGGGCTTCTGAAGAAGAAGAGCCAAGATTCGGAAAGGCTGATCTTGCAGTTTTAGTCGAGCACCCTGGCGTAGGAGCACACCTTGTGCGAAGTCGACCTCATAGAGGCCAAAGCGGAGCGTCAACTTAGGGACTAGCTGGGGTTCTGGCGGCAACGGCTTAGCACTCCGTCGAATTCGGCAGACTATATCATGTGGGTGCTGGCAAGCAAAGGAATAGTTCATTTGCCCATGCAACATACTGACGATAGGCCAGTTACCAGGTCACACAATATTTCAGACGCAGTTCGTTTGACGTGAAAAACACATTTAGGCTAAGGAAAAAGAACCGTCCAAAGCAGGCCGGATCTTTCCGTCAACCGGTCTACTGCGGAATCCTAGAAGTCAATAGGAGGACTTGGGAAAGTAAATTTTTCAAGCCCGTAGTCCCAAGAACCATCGAAAAACCCGCGTTCGCGCCCTCTGAACCAATCCTACCTAAGAGTCGGACGCGGGATTTCGATCCTCGCAAGCCGCCATGCCTCCTGAATCAGTTTCCCAGCCACGAACTTCCTAAGTTCAGTATAGTCAAGGCGATTTCGCAAATAGGGAGAGGCCTTGCGATGAAACATGTAGACCGTGGAGTTTGGAGCCGTGTGCTGGCATTGAGCGGCATTGCAAGCTTGCTCGGCCTTTGCGGCATTTCCGCGCGGAAGGAAGTCTGGCCGTCCATAAAGTCCGGACAACAGACAGAACAATCCAAGACGGAAGAAGTGAAAAAAACGCCATCACCAAGCGAGAAGGCGTGGACCATTTTGCGCGAAGCGCTGAAAGAGCAAAACGTGGACAAACGCACCCGGGCGGTGCACGCGCTAGGATTGCTGCCGGGAAGTGTCGAGGCAGAAAAGTCTGCGGTCGTGGCGCTCAAAGACGAGAAGCCAAACGTGCGGGTCGCAGCAGCTGCGGCTTTGGGCTCGATGAAGGCAGAGGACTCGAAAGGCGATCTGGAAGCGGCGCTGGGAGATTCCGAGCCGAGCGTCGTACTGGCGTCCGCGAATTCGCTGCTGTTGCTTCACGATGATGTGGGCTACGACACTTACTACGAAGTGCTGACGGGCGAGCGGCGAGCGAGCAAGGGACTCATCAAAGAACAATTGGATACCTTTAAGGACAAGAAGAAGGTGGCGCAATTGGGATTCGAAGAGGGCATTGGATTTATTCCGTTTGCTGGAATCGGCTACGAGGTTTTCAAGACCGTAACGAAGAACGATTCTTCCCCGGTGCGCGCTGCCGCGGCCAAGCAACTAGCGCACGATCCCGGGCCGGACGCTGCCGATGCGCTGGTGAAGGCGGCAGCCGACAAGCAATGGCAGGTGCGCGCAGCGGCGCTCGAAGCGATTGCGTTGCGCGGTGACCAATCACTTATTCCAAAAATCAGCGCTGCGTTGGACGATGACAAGGACGTGGTGCGACTCACGGCAGCGGCCTGCGTAGCGCATTTGAGCGCGCTTCCAGAGAACACCAAATCTCCAAACCCATAACGCTTTGCAGGCAGGCGATTCGCAGTTAGTTCGCTGGGGCCGCCGAAGGAAGCACGGAAATCTCGACACCCGAGGGATAGCGCTTTGAACGATAAATGCGGTGCGTGGCCTTTTGATAGTCAGACTCCTTGGCTTCAAAAATATTCGGAACGAATTTCTGCGGGTTGCGGTCGATCACTGGGAACCAGGTGCTTTGCACCTGCACCATGATGCGGTGGCCTTTTTTGAAGACGTGATCGGCGGTGTGCAGGTCGATGGAAAATGGAGTAACGGCGCCGGGGACGAGCGGTTCGGGCTTCTCGAACGAACTGCGGAAGCGCCCGCGAAAAACCTCGTCGGCGATCATCAGTTCGTAGCCCGAAAGTTTCCAATCCGTTGAAACTTTTTGCGGATACACGTCAATCAGCTTGACGATCCAATCCGCGTCGCTCCCCGTTGTGGAAGCGAACAGTTTCGCGGTGACCTGGCCTGCCAGCGTAACGTCTTCTTTCAGTTCGTCGGTTTGCCAGGTAAGCATGTCGGGACGGTTATCGACGAAGCGCTGGTCTTGCACGAGCCAGGTGTACCAGCCGCCGGGATGGTCTTCCGGGTAAGTCATATCGATGGGGCGATTGCGATACGGGACCGGATGCGTGGGATCGCTCACATAACTGTCGAAAGCTTGCTCGGATTCTATGTTGGGAGCGTCAAACGATAATTTGCCGTCCGCGCGAAAATAGAGTGTTTGCTTTTTCGCGTTTTTCGGCGGCCAGGAATCAAATTGCTCCCAAGTGTCGCTTCCCGTTTGGAACATCAGCGCTTCCTTGAGTGGAAGGCTGCCTTTGTTTTTCAGCCAATAGGCAAACCACGGCGCTTCGATATTGTGGCGAAAATACAGCGCTGTATCGCTTCCGAACGGAATTGCTCCGAGAGATTTTCCCGGTCCGCCAGCCCAACCGCCGTGATTCCACGGACCGGCCACGAGGTAATTCAAATGGTCGGGATCTTCCTTTTCCATGATTTCGTAAATTTTCATCGGGCCGTAAAAATCTTCCTGGTCCCACCATCCGGCGACGTTGAGGTTGGGAACCTTCGGCCGCGTCAGGATAAAAGGCATGGCCTGCTGCTTCCAAAACGAATCGTAGTTAGGGTGCGCGACGAAATCATTCCAGGTAGGCAGCGTCCCGTGGAGATATTTTGCATTGGCGTTCGAAAGCGCCCCCAAACGCAGATACCAGTCGTAGGTATCGAAGCTGTCAAATTGAAACGAAAAGTTGGTCTTGTCCGTTTCCATTAACGCGGAGTATTCAAAGCCGTAGCTGAGACGGAACGCGCCGTTGTGGTGGAAATCGTCGCCGAGAAACATGTCGGCGGGCGAAGCCTGCTCAGAAACCGCTTTGAGCGCGGGATGCGGCTCGAGCATGCCCATGACGGTCAGCCAGCCGCCGTAGGAAATCCCAAGCAAGCCCACGCGGCCGTTGTTGTGCGAAACATTTTTCACCAGCCAGTCGATGGTGTCGTAGGTGTCCGTGCCTTCGTCGATGGCCTTCGCATCTTTCGGATCGCGCACGGGGCGCTGCATCACGAATTTTCCTTCGGACCCATAACGGCCGCGAATGTCCTGGAAAACGAAAATGTAGCCGTCGGGAATCATCTCCTGATAGCGGCGGAGGATGCGGCTGTAACCTTTTTCGTCGTCGCTAAGGCCGTAGGGAGTTCGCTCGAAAATGATGGGCAGCGGATCGGCGATGTTTTTGGGAGAATAAATTTCGGTGTGAAGCTTGACGCCGTCGCGCGTGGCAATCATGACGTCAGTTTTGTCGAACTGGGTGGAATAGTCGGGGCGGTCCTGCTTTGTTTCTTGCCCCGGGGCGCGAAGTGGGATGATGCAGAAAAGAATGGTAGCGAGCGCGAGAATCAGTAGATGACGGCGATTTGAGAACATGAGCAACCTCGGCCGGCGGCTTGACCGCCGGCGGATCGAAACTTGCAAAATTTGCGTTGAGCTTACCACAAGCTACCCGCGTCATCTTGGCGGCTGGCTTCTATCAGCACTTGTTGGAGAAGTTAGGCGCAAACGGGGGCGTCTGTTAAAATAAATCGAGCAAAAACCGCACCTGAGAAATTGATCTCGGCCACGCCGGGATCGGACAGTACGAAGAAGGAGATTCGTCCGGGCTGCTGGTTGTTTCAGCAGCTATTTTTGTCTCTGGAGGAGTTGGCGCGCGAGGGCCCTAAAGAACGGAATCATGAGTCAAGAGATTCGCAACATCGCCATCATCGCACACGTGGACCACGGCAAAACCACGCTCGTGGACGCCATGCTGAAGCAAAGCGGGATTTTCCGCGCGAACCAGGAAGTGGTCGAGCGCGTGATGGACTCGAACGACCTGGAACGCGAGCGAGGCATCACCATTCTGGCGAAAAACACAGCACTCTTTTTCCACGACGCGAAGATCAACATCGTAGACACGCCGGGCCACAGCGACTTTGGCGGCGAAGTCGAGCGCGCGCTGCGCATGGTCGACGGAGTCGTTGTGTTAGTGGATGCAAGCGAAGGGCCGCTGCCGCAGACGCGCTATGTGCTGCAAAAAGCGCTGGCGGCCAAGCTGCCGCCGGTGATTGTGCTGAACAAAATCGACCGCACTGATGCGCGACCGAAGGAAGTGCTCGACGAAATCTACGACCTGTTTATCGATCTCGACGCGACCGAAGACCAACTCGATTTTCCAATCATCTACACAAATGCGCGCGAGGGCGTAGCCCACAACAAGCTGGGGGACAGCTCGAAAGATCTGTTGCCGCTGTTTGAAGCCATCGTGAAACACATCCCTGCCCCGCCTGGCGATCCAGCAGGCGTGCTGCAAATCCAGGTGATGAACCTCGATTACAGCGAATTTCTTGGGCGCATCGCCATCGGGCGCGTGTTTAACGGGACGCTGAGGCACGGGGAAGAAGTCGGCGTGAGCAAGTTGAACGGAAAACTCGAGCCGACAAAAATCACGAAACTGTTCACGTTTCGAGGCCTGGAGCGCGATGAAGCGGAAGCCGTGCCTGCGGGTGACATCGTGGCGATTGCCGGTGTCGAAAACATTCAAATCGGCGAGAGCATCACCTCGCTGGAAAATCCTTCGCCGCTCGATCCTTTGCTGATTGACGAGCCGACCCTTGCCATGATCTTCACCGTGAATAGCGGGCCGCTTTCCGGTAAAGACGGAAACTATCTCACTTCCCGGGACTTGCGCGACCGCCTGCAGAAAGAGCTGCTCACTAACGTTTCGATTCGCGTGGAAGATACCGACACGCCGGAGTCGTTTCGCGTGCTGGGTCGCGGCGAGCTGCAACTGGCCATTTTGATCGAAACGATGCGGCGCGAAGGCTTTGAGTTGATGGTTGGCAAGCCGGAAATCGTCACGCGCACCGACAACGGAAAGAAACTTGAGCCTGTTGAGCGCCTGGTGGTCGATATTCCGGAGAATTTCATCGGCATCATCCTTGAAACGCTCGGCAGCCGCCGCGGCGAAATGACCAAGATGACCAATCACAACTCGGGGCGCGTGCGCATGGACTTCAAGATTCCTTCGCGCGGCTTGATCGGATTGCGCAGCCAGTTGCTGACTGACACGCGCGGCACGGCGCTGATTCATTCGATTTTCGACGGCTGGACGGAATATGGCGGCGAGATGGCTCTGCGTCCGACTGGCGCGCTGGTCGCAGACCGCGCCGGTGTTTCCACGGCCTTCGCGCTGTGGAATCTCCAAGAGCGCGGCGAATTGTTCATCGGGCCGACCGTGGATGTCTATGAAGGCATGATTGTGGGCGAGAATTCGCGCGAGCAGGACATGGACGTCAACGTCACAAAGGAAAAAAAGCTGACGAACATGCGGTCGTCAACTGCCGATGAGGCCATCCGGCTGATTCCGCACCGCGAGTTAAGCCTCGAACAAGCCATCGAATTCATCGCCGACGATGAGTACGTCGAAATCACGCCAAAAACGATTCGCTTGCGCAAGAAAGTCCTGCAATCCAACAAGCGCCCGCGCCGCTGGCAAGAGATTCGCGCCAGCCAGGAAGCCGCCGGATGGAGCTAAGTATGCCCGTGAGTCTCGATTTGCCTATGCCAGGGCGCGCCGCATCAAGGCATACGCATGCGCGTCGCGAGATCAGGAGCGATCGCCTCGAAGTGCCTGAGGTTCCACGTGTAGATCGTCTGCGCATTGCACTTTCTGGCGCAGCGGAGCAGCAGCGCGTCGTAGATTCGCCCGCCGGATAGCCCCCGGTCTGCCGCGGCTCGCAACGTCTGGTAATAGTCTTGCGCATCCAGCGAAATGGGCGTTAGCCGCGCGCGAATTTCGTCCACGAAAAGCATCGCGTGCTCCGGAGAAATCGGCGGCTTGACGGGAAGCGCGGTCAGGACAGCGAAGAGTTCCGCGAGTGTGTGCATGCCGCACGCGGCGTCCTTGGTAGTGCTTGCCGCGAAAACCCGCAGGCTGCGGTCATGATGCACGTGGTCGCCACGAAAAGCAGCGACCAAGACTGACGTGTCGAAGAAGGCCTTCACTTGGAAAGCTCGCGCAGGCGTTCCTCGCGCGCGGCGTCAATCAGGTCCGGGAGAGATTCGCTGGATCGTTCCGCCCGCTGCTCGCCCTGGTACACCCATACACCCCGCTCCTTTTTCAACGTGGGCTGGGTGCGCACAGGGCGGAGAATAATCTGCTCGCCCGACTCTTCCACCAGGAGTTCGTCGCCCGCTTCGAGACGAAGTCTGTCCCGCAGATCTTTCGGGAGGACGACGCGTCCTGCCTTGTCTAACGATATGGCTTTCATAAAAGCCATTTTACTATGGGGAATGGCATTTGTGAAGGTGGAATGGCTCAATGTTCCGACCGCGCGAGGAGCTCCGCCACATACTGCTTCCAAGCCGCGGCGCGGGTATGCGTGCCGTGGCCACGGGTTTCATCCGAAATCGGCAACAAGACGAAGCGGCCGTTTTTCACTTTTTTGATTTCGCGCGCCGCCATCTCCAACTCCGGCGGATTGATGAAGTCATCGGCCGAATTGATGTACATGACGGGAGCGATAATCTTCTCGAGCTGCGGCGAGGGATCGTAGTTGCGGGAAGCGTTCACGGCGTAAAGCAAATCGTTGGCATCCAACGCAGCGAAGCGCTCCTTGAAATAATCGTCGAGGTATTTGTCGGCAGCAGCGCGCGTGGGGAGCGTCTTTTGCATGTACAGCGGCGCGCTGCCCGCAATCAGCAGCAAATCGAGCGCCGTACGCAGCCCTTGCTGCGGTTCGGTGGCGTAGTCTCCGCCTTTCCATTCCGGGTCGTTGCGAATCGCGTCCATCACCATTTTGCGCCAGACGCGGTTGCGCCCGGCGATTTGCACCGGCTGGCAGGCCAGCGGCATCAGGGCATCCATAAAGTCCGGGTGCGTTTCGCCCCACACAAATGAATGCATGCAGCCCATCGACGTGCCGAGGATGAGGCGAAGATGATTCACGCCGAGCCCTTCGGTGAGCAAGCGGTAGTGGCCGAGCACCATGTCGTCGTAGTCGTACTGCGGGAAGTGCGCGTGCATCCCGTCGCTCGGCTTCGGCGATTTCCCGTGGCCGATGCCGTCGGGAAGAATAATGTAGTAGCGCGCAGCATCGAGAAGCTGGCCCCCGCCAAAAAGCTCACCGGCAAAAATCGCGTTGAGGAATTGATGGCCCGTGCCGCCAGTGCCGTGAAGAATCAGCACGGCGTTGGTGACGCGGCCCTCCGCATCGCGTGCGGGCTTGCCGAGCGTCGTGTAATGCAGCCGCACCTCGGCCAACGATTCGCCCGAGTGAAACTTGAAATTCTTCGCCACGAAATCGCCTTCGACCGTTGCCGGCGTTGCCGCCTGCTGCGCCACGCAGGGATTTGCACAAATGATGAGCAAAGCTAACGCTGTCGTGCGCCCCAGAGATCGCCCAAAGCATTTCCGCATGTGCCACCTCAGGACCGAGAATCTATCACACCATGCACTCAGCGCTTTCGCACCTGGGCCTTGTGCGTGCGCGCCAGTCTGAATAGACTGCCACGCACTGGGAAAATTCTCACTCACGAGGTGGCCCGATGCGTAGAAATTTGCTGGCCGCGCTTTGCTTCCTGCTGCTGCCTTCGCTTTGCTTGTCGCAAGCGGCATCCAGGCTTTCTCCCGAGGCCCGCACATTTGTAAAGGAAGACACGCCGATGATTGCGCTGATCCATGTGCGTATCATCGACGGAACCGGCACTGCTCCTCGAACGGACCAAATTTTAGTGATCACGGATGGCAAGATCGCAGCGATGGGTGACGCCGCGAGCGCGAGAATTCCCGACGGCGCCAAAATCCTCGATCTCACCGGCCGCACAATCCTCCCCGGTCTCGTCGGCATGCACGACCACATGTTTTACCCGGCGCCCGGCGGTCCCCCGCCGCTTTATCCCGAGCACGCCGCGAGTTTCCCGCGGCTCTATTTGGCGGGCGGCGTGACCACGATTCGAACGACCGGAAGCGTCGATCCATTCGCCGACCTCGAACTCAAGCGCGCTATCGACGAAGGCAAAATGGTCGGTCCAAAAATTCACGTGACCGGACCGTATCTCGAAGGCCAAGGCGCCTTCACTCTCCAGATGCATCAACTGAAGGACGCGGAAGACGCGCGCCGCATGGTGGAATTTTGGATCGCGCAAGGCGCGACCTCTTTCAAGGCCTACATGAACATCACTCCGGAGGAACTAAGTGCCGCTGTCAAAGCCGCCCACGCGCACGGCATCAAAGTGACCGGACATCTTTGCTCAATCGGCTTCCGTGAAGCTGCGGCCTTAGGCATCGATGACTTCGAACATGGTCTCGTGGTTGACACAGAGTTTCTCCCGGAGAAGAAGCCGGGCGTATGCCCAAGCCCTGCAGCCGCAAACAAAGCCCTGCTTCCACTGGAAGTCGCAAGCGGTCCCATTCTCGAAACCATCCGCGACTTGGTGGCTCATCACGTCGCGGTCACTTCCACGTTGCCGGTCTTTGAAACCTCTGTGCCGAACCGTGCTCCGCTGGACGCTCGAATTCTGGACGCTATGCTTCCGGACGCTCGCGTCTCCTATCTAAGAAGGCGGGCGCTGATCTCCGATGCCGCGGCAAAATCGGATTGGCCCGCGCTGTTCAAGAAGGAAATGGACTTCGAGCGAGAATTTGTGAAGCAGGGCGGGTTATTGCTGGCGGGACTCGATCCCACGGGATACGGCGGCGTCATTGCCGGATTCGGGGACCAGCGCGAAGTGGAATTGCTGGTCGAAGCCGGATTCACGCCGGTGGAAGCGATTCATATTGCGACTTCGAATGGCGCGGAATTCCTCGGCGAACTGAACCAAATCGGCACCTTGGCCCCGGGCAAGTTGGCCGACATTGTCGTGATCAATGGCGACCCCTCGGGGAATATTAAGGACATCGAAAAGGTCGAACTTGTGTTTAAGGATGGTGTAGGTTACGACTCCGCGAAGCTGATCGAGTCCGTTCGCGGCTTTGTTGGCTTGCGCTGAAAGTGCTGCGTCTTGTGCAGGCAGGGTGTGGCAAATCAGTAGGCTGGGGCGCAGGAATGAGGTAGAGTCAGGGGCCACAGAAGCAGCGGCCATTCGGGGCGCTGCATCCAACCGGCTTGCGCAGGGGCAAAACGGCCGGCTACCAGCCTGTTTCGCTAAAGGAGATGGATAGACTCCGTGAGCAACGCACTCAGAGCAAGTGCTGAAGCATCGTATCCCTCGATTGCCGCCACGGCCACCGCGCTCCCGCCGCATACCATCACACGCGAGGACGTGAAGTATTACATGGGCCGCGTGTTCGACATTCCCGACCGGCGGCTCGAAGCGATGATGTGCATCGTAGACAATGCGCAGGTGCACAAGCGCCACTCCATTTTTCCTCTCGATTACACCATCGAGCCGCGGGCGCTCTCCAAAACCAACAACGAATACATCGAGCATGCGGTGAAACTGGGACGCGAAGCTGCGGAGAAATGCCTCGAACGAGCGGGCCTCAAAGCAAACGATATCGATCTCATCATCACCGTGTCCTGCACTGGCTTCATGATTCCTTCGCTGGACGCGCATCTCATTCCCTTGATGGGTTTTCGCTCGAATATTCGGCGCATGCCGTTCACCGAGTTAGGCTGCGCGGCGGGCGCGATGGCCCTCGGACGCGCGGCCGATTACCTGAAAGCGCACCCCGGCGGAAACGTTCTGATTATTTCGGTGGAACTGCCTTCGCTGACGTTCCAGCGCAAGGACATTTCCCAGGCTAATTTGATTTCTTCGATTTTATTTGGCGACGGAGCGGCTGCAGTGATCGTCAGCGGTAGAGAAGTCCGCGGGCCGAAAATTCTGACGACAGAAACTTACACTTTCCCCGACTCGCTCTTCGCCATGGGATTCGATTTGCGCGACTCCGGTTTTCATATTTTGCTCTCCAAAGACGTTCCAGAGATGATTGGCGGAAAAATTCGGGGGCTGGTCGAAAGTTTTCTCGAACGCAACGGGCGGAAACGCGAAGAGATTAAGGGCTGGATCCTACATCCCGGCGGCGCTCGCTTGCTCGGAAACGTCGAATCCGAACTCGGTTTGTGCAAGTGCGATACCCAGCCGTCCTGGGACATTCTCGGAAACGTCGGCAATCTTTCCAGCGCGACGATTCTCTTCATTCTCCAGGAATGGCTCGAAAAGCGCCCGCTTCACACCGGTGAATACGCCCTCGCCGCCGCTTTCGGTCCCGGCTTCAGCGCCGAATTCCTTCTGCTCCAATGGGCCTGATCGACTATCTCTACCTTGCTCTTCTGGCCGCAGTCGGCCTGCTACGCATCATAGAATTGCGCATTTCCAAGCGGAATCAAGCGCACATGCTGGCGGGAGGCGCGGTGCCAGTGCCCGAGCCGCAATTTAAACTGATCGTTTTTGTTCACGTGGCCATGTTGATCGGCGCAGCGCTGGAAGTGGTTCTGCTCAAGCGCCCCTTCTTTCCAGTGTTCGGAACGGTGATGTTTGTGCTCTTCCTCGCTTCGAATCTGATTCGCTTTTGGGTCGTTCGAACCCTCGGCGCTCTGTGGAGCGTGCAAGTCATGGACTCGACCAAGCTCGGCGTAATAACCACTGGGCCGTTCCGCTTCGTGCGCCATCCGAACTACACCGGCGTAATCCTGGAAATTATTTCGCTGCCTCTCATCCATACGGCGTGGATTACCGCCATCCTGGCTGTCTTGGGTTATGCGATCGCGCTGACCATGCGCATTCGCTCGGAAGAAGCAGTGCTGATGGCCAACCCAGACTATCGCGCGGCGATGGCAAACAAACCGCGCTTTTTGCCCGGCCTTTTTTGAAAGAAGCGTTCGAATGCGCGGCCGAATCCTCGCTCTCCTTTGTCTCTTGTTGTCGCCAGCAGCTTCGACGCAGGCGCCCGTTGAAAGCACACCGCAGACTCCGGCATTTACGACGGTGCCGGAGCTCGCCTCGGGTTTTGGCTTGCTCTACGTCCAAAAATTTCCCGAAGCCCGCGCGCAATTCAACGATTGGGCAACGCAACATCCCGAAGAGCCCCTGGGCGAGGTGGTAGTGGCCGCCAGTTATCTTTTCGAGGAGTTTTACCGCCAGGGCGTGCTCACCAGTGACTTCTTCTTGAACGACAAGAGATTTCTCAATGGCATCGACGGCAAACCCCATGAAGAGGAGATGAAGGGTTTCGATGACGCCATTCAAAGAGCCCGCGCGCTCGCGGCCAAGCGTCTCGAAAAAACTCCCGCCGACCCCGAAGCCCTCTACTCGCTCACCCTTTGCGCGGGAATGGAATCGGACGCCGACATGATTCTCAAGAAAAAGAATCTGGACGCCTTGAAGCGTTTGAAAGAGGCGAACGTGCACGCCAAGGCCCTGCTCGCCCAAAAGCCCGACGCCTTTGATGCTTATGTGGCGCTAGGTTCCGCCAACTATATCGTCGGGAGCCTCAACGTGGGATTCCGCGCGATGCTCTGGTTTGGCGGCATTCACGGTGACAAGAAACTGGGGATGGAGCAGGTCGGCAAAACCGTCGAAGGCGGCCGCTACTTGATACCCTTCGCCAAAATCATGCTGGCGCTCGCCGCGCGCCGCGAAAAGCAGAACCCTCTTGCCCTAAAACTGTTGCGCGAACTTACCGAGGAATTCCCGGAGAGCCCGCTCTATTCCGCCGAACTTGCCAAAGCTCTCGGCCGGCCGATTCCAGCGCAGATGCATCCGTGAGCGCGCTTTCTTGACTGCTTGTCATCGGATTCGAATCCCAATCGGGAGTTTTCACCACCTGGAGCCCTCGCCTGTAGGCGAATTCCCCCAGGCCGCAGCAAGCGCGTTTTCCTACATAATTCCCTAAGCCCTTTACTTTCTATTAGTAAGCGGCAAAGTGCTCGTGGTACCTCACTTGCTTCATGCGTCTTGTTACCCCAGTGGCAGGAGATTTATGGGATTCGGAATCATCGAGAGTGAGGCCGCCATGCAGCTCAAAGAAGCTTATCTGCAACGAGTGGTAGCAGAAGTCGAAGACCTTGCGGCCCACGTCGCCGTGCTCAAAGCCCGCATTGCGAAACAAAAGGTCAGCGTCAAACTCCAATATCAGTGGGAGCTGGATTATGTGCGCAACCGCTTTGCGGATTTCAAGCAGCGCGTTCAAGAATTGGAAGACGCCAACGACGAACAGCTCGAAGAAGCGCAGAAAGGTTCCGAACTCGCGTGGAAGGATCTCCAGCACGCCGTCGATACGCTTTTGACCGCCATGCCCTAGGGAGTAGATGTGCCCCCCTCCGGCGTGGCGTTCGAAGGAGGGTGTGATGAAGAAAACGGGAAAGGCCGGCTTGGGGCACCTAAAGAAGATGGAAAAGAAGAGCCGGCAGATGCTGATGGGACGTGTCGCACTAGCCACCGCAGCGGACACGAGAAAAGTGGAGTGCCGAGCTCGGCGGCGTTGCGCCTAGCGCACTGCGAGAAGGAATGATTGCCGCCTTAGCGAGCGGGAGGGAGCTAGGTCTTCCTCCCGCTTTTTTGTAGGGCGGCTCTCCTAGTTTCGTGGGTGCCGGATTACCAAAAGACAAGCCTTATTCGTTCGAATGAATTAAAATCCCACGTCCAATGGGTGCGCTTCCCCGCGTCCACCCAAGCAAGGTGGTGAATCGTGTTCCAGCAGGGCTTACTCAATGGCAGGGCCATCTTTTTGACGGGTGGCGGGACGGGACTGGGCCGGTCGATGGCGCTGCGCTTTGCGGAGCTAGGTGCGCGCCTTTTTCTCATTGGGCGCCGCGAAGCGCCGCTCAGAGAAACCTGTGACGAGATTCTGCGCCTGGGTGGCGCGGCTGCTTACACCACCTGCGACGTCCGCGACTATGCCGCCGTGGAAGCTGCCGCGGCAAAGGCCGAACAGCAATTCGGCGAGATCGATACGCTCATTAACAACGCCGCCGGGAATTTTATGGCGCGGACGGAAAAGCTCTCGCCCAACGCGTTCAATGCCGTCGTCAGCATCGTGCTGAATGGCAGTTTTCACTGCACGCAAGTTTTCGGCAAGCGCTGGATCGCCCAAAAATCCGCCGGAAATGTCCTGAGCATTGTCACCACGTACGCCGCGGCGAATTGCGGCTCCGGCTTCGTGGTGCCGTCGGCGTGCGCCAAAGCGGGAGTGCTCGCGATGACCACTTCGCTCGCCGTCGAGTGGGCGAGGTATCACATCCGGCTGAACGCCATCGCTCCAGGCCCTTTTCCCACCGAAGGCGCATGGTCGCGCTTGATTCCGTCAAAGCAATTTGAGGAGCATGCCCGAGACAAACATCCCATGAAGCGCTTTGGCCGCCACGAAGAATTGGCCAATCTCGCCGCGTTTCTCATTAGTGATTTGGCCGAGTACATCAACGGCGAATGCGTAGTGATTGACGGCGCCCAGTGGCTGCGCGGCGCCGGAGAATTCAACGACCTGATGATTCTTCCCGACGCGGTCTGGGAAGAAATGGAAGCAGCGCGCTCGAAAAAATCTTGAAGAGCTTGGTTATAGGTTCCTGGGAAATTTACCCCAGTAAAATCGAGGGTGTCATCCTGAGGGTCCCGACGAAGTCGGGACCCAAGGATCTCAACTGCACAAGCCATGCCTTAAGTATCTGCTGAGATTCTTCGGCCATACGATGGACTCAGAATGACACTCCCGACTATTGCGGCAGCGCGCGCTTGCGCAGCTCCACGCGCAGTTTCGCTTCGCCGATTATTTTTCCGTTTGCTTCCCCACGAACGCTGACTTCCTGCGGCGCTGATTTGTTTTGTGCGTTCTCCGGAAGCGGCGTCAGAAGCACTTCGATGCGTGTGGCAGCGGTCTGCTGCGCCGCAACGGTGAATTTTCCTGTGCCGCTTTGCGCCGTCCACCCAGCGGGCAAGATGGCGGAAAGGTTGATTTCCTGTGTTTTTGCGGTCCGGTTGCGAATCCACAACGGAATTGCCATTGTTCCGTGCGCTTCCAGCGCAATTTCTGGCGGCTCCGGATGCGGCAGATTTGTCAGCGCGTGGGCCCGGCGAAACTCTGCATAAAAACTCCAAGGTCCAGCCAATTCGACCGAAAGTTCAGGCTTCGTGGGCTCCGGCGAAACTTCTGGCCGCGCAAACGGAATTGCACCCGGCGTGATCCCCTCGAAAATATCTCCCGTTACGCTGCCCCCAATGAGAGACTTGCCCAGCACGTAGTGTTGATCTTCTCCCCAGCCATCTTCGGAGGTGGCCAGCTTTTCAATCTGCGCTTCGTCCATTTGCGAGATCTTATCGATGTACGATTTCGCCTGCGTCTGATGAGCACGGAACGAATCCAACGCGATGCGCCAGTACGCCTGTTTGCTGGTCTTCGAAATGTCCTTCACCGAATATTCCGGACCCTTACCGCGAAAAATGTCCTCGCGGTCGGAATCCGCAAAGTAATAAATCTTCTTTGGCTGCCACGGCCTGAGATTTTCCAGGAACGGCTCGAGCCGCTTCATCGGCCCGGCAACTTGCTCGGAAAACGCCGAGGGATCGCCCGCCAAATCGAAGGCTTCGGTCGCAAGCACGCCAGAGGCCTGGTGGTCGCCGTGGTCTTCGCCGATGAATGTGCCGGGAAGAAAAGTCAGGATCACTTCCGGCCGCGTGAGCCGAACCAGTTGCACGAGTTGACCGAGGCATTCGGCATGGTCCCAATTCGCCAGAGATTGCAGAACGTTTTGCGAAGCTGTGTCCTTGCCCGGGAGAAACCACACGTTGCTGATGCCGAGAGTGGTCAGCGCGTTCCGCGCTTCGATTTCGCGCACGTTTCCAAGTGCAGCCGCTTGCTCCGCGCCAGCTTCGTTGGCGCCGCTGCTGCCGCGCGTGCCAAAAACCACGGCGATGCGCTTATGCTCATCAAGCGCCCGGGCCAAGTACGGCGTCACCGCGCCTTCGTCGTCGGGATGCGCCACCACGACAAGGATGTCGGTTTTATAGCGTTCGTCCGCCTGCGCCAAGGGCTTCGAGTCTTGAGCATTCGCCGGGAGACAGGCTAAAAACATCACTCCCACTAGCTTTTTCATAGGGTTTTCATGATATCGCACGCACCTTGGACGGGGCGAATGCAAATTGGTTTGCTCATGTGGGCTTCATGCCACAACATTGAAAATTCCTCTGGGTTCGATGCATAGAGGCGCTGGAGATTCCTATGCGCATGATAATGGGCAATTCCTTTTGTGGACTCAGCGCAAGGGCTATGGGCCTGCTTCTTGTGGTTTGCGCCGGGCTCCTGTCGCTTCAGGCAGAAGATGACCCATTCAAAGCGGCACTTGAGGCAGCCCGAAGATCCCACGATGAAAAACAACTCCAATCGTTGAAGACCGAGCTCGAACAAAAAACAGCGCAGGATCCAAAGGACGCGACGGGCTACCTGAATCTCGCCAAGGTCAATACCTATCTGCTCGACGTCTACGAAATGCATAAGGACAAGAAGTCCGCGGTTGCGGCGCTGGACAAAGCAATCGATTTGACGTTGCGCTCGATTCAACTCAACGACAAATCCGCCGACGCGCACAGCCTGCTCGCCGACCTTTACGGAAGAAAGATTACTTACGGGGTCGCAATGTTCGCTGGCCCGAAGTTCGGGCCGAAGGTAAAAGAGGAAAATGCTAAGGCCATGGCGCTCGACGACAGGAATCCCGCGGTCTGGGCCAGCCTCGGGCGGCAATATCTGATGGCGCCGAAAATGTTTGGTGGTGACGTAGCGAAAGCCATCGAGAGTTTCCAGAAATCCCTGGCCCTCGATGGACAGCAAGATGAAACCTGGGTTTGGATTGCGAAAGCGTTCGAAAAACAAGGGGACAAAGGCAAAGCGCGCGAAGCCCTGCAACACGGCCTCTCGCTCAACCCGGACTCGCCATGGGTGAAATTCTCGGCTTCCACGCTCGAGAAATGACCCTCACCACCGTCCAATCAATGGCGAGCCGTTTGCGTTGACGTTTGTCGCGCTACGGCGTAGCATCCGCAGCAATCTTCCATCGATTGCGAAGGAACACCATGTCGAACGGAACCACTCGGCGGGAATTTCTCGGCACGCTTGCGGCATTCTCGCTCTTTCCGCTGGAACAGGAAAAGCCCGATCTCGTTCTCTATAACGGAAATATTTGGACGGTGAATGAAAAAGAGCCGCGCGCACAGGCGGTGGCTATCGCGCGCGGAAGATTTGTCGCTGTGGGCAGCGATTCCGACGTGCTGAATCTTGCGGGCCTCGGCGCACGCAAAATCGACCTGGGCGGCAAGACCCTTCTTCCCGGCTTCATTGACGCGCATTCGCATCCCGCGCAGGCGGGACTGATGCACCTGCGCATGGTGGACTGCGATTTACGCTCGATTTCGGCGATTCAGGCCGCGCTCCGCGAGCGCGCCGCGAAAACGCCTGCCGGTGAATGGGTGCTCGGCTTCAAATATGACGACACAAAGACAGACGAAGGCCGCCCCCTAACCGTCGCCGATCTGGATGCCGCCGTTCCAGATCATCCTGTGCATATCCAGCATCGCGGCGGCCACACGGTCTATGTGAATTCTCTTGGCTTCCGAAAAGCGGGAATTGATGAAAAGACTCCAGACCCTCCGGGCGGAAAAATTGACCACGATCCGGCGACAGGAAAGCTCACCGGGCGCGTGGCGGAAAGCGCTCAGGCATTTTTTGAAAAAGCCATCCCGCAAAATTTCACGCGCGAGGATCATCGCGAAGGCGTGAAGCTCATTTCCAAAATGATGGCACGCACGGGGATTACTTCGGCGACGGAAGCCCAAGGCACTCCCACGGACTTGCGCGCGTATCAGGATGCGCACGAAGCCGGTGAACTTCTCTATCGTGCCTACTGCTTCATCAATTTTCATTACCTAGACGAAATGTTGGCGGCGGGCGTGCGAACGGGGCTTGGCGATGAATGGGTGCGCGTCGGCGCAGTCAAGCTGGTTTGCGACGGCTCGATTTCGGAACGCACCGCGCGGCTGTCTACGCCTTACGAAGGCCGACCGAATGATTACGGCATTCTGGTCATGACGGAGGATGAGCTTTACACGCACGG
>Ga0187778_10001282_pt1 | contig 17598 bp, 13 predicted proteins | sample 1015_Q2_SP5_20_M_FD_132418 | JGI IMG/M metagenome (GOLD analysis project Ga0187778, IMG submission 132418) | Tropical peat soil microbial communities from peatlands in Department of Meta, Colombia - 1015_Q2_SP5_20_MG | ecosystem: Environmental > Terrestrial > Soil > Wetlands > Peat | place...
ACTGGATCTTGATGCTCGCCTTCCACGTGATTGGCCTGATTGTTATCTTGCTGCTGAAGGACCGCGCCAAGGACGGGCAGCCGCCTGCGCCTCCTGCGCCCCACGAGTGGTTCGGCTAGCGACTTCTAGGCCGGCGCCCGACACTCTCAAACGTGAGAAGGAGCAGGCGCCGTGAGCACGCCGCATCCGCTCGATGAAGGATCCGCCGGCGCTCGCGGGCGGATCACTGAACGATTCGATGACGCCAAGAGTCGCAGCGTGGGGCAAGTTCAGTTCAACCGCGTCGTCTCAACGTCCGCTTTGGAGAAGGTTGAATCCAGTGGTGAATGACGGGAAGTGGCCGGAAGCGGAAGTGAGCGTTAAGCGGGCGGCCGAAACGCCACCACGTTAGCGCCAGCGCGAAGTCCGTCGAGGTAGTCGGCCCAAGCCTGCATCATCTTGCGACGCTCATCGAGCCGTTGAGCGCGATTGTAGGCTGCTCGCACTTCATTGCTCTCCTGGTGAGCGAGCTGCAACTCGATGATGTCCGGCGGAAATCCGAGTTCGTTGAGGAGCGTCGAAGCCATGGCACGGAACCCGTGCCAGCTCATTTGCTCCGCCGTATATCCAATGCGACGCAGGGCAGCCGTGATGGCGTTGTCACTCAGTGGTCGCTGCGAGGTACGCGGTGATGGAAAGACGTAGCGCCCACGTCCCGTGAGCGGCTCGACCTCGCGGAGGATCGCCACCGCTTGCTTGGCCAAGGGTACAAGATGCGGTCGACGCATCTTGGTGCGATCTGCCGCAATCCGCCACTCGGCGGCGTCCAGGTTGATCTCGGCCCATTCCGCGGCACGAAGCTCCCCAGGACGAACAAAGACCAGGGGCGCCATCTTCAGTGCGGCCTCGACGATCGGGTGTCCTTGGTACCCAGCTAACGCGCGCAGTAGCTGGGCAACCTCGCGCGGATCGGTGACAGCTGCCCGATTTGGTCACCTTGATGGGCGCCAGTGCGCCACGCAGATCTGCGGTGGGATCGCGTTCGGCCCGACCGGTCGCGATCGCGTAGCGCAGGACCTGACCGACGCGCTGCTTGCTCCGGTGTGCCGTCTCATGCTTGCCGCGCCGCTCGAGTCGTCTAAAGACCTCGAGGAGCTCCGGCGCCGTTAAGGCAGTGACAGGTCGCGACCCAATATAAGGAAAGAGCAGATCCTCGAAGGTCCAGACAGCCTTGGCCATTGTCTTCGATGCAAACGGTTGCTTCGCGAGCCATTCGCGCGCGATCGCCTCAAAGGTGTTGGCGCGGTTCTCGCGCTCGGCGCGACGCTCGGCGGCCGGGTTCCTCCCACCTTCGATCGCCGCGCGCATCTCGGCGCGCCTTGCACGCGCCGCCTTGAGCGAGGTGGTCGGGTAAGCGCCGAGCGCGAGCATCGACTCGCGTCCCCGCACTTTGTAACGCAGTCGCCATTGCCTGGCGTCAGCGGGCGTGATCAGAAGGAAGAGCCCGCCACCGTCACGGAGTTTGTACGGGCGCGCCTTAGGCTTTGCGCGACGAATGCGGGCTTCGGTCAAAAGGTCGGTGATCAAATTTGTACCCACCTGGGGTGCTCGTACCCACCGTTGTACCCACCGCGTGCACCGTACCCACCGTTTTCGGCCGATACGGCCTGAGCACCGAGAGCATAGCCAAAACCTCGTGTACTGCCTATTTTAATGGACTTTCGTGAGCACGGTGGGCTCGGCGGATACAGCCTGATCAGGAGGGTCTGGCGCCCCCGGCCGGAGTTGAACCGACGACCTACCGCTTAGGAGGCGGTCGCTCTATCCACTGAGCTACGGGGGCACGGCGAGCGAGAAGTCTACCGGCACGCCACTCCAGCGGCGAGGTACGCACACCTCCCTGTGCAGCTGCAAATCGCGCGATATGATGCTATGTGTGCTGTCGCGGCCACTTTCCGACTGCAAGGGGGTTCGATATGCCATATGCCCGCTCTCAGTACCTCACGCTCACCACGCTGGCACTCCTCGCAAGCTCCGCCTTATATGGGCAGCAGCCAGCGCCATCCGCGCAGGCCCCTGCCCCGGCACAGGCAGCACCCGCACAGCCCGCCGCGTCATCGGGTTCGTTGTCGTCAAGCCTCGGACTCTATGTTTTTCCCGCGAAGAATCAGACTGCGCAGCAGCAGGCGAACGATGAAACGTACTGCTTCGGGTGGGCAAAGACGCAGACTGGCATCGATCCCATGAACATCAAGCCGCAGGCCCCGGATCAGCAGACCGCCGCCGCCCAGGCGGACGCCGCGACGCAGGGAGCGCGCGTAAGTGGTGCGGCCCGAGGCGCGGCGGGGGGCGCCATCATCGGAGCTATTGCCGGCGACGCCGGTACGGGTGCAGCGGCCGGGGCGGCTGCGGGAGCGATGGCCGGCGGCTCGGCACGGCGTCAGGCCAGACGCGAGGCACAGGCGGGAGCACAGCAGCAGGCCGAGGCCTCCGTGGCCCAACAGAAGGCTACGTATAACAAGGCGTACTCGGCCTGCATGGAAGGCAAGGGCTACACGATTAAGTAGCCGCCGATCCGATTGCAGGAGCACCGACCGCTGGCCGGCGTGGCTGTTGCCACTGCAGGTCCGGGCAGGCGTAGTATCTGCGAATAAAAAATGCAGGCGCGCGCCCGCGAGTGTGCGTGAGGAGGCGTCCATGACCGCATCCGTGAGTGTCGGTAGTCCCGGTGCCCGGCACGTGGAAGTTCGCCACGTGCCGGCGCTTCAGCCACTCGAGTGGCTCAATCGCGGATGGGACGATGTGGTGAAGATTGGCTCGTCCGGCCTCGCTCACGGGGCGCTCATCGCCATTCTTGGTGCCGTGCTGCTCATGCTCGGCAGCACGCACGTGTACCTGACCGCCGCCGCGGTCACGGGGTATCTGCTCGTCGGTCCCGTTATGACCACCGGCCTGTGCGAGCTCGCACGGCGGCGCGCGGCAGGCGAGTCGCTGAGCTTCGATGATTCGCTGCAGGCGATTACCCGCAATCCCGAGGGCCTCATGCACTTCGGCGGTGTGCTCGCGCTGATTGCTACCCTGTGGTTCGTGCTGTCGGCGATGCTGCTCGAGTCGGTATTGAACGCGTCGGTGCCAAGTCTCGCCGTGGCACTGTGGGGCGGATCGAGGGTGCTTACCGCCCCACAGCTCTTCGGCTATATTACGGTCGGCGGCGTACTCGCGGCGGTCGTGTTTGCCGTATCCGTGGTCGCCGTGCCGCTCATCATCGACCGACATGCCAGCGCCGCGGACGCGATCCGTGCGAGTCTTCGCGCGACGTTCGCCAACCTGCCGGCGATGTTCGTGTGGGCGCTGCTCATCGTCGGACTGGCCGCGATCGGCTTTCTTACGCTGCTCGTGGGGATGGTGGTAGTCGCACCCCTTCTTGGGTATGCGACGTGGCACGCCTACCGCGATCTCATCGCCTAGCGCGCCGATGTCGGCGGCGCATGTCCGCGGCGAACGGGAGAAAACGAGGTAAAGGGCCATCCCTGGCCGTCCTTGTTCCCTTCGCACAGAGGCTAGGCGCGACAAGCACCGGCAGCTATGCAATTTGCGCCACGGCGGAACCTGGTTGCGAAGTGCGCTGCTCCCCGATGGGCGGCAGCCTAGGCGCCACCGTGGCCGTGAGCCCCGGGAGCACCGCCTTCGCACGCGCTACCGCTTTCCCCTGCTCAGGGTTTCCGAGGGGCTTTCGCCGAACGTGCGCCGATAGTCTCTCGCGAAACGTCCGAGCTCCCAAAACCCGTGCCGCAACGCCGTGCCCGTGACGGTTGTCGCGGCCGGATCCCTCTGTCGCAGCTCGGCTCTCACCGCCGTCAGTCTCTTGAGCGTCAGATAGCGAGCCGGGCCGATGCCCAATACCTCGGTGAACGCTCGTTGCAACGTGCGCCGCGACAGGCGCAGTGCTTGGCACAGGTCGGCCAGTTGAATCGTCTCGCACGACTGCCCATCCACCCAATCCTCGACGCTTCGCACGATCGCGGCGCCCGACGGCGCGTGACGCTCGTATCTCTTGCCCTCATCGAACATGATTCCCCACAGGAAGGGCTCGATGAGTTCGACCTGCAGCTGGCGCAGCGCCGGGCCGCTTACCGGACAGTCCAATCTCAGGACCTCCGTGACGAGCGTCTCAACGGATCGGACGATCATCGCCCTGATTGGCGGCGAGGCACAAAACCAGCGGCGCTTCTCCCAGAAGCCGACGCTCTCGCGCCACGCGTCCTCTGCGGCGTGACTCAGCAGCAGCTCGGGACTCAGGGACACGAACGCGTAGCGTATCGACCCGCTCACCCGGTGATCGACGTCGTCCCCGCGAGCCAGCACATACACATCGCCGGGAGACACCTCCCTGCCCGAGCGAAAGCTGAAGTGCGTTGAATCGGAATCGAGCTTTACGCCAAGCGCGATACGCTCGGCAGTGATGCTGCCGCGGGTGCGGATATCAGCTGACAATTGTCCGGCAGTGAGCAGCACATCCCCAGCGGCGGCACGCATGATGGTTCCTCTCGGAACACGAGAACCCAGCGGCACACTCCGCGTGTCCGCTCCGTCGATTGCTCGACGGAGATCCTCGAGACTCTCGACTCGGAGGGTTGCGAGTTGGAGCTCGCTCATAACAGGCTCACGATCCAAAGGCCAGGAGTTGCGCGAGCGTCCCGACCGCGGCACCAGAGAGTTGCGTGCAGCGTGCTGCGCCACTTACAACAGCTGAACAGCCGTGCAAGGGTGAGTTGTGGAGCGGAAGGGGATCGAACCCTCGACCTTCGCATTGCGAACGCGACGCTCTCCCAGCTGAGCTACCGCCCCACCGCAAGGCGCGCGATTCTAGCATCGCGATCAGGCCGGTCAAACCAAGTTTAACCCCTTCATGCGCGATGCGGCTATGATCTTGCGTAACGGATCAACAGCCCGGCGGGAGCGGAGACCCAGCATGTTGGCCATGGGCGCGCGGGCGCCGGAATTCACGTTGCCCGACCAGGATGAACAAAATGTCTCGCTCAGTACACTGCTGCGCCACGGCCCGCTGATACTGTATTTCTACCCGGCGGACTTCACCCCCGGCTGCACGCGGGAAGCCTGTTCCTTCCGCGACCTGCATAAGGACATCCAGCAGGCCGGGCTGACGGTGGCGGGCGTGAGTCCGCAAAAACCTGAATCACATCGTGCCTTTCGCGAGAAGTATCACCTGCCCTTCACGCTGCTCTCCGACGTCGACAAGTCCGTGGTGCGCATGTACGACGTACTGGGACCACTCGGTTTCGGGGTGCGCCGCGCCACCTACCTTATTGACCAGGCACGCTACGTCCGCGCCGCGGTGCTCGCCGACTTTCGCGTCGGGCAACACGAGTTGTTCGTCCGTCGCGCCGTGGCACTGAGCGCCGGTGGACGTCGCGAACGCGTTACTTGAGCTCTGCGGCGCTCAATACCTGAAGTGCACGAGGTGGGCGCGGCCGAAGCTGGGGACACTCACCACGCAGACTAGATCCGGGTCATCCTGCGCTCCTGCCGGCAGCTGCGCACCCGCAAGCTCCTGAACCATCTGCGCCAGCGAGGAGCCGCTGGCGACCATGAGCACCGTGCCGCCGCTGTGTTCACGCACCGCGCGATCGGCGGCGGCGCGGGCATCGGCGGGACTGAACACCACCGGGGCGCGGTGCAGCCGCTCGAGCAGCGGTGCCCCGGTCTGCAGGGCGCGCCGGTCGTCGCTCACGTACACGGCGTCCACGCGTCCCACCCCGCCGGTATCACCAAACATGTGCGCCAGGCGCTGCGCGCGCTCCTCCCCTTCGGGGGATACCGGCGCATCGGCGATCGTGCCGGGCTCCTTCTCCAGAGGCTGCACCAGAAAGACCACCGTGGTTGTCGCGCTGCGATACAGGCCGAAGGCCAGCACCCCGATCGCGAGCGCCGCGAGGAGGATCACCCACAACGGTGCAAGAAACGGGCGTCGGTGGCGCGTAATCGCCGGCGGCTCCATGGCGCAATGATAGCCTCGTGCAGCCGCACCGGGGGCAACCGGCAGTGCGCCGCCGCTGCCGCATCGTCCGGCCGCGCTTTTTTCCCGCGGTGCCGGTAATCTGCGCGGCAACCGCAGTACCTGAAGCGGGGGCTCAATGCCATCCGGCGGACAGACGACGGTCATACAACGCATCCTCGAGCGCCGCACACAGCGCTCGCCCGCGACGCGCGAAGAGACGACCGCCACCATCGGCGTAATGCTGCGCGTTATCGCGCCGCCGAAGGCGCTGCTCGTCTTTCACGATCCGGTGACGCGCGCCCAGTTCGAGCGGCGTATCAGTGCCGAAATGCTCGATGTCCAGTCGGCAGCCGACGAGCAGGACGGACTGCGCCGCCTCGCGAACGAGCACCCGGCGGTGGTGGTGACAGACTCCCTGGAAGTCGTGCGCAAGCTGCGCCTGGCTGAGGTCGACAAGGGACCGTTCATCCTCTATGTGGCCGAGCTCGATGACGCCGCTGAGCGCGAGGCTGGGCTGCTCGCCGGCGCCGATGAATGCGTCGGTCGGCGTGTCTCGGAGCGCGAACTCGACGCGCGCCTCGCGAGCGCGCGGCGCATCGCCGAGCTCGAGGCGGTCCTGCGGGTCACGCTTGCCGAGAACCGCAAGCTGTCGGCCACCGATGACCTGACGCGCATCGCCAGCAGGCGCTTCTTCGGCAAGCACTTCCCGCGCGAGATGGAGCGCGCCGCGCGCTACGGGCGTCCGCTGTCACTGATTCTGTGTGACATCGATCTGTTCAAGAGCATCAACGATTCGCTCGGTCACGCGGGCGGCGACCAGATCCTGCGCCAGTTCGCCGCGCGACTGCGGCGCGGCCTGCGGGGCGGGATCGACTGGGTGGCACGCATCGGCGGCGAAGAGTTTGCCGTGGTGTTACCCGAGACCGGCTACGCGCAGGGACTCGCCGTCGCGCGCAAGCTGCGCGCAGCGATCGCACAGCCGCCCTTCACGGTCGAAGGCAGGAGCATCGCCGTGACTGCGAGCTTCGGCCTCTGCGGGCTCGAGCGGGTGCCTGCCGGCGAACGACATTTGGCGCAGCGATTGTTGAAGATTGCCGACGCGGCGCTCTATCGCAGCAAGCACTCCGGGCGTAATCGCGTCACCGCCACTATGTTCGGCGGCGGCGGCTGAGAGTGATCGCCGCGCCTGGTGAAAACGCGCTCACGCTGACGCAAGCCCTTGCCCGGGCTTGGCGTTTGCAGGCCTCGGCGCGTTCTGTCCACATACTTATGCACAAAATCTGTGGATAAGTGCATGGGCTGGAAACCCACTACCGCTTGTGTGAGACTGGTCTTCTTTCGCTCGCGAGCCCAGAGATGAAGAAAGCAGGCAGCGAATCGAGCACTCCGAGAGCGCCCTTCGAGCGGGTGCGACTGCAGGCGGACGTCGCCAAGCAGCGCGTGCGCATTGCAAAGGAAGAACTGAAACGCGCGCGCAAGCGGCTGAAGGAAGCCAAGCGCGAAGCCAAGCGCGCGCGTAAGCACGCCGCAGCCGCGCGCAAGGCCTGGAAGCGCGCACGCCGGGCACAAAAGGCCCGCGTGGCGGAGGCGCCGGTCGCCGCGGCGACCGCCGCTCTCCGCCGCAGCCGCGCCAAGCGTACGCTAACCCGCGCCAAGCGCACGCTAACCCGCGCCAGGCGCCGCCTGGCCCGCGCCCTCCCGCGCAAGCCAGCCACCGCAGCGCCGCGGCGCGCTCGGGCAGTCACGGTGCGCAAGGCACGACGCATGGCGGCCGCGCGCGCTGCAGCGCGCTCGTCAGTGCGGATAAGAGCCGCCCGAGCCACGCGCCCGCCGACTCGCGCTGCGCAACCGATAGGCGCACGCCGTGCCCCGGCAACGCCACAACGGCGGCGGCCCGCAGTGCCCCCACGTACGACTCCGGTGGCGGCGGGCGCACACGCCGCGCCGGCCGCTGCGCCTGCGCCAACCGAGAGCACGCCAACGGCCGATGCGGGCGCGACCGCACCCGTCAGGGCCGCCTGAGAATTCGCAAGCCCTGGAGCTTGGTGGGATTGATGCATGTACGATGAATCGTCACAGGAAAGTGCGCGGCGTGTGCAGAGCGGGCTCGCCGCGCGGCGCGCACCGTCGGCCCCCTCCAGCTCGCGCATGTTTGCGAGCTACCTCGCGGACATTGAGCAGCTCCTCGATGAGCAGCGCTCTGACGCGGCGCTGCGTGAGGCGTTCGATCTGCCGCGCATCGCGATTGCACTCGCCGACCCGCATCTGCGCTGCTCCGGCGATCGGGTCAAGACCTGGTGTGAGGAGTGGCTTCGCCCGCCGGGGGCCGAACGCGATGCGCACGGGCTCGAGTTCGAGCGGCTCGGCCGCACTCTCACCGGGCGCATCGGGCAGCTCGAAGACGCAGAAGGGGTACCGATGAAGGCCCTGCGGCGGCTGCAGCTGCGCCGCCACGTGCGCACCCTTACGCGAGGGTTCAGAGTCTCACGCAGCCGTGACCTTTCAGCGCCGGAAACCGAGACCGTGGAGACGTGTAGCGCGCTGCTTGAGGCCGCGCGCCGCTGGTATGCACGGCACGCCTGCCATGACTCAACAGTGCAGGCGAATCTCGCGCGGCTGGCTGTACTGCGCTAGCTCTTGCTGCTGTTGACTCGAGCCGCGCTGCCGCGAAGCGCGGTGCATGCGCTGCTACTGACTATTGAATGAACGTGCATTCAATGCCGCGGATGTTCGGCTATCGAATTGTAACTGCCTGAGATTCACGCAGCGGATTTGACTTCTTGCGTCCCGGCCGCGCTTTGGGGGAATATAGCGCGACGTCAGGGGAACATAACGATTGAGTGCGCGTTCAATGCCGCAGGCAAACGTACACCGTTTGACTTCCGTGGAGCGCAGCGCCCGGCCACCATTGCGAGTGGGCGTGCTTCTCGCGCATCACTTCACGCTCTCCGCATTTGCCGTGTTCGTCGATCATCTGCGCCTCGCCGCGGATGAGGGAGATCGCAGTCGGCCCCTGCACGTGCAGTGGTCCATCATGGCCGCGCGTCCGGAAGCCGTACCGGCGAGCTGCGGTGTGATGCTGCAGCCGACCAGCCCGCTCCTGCCGGCGGACACCCTCGATTATGTCGTCGTGATCGGCGGCATCCTGCACGCGGGGCCTCAGGTTGACGAGTCCACCATGCGCTATCTGCGCGAGGTCGGTGCGACGAGCGTGCCGCTCATCGGCATCTGCACCGGCAGCTTCGTGCTCTGCCGCGCGGGGCTAATGAAAGGCCGCCGATCGTGCGTGAGCTGGTATCACTACCAGGATTTCCTCGAAGCCTTCCCGAACCAGGAAGTGATCGGCGACCGCCTGTTTCTCGTCGACGGTCCGCGCATCACCTGCGCCGGCGGCGCGGGCGCTGCGGCGCTGGCGACCTATCTCATCGAGCAGCACCTCGGGCGTGCGGTCGCACAGAAGGCCAGCCAGGTTCTGCTCTTCGACCGCCCGCGCTCGGGCAGCGATGCACAGCCACATCCGCCGTTGTCCGAGACCGTGGCCGAGCCGCGCGTGCGCCGCGCACTGCTGCTGATGGAGCAGAACCTGGCGCGCCCGATCGCGGTGGCCGCCGTGGCGGCTGAACTGGGGTTGTCGGCACGTCAGCTCGAGCGGCTCTGTCGCCAGCACGTCGGTATGGGGCCAGCCTCGCTCTATCGGCGGCTGCGGATGCGCTATGCCAACTGGCTGATCGAGAACACCGACCGTTCGGTCACCGACATTGCCAACGAGGCAGGCTTCGCCGACTGCGCGCACTTCTCACGCCAGTTCAAGGATGCCTATGGCCTTTCGCCGTCGACGCGACGCCTCCAGCCACAGCGCGCCGCCAACGGCGACGTCGCGGGGGCGCGGGTCTTTGACTGAGAAATCGATCGGCAACTAGCGTTGCCTCTTCGCAACACTAATCTGAAAGCCGGGACATGATAGCCCTCATGTAGGCGCGTATGTAACAAACCTTGACGCCTCCATTCAATCGCAATTCTCGGAGCGTCGGATCTAATCAATCGACCTGTCAGCTCGATGCAGGGGGTCGCCATGCATAGAAACTCCAAGATCTCGTATGCCGTAGCGGCCATCCTGGGTGGAGCGTCCCTGAGAGCAGCGGCAGCCGATCAGGCGACGAGCGCGACCGAGGCCACGGGCTCGGAGGCCCTGGTTGAGGTCACCGTCACGGCTCAGCGCCGCACGGAGAGCATGCAGAACGTACCGATCTCAATGCAGGCCCTGACCGCGCAGTCGCTGCAGCAACTCAACATCGAGACATTCGACGACTACCTCAAATATCTGCCGAACGTCACCTCCGCGAGCAACGGTCCCGGGCAGAACGAGGTCTTCATGCGCGGTCTGAGCGCCGGTTCGCAGGCAACCCAGGGGAGTGGCTCGACGGGCGTGTGGCCGAACGTCGCCATCTACCTGGACAACCAGTCGGCTCAACTCCCCAACCGCAACCTCGACATCTACACCGCCGACCTCAATCGCATCGAGGTTCTCGAAGGTCCACAGGGGACGCTGTTCGGGGCCGGTGCGCAGGCGGGCGTGATCCGCTACATCACCAACGAGCCGAAGCTCGATACCACCGAGGCGAGCGCCAAGGCCGGCTATGGAACCACGGCTCACGGTGACCCGAATACCGACGTGACGGCAGTGCTGAACCTGCCGCTCATCGCCGAACACATGGCGGTGCGTGCCGTGATCTACAACGACCGGCGCGGCGGCTACATCGACAACGTACCGGCGACCTTCACCCGCAAGAACACCGACGCGGGCATCGCGCTGAATGGGTATGGGGATTATCCAAACGGTTGCGGGCCGAATGTCCCCGCGGGTGCCCCGCCCGGGCCGCCGTGCCAGGTTCCTCCCGGGAGCCCCACCATCAACAACGCCGGCCTGATCGGCAACAACATCAACCCGGTCACCTATCAGGGCATACGCATCGAGCTGCTGTACAAATTCAACGCCGACTGGGACTTTCTGGTCACGCAGAGCTACCAGAACATGCAGTCCAATGGCGTCTTTTACCAGCAGCCCACTGCCTCCGATGGCGAGCCACTGCAGCCGCTCCAGGTCACGTTGTTCAATCCCGCCTACAACAAGGACAAGTGGGAGAACACCGCTTGGACACTCAACGGGAGGATCGGTGACCTGCGCGCCGTTTACACCGGCGGCTACCTGGTGCGCAATGTCGACACGCTCGGCGACTACACCAACTACGCGCGCGGTTTTTTTGCCGACTACTATCAGTGCTACGGCCCCTTCCAGGACCCGTCTCTCAAGTCGACCTGCTTCTCGCCGAGCGCTGTCTGGCACTCGGTCGAGCGTAACGAGCACTTCCAGAACGAGCTGCGCGTGAGCACGCCCGATGAGTGGCGGCTGCGCGGGATCGTCGGCGCCTACTGGGAGGACAACAAGCTGTACGACCAGACTGGCTGGCAGTACAAGAACATCCCGCCGTGCACCAGCAACGCCACTCCGGGCACTCCGGGCAATGGCAACACCGGCTGTCTGTCGAACGTCGGCACCTTCCCCGGCACCACGGTGCAGAACCCCGGCGAGCAGGGCGACCACATTTCCTTCTACCAGGACCAGGTGCGCGACATTAAGCAGACGGCCTTTTTCGCCTCGCTAGACTTCGATCTGATTCCGAAGACGCTGATCGTCACTGCCGGCACACGCTACTTCAAATTCGATAACTCGATGGAAGGCAGCGTTCTCTCCAGCTTCGGCTGCTTCCAGGCCGGTATACCGCCCGGCGGCTGCATGAGTGCCTCCAGTTTCAACCTCAACGCGCAGAATCTGAAAGGCACCGAATCCGGTTGGAAGAGCCGCGGCAATCTGACCTGGCACATCACGCCCGATACGATGGTCTATGGCACGTACTCGCAGGGCTTCCGGCCCGGCGGCTTCAACCAGAACGGTGGCTTCTTCAGCTACGCCCCGGGACCGGACGGCGTGAACCAGTACGCGGTGCCGAGGTCCTACTCCTCCGACGACCTCACGAACTACGAAGTCGGCTGGAAGACCGAGTTCTTCGAGCACCGCCTGCAATGGAACGGAGCCTGGTATCGCGAGAACTGGGACAACGTGCAGGTGGCGTTCTTCGACCCCGGCGTGACCGGTAACATCTTCTTTGACACCAACGGCCAGAACTTCGTCATCAAAGGCTTCGAGACATCGTTGATCGCCCGCGTGACGAGCGGACTCACATTGCAGGCGGCAGGAGCCTGGAATTATTACAACCAGCAGACCAATTCACCGGCACTCATCGACACCAACCCGGCCAGTGTGAACTACGGCAAGCCGATCACGGAGGTCTGCAGCACCAGCGGCACCAACTGCACGCCGATCGTCAACCCCTACGGTCCGATCGGCTCCCCGACCGCCAATGCGCCACCCCTGCAGTACAGCCTGCGCGCACGGTACGACTGGCATCTCGACGGCGGCTGGGCACCGTACGTTCAGCTCGGCTTCACTCACAGCGGCCATTCCTTCACGCAGGCGGGCGCGAATCCCACGTTCCTGCCGGGCGAGGTCGTTACCAACTCGAGAGGGCGGTTCGAGAATCCTGCCTACTCGGTCTGGGACGCTTCCTTCGGCGTCGCGAAAGATGCCTGGTACGTGAACTTCTATGGCCAGAACCTCGCCGACTCGAACGCCAGCGTGTTCGTGAGCACCGATCAGTTCATCGTCGCGCAGACGCCGTTGCGGCCGCGGGTCCTCGGCGTCACCATGGGCTATAACTTCTAAAGGAACTGACGGCAGCGTCCGAGTAATCGAGCTGCGCAGCGCTGATCAGCGCTGCGCGCTCTCCCAGGCCGGCGCACTGTAGTACGGCGCGCTCGCGCGCGGCAGCAGCGCCACGCCGCGAATGTGATCCGCGGCCTTCTCCGCGAGCATGATGGTCGGTGCGTTGAGGTTGCCGGTGGTGATCGAGGGCATGATGGAGGAATCGACCACCCGCAGCGCCTCCACGCCCATGACGCGCGCCTGACTGTCGACCACCGCCAGCGGGTCCCCGGGACGGCCCATGCGGCACGTGCAACACGGATGGAAGGCGCTCTCGGCCTTGGCGCGGATGAAGGCGTCGATCTGCTCGTCCGTCTGCACGCTCTCTCCGGGTTGAATCTCCCCGCCGCGATAGCGATCGAAGGCCGGCTGGGCGAAGATCTCGCGCGTCAAGCGCACGCAGGCGCGCATCTCGACCCAGTCCTGCGGCTGCGACATGTAGTTGAAGAGAATGCGCGGTTTGTCGGACGGCTGGGCGGACCGCAGCCGCACCCATCCCCGGCTGCGCGAGCGCATCGGACCGACGTGTGCCTGGAAGCCATGCTCGCGCGCGAGCGCGGAGCCGTCGTAGTTCACCGCCAGCGGCAGGAAGTGAAACTGGATGTCGGGATAGCGCACGCCGGGGCGGCTGCGGATGAAGCCGCCGGTCTCGAAGTGATTGCTGGTGCCGAGCCCGGAGCGCGTGAGGAGCCAGCGTGCGCCGATGAGCGCGCGACGCCAGGGTGAGATCTCCCCGTAGAGCGTTACGGGCTCGCGGCTGCGCAGCTGGAAATAAAACTCGAGGTGATCCTCAAGATTCTCGCCGACGCCCGGCAGTGCCTGCACTACGCGGATGCCGAACGTGGCGAGCTCGGCCGGCGGGCCGATGCCCGAGAGCTTGAGCAACTGCGGCGAGTTGATCGGGCCGGCGCTCAGGATCACCTCGCGCCGCACGCGCACCTCGTGCGCAGCGCCGCCGCGCCGATAACGTACCCCAACCGCGCGACGGCCCTCGAACAGCACGGCGGTGACGAGCGCATGCGTGCGCACGGCGAGGTTCGCTCGGCGCATGGCCGGGCGCAGGTAAGCGTTGGCAGCGCTGCAGCGCCGCCCACCCTCGACGGTCATGTCCATGCGGCCGAAGCCCTCCTGCTGGAAGCCGTTCATGTCGGAGGTCCGCGCATAACCCGCCTCACGCCCTGCCGCGAGCCACGCATCGTGCAAGGGGTTGGTGAGCAAACCCTGGCGCGTTGCGAGCCGGCCATCGCCGCCGCGGTACTCATCGCCGCCACCGGCACGGCGCTCCGCACGGCGAAAGTACGGCAGCACGTCGTGATAGCCCCAGCCGTCTGCGCCCTCGGCCTGCCAGCGTTCGAAGTCGAGCGGGTTGCCGCGCACGTACACCATGCCGTTGATGGAGGAGGACCCTCCCAGCACCTTGCCGCGCGGCGTGTGCAGCCGCCGGCCGTTGAGCTGCGGCTCGGGCTCGGTGTGGTAGCCCCAGTCGTAGCGCGCCATATTCATCGGGATCGAGAGCGCCGTCGGCATCTGGATCCACAGCGAGCGATCCGAGCCACCGTATTCGAGCAGCAGCACGCTGTCCCTGCCGTCAGCGGTGAGCGCCTCCGCGAGCACGCAGCCCGCCGATCCTGCGCCGACGATCACGTAGTCGAAGGTCTCTGGCGTCACACTGCCCGCTCCCCGGTCAGGATGCGCGCTAGTAGGGCGCGTCGATGTCGCGCATCGCGACGTACACACTCTTCAGCTGCGTGTAATGCTCGATCGCTGCGCGGCCGTTCTCGCGACCGAGCCCTGACATCTTGACGCCGCCGAAAGGCAACTCGACCGGGGTGACGTTGTAGTGGTTGATCCAGCAGGTTCCGGCCTGCAGCTGCGCGATCACGCGATGTGCGCGAGTGAGGTCATTGGTGAACACACCCGCAGCGAGCCCGAACTCGGTCGCATTGGCGCGAGCGATCACCTCGTCCTCGTCGTCGAACTCCAGCACCGCCATCACCGGGCCGAAGATCTCCTGACGTACGATGTCCATGTCGTCGTGGCAGGCATCGAACACCGTTGGCGCGACGAAGAAGCCGCTCGCCAGCTCTCCGCTGGTGACACGTGCGCCGCCGGTGAGGACCCGCGCGCCCTGTGCGCGGCCGCGAGCGATGAAACCGAGCACCTTCTGCATGTGCTCCGCGGAGATCAGCGCGCCGACCTGCGTCGCCGGGTCGAGCGGGTCGCCGAGGCGCAGCGCGGCGGCGCGCGTGCGCAGCCGCTCGATGAATGCGGCGCGCACGCTCTGGTGTACGAACACGCGCGTGCCGTTCGAGCACACCTCGCCAGCCGAGTAGAAATTGCCGAGCAGTGCGCCGGAGACAGCGTTATCGAGCTGCGCATCCGCGAACACGATCAGCGGGGACTTGCCGCCGAGCTCGAGGGTCACCTGTTTGAGTGAGGCAGCCGCGTCCGCCATGACCGCCTTGCCCGTCCCGACCTCACCGGTGAGCGAGATCTTGCGGATGTCGGCATGCCGCGTGAGGAGCCGCCCGGTCGGCGCGCCGCCCTGCACCACCTGGAACAGCCCGGGTGGAAGCCCTGCGGCAAGATAGATCTCCTCGAGCTTGAGTGCGGTGAGCGGCGTGAGCTCGGCCGGCTTGAAGATCATGGCATTGCCGCAGGCGAGCGCCGGCGCCGACTTCCAGCAGGCGATCTGCAGCGGGTAGTTCCACGCTCCGATGCCGGCGACCACACCCAGCGGCTCGCGGCGTGTGTAGCCGAAGGCAGCGGGCCCGAGGTCGAGATGCTCACCGGCCAGTGCGCCGGCAAGCCCCGCGTAATACTCCAGGCACTCGGCCCCCGAGAGCACGTCGACGCTGCGCGTTTCCTGGATCGGCTTGCCGGTGTTGCGCGTTTCGAGCTGCGCGAGCTCCTCGTTGCGTTCGCGCAGCATGCGCGCCGCGCGCTGCAGCGCGCGTCCGCGCTCGGCGCCCGTCAGGGCAGCCCATTGCTTCTGCGCGGCCTGCGCCCGCTTCACTGCCACGTCGATGCGCGCCGGGCCGTCGGCGGTGAGCTCTGCGAGCAGTGCACCGGTGGCGGGGTTGATCACGCGCAGCACTTCGTCTGCACCGGCCGTGGCGCGCACAGCGCGCCCTGGCGGTGCCCCGTTAATAGCGCCCGGCGGACGTTGCGCCAGCTCCCTGAGGCGCCCGTCGACGAACGCGGTGAGCAGCGCCCGGGCGCTCTCGCTGTCGGCTTCGTGCCATTCCGAGAGCGCAGCGCGCAGCCACACGCCGTCGATCATCGCGGCGATCATCGCGGCGAGGCTGCGCGCGTCCTCACCCGGTATCATGCGGCGCAGGTCATTGCGCAGATTCGACAACATGCGGCGCTGGTACGCCGTCTGCACCCGCTTCAGTTCCGGTAGATGCAGCACCTGCCCCCAGAAGGCGAGCCAGGCGGTGCCCGTGCGCTTGTCGAAATTCTCCGGCCCGAGATTGGCGTCGATGACCGCTTGCACGCGTGCGCGTGGGGTGCCTGCGAGCGCGAGTCGCTCGCGCATCAGCATCGCCACGACCCGGGCAAGCTTGCGGAAGGCGGCCTCGAGGAGTCCGTCCTTGTCGCCGAAATAGTGCGCGACGAGCCCCGGCGATACGCCGGCTCGGCGGGCGATCTCGGCTAGAGTCGTGCCGACGAAGCCCACTTCGGCGAGACTGTCGATCGTGACCTCGATCAGCTGCACGCGACGGGCATCCTCGGCCTCGTCACGAGGCAATCCGCTACGACGAGCCGGATCCCTGAGGGTTGATTGGCCGTTCAAAAGACTTCCCCAAGCGCATCTCCAGGAGTTCGGCTTACGAGGCACCTGATGCAGTTACAGACTTCTGATAGTTCTCGATCAGTCAGCTACTTGCCGGATCTTCCGAAACTTGACAGTCGCTTCATTAAACAGCTATTCAAGCCCGGAGGTAATGATGAATTGCATGACTTCATGGGTCAAGGGGACCTGTACGTCAGCCCACACGGGACGGTTCGCCTCATAGGTGCGGTTGTCGGATATTGGCTGGACGGAAGTGACGGCCACCACCGTGATCTTCGGCTCATTGCTGCGCCGCCTGGGATGCCAGCGATTTCAGAGAGGACAAAGGCATGGTTAAGAACAAGGCTACCGGACGGACCGACAGCGGCATGGAGCACTTCGGCTACAGGGAATCGCTTGCTCGCAGCATCGGATCGTTCGGCAGCTTCGCGGCCGGCGTCAGTTATATCTCAATACTCACCGGCACGTTCCAGCTGTTCTACTTCGGCTTCGGCACTGCCGGGCCGGCCTATCTGTGGTCCTGGCCGATGGTGCTCATCGGTCAGTTGGCGGTCGCGCTGTGCTTCATGGAGCTGGCTGCCAAATACCCCATCGCCGGATCGGTCTATAACTGGTCCAAGCTACTGGGGAGCCAGATCGTGGGTTGGTCTTCGGGCTGGCTGATGCTCACTGCGTCGATTGTCACCCTGTCTGCCGTGGTGCTGGCGCTGCAACTCAACCTGCCGCGGCTGTGGAGCGGCTTCCAGATCATCGGCGACGGCAGTGGTACCTATGATTTCGCCACGAACGCGGTGATCCTCGGCACGGTCTTGATCCTGTTCACCACGGTCATCAATGCGCTCGGCGTGCGGCTGATGGCGACCATCAACAGCGCGGGTGTCTTTGTCGAGCTGATTGCTGCCTGCCTCATAGCGATCTTCCTGGCGCTCAACATCAAGCGAGGTCCCGAAGTCTTCTTCTCCACCAACGGCTACGGTGCCG
>Ga0187778_10001283_pt1 | contig 17584 bp, 15 predicted proteins | sample 1015_Q2_SP5_20_M_FD_132418 | JGI IMG/M metagenome (GOLD analysis project Ga0187778, IMG submission 132418) | Tropical peat soil microbial communities from peatlands in Department of Meta, Colombia - 1015_Q2_SP5_20_MG | ecosystem: Environmental > Terrestrial > Soil > Wetlands > Peat | place...
ATGGGGGCAACCAAGGGAGCTCCGCCCCAAGAGTGGCTGGGAAACACCGGAGGTTCCATAGGAATTGCCCTGCCGCTAGCTGTGGGCGCGGCCATCGCCTGTCCAGATCGGCGCGTCTTGTGCCTGACGGCCGATGGCAGCGCGATGTACACAGCGCAGGCGCTATGGACGATGGCGCGGGAAGGCCTCAACGTGACTACGGTAGTTTTCGCGAACCGTGCTTACGCGGTGTTGAAACGCGAGTTTTCTTACCTAGGGATCGGCGATCCGGGACCGCGGGCCCAGGACATGTTCGAGATTGGCCGTCCCGATCTCGACTGGGCATCCATGGCAAAGGGCATGGGAGTGCCTGGCACCCGGGTTACTTCGTTGGATGGATTTGTGGAGGAGCTGCGAGCAGGATTGGAAAGCGACGGGCCGACCGTGATCGAAGTACCCTTGTAGAGTGGGGTTCTTCGGGTGGCTATTGGGTAGGGGTGTTCTGGAGTAACTTAGCTAGCTCACCTTTCACCACTTTTCCGTTGGCCGTCAACGGCATGGTCGGAACCAGCAGGATCTGCGACGGCCGCTTGTAGGGCGCAAGGTGTTGCGCGGCATGTTGCGCGAGTTCGGATTCGGCGACGGAAATTCCCGACGCCAATTGCACAAAGGCGACGACTTCTTCGTCTCCTTTGGTTCCTTCGACGGATCGTCCGATTACAGCCGAGCGAACGACTCCGGGATAAGCATTCAGCACGGCTTCGACTTCGGCCGGATAAACGTTGAGACCAAAGCGCACGATTAGCTCTTTCGTACGTCCCACGATGAACAGGTTTTCCTTCTCCAGGCGTGCTAGGTCGCGCGTGTTGAACCATCCTTCCCCATCGATCGCCGCGGCGGTTTCCTCTGGGGCGTGGTAGTAACCCTTCATGACATTGGGGCCACGCACGTGCAACTCGCCCACCTCTCCTTCGGCTACCTCTTCGCCTTGGAAACTCCGCAAACGAATCTCAACCCCGGGAAGAACACGCCCGACCGAGGTGTCTCCGCGAACTTCTCCAACGACCGCCTGAGAGATGTTGGGAGAGCATTCGGTCACCCCATATCCGTTGTGCAGCGGAATGCCGAACAGTTCTTCCACCTGGGATTTGACCGTGGGCTGAAGGGGAGCACCGGAGGAGGAGAGGATGCGCAGCGACGGAAAGCGCAGCGATTTCCATCCCTTCAGCTTGGCGTAATCGAGCAACAAGGAAAACATGGCCGGCGTGCCCAGCAGGATCGTCAATCGCTCTTTCTCCAGTGCAGTCAGCGCGGCCACCGGATCGAAGCGATGAGCCAAAAAAAGAGTCGACCCGCTGATCAACGAACCCAAGAGAACAACCGACAGACCCACCGCATGGGACATCGGGAGAACACCGTAAAGACGATCGTCAGGGGTCAAGCTTCGAATTTGCGCCGACACGGCCGCGACATACAGGAGATTCCGGTGGGTCAACATGACGCCTTTAGGAAGACCGGTCGTGCCGGAGGTATAGATCAAGGCGGCAACCCGATCCGGGCTCTTGGGCTCGATTGGTTCCGCCTGAGCTTCCTCGCTCAGGGGACCGATGGCGACCTGCCCGAACCCCGGCAACTCGTGCAGCGTTGCTCCCTGGCGTTTCGCGTGTTCCCTGGCGTGGGGAGAGACGTTCGTGGTGTAAATGACGCGACGAGCCCCGCAGTGTTTCTGGATCGCGTCCACCTCACTGGCCGACAGACGAGCATTGACGAGCACGGGCCAGGCATCAATGGTAGCCGAGGCCAGTAGCGTCGCGACAAATCCATGACAGTTTTCGCCCACGATCATGACCCGATCACCCGGCCGCACGCCAGACTGGACCAGCCAAGCTCGGGTTTCGGCGACTCCCTGGGCGAGCTGTCGATACGTACAACCGCCAGCGGCCGCCACCAACGCGAGTTGCTCGGGCGATGACTCCGCCCAGGGTTCGATGATGTCGCTGATTCGTTCGGGGAGTCTCTCTAGGAGCTCCTCGACGTTAACGCGAGTTTGGTTCGGTGATGCCAAGTCGTCCTTCTCAGAAAATGCGGATGTCGAGGCGGTGAAGATTCGGATCCGAAGATTCCGCGACTTCCCCCACCTCAAGATTATTCCATCATCACCCTGTGCGCTGCCAAGTGACGGAAGGCTGGTCTTCGCGAGCCTGCCGCCGGCGAAACCAGATTTCGCGCCAATAGGCTTATTCTCCGCGGGGACATCCGCCGAAGGCGACACAGGCGCAGCCGCAGAGGGAACCTGCGAGGAATACCGTATCGCGCATGGTTCGCATCTCTCCCCGCATCCATGCCGTAGTAACAGGTCTTCACTACCCTTTTTGCCACGCGCAGCCTTTGACCGCAATAGGCGGCCATCTCCGGCATGAACCGCAGAGGATCCAGTGTCCCCTCGGAGTCCAGAATCTCGAGGATCTCGTTTGCCCTCTTCACATCTACGAGATCTCTGGGGCGAAGCCTCGTGTCCTGTCGACGCATCGGTAAGATGGAATGGCTGATATTTCGAGTTGGGCTGGCGGTGGCCCTTAGAGCTTCTCAAAAGGCGCGAAAGGACCCGGCTGGCGGTGTCTCTTGATCCGGCACGCCTCCCCGACAGTCACCGGGGTAGCTTCGCTTGGGCTGGATTCACTGAGGAGAGGAAACGGCTGGTGACCCCAACTCTTTTTCACGGCACCGCAGAAGGTGCCAGAGTGGGCGTTGGAAATGCGGTAGCCTCGGCTCTTCTCGAGAGTATGTAGTGCAACCAATTGCGATATAAGCCGATGGCGGATGGAGTCCATTTGCTCTCGAGCGCCCCCTGAGCTGAGGAAGGGAAATGCTCCATAACTTCCTCTCGACGATCCTTCCGCGCCCTCTTTTCGAAATGAGCCAGCTCCTTAGACGCGATGGGATCGAAGTATCCCTCCGGCATGTTGGGATAGGTTTCCCTCTCTCCCCGCAAGAATCTCTTGATATCCCGTCGGTACTCTTTCTGCAAGGTCTGCGCGCCGTACTCGGGATGACCTTGGAAGTGTACAAAAAGACTCTTCCCTTTATTTTTCACGAAGACGTCGACGCCCGCCCTCTCCGATTCTGTGAGCACGGCATAGCCACAAGCGTGCAACTCATCGGCACGCACTTCGTTCCAACGAGAATGCGGGAATCGGACCGGATTCGCGAGCTGCCCCGTGAGCGTGTGCTCGCGGAACTTTCTGGAGTCAAACACACCAAAGCGTTTGTCATTCAAGCGATGCCGTGGAATCCCGTCGCTGTGGAGGACGCCCGCATGCGCCGCCAGGCAGGACAAAACTGTGGAAGTCGTATTGCGTTCCGCCCAATCCAGAACTTGGACCAGCTTTGCCCAGTATGGTTCCTGCCGCAAGTCGGGTTGATGCGGTTCGGTGCCGGTGACGATAGCGGCATCAAGGTGGTCATTCCAAAGATCGTCGAGGGCGGAATAGAAGCTCTTCAGATGGGGCTGTACACGGTCGGTTCGAGGAATCCCGGGCAGGGAACTGAGCTTGACGAATATCGGAAGGTCGCCCGACGCGGCTTCGAGCAGCTCGAAAAATTGCATTTCTGTATCTTCCAGGGCCGGGTCTGGCATATTGTTAACCAGAGCAATCTTGACGGCATTCATGGACGATAGGTAGTCGCTCACCGGCGGTACGCCCCGGGAACCCTTTTTCTCGCGCCAGCGGGTCGGAATTCGGCCTCCATCAAACACCAGTGGCATTACATTCCCCCCACGCTAATCGCGATTCCTTCGCTGACCTCGTGCTTCGACTTTTCCAGCGCCTGCGCCAGGTCTTCGATAATATCGTCGATGTGCTCGATGCCCACACTCAACCGAATCATCTCCGGGGTGACGCCTACCTTTTCTTGTTCCTCCGGCGTGAGCTGCCGATGGGTGGTCGATGCCGGGTGACAGGCCAAGGATCTGGCATCGCCCATGTTGACCATCCGCTTGAACAGGCGCAGTGCGTTGAAGCATCTCTTGCCTGCTTCGAAGCCCCCTTTTACCCCAAAGGTCAGAAGGGAGCAGCGCTTCGATCCCAGATACCGTTGTGCCATCGGGTACAGAGGATTCTCCGGAAATCCTGCGTAGTTAACCCATTCCACCACGGGATGTCCGCGCAGGAACTCGGCCACTTTTCGGGCGTTGTCGACGTGCCGTTCAACCCGCAAGGCGAGTGTTTCCACTCCCTGCAGAAGCAGGAACCCGTTGAAGGGAGACAAGGTCGCACCGGTGTTTCGCTGGCAGACCGTGCGGCAGCGCGCCACGTAGGCTGCATCTCCATAATGTTCAACGTAGACCACGCCATGATAGGCAATCTCCGGCCGGTTGAACATGTAGAAGCGCTCGGGATACTCGCGCCAGGGAAACTTGCCACTGTCGACGATCATCCCACCCAGGGTGGTGCCGTGTCCTCCCATGAACTTCGTCATGGAATGCACTACGACATCGGCTCCGTATTCGATGGGCCTCAGCAAGATGGGCGTCGCAATCGTGTTGTCCACGATCAAGGGAACGCCGTGTTTGTGCGCGACACGTGCAAGGCCCTCGATATCGGCGACGTTGCCCGCCGGATTACCGACACTCTCGCAATAAACCGCCCTGGTGTTTTCGTCAATCAGCTTCTCCACGTCCTGGGGATGATCGGTCACCGAGAAACGTGTATTGACTCCTCGTTTCGGCAAGATGTGCGCTAACAGAGTGTAGGTGGCACCGTAAAGCTGGGGCAGAGAAACAATGTTGTTCCCGGCTTCGACGATATTGATGAGCGAGTACTCAATGGCCGCCATTCCGGAGCTGACGCTCAGCGCTTCCACTCCGCCTTCGAGAGCGGCGACGCGTTTCTCAAGCACGGCGTTGGTTGGATTCCCAATCCGGGTGTAGATATTTCCTTCCACCTCGAGATTGAACAGGGCCGCTCCATGTTCAGCGCTATCGAATTCGAAAGCGATAGTCTGGTAGATTGGCACGGCCACAGCCTTCGTTGTGGGATCACCCTCCCAACCACCGTGAATGGCGATGGTTTCTCTCTTCATCTCATTACCCGTAACGACGCGATGTTGTTCATGGCAGGGATCGACGACTCCTTCACTACTCCGCCGTGCTGGCAACGCTGCTGCGCACCGGCATTAGCACCGGTTCGCGCGAGAGCGACTGCCGCACCGCCTCGGTCAAAGTGCGAGCGGCGAAGCCCGCGCCAAAAGCGAACCGCATGACCGGTCCGAAGCTGTTGGCCGCAGCCACTCCCACGAAATAAAGACCGGGCACGGACGATTCGAAGCTGGTCGAGAGTACCGGTGTACGCTGGACCGCCTTGATCTTGGAACGAATCTCCGGGCTGAGGAATCGCAGGCGATCGAGATCTACCTTGTAACCGGTCGCGGCGATGACATGCTCGGCTTGAAGTTCGCGCTCCCCACCGTTCTGGTCGCGAACCTTCAGATGCACCCTGCCATTCTCGATATGCGCGTGTTCGGGCGTGCACCCCAGGCATAGCGGAACTTTGCCGATTACCTTGTCCTTCGCGAACCAACCTCCGGAAGGACCCAGCGCTGTGCGTACGATCTCCAGCCGGAGTTGCTCGGGCAGAGGGTGAAAGAGCATAGGAAAATCGGAGTAGAAGCGCGACCGCAGGCCAGGACCGAGCCCGGATTGCGGATGGCGAATCTGCTGCCACAAGGATCGAGGTTTGCCGGTCGGCTTGGTATGGAATCTCAGTTCCTGTCGGCGCGTGACCAGCTGAACGTCCGCGCCAGCTTCATGCAGCAATCCGGCCAAATCCGTGGCCGAAGAACCACCGCCAATCACAAGCACACTGTGTCCCTTGAAACCCTCCAGGTCACGGTGGCGATAACTGTGCGAGAGAAATTCCGAGGGCAATTGCGCCAAGTTCTCTGGCACGTACGCAAAGTGTGTAATCCCAACTGCCAGCACGACCCTGCGAGCGGAAATCGTTTCGCCGTCCTCTAAACGAAGAAGAAAGCCCTGCGACGAACGCTCCACACTTACCACCATTTTCTCTTCCAGCTCTGGAACCATTCGTTCGCGGAAAGCCATACCATAGGCACTGAAGGTATCAAGGCGCACAGGAATGCCCGTGTGGGCGTACTCGATCTGTCGCTCGGCACAAAAACGCTGCAGCGTGAGCTCAGCATTCGGATCGTAGATGTTCGAGGCAAAACCGTCCGATTTGAGGAACATGCCTTTCGGCATATGCGCCACCCAGCTGTCCATCGGGCGGCCGAAAATGCGGAAAGAAATGCCGTGGTTTTTAAAATGTGCAGCCATGGAAAGGCCGTAGGGACCGGCACCAACAATTGCAGTGTCTAGCATAGTTATGAAAAGCCTTCCTTGGGGGTTCAGCTTCGAGGTATCGTTCGTCTGAATGAACTAATCAAAGTGTCGGGGGAAGTTCGACTATAATATCACGCGGCCCAAGCATTCCTGCACTCCACGAACAGGCTATGAGCGCATTTGGACGCCAGTCGGTAAGTTGTTCTGTGGCAGCAGCTTACACGATCGGAGCCAAACTAGCCTCCGGCTAGGGCTGGCAAGGGAGCCTGGTGGCGCGCAGACTGCGCTACCTTAGTTCCAGGGACCGGTGACCCATGGCGGCGCAGCGACCGATCGACTTTCCACTTCCTCCCAATCTCCCCAAGCCCACCGACGATGGGGCGGCGAAGCACCTGATGGGTATGACCATCCCCCCCTTTTCACTCCGCTCGACCAAGGGCCGGACCGTCGATCTTAGAAGCCTGAGCGCGCCAAGAACCGTGATCTATTGCTATCCGATGACCGGAGTGCCGGGAAAGCCACTTCCAGAGGGCTGGGACCTGATCCCAGGCGCTCGCGGCTGTACCCCGCAAACCTGCGGCTTCCGGGACCACTATCAGGACCTGAAGGCCCTAAAAGCCGAAGTTCTGGGACTGAGTACTCAGGCTACCGAGTACCAGCAAGAGATGGCCAATCGACTCCATCTTCCCTTCGAGGTCCTGAGTGATTTCCAGTTCAGCTTATGCGATGCCTTGCGCTTGCCGACGTTCGAGGTGGAAGGAGTCAGGCTCCTAAAGCGCTTGACCATGATCGTTCGCCAGAACAAAATCGAGCACGTCTTCTATCCGGTCTTTCCGCCGAACGAAAGCGCGGATCAGGTCCTACACTGGCTCGAAGCACACTCCCTCTGAGCGCCCGGTCAGCAGCCCAGGTCTCCCGCCTTGCCTTGTCTCATCATCGGGAGGAGCAAAAAGAGAATTTTGAATTTTGGGCAGGGAGGGGCGCCGCATTCTGCGTGCCGTAACCCCGGCAGCCGGATGCTGGGATTCAGCCGATATGCCCATAGAGCAATCTGCCCATTGCCTGCAGGACAAAGTCTGGCGCAAGTGGAACTACTCGCCGGAGAACTTCTCTCTTCCAGCTCTCCGGAGTCCCCATAGGCCTGGGGGGGTAGGCCCAGTAGTGCAGGTGGGTGCCAAGGGCCCCCCAACGTTCCTTGAATAAGACGAGTCCACGGTTATCGCAATCAGAACGACCCAGGTCGAGATGCTCGAGCCCCATGTCTTTGGCGTCTTCGATGGCCTTCCACAACAAGAATGCCATTCCTCCCAGCGGGTGGAACCGCGCATCGCTGCAACCGTATTTGTAAACCAGGGTGTTCTTGTGAGTGATGGTGAGAATGCTGGCAACTGGCAGATCGCCCTTCGAAGCCACCCTTATTTTTAACTTGTCTCCGAACGACGCAATCAGTGCCTGAAACCAGGATAAGGGCTGGGGGGGCAAATATTGCCTCCGTCGTGTCACTACCAGCAGCTTGTAAAATTTTGCCAGCAGGGTCTCCGATGTTCCCTCCTGGTATTCCAGCTTCTCTCGTTCTGCCCGCCGAATCTTCCTTTGAATAGAGTCCTTGTGGAGCCGCTGAAACAACTCTTGCTTGCTTCTACCCAGATCCAGGCGATGCCACCAATACGTTCGAAAGCAGAGTGCACTCTCCGATCCCGGTTGATGGGTGATTGGCCGAATCTCGAAATACTTCCACTTGCCGGAATCGACATATGGCCTCATGTGCAGGAGCAGATCATCCAGCTCTTGAGAGGTACTTACCAGAGGTTCGCAATGATCCGAGAAAGGCAAGGAGACGAAGCGCCAGCCCGTCAACCGGCTCTTAACGCTGCAAAAAATAAGACCGTTGTCGAGAGCCATGTCCGGTGCGCTGGTCGTAATCGCTAGCGGCTCATACCCATAGGCTGACTGTAAGGTGCGGAGCCAGTTGGTGCTATGGAATACGGAGGCCTGAGGGTGCCTTTCCGTGAAAATCTCCCACCGCGGATCGGACAACGGGTTGAGTTCATAGGCCTTCATCGCACTAGACTTCAGCCCGAGCGAAGGGTCGGAGGCGGATCTGGCTTTTGCGGCAGCTATGAAGGACGTCATGATTCCTGGTCTCGAACGCCCCCGTTTTTTTTGAACCGCTGAAGCGAGAGAATCGAGCGGTTTCTCAATCTATTGGCGCCGAGAAACCCCCTTCGGTCTCTGGAAATAACACCCGGCGATTTCGCAGCGTCGTTATCATCGCGTCCGACCTCAGCGACTTGCCTCCTTCGAACCTCTGCGAGATTTCTGGTCCATTCTGGCGGCAGAATGCTGTTCGAGCTCCGCAAAGCTACTCGGCGAGGACCCGAAGGTCTCCTCAGTTCCATGCCTCGCGAAGTGTAGAAATAGTCAACCAGCTTGCAGCCCGCGTCGGTCGATGTGCGGAATGCAGCTGCGTTGGTGAGGGTGGAGATTCGCAAAATCCTCCACAGGTTCAAAGATCGAGTATGAGAAACAGTTCAAAAAATGCCTTGCATGGGTCGCGCGTTATGTTGCGCAGAATGCGATTGCATCAGGAGAGATGGGGAAATCATAGCCTACGCGAATGCGACCGATTGTATAATTTTGTCAACGCTGCCTGGCAGGCTTACCTTTCTTGTCACCTTTACCGTGGTGGATTCAAGGTAAGTGAGGAATGGGCTCCAGCGAAGCTGCGGGGCCAGTCATCCGAGCCCTCAAACGGCTGTGGGAGGCCGCCTTATCAAAATCCCCGTTTGATCATAAGATATGGGATCAGAATGATTTCCGCCAAGCCAGGAAGGGGGTCCTCATGACTGAACACAGCTTCTACTCGGCAGTTCCTCAAAGAGTGAAGATAGCTTCGGACATCGAGCTCACCTTGGAGAAGCGCAAGCAGGGATGCAGGGATATCCGTCGTCATGCGCAGCCAGCCCACCCCTGGCTTGCCTTTGCCGGGGATAACCGGCATTCCGACTTGGTCGGAGTAGAGCATGAGGCTGAAATCCACGCCCGCACTCGCACCCAGAGTGTGATAGCCCCAAGTTCGGGCGTTCACATCGAGCAGCTTGTATTGACCATCTCGAGGATCCAGCTTGTATTCCATTTCGACCAGGCCGTAATAATTGATCTTTCGCAGAAAGCGCTCCGAAAGCTCTTCCAGGATCGGTAGCTCCACGGTCTCGACGTAGGTACTCGCTCTGCCAAACCGAAGTGGGTGCTGGCGCCGGCGCTGCGTCACCATCTTCCCCACGGCCTTGCCGTCGCGAAAAAATGCGCAATACGCGAACTGTTGACATCCGCCGCCCGGAATGAACTCCTGCACCATGATTTCACCCGGGCCAACCAGCTCTGACGCCTTCTCGAACAACAGCCGCAATTCCGAGAGGCTGTTGGCCGACCAGGCCTTTGCCTTCGTGGCATAGACAAAATGCTCTTTGATGGCAGGCTTAATCGTAAACGGGGGCGCAAAGCCGTCGAGCTCGGCCAATTGATCAATATGATCGAGATAGTGGGTTCGGGGGATGGCAATGCCCAGTTCCTGCGCTAGTCGGTAGGTGTTGCGTTTGTCCCACATCCATCGGACGGTACTCCACTCCGGCGTTGGCACGCGAAACCATTGACCCAGTTCCAAGCGATTGCGCGAGAAAGCCGCGACCAGCTCCTCCCGCGTGGGATAAAGGACCCAGCCGCTTAGGCCGAGCCGCCTTCCCACCTCCAGTATGCTATCGACGGCTGCGCGCTCCGTGCGCAGGTCTTTGAGCTTCACAAAGTGGGTGCAATAGTGCGAGTACCTGGAGATCGAATGTTCGTCGTCCACCACACACACGGGGACGCCCTGGCGACCGAGACTCCGGACGATGCCGAGACCTTGATAATCACCGCCGACAACCACCGCTCCGACGGTTGCATCCGTCGTATGGACCGTGCTAGACGTTATCGGCCGGTCGCGAACAACACTGGCTGGACTAGCGAGTTCCATTTCGATGAGGGAAGCAGTAAGTCAACTCATTGGCAGCGAACTCAGTTCCCGAAACAAACCCCAGGAGCGGTCCGAAGCTCCACGCAGCCGGTTTGCCAAGGAAATGTAACCCAGGGATCGAACATTCTAGTCCACGTTTCAGGACTGGATAGCCATCCACGGTCTCCAGTCGCTTCGACAACGACTCGGAGAGGAAATCGTAGCGAGAGACATCGACGCGGTACCCCGTAGCGAGCAAGGCGTGGTCGATCAGCCGGTCGGTTCCGTCGTCAAGTTTCAAATGGAGTTGACTACCTTGAACGGTTGCGGAAACGATGTGCCGGCCCAGCGTGATGGGTACCCCCACCAGTCTGGGACGCAGCCATCCTGCCCCCGCCGGACGGATTGCCCGGTAGGCGGTGCGATCCTGGAACCGTCGCGGGAACCTGCGGAATACATGGGGCATCGCCACTAAGCGGCTGATGCCAGCTGGCCCAACATCTCGCGACGAATACAGTAACTTGGAAAGTGGGCCCAGATGGTGCAGCCTCGCATGCAAGCCCACCCAGTTCAGGGTCTTCTGCCGGCCGATCACTTCGACCTCAATACCCGCTTCCTTGAAAAGAGCGGCTGATTCAAGAGCGCTCTGCCCGGCACCGACGACGACGACACGCTGACCCTTAAACTTCCTGAGGTCCTTTTGCTCGCTCGAATGGGAGGCCAACGCCGAAGGAATCCCGGCAAACTCCACGGGACGCCGGGCGAAGGTGCTGATACCCGTCGCCAACACTACCCGGCGAGAGAAGAATGCTTCACTGTCTGCCAAGGTTAACCTGAATCCGCCGTTGTCGACATCAATCTTGACGATCTTGCGCCGGTCGAGATCTGGAACCACGGACCGCTGGTACCATTGGCCATAGTCAACGAAGCGGTCGAGGGGAATCGGCTTGGACACGTGGTTGCCGTTGTGCCGGCAGTAGTCGTCAAATGTCAGCTCCTGCTTGGGGTCGGCAATATGGGAGGCGTCCCAACTCGACCGCAAACACATGCCGGCCGGCATTTGCTCTTTCCAAAATTCCATCGGCTCGCCGAAAACCCGGGTTTCCACACCCGCCGCTCGCAAGTAGGCGGCCGCGGCAAGTCCGTAAGGACCCGCACCGATGATGGTTACATTCGATCCCCGCATATCGCTCCTCGTGAAGTCCTGGTACTGTCCGGACTTATTGGTTCCTTCCTATCATCTGCAGGCCGTGTCGGGCCATGCGCCGCAGCGCGACTTCGAATGACCCGCGCCTGCTGAACTTGACTTTGGCTTCCAGGAGTTCGATCTCCTCAGGGGATAGGTAAAAATCCGAGGCAGTGCAGTTCTCCTTGATATGCTCAATCGAATTGGCCTTAGGGATGGTCACTACGCCCTGTTTCGAGATGCACCAATTGAGGGCCACCTGCGCGGCACTTTTCGATCGGCTTTTTGCCACCTTCTCGAGAATCCTCTCGGAATCTTGAGCGAGGATGCCGGATGGACCAGAGGCCAGAGGGCTGTGGGCTATCACCGTGATCTTCTGTTGACGGCAGTATTCCAACAAGCCGAGCTCGATGGTTCGGTCGATCAGGTTGTAACGAACCTGGTTCGAGACGATCTTGTTTTTGCTCATGGCTTTCTGGGCATTTTTTAGGTCACGTACGTGAAAGTTACTGACTCCGATGAACCGAACCTTGCCCCTTTCGACTAACTGTTCCATCGCCCCGACGGTCTCGGCAATCGGAATGGTGTAATTGGGCCAGTGCAGTTGATAGAGGTCGATGTAATCAGTGTTGAGCCGCCTCAAACTTGCGTCAGCGGATGTCAGGACATCGGCGTGACGAAAATGTCGGGGCGACACCTTGGTTGCAAGAAAGACTCCCTTGCGATTTCCCTGGATGGCTTGACCCACGACCTCCTCCGTGCCATAGGATTCCGCGGTGTCGATAAAGCAGGCCCCCAAAGCGATTCCGGTCCGAAGTGGTTCGGTGCCTCCCCTATAGTTCCAGGTTCCGAGCCCACTTGCGGGAAGTTCAACTCCGGTCCCAGATAGATGTCGATATTCCATCGCGTGGCACGATCCGCCGAATCGCTCCGGCACAGCCTCCCGGAACCAGGGTCCCGGGGAAGGTCATCCGTGGGGACTCCGACCGCACGCAGAGAATGCGGGGGCACAGGTATAAGATATCTGCCCGTCATTCTGCTCTATGTAGGCTACGCAGGCGCGCTCACTGCCTGGTCCTTCCACGTGCCAATCGCGGCCGTCCTTCACTAGTTTCATTGCTGCTCTTTGCCTCCACCACCGATCGATCTCGCCCGGGGTTGTAATCCAAACTCCTTTTTCTCTCCGTAACTCCGACAAGTATTCCAGCAGAGTCTCAAAGACCGTTCGTCTCGACGGACTATCTAGATAATCGGGGTGAATATTGAAACTGATCAGGCCGTGTTTCTCCATGATGAGAGCAATCTGACTCTTCCACAGATCGATCGATTCACGGTTGAGAATGTGGAACAGCGTATAATCCTGCGTCGTAGTCAAAGGTAGCTCTAGAATCTTACCTACAAAGTAGGGCATGACCGTGCAGCACCCACCCCTTTGCGGATCCAAGTGCGCCACATTGGGAACCGACATGTCGTAAGAAAAGTCTAGGGCGTCGAACCAGAGTTGCTTTCTGTACAGAACCGCAGTTCGAAATCCCGAGGCGCCGAATCGTACCTTGTAAGAATTGATCTTCTTGACTCGCTCGAGGAACTGCTCTCTATCTCGGAATAGATGGCCATCGTGATTGAGGTCGTGCACTCCGACTTCGAAACCACGCCGCCGAATGGAGTCCAGCAAGCCGTCGCTCACTTCGTAGCGCTCTTCGGGAATAATCTGAAACGACCCCTTGATGGCGAACTTGTCCTCCGTGTCCATCAGATAAGGGCACGTCAGCACACCCTGCATGGTTTCCACGTCGTGGGTCACCATCGCGCAACTCGAGGCTCCTTCCGGCCAGAACCATACGAACGGGATTTGATCCACGGACTGCGTTGCGAGGGACAGGAGCATGACCTGCTCGAAGATCTGCTCGACGCTCCGATCTACCGGCCACTGTGGAAATCGCAGGCGATCCCAACCTCGCAGATACCACTTCTGCATGTATCTCCGGAAGGCGACGGAAAGAAAGGGGCGAAGCAAGTAATAGGCTCGGCCGATTGACTTGGTGTCCGCGCGACTAGAGGACTCCTGGGAGTACAACTCATTGCGGAGATTGTCGGCCACTTCGTCTAAGTCGAAGGGGAGGCACACGGTATCGCCGTCGGTCGTTGTGTCCGACAACGTGTCGGGCAGAGTCGCGGTGAGCGAACTGGAAGGAAGATGTCCGCTACACCTCCCGTAGCACGTCGTGTGAGAGCCAAACTTGAAATAGCCGGTCGTTTCCGACAGGGCTCCTCTCAGCTTCAGGCGCACGAAGTTCTCGGGACAGCGATAATACTGCACGATACAATCATTCATTCCGAAGCATCTCCCGCAGCGTTGACCGGTGATCAAGCCTTGGTGGAGGAGGAAAGTGTTCCCTGGACACATCCGCCAACGATCAAGATGCGTCGCTCGAGCCGTCCGTCAATCCGAAGCCCAAGGAACGAAATCGAACAAAGCGGTAACTACCTATGCTGATATATTAGCCATCAGCGGCGGAGATTGCGATACCACGATAGTGACATCAGTTCATTGGCCCATGAGTTTGCTCGCCAAAAAACAGCCCCACCGAGGGTTTTGGTCGGCTCTTACCCCTGGGCCAGGCAACAACCAGAAGGCTGAAGGGATCTTAAGAAGTGGGGCAACTCGGGATTCCGATCAGGCGTGCGCTTGCCTTTGCTGTCGCCCTGAGACCCGATCATAGACGGCTAACAGCCCTGGGATCGAATACTGCCAGGCTAGGCGGCTCTCGATTCGCTGCTGTCCGAGCTTTCCCATCGAATGCCGCAGCCTTTCGTCGACCATGAGGGTCGCGATCTTAGCGGCAAAGTCACGGTAGTCGTTGGGAGAAGCATACAAAGCGGCTCCTTCAGCGCTGACCCGGCTCTCGGGAAGGTCGAAGGCAACCACGGGCTTTCCGGCCAGCATGTATTCCATGATCTTCACAAAAGTCGAGTGATCGTTATATTTGTTGGACGGTTCCGGGGCTACACATATATCGGCCGTGGATAAATAGCGAAAATAAACCTCCGGATCGCTGACCCATCCCACGAACCAGATCTTGTGATCGATGCCTAGCTCACGTGCGAGAGCTTTAACAGAGGATAAGGCATCGCCATCGCCCACGACGATGCACAAGAAATCCTCCTGCTTCCAGTCGCAACACAGGCTACTCAGAGCCCGACACAAGTAATCGAGTCCATCTTGATATCCGACAACTCCTACGAAAGCGATGATGTTCGAAGACCGCTTTCGCAGCTCTTCATCCGGCTTCAGGGCGTGAAGTCGCTCAAGTTCGGGACCATTCCGCACCACGGTTACCTTCTGCGTTGCCTGCCGGCCACGGCCCAGCGCAACCTTCTTGTAGGATTCATTAGTGACAATAATGTGGTCCGCGAGTTGATAGGAAACCCGTTCCAACCGAAGCTGTAATCTCAGGAGCAGTCGACTGGGGCGGGAAAACTTCGCCTCGTAAAGTTCAGGGCTTAGGTCGTGCTGATCGTAGATGATTCGCTTTCCTAGGAGTTTGTAGATGGTCGTCGCCAAAATGATGCAGTCGGGAGGGTTGGCGATATGAATGATGTCAAAGCCCTTCACGAGCGCGATATAAGCGCTGAGTACCGCAATGGCAAAGGTTGCGTAGGCGTATTCGAGAAAATAGCCCATGGTTCCTGGAAGAACTGACAGAGAAGGAAATCCATAAACCGTTACACCTTCGATGACCGTACGCGACGGTAATTTGCCCGGTTCGGGGCTGATTACCGATACTTGATATCCTCTCTGTTGCAGGGCCTTGGCCTGTTTTCCGACACGAGCATCCCGCAAATAGCTGCAGTTCTCCAAGATCATGAGAACTCGATTACGGGCGCTAGGCATCGGCAGGCCCGGCTTCTATGGTTGTCAGCGGATGGGCAAGGTCCACGTCAGCGCCATCTCCGTCGAAATTGACCGGGGCAAGGTGCTCGGCGGGCGGAGTACTATTACCCACGGTCCTCCCGCCACAGTTCTTGCCCTCAGTTGGATGAACTGTTCGAAACATGGTTTGTCCTATCATCTCATCCCTTGGACCGTAGACGCCGGCTGCCTGGACTTTGCCGCATAGTCAGGGTACTTTGGTCATCAGGGCGGACGGTGATAGTAGCCCTGCCGCTGAATTTTTCAACATGCAAGGCTGGTTGAGAAAGCCGGGCGTGCTAGTCCTCGGCATCCTGCTACTCGGGACGGCTGCCGCTACCTGGTTGCTGGTTCTACGCCGCGCCCCCCATCCCCATAGTGTCACACTTCGTTGGCACCCGCCGGCAGAGTCAGCCAACCCGCACGTGGTCAGCTACAACATCTATCGCAGCACGTCGCCGGGCGGTCCCTACACCCCTCTGGCATCCGGGGTACAGGCTCTGATCTATGAGGACGAATCGGTGAACACCGGTGTGACGTACTACTACGCGGTACGGTCCGTCGATCAATCTGGACGCGAGAGCGGGTATTCGGAAGAAGTAAGAGTGACTATTCCGGTTCGTTAGTGCGGAACCTGAGGCCGGTACGGCAAGGCTGCCGTGTAACTCCTCGTGCGGAGGTCAGGTCGGTCTCGATGGTACTTGCTTGCCAGGGCGCGAAGCCATACCTAGGGCCGGTCACCGACTTTGCCAGCAGATCAGAGCGGTGAGAGCCACCATCAACGACCCTCCGTGGAACCCCATAACCCGGAGAAGTTTGCTCCATGCCTTGAAGCAAAATCCTAGGGGACGCCACATGGATTCTTTTAGGACAGCGACCTTTCTAAAACGATCAGGGTGTCTCCAGGTGCACGTCGTCCCGGCCGGGAAGAATCCCATGTCGCCAGGCCCAAATCTGCGTTCTTCGCCTTTCTCATTGGTCATGAAGCCTTCGCCGGAGAGCACGAAGAGCGCTTCGTCCTGGCTATAGTGCCATCGGTAACTTCCCGATGTGCATTCCCAAACTACAATATTGGAGGTCCAGTCATGGGTCCTCATCAACATCTTGCTTCGAGTCTTGGGCGAGCCATCTAAGATCCAATTGGACGGAATCTGTGAAGGTTCCAGCTCAACCTCAGCTAGAGTAGCGGTCACAATCGATTTGGCCATAGCATTCTCCAATACTTTCCGACGAGCATTGTTGCTGAGAAATACAAACGGGCCAGACGAAGTCTACCTGCAACTCACAGAACTCCTAGGGGTGATGGGGAAGCGAAATTTCTGACAGACAACCCGCGCCAGGAATCGTGCTCGGGCTTGGGGATGCGGTCGGCTTGGCGCCTCGGTGGTAGGCCAGCCGCAGAACAAAGGTCAGATTCAAGCGGAAAGTCGAAATCGGTCGTGAAGTACGCATGCGCTGAGGATCATCATCAGGGCTTGGTCGTTGGCCACTCGCGAACTCTCATCCACGGCGTGCAAGCTGTCGAGGACTTCCACGACTTTTTTCTGGTCAAAGAAGGGCATAGACGCGAGCACAGAGCCACGAAGCATCTCCTGCACGAGAACGCCGAACCGGCCTTGCGGATTGAGCGTCAGGGGTGGGCTCAGGAAAGGGTGCTTGGGCCGGCGATAGGCAGTTTCGGTGAGCACGTCACGCACCGCTTCTCTCAGGACGTACTTCTGGGTCGTCCCTCGAATCTTCTGAGTGACGGGCTGGGCCCGCATTACCTCCACCAGGCGATGGTCAAGGAACGGTACTCGGCCCTCAATAGAGTGCGCCATCTCCATGCGGTCGCCTAGCATAGTGAGAATGTAGTTTGGCAAGCGAGTCTTGGCCCACAGATAGAGCGACTGATGCAGCGGTTCTCGTCCTGCCAGCTGCCCCCGCACATCAATGTCGTTGAAGAAGCTTCGAGAGCCGTCATGGCCCTTGAATGCCTGCAAGAAGTCCGCGGCCAGGAGCATGTGCATTTTGCCCGAGAGCGCCGAGGCTGTCTCCATCCAGCCGGGAACAAAGCCCAGCAAGTGCCGGACACGCTCGAGGTCTTGCCCGTTTCCGTTATGAGGAAGCGCACTGGGCGAGGGTGGACTGAATCTTCCCAATCTCCCCAAAAACGCCGGACCGGCGCCCGAGGGG
>Ga0187778_10001284_pt1 | contig 17583 bp, 25 predicted proteins | sample 1015_Q2_SP5_20_M_FD_132418 | JGI IMG/M metagenome (GOLD analysis project Ga0187778, IMG submission 132418) | Tropical peat soil microbial communities from peatlands in Department of Meta, Colombia - 1015_Q2_SP5_20_MG | ecosystem: Environmental > Terrestrial > Soil > Wetlands > Peat | place...
GATTCAGTTACCGTCTGCAGGCTGGAAGAGAACATGGTTCCCCCGAGGAGAACCTTCTTAGGCTGGATGGTCGCGGCGGCCGCAGCGACATTGGTTGCCGGCAGCTTTGAAGTGGCTCGTTCCTCTGCATTCAGCCATCCCGAACTGCGATCCGACCATGCCCAACCCGGTAGCGGCGTTCCTCCGGAAATGATGGTAGTGGTCGCGACGGATGGAAAGACCTTCCACGTACCAGGATGCCCATTTATTCACGACACATCTAGATTGCGGACCATTGCAGCGCAAGAAGCAATGCGAGAGGGTTATGCGCCTTGCGTGCGCTGTATGAAGAAGTATCTGAATGCCTGATCTCTATTGACAGGGGTACGGATTTGCCAACGTCACGTGCACACGCGGGATGATCAGGACCTTATTTTCCCCTTCCACCTCGCCGCGCACGTCTGCGGTGAGACTGCCCAACATTCAACCGCCGCAATCGCAGCTATTGGGCTCAATCTACCTTCTTATGAGATGCAGGGATTCGAAGAAGGTGGCATTTGGAGCTTGCTCCTTGGGTGGATCTTCTGGAGTGAGGGGCGCGCCAAGAATGCTCACATTCATCCACGAATCTTTTCCTCTGCAGGCGAATCCCATAGCCGATTAAAGTCGAGTGCCTAAAGGTGCTCATTGAATGCCAAAAGTAGAAAAAGTTATGGTTCGGAACATCAAGACAGCTTTGGTGCTCGTTGCGCTGGCGTTTGCGTTTGGGCGGTGCTCCTCTGCGGATGCCCAGGACAACATGACTCATCAAAACAACGTCAAGCCACTGGAAACTGGCAACTTCCACGGTAACGTGCACAAGACATCAGGCCGCGCCACGATCTACAGGAGGACGGCGGAAAACTAATTCTTCGCCTGACAAGTTTTAAAACGTCTAACGGACCCGACGTTCACGTGATTTTGATCGCGGCAAAGGACGCGGACGACGATGCCAATTTTCTGAAGAGCGATACCGAGCGAGTGGAACTGGGCAGTCTGAAGGGTAATGAAGGCGACCAGAACTACGAGATACCGGCCCGCACCGATCTTGCCAAATTCCGAACGGTATCGATTTATTGCGAACGTTTCAACGCCAATTTCGGCGCTGCACCTCTGGAACAGTTCTGAGGACTCGCTCGTCACTTTAGCTGATCGGGCAGCCTCAACCTGCCCGATTACTTTCATTGAGGAGATAAATGATGCATCCCCGCACACACTATTGGGCCTCGCGCAGCTTTGATAGCCATCGGCACACCGATCCTCGTAGCCGCTTGGTGGGCCTTCCGGCCCGAGAAGCTGTGGATCAACAAGAGGGTCGACGAGCCTGCTCCATTTGCTTCGACCACGGAACTTCAGCCAATTTATACCGGATTGCCGCAAGGCAAAGCTCACCAGACGAGCGGGCGAGCGTCAATCTATGGAACTGCCGATCATGGGAAGTATCTTCGACTCACCGGTTTCACCACCTCGAATGGGCCCGACGTCCACGTCCTACTTGCACAGAGCGACGACCAGAACCTGAAGAAAGATGTTGTGACCGGGAACTTGGAGGGAGTCGAACTTGGCCAACTGAAAGCGAATCAGGGAGATCAGAATTATGATCTTCCCACATCAATCGACTTACAGAAATACAACGCGGTTGTTATCTACTGCGAACGCTTTCATGCGGTATTCGGCGTAGCTGACTTGGAGCGGTTCTGAAACTTGCTTTCCGCTGATTCTTAAAGAACGCCTGGTTCATCCCGGTCGAGGGCGAGTAGCGAATGTTTTTGAGCGGCGCGCGGGTGCTGTAATTGCTCCGGAAATGGGAAAGGCTGCGACCTTGGTTATGTCCCAGCCATCTGCTCCTGCGAGAGTGAGGGAGCATGGGATGAATGGCTTGGTGGAAGAGAAACGGCAGGAACTCGAGCGTATCTGCAGGCAGCACCATGTCCGTCGAATCGAGCTCTTTGGCTCGGCTACCGGACCCAGATTTGACTAGGCGAAGGCACAGCCGAGGACAAGGTCCTGAGAGGATACGTACGGGATTCTACCACCCATCGCACTCACAACCGGTCTCGGTCCCTGTTCGGACACAAAAAGAGCAACTACTGCACGCGACTTGGCAATGGCGCAATTAGCGCGATACATGGGTTTGACCCAGCTGGGACGAATGTGTCACAATGAGTCACATGAAGACCATCACGATCCGGGAACTCCATCAGGCGACGGGCCGGTGGGTCAGGCGCGCGTCAGCAGGGGAGATTCATGTGACCGAACGCGGTCGCCTGATCGCCAAGATTGTTGCGGCTACGCCTTTGCCGGCCAAGCCATTCTTCGCCAATCCTAGGTTCACCCGCGCTTTTATCGCCCAACGCAAACATCTCCGCGGCGGAACGGATTCCACGCTGACGATCAGCGAAGAGCGTGAGCGCGACGTGTTTTGATCTACTTCGATACGAGCTACCTCGTCCGGCTCTATTACGCAGACGTCGGAGCAGAGGCGGTTCGCGCGCTCGCGGCAACGGACCACGTGGCCTGCGCCGCCCACGGCCAAGCTGAAATGATTGCGGCGTTTCATCGCAAACTGCGCGAAGGGGCGATCCGGCCAACGGCTTATGCCGCCTTGTTGGGCCAAGTCCGGGCGCACCACGAGGCGGGAGCTTTCCAGTGGCTAGCGCCAGACGAGGAAACGTTCTCGCGAATTGCCGAAGTCTATGCGAAGCTCCCGGCAGCCGTATATCTACGGGCCGCTGACGCCATTCACCTTGCCACTGCGGTCGAGTGTGGATTCCGAATCGTGTATTCCAATGACGTGCATCTGCTGGCCGCAGCAGAGCATTTTGGCATTGAGGGAAGGAATGTCATTGGCCTCGGGGCTTGAATGGCGACACCTGTCCCTACCGAAAATTAGGTGCGCACTGCAGGGGTTTCCTACCAAGAATCAATTTGGCTTGAAACCCATGCCAACTGACCTTAACCGTGTTGGGTTGCTCTCTTCGCAGTTTGCGGAAGGAAGGCCGTGCACTTCACTACCAAGCGAGTCCGACAACGGATGACTCCTAGTAACTACATCCCATTCATCAAGGTATGCTAGACTGCCCAATTTTGCATCTTTAAGCGACGTACTCGTCGGAACTCCCCTTCATTGTTTGTGATCAGTGTCAATCCCGACGCTACAGCATGGGAGGCGATCCAAAGATCGTTTGAGACCTGGACGGCAGCCGATACTTCGCCGGTGAAGCACGCAGACCTCCCCCCGGGCTGGCAAGCGCCATAACACAGCGGCGGCTCACCGATCCCGCACTGCTGCGGCGGATCTCCCGCTCTGCCGAGTGCTTCCCCTTGTACATCATAGAGCTGAAGGCTGCCAGCGCATCGCGGCCAGGCGCTTCCTATAGGCAGATGGGTGAAGAGGCTCGGGTGGCGTGTCTGGAGAGCTGGGCGGCCCGGTCCGTGTCTGGTGACGTGGGCGGCCCTTCTGGCAAGGTCATGATCGCCGCACCAGTAGAATGACCTTGTGCCGCAAGCGATAGCTCCAAATACTTTCCAGCGAGTCCGCTGGGTGCAGTCGATCACAGTCGCGTGGATGAGCGCTGAGGCTGCCGTATCCCTTTTCGCCGCGTGGCGGGCGCAAAGTCCAGCGCTGGTCGCATTCGGTGGAGACAGCGCCATCGAACTTGCGTCGGCGGTGGTCGTCCTCTCCCGGTTCCGTGCCAATGCCGCACCAGAGCAGGCTGAACAACAAGCAGCCCGAATCGCAGGAGTGCTGCTCTTTCTCCTTGCCGCGTGTGTTGTCGCTACTTCCGTCATGACATTGCTCGGATACGGCGAACCCAAGCCTACCCTTCTGGGGATCGCAATTCTGATAGCAGCAGCCGTGTTTATGCCTGTGCTCGCAAGAGAGAAACGGCGGCTGTCAGCCGCGACAGCTAGTGCAGCCCTTAGAACAGACGCCGCAGAGTCTGCACTATGCGGGTACCTTTCTCTGATTGCCCTGCTGGGATTGGTTCTCAATGCAATTTGGCACGTACGGTGGGCTGACCCCGCTGCGGCTCTGCTCATAGTCCCATTCGTTCTGTGCGAAGGCGCAGAGGCAATACAAGGAAAACATTGCGGCTGCCGATGATGAGCGTTCCTATTGTTCAAGAGAAATACCTGCCCCAGCCCGCCACGCTAAGAGCAGTGACTCCTGTCACGGAACAGGGTTGTAAGCATTGTGAAAATGATGTCTATACGGACTGATGAAGGGAGAATATGCCATGAGAGTCACAGGATGTTTGCTATTCCTATGCATCGTCATGCTTGCCATTTGGACTCTCGGCCCCAACGCAGCTAGTGCCCAGACGAAGACCCCCCAAAGTGGCACAGCAGTCACCGCTGAGCAACAAAAACAGCTGGATCGGTTGACGCAGTTGAGAGAACAACTTCGGAAAGATGAGGATTCGGTTGACTTCGCTGTGCACCAATACGGCTGGGACAGCAATGAAGCGGATGCCGCTCAGCAGCGACTCCTCGAAGATCGTCGAGAATATCGAAGTCTGAGAGAATCATTGCAAGCAGGCGGGGTGAATATCCCGTCCGATATGTGGGGAGCGGGGATGTGCGCTCATTGCAATCAGATGGGATCATCCAGATCGGGGCGTGGGTATCATGGTTGCTGCGACGGTGCTCGAAACTATGCGGCCGATAAAGGCTGCTGCTGCGGTGGACGTGGCTATTAGCCGCCCCTGAGAGGGGTCGCTGTGGGCAGTGCAAGGCGTGCACGAGGATGACGGGGGCTTAACGCTTACTGGGGGGGGCGATATCCTGGTCGATCTGGCGTACGCTCGGACCTAAAAGTGATTCGAAGGTGGCACGGAACTCGGCTTCAGTACCGAAAACGTCAAGCATCTCTAGACGTGCTAGGTTGACCCATGAGCTGATCTGCCCGTTGACTTGTGATTGGAGACTATTTCGAATCGGATCCAGGTCTATGGGGCTTGCGCCGACCTTCTCTGCTGACTCGTTGAACCACGCGGTTAAATCGATTGTCATTGGCAGCTGTTCGGTTACCTTAACCGCGGAATCGCGAAACAACACCTGGCCATCAAAGTAGTCGGACGAGATTCCTTTCAGCGCACCCTCCAAGATGAGCACGGACTCGATGAAGATCAGACACATGCGGCGGAGGTATTCGACTTCTCTCTCCATCTTTCTAGCACCTACACAGCTGATAGGTACTGACAGCGAAAGGATCGGACCAGGACACCGCTCCGCCGCCGTGGATCAGGCGCAACGACCGCTGAACTGGTGCGGAACGGCAAAAACGTCGTGGTGGTGACTCCGACCGCATCGGCAAGACGCTTTGCTACTTCGTCCCGCGTTGCTTTTTGTGCCAGCGGCACGAGCTGGCACTTTACCCGCGCTTCTTTCCTTAATGTTCGCAGCCTGGAGCCTGTGATCGAGGACATTCTTTACCCATGCTGGCATCGGGATAATGCGGGTGTGACGGCTTTCCCCTTCAGGTCGACAGTCGCTAGTGCTCCTTTGCGGTCCCGGGGATGAAGATGTTTAATGCTTCTGCCATGATTCGCCGCCTGCTAGTGCTGCTCCTCTTCACTTCCGGCGCCCTCGCCCAAGTCCCCGAGGGTATTCCGCGTCAGTTCGCCCGCGAGCGCGCCGCAAACATTAGCGACGTGTATTACAAGGTCTCGCTGTCCCTGAAGCCGCACGCGACCGACGTTCCTGGATCCGTTGAGATTACGTTCGCATTAAGGCAGCCGAGCGAAACGCTGCTCGATTACCGCGACGGTCTGCTGAAGAACGTGGTGATCAATGGTCAGACGGGCGAAGCGAAGACCCAAAACGGCCACATCATTCTTCCCGCCGCATCGCTGCACGCGGGCCAGAACACAGTGGACCTCAACTTCACGTCGCACGCCGGACCGGCGGGCAAGCCGATCATCCAATACGAAGACCAGGACGACGGCTCCGAGTACGTGTACACGCTGTTCGTACCGATGGACGCGAGCATGGCGTTTCCCTGTTTCGATCAGCCGGACATCAAGGGAAAATTTCAGCTCACCATCGATGCGCCCAGTGATTGGAGCGTGATCTCGAACACCACAGGCCAAACGAGCACGCACAACGTGTGGGTGTTCCCTGAAACGTTGCCGCTGCCAACCTACCTCGTCGCCTTCGCCGCCGGGCCGTTTCAAAAGATCACGCAGGCGGGCGAACCAACCGTCTATTTTCGCAAATCGCAACTGGCACGAGCGCAGCAAGAAGCTCCGGAGTTGGAGGAGATCACGGCAACAGGGATCAAATTTCTCTCCGACTATTTCGCGCAGCCTTTCCCGTTTCCAAAGTACGACATGGTGCTCATCCCGGGCATGGCATACGGCGGGATGGAGCACGCGGGCGCGACGTTTTTGCGCGAAGAATCGGTGCTGTTCCGCACCGCGACGACGCACTCCGATATTTTGGGCCGCGATATCCTGACGCTGCATGAGCTGACGCACCAATGGTTCGGCGATCTGGTGACGATGCGCTGGTTCGACGATCTGTGGCTGAAGGAAGGGTTCGCGCAGTTCATGGCGTATCGCGCACTCTCGTCGCTGCAGCCCGAGGACATCGTCTGGAAACGCTTCTACCAGACGATCAAGCCGGGAGCATACGACATCGATCAGACGCTCGGGACGACGCCGATCTACCAGGATATCGCCAACCTGAATGTGGCGAAGTCTGCCTATGGCGCGATTGTCTACTCGAAGGCTCCCGGCATGCTAAAGCAGCTCTGGTACCTGCTCGGCGACGAATACTTCCGCCATGGTCTGCAGGCATATCTAAGAGAACATACTTACGCCAACGCCGAGTGGAGCGACTTGGTACACGCCTTCGAGCAGGCGTCGGAGCGGTCACTGGGAAAGTGGGCCGATAAGTGGATCCGGAAGCGCGGCATGCCTGAGGTCGATGTCGGCTGGTCATGCAGCGGCGGCAAGATGCGAAGCCTCACTGTGACGCAGCACGACGTTCTAAACGAGGGAGTCGTGTGGCCAATGGCTATGGAAGTTGGGCTCCATTATCCCGATGGTTCTAAGTGGGCCATGGCGCTGGAAATTAATGCGGCGGCCTCAAAAATCGATCGTCCTTTTGCGGACGGTCATCGGCCCTGTCCTGCATGGATATTCGCTAACGAAAATGATTATGCCTACGGGCGTTTCCTGCTCGACGACAGAAGCCAGAAATACGTGATGGCGCACCTGGGCGACTTGTCCGATTCCTTCGGGCGAGCACTCTTATGGGGATCGCTGTGGCAGTCGGTGCAGGTGGCCGATCTTGATCCGCGCCGCTATATCGAGCTTGCCACCGCGCTGCTACAGAACGAAAAAGATGAAATGATCCTGGCACAGACCGTTGGGCATAGCACCTCAGCGCTGCACCGGTATGTTTCGGATGCCGACCGGCATCGCCTGACGCCGTCGCTGGACCAGATCGCCGCCACGCACATGCAGCAGGAATCGGACCGCAACCTGCGCATCGTCTGGTTCCGCGGCTTCCGGGCTCTGACAGAGAGCACGGAGTCGCGTGCCAGACTGAAGGCGTTGCTCGAGGAGACGGAATTGATCCCCGGTATCGTTCTGCGCCCGCTGGACCGCTGGAACATGGTGACGACGCTGGTCGCGCTCAACGATCCCGATGCAGATAAGATTCTGGCGCGCGAGAAAGAGCGCGATCACACCACCGACGGCCAGAAGTACGCCTACATGGCTGAAGCAGCCCGGCCCGACGCGGCGACGAAGAAGAAATATTTCGACGATTACACGAAGAACCCCGAGCGGCCCGAAGATTGGGTACAGACCTCGCTGGGGGCGTTCAACTACTGGAACCAGTCGATACTGACCCAGCCGTACATCGAGCCGGCATTACAGGTGCTACCGCAGATTAAGCGCGAGCGCAAGATCTTCTTCCTGGTCGCGTGGCTGGATGCGTTCATTGATGGGCAGCAGCGCGCGAAATCGGACCAGATTGTGCACCATTATCTCGATACGGCTCAGATTGAGCCCGACACGCGGCTGAAGATTTTGCAGGCAGTGGATGAGTTAGATCGGACAGTGAAGATTCGGGAGAAATATGCTGGTGCCCAGTAGTCCTAATTACAGCAACTGAGGCTGCACTCCGCGCAGTCGCTCTAATTCAATCCACGCACGGCCCGGGCCTTCGCCGGCAACTCAATCACTCCTCTCGAATCGGTCGCAAGCGAGGCTCTCAGGCGATCGCGGATCGCGTTGCGTATGGAATCGGCAAGAGTGGAGACGTAGCTTGGCGCCGAACCTTGGCCGTTTAATAGCGGCGTCCAATAATCCGCGAAATTTTCGAACCGGGTAACGATTTCGAGGGCGTGGTAGCGGACGTGCCGGAAACCCGTCTTTTCGAAGAGCGCCGGCATTGCAACCGCGGTGCACAGCGGGAAGGGCGAAGCCTGGTCGAGTCCCCTGGCGGCCGGATCGATTTCGACAGCCGCGTTCCAGAACTCGCGCAGAAAGCGGGCGCCCTCGGCATAGTCGCAGACGTAGGCCGCTACAACCCCACCGGGAACAGTTACCCGCCGCATCTCACGCAAGGCACGGTCCGGTTCCGGAATGAAATTCAGACCCAGGCCGCATACCGCGACGTCGAAACTGGCATCCGGAAACGGCAAATGCATAGCATCGCCAAGTTGAAAGGCGACCCCCTGGCGTTGACGATGACGGCGGGCGAACGCGATCTGTTGCGGAGAAGCATCTATACTTTTGACACTCGCCGGCGAGCATCGCTGCCCGACCGCTTCTGTCACGATCCCGCCGCCGCAGCAGACGTCGAGCCATCGCAGGCCGGGACGCACATCGAGCCAGAGCAAGAACTGCTCTGCCAGCAGGCGACTCCAGCGACCCATCCACAGGTCATAAGCGGAACCGGACGTCCATTTGTCGAGGATTCCCATAGGCATCCCATGCCGATCTAGCTCGGATGTGGGTCGACCAGCTTAACGTCGATAGATACTCCTACGATCACGGTGGGTGTTGTCTGGACAAGTTGCTGATCGGTGGTTGTGTCGATGATTTCGAACACTCCGCCCTGGCAAACATAGACGACCGTACGACCGGCAATCGGTTGAACCGGTATGCGCGGCCTTCGTTTTTTAGGCCGTCGCTGATCGTCGGTCGTCGGGCTGACTACTGACATGGGTAAAGACATCAACATCCAAACTATAAATTTTACAGTTTTCTTCAGAGCTTGCTTGGCCCGATCCATGAACGCTAGACCATCACGCAAGGGCCGAACCCTGGCGCGCGGCCTTTTCGTGCTCTACGCGCTCTTGGGGCTGGTTTCAAGCCGGAGCTCCGATTCGGAGTCGAAGGTGTGGTGCAAAACCCATAAGCCTAGTTGTCCGTGTTTGTACCGCCTTCTGTACAGAGAACTGGGGGCAAAGGCAAGCAAAAGGAGGCAAATTGCAGGATGGAATCTCTAGCGTTTCGGTACCCTTGATAGCACTTGTTTGCTCGGCGTGCTGGCTTTCTTTAGAGATTTCCTTCTTAGGCGGAGCACAAAATAAGCAGTTGCTTCGCATGGTAGAAGAGGCACTCAGGCGCGTGCGATGGCAGTGTTGGCTCACCTGGCTTGTGGAGCTGAAATCAATGCCAAGCGCTTGGAAGCCGTGCCGTGGACGAGATACTGCATAGCGTGTCCGGAGAAAATCGGACGAGCAATTTAAGAGTCTCTCAAGGTCGTGAACCGGGCCATGAACGTATCAACGTCCGTTGCTGTCGGCTCGGGCTTTGCAGAGACTAAATCACAAGGCTTGTTGAGGATGCGCTCTCGATGTGTCACTTCTCTTCTTCCTAAAGCCGCCGGATGCTGGAGCTCCGGCCTCAGACTTTCTCGCCAAGCCTGGTGGGGATGCGCGAAAATATGTCCACCGGCACGGGGAAAACTAAGGTGGTGTTCTTTTCCACTCCGATTTCAGTCAATGTCTGGAGGTAGCGTAGCTGGATGCTGACCGGTTCCTCGGCCAGCAAGCGGGCTGCATCTACCAATCGCTGTGCGGCCGAGAACTCGCCCTCGGCGTGGATGATCTTTGACCGCTTCTCGCGCTCCGCTTCTGCCTGCTTGGCCATGGCTCGCAACATGGATTCAGGTAGATCTACCTGCTTAACCTCTACATTCACTACTTTGACACCCCAGGGGGCGGTGTGGGCATCAAGAATGCTCTGCAGGCGCATGTTGATTTTGTCCCGATGGGCCAACAGTTCATCCAGCTCTGCCTCGCCGAGTACTGAGCGCAGTGTAGTTTGGGCAAATTGCGAAGTCTGGTTCAGGTAGTTGGACACTTCGACTACCGCCTGCCGCGGGTCGATTACGCGGAGGAAGATAACTGCGTTCACTTTCAACGTGACGTTGTCCCGGGTGATGATGTCCTGCGGTTTTACCTCGAGTGCTTCCTGACGCAGCGAAATCCGCACCATGCGGTCTACCGGCGCGAACACCAGGATTAGTCCCGGTCCTTTAGCGTACGGGAGCAGCCGCCCAAGACGGAAGATCACTCCGCGCTCGTACTCACGCAAAATCTTTATCGAACTGAGGACATATAGAACGACGATGATTGTAACGATAGCAGGGATGGGAATCATCGGCAGCCTCCGCCAAACGAGATGGAAAACACAGAACTCTTAGCTTGCGCGTACTAAGCGCTCCTCGACACCTAGCCAGCCTCTTCGGTCCCACAACCGGTCAGCGCTTTGTTGGCCTTGCAGCGGCTGCTTATGCTGCTACCGCCGGCCTGGTGGGAAGGATCTCCTCCTTCTTTTCTTCCGCCACCGCGGGGCGCATGGTTGCAAGCCTGGCAAGGGCCTTCCCAGTCAAGACTGTCAAGTGGATGGTTGTTATCGCGCCCAACATGGCAGGCACGATGTACACGTTCTCAACCTTCCAGAACCAGTGGCCAAAGACCGGGGAACCTAGCCAAGCGCCGAGCCAACCGATAATCAGTTTCCAGCTCAGAGCATCATGGCCCTCAAGAAACCGATAGCGGATAACGTTGTGGTAGGCAACGGCAATAACTGCCCCGATGAGAGTGAGAATCAGAAAGGGAAGGAAGCTCATTCCCAGCATAATGGCACCTCCTCAGGACCAGGGCAGACCACGGTTGGTCTTCGTGAAGAACGAGGTCCAGAACTGGGTCAAGTGAACGACGCTAGCCAGACTTCAGAGTCGAGGTTCGGCCAGCCAACGAGCTTTGTACAACTTTTCTACAACTACAACTATTTTACGCCCCGGTTCAAGGCGGCGCTCAGCCAGGCACCAACCCAGAGTTCTGCTCCTAATAGCTTGCGACTGCCATCGCCGACATCATTTTGGACCTCCGATTTGGCTCCGTGATCAACTCATGCGAGCACCCGTAACTGTCATCACTGACAACCGCGTGCGTGTTGGTGGAAGATTTGATCGGTGGAAGCCGGCATCTCAGGTGTGACGATGCTTCGCGCTGTGCTCGTCGGCGGAATGTTCACCTGCGCTAGCCTTCTGCTCGGCCAAGCAAACGTCCGAGCGCCGGCGAACCTAATAGTGACGATTACCCCTGCGAAGGCGGTCCTCTTTGCCGGCGAAAGGCTAACATTTGTAGCAAGCGTAGTTGGGACTGGCGACAAATCCGTGAGTTGGACCGTGGAGCAGGAAGAGGGCGGGATCATTACGGATTCGGGTCTGTATCGACAACCGCGGCCAAATGGGCTTCGCAAGGCTCCTGGGACTCAACTTCATAATCACGAAGGGATGCGGTATTCTTCACCGCGTGCAGGACACGGCTTGACCGGGAAGACATCCATGAACGGACTATTCGGTTGGCATCGGAAGGCAAAGAGGAAATGAGGCAGGCGCATTTTCGATTCTACGCGGAGCTGAATGACTTGCTCCCACTGCCAAACAGAGGACAGAGTCTTTCTCATCCTTTTGAATTCGCCGAATCGGTGAAAGATGCGATCGAAGCCATCGGAGTACCGCATACTGAGGTCGATCTAATTCTGGCAAACGGCCAGCCGGCAGCCTTTTCCTACTTGCTGCGAGATGGAGACCGAATCAGCGTGTATCCGTTTTTTCATCGGATCCATCTTAGTCCCCGCACACGTCTCCAGCCTCGGTCGGAGGGCGATATACGCTTCGTACTGGACACGCATCTTGGCAAGCTGGCAGCTTATCTGCGAATGCTGGGCTTCGACAGCTTGTATCGCAATGATGGTCAGGACTCAGAGCTCGCGCATATCTCGGCAAACCAGCAGCGGACTCTCTTGAGCAGAGATCGGGGATTGTTAAAGCGCAGCACAGTAACTCACGGATACTTGGTCCGCGAAACGCAGCCGCAGCAACAGGTCATTGAGGTGCTCCGCCGTTTCGACCTGTCCGGATCAATTCGATCGTTCCGTCGCTGTCTCCACTGCAATGCACTGCTCGAACGTGTTCCAAAAGACTTAATCAGCGATCGCCTTCCTCCGCAAACGAAGAAGCATTACGAGGAGTTCCACATTTGTCCGGAGTGCAGCCGCCTCTACTGGAAGGGATCGCACTACCAACGCATGGCAAGTCTTGTCGAGCGTATGATTGACTCGCTGCACCCAGCTGTCCCGATGAACTTCGATCACTGAGCATTGTCCTGAGGAACCAGGCGACCGATAGAGGTGGGGCCATTTCGTGAAACGGTGCCCATTTGGTGCTCACTCGTGATGGACAGGCCCTTCTCAGGTTTCGATCTGCGACGCAGTGGTGGAGGCTCAAGGCCACAAGCGCCAGAACCCTGTGGGCGGATGCAGCGGCTTTAAGCTCTGCTGCACCGTGCTCTTTCTCCTTGCCTTTAGTCCTCTGCTCGCTCGGCCATTTAGCCGAGACATAAAAGGGGGTCTAACGAAACACGCAATTCGCTGTCGCGGTGTTGTATGCCGGAGCTGCTCGCAGAAATCCATCACCTCTCCCGGGAGCTTGGAGCGGACGTCAAGCGAGACCCGGTCATAGGTGTTTCGTTGCGAAAGAGAACGACCATTGGCCAATCCACAGGCCACGTCCACTTGAAGTCCATGCGCCTGTAATATGCTTGCGCGCAAGCTTCGCCTAAACTCCGGTCCGCCGACCAGAAGGATTTTCTGTCTCCAATGGAGCACATGCGTTACTGCGGTGCTCTTCACGCCCAGGTTTTCCAACGACGATGCTCTCTCCGCACACATAGCTGCCCCGGATCAGAACGAAGAGACAGGCTCCTCATCTAGTCCACAACCCTGCCAGGGGAGAGTAGGATTTTCATATGAAGGGAGTTCCCCGCAGCGCCGTATCAACTATCAAGTGAGGGAGGTATTCTGTGACGACCTATATTATTCTGAGTCGCTTTTCCCCTGAGGCATTCGATGATCCCAAAAAATTCAGACAGCTGGCTTCCGAGGTGTCAGCGAAGATCAAAAAGCAATGTCCAGACATCACCTGGAAGGGCAGCTTCGCCACCTTAGGACGTTTCGATGTCGTCGACCTCGTCGAAGCAGAGGACCCAAAGCAAATTGAGAAGGCTGCGATGATCATTCGTGCATATGGGCATTCGATGACGGAAACATTGGTCGCGACTCCGTGGAAGGAGTTCTTGGCTACGCTGTGAAGCCCCGCCGAACGACGCCTGCCGCTGTGGCAACGAAGCTGGGGATTGATTTGTCTTCGCGGAAGGAGGGAGAGCTGTTCAAGTGGTTTCTGGCATGCCTGCTCTTCGGCAAGCCGATCCAACAGGAGATTGCCGAGCGGGCGTATCTCCGGCTAATGTCTGCCGGTCTGCGGAATGCCGATAAAGTGCTCGACGCGGGCTGGGATGAATTGGTCCGTCTACTCGATGAGGCACACTATGTCCGTTACGATTTCTCCACCGCTACCAAACTACTTGAGGTCTGTCAGGAACTGAAGCAGCGCTACGGTAGTATGACGAAGTTGATGGCGCAGACCAAACGCGCTTCCGAGCTGTCTGCTCGCCTGCAAGAGATGAAGCACATCGGCCCCGTCACGGCTCGGATCTTCACTCGGGAGGTGGGGCCAATCTGGTACGGCTCTCCCAAATCTTTGCTGCGAGTAGCGGCAGAAAAGCTTCAAACCTGCAAGACTGGAGCTCAGTAATTATCGTCGGAGCTCTCGCGACTTCTTGAGCTGGTCAATAACCTCGTCAGCCAGCCTATCGTCCCATTTCGCCTTTCCCCATTTTGCAACCCCAGTCAGATGCGCAGGTTGGCCTCGTGGACCGCCACTCTCAAAAAAACTGATCTGGAGCACGAAGAAGTCGACAAGGAAACCAAGACAAAGCGCGAAACGAACGTTGGTACGGGACATAGGATCCTCTTTTCCCTCATTACTCAGCGAATACGAGATCGCCAAGCTAAGGGTGTCGGTTAGGGGTGACACATTGGGTGTCGGTTAAGGTGATTGTGAAATATATTCCGCACGACCAGCATGAATCCGATTATCCGGGGTTCTGTTTTTAGCCTCAATTCGGCCACAACGACCCACCTAAATGGTTGGCGATGTATCGCTTTGAGTCGGAGCCGTGGATAGAGAATCCACTGCTCCCGACAGAACCACAATAGACTGTAATGTGCGGCAGTAGGTGCGAATCAGCTCCCGCTGCTCGGGAAGCAGACCCACGAACTCAAACCCGTGCAAGTACCCCATACGATGCCGAACCACGGCGCGCAAGAGCTGGACATCGGATACCTGGGGAAACGACAACTCCAGTGACACCATCTCGCCTGCGGCTAATTCGCTCGTGATCACCGCCCCCAGCCCTAATTCGCCAATTTCAAAACAGCGGCCGCGCACAGAGAGATATCCATCCTCCCCTAGGACGCGCACGACCAAGGGGATTTCAGTGCGATACCGCGGCACACGGCGTGTAGGCGAGCTTTTCATGGATATGCCAGGGCTAGATTCTGTCTGAGCTCGCCACTGGAGTCTTTAGCCTCCGTAATCATGCCCATACGTTACGCCCCATGGCGGTCGTGATGGAATGGCCTGAACGTGACAGTGGCGGGCACAATTACAGCCCTTCAAAGCTCTTGCGCGAGCGAACGGTCCCTTCGCAATCCGTGAGATGGACCTGCGCGCCGTGGAGGTTGAATCACAGTAATCAGATTTGGTTACGAACGTAAGCCCAATCCCCGTGGAGGAGCCATTGTTCTGCGCCGTGGAATATTGCAATTTGCACAGAACCGGCTGTAAGCCTGTAAAAGCCCGGGAAAAGAAGACAATTTGATTAGATTCTCAGCCAGGCTTTGGTCCGAGCAGAAAGGCCAGGACATCGCCGAATACGCGGTCATGTTGGCGGTCATTCTGGGCATTGTGGTTGGAACGATCCGGCTCATCGGCGGCAATTCGAATAACGTCTTTTCCGCGGTCGCCAGCTCCATCACAAACTAACTCTCCCACGAACTGCCCCCGCCAGCGCGAGGAGACCGGCCTTCTTTAATTGGCAGCGTGGTGCGGCTTTTTATCGTTAGTTGGCAGTTCTTTTTACGTCTCTCACTCGGTTCTATTAGTTCTCGGTGTTGGCGATCATGTGAAAATGGCTTTTTGAACTTCAGCCGAGGGGTGAGGCGTGCAGCGTGGGATAGGGATACTTCTATGTGTAGACAAACTGGGTATCCGACCGGTGTCCCGAAGCGTGGCCAAGCAAGTCCGTGGTGAACTGCCCGCATGTTACCGGAAAGGTGGGCATTACCTCCCGGGCGGCTATTGGGCTGCATGCCTGCCGGGAAAGGTGGTCAGCCTGGTATCTAAGCGGGCCTGAACTGTTACTCCAGTGACGTAACCACAGGTCCTTTGACCTGCAGTACTCGCACGAACGAGAATGTAACATAACAATACCAGCTCCTTTCATGACCCAATTGGCTCTCAAGAAGTTGTTAAAGGAAAGCGATTGCACACCGGCACGAGTCTGTGCGGAGATCGCGAGCATGTTCTCCGTGAGGACCAGTGAAGTAGGATTACTTCGCCTTGACGGTCGAATGCTGCGCGTGCTGTTCCCAGGCGAACTCCGAGCCGCTGGTTCTATCCCTTTATCCGGTTCAACGATTGCAGCCCGAACTGCAGTGACTCGAAGGGTAGAATGTTTTAATAACTTCGCGCAAGTGAGCCACCATAGCATATTTGAGTTCGTCAAAATTGGGGACGAACCTAACGACAGCTCTCAAACCATTCAGAAACTCATGTCCGCCCCGGTCATCGGAGTGGACGACACGGTGCTGGGGGTGCTTCAGATTTCACGAAAGGGAGTCAGTCCCGGGGCAGCAGGGCGCGACTTTGATGTCGAGGACCTAAGGACGTTGGAAGAGGCCGCGAAAGAACTTGGCAAGGTGCTGCCGCGATTAGTGAGTGATACCAGAAAATCTGAGCCTAGGTTGAGGTTCCACGCGTCGGGTGGGCATTAAGGATCGAAGGCAGAGTGACGCAGAAGATGGAGCACAGCAGCGGCGACCAGCCGGTCACGATACGCGTAGTCTATGGCGACCGCAAGCCAAGCCGGGATTGAGTACACGGTTCGTCTGAGTCTCACCGCATCCAGCCATTTTTTCGGGCCGCCAGTACTCCACGACAGAGAGTTCTCAAGGTCTCGCACAGCGTGGTCGGGTACTTCACGGACTCGGCCAACGTCACGCACGGCTTCGTGCGCTGGGTGAAGTGCACGCCGACGGTGGGGTCTCGTGAAAGGGTGATAATATTCTTGGCCATGAGAGATAAACCGTCAGCGGCGGATCGCCAGACTGAAACCCTTGTTGAAGCGCAGCCCTGAATGGGGAAGGCGCAGAGGGCGGAGTACCTGCTGCGCCTTTTGGGCCAGGTGAGCTTGAGAGTAGCTTCCAGCTAATCTTGCCTAGACCCGGATCTAGCTTCACCAAAGCGCGCCTAGCTTGGCCGAAGCCTAACGCGCGCAAGCCTAGGAAGTACCCCAAGGTCAGAGAAGCTGATCTTATCTGGATAGTCGTGGCTTGGCTGATCCAGCAGGGCTGGAGTATCCTGCGGGTCAACGTTGATGGCCCGGGGGCCGACATAGTGGCCGAAAGCCCCGACAAGAAGATGCTCTGGGTGTTCGAGGCGAAAGGTTCTGACGATGGCGGTCATGGCAATGACGGTAGCAAGTTCCACGAGGTCATCGGGCAACTTTATCTATGCCGCATGGCTGAACGTCGCTCCTGGACGACCCCAGTGCAGCCTTTTCGTGCTCCCACGCACTCTGGAGCTGCCAGAGCAACTCCGAATTCGGAGTCGGAGCCGTGACGCAGCCGGTGAGCCTAGTTGTCCGTGAATTGTCCGCTTTTTGTCCGTGAACGTGGGGCAAAAGGGAGCAAAACGAGCCAAGCTGGGCGAGGCAATTTCTAGTGTTTCGTTGCACTTAGTTGTACCGGTTTAGCTGGCGTGCTGGCTTTCTTTTGACTCATAACCCATCTATGAAGTCGTCGGCCCTGTCAAGCGAAAAGTGAGCACACGAATCCTCTTGGGGCCGGGAGGGCTGTCAAGGGCGCCCGCAGGGCGTTCATCTCGACCCTTGACAGCCCGGAC
>Ga0187778_10001285_pt1 | contig 17578 bp, 16 predicted proteins | sample 1015_Q2_SP5_20_M_FD_132418 | JGI IMG/M metagenome (GOLD analysis project Ga0187778, IMG submission 132418) | Tropical peat soil microbial communities from peatlands in Department of Meta, Colombia - 1015_Q2_SP5_20_MG | ecosystem: Environmental > Terrestrial > Soil > Wetlands > Peat | place...
CACGTGGACATCGAGCCGCTCCGTCGCGCCCGCGCGCGACGGCGCGCGCTGGAGGAGGATTTGGAGGCTCTCGGCGGCGACGCGCGGACGCGCGCCAGGGAGAGCGACCTGCTGCGGTACCAGGTGCACGAGATCGACGCGGCCGCCATCACCGGGCCCGACGAGGACGAGTCCCTGGCCGTGGAGGAGGAGCGGCTGGCGGCCATGCGCTCGCACCTCGAGGCGGCCGCCGCCGCGCTCGCCGCGCTCGACGGCGACGGCGCCGCCAACGACCGCATCGGCTCGGCCCGCGCCGAGCTCGAGGACCGGCGGCCCCTCGAAGCGCTGGCCGCCCGCCTCGCCGGCATCCAGGCGGAGGCCGCGGACGTCGCCACCGAGCTTCGCCACGTGGTGGAGGGATGGGAGGACGACCCGGAGCGCCTGGCCGAGGTGCGCGCCCGGCGCCAGCAGCTGCGCGAGCTGTGCCGCAAGTACGGCGAGGGGCCCGCCGAGGTGCTCGCCTACGCGCAGGAGGCGCGCACCCGGCTGGCCGAGCTCGACACCGTCGACGAGCGCGCCCGGGCCCTGCAGGCGGCGCTCGGCGAGGCGACCGACGAGCTGGCCGCGGCGCAGGGGGCGGTGGGCGAGGCGCGCCGGCGGGCCGCACCGGCGCTGGCCGCCGCGGTCGAGGCCCGCCTGCGGGTGCTGGCCATGCCCCACGCGCGCGTCGAGGTCACGGTGGGGGACGAGGACCCCGGCGACGACGTCGCCTTCCTCCTCGGTGCCAACCCGGGGGAACCCGCGCTGGCGTTGGCGAAGGTCGCCTCCGGTGGGGAGCTGGCCCGGGCCATGCTGGCCCTGCGGCTCGTGCTGACCGACGAGCCGGGGACGATCGTCTTCGACGAGGTCGACGCCGGCGTCGGGGGCGAGGCCGCGGTGTCGGTGGGCCGTGCCCTGGCCGAGCTGGCGGAGCGCCACCAGGTGCTCGTGGTCACCCATCTCGCCCAGGTGGCCGGCCTGGCCGGCCACCAGCTCGCCGTGCGCAAGACCGTCGTCGCCGGCCGGACGGTGGCCAGCGTCGAGACGCTGGAGGGCGAGGCGAGGGTGGTCGAGCTCGCCCGCATGCTCTCGGGACGGCCGGACTCGGCCACCGCGCGCCGCCATGCCGAGGAGCTCCTGGCCGGCGCGCCGGGCGCTGTGGTCACGCCGTCGCGGCCACGGAGTGGGACGGGTGCGGCGTCCCCCAGTACCCTGCGGGCGTGATCTACCGTAGACCGATGCCATCAGGAGGCTGCCAGTGACGAAGTTCGTCTTCGTGACCGGTGGCGTCTCCTCCTCGCTCGGCAAGGGCCTCACCGCGTCGTCGCTGGGCCGGCTGCTCAAGTGCCGGGGACTGCGGGTCACGATGATCAAGCTCGACCCGTACATCAACGTCGACCCCGGCACGATGAACCCCTTCGAGCACGGCGAGGTGTTCGTCACCGAGGACGGCGGCGAGACCGACCTCGACCTCGGGCACTACGAGCGCTTCATCGACGAGAACCTCCACCGCGACTCCAACGCCACCACCGGCTCCATCTACTCGTCGGTGATCGCCAAGGAGCGCCGCGGCGACTACCTGGGCAAGACCGTCCAGGTGATCCCGCACGTGACCGACGAGATCAAAGAGCGCGTGCAGCGGCTGGCCTCGGACCAGGTCGACGTGGTCATCGTCGAGATCGGCGGCACCGTCGGCGACATCGAGATCGTCCCGTTCCTTGAGGCCGTGCGCCAGTTCCGCCACGACGTGGGGCGCGACAACGTGTGCTACGTCCATCTCACGCTGGTGCCCTACCTGGCGCCCTCGGGCGAGCAGAAGACGAAGCCCACGCAGCACTCGGTGACCGAGCTGCGGAGCCGGGGCATCCAGCCCGACGTGATCGTGTGCCGCTCCGACCAGCCGATCTCCGACGGTCTCAAGCGCAAGATCTCCCTGCTGTGCGACGTGCCGGCCGACGCCGTGATCTCGGCCGTCGACGCGCCGAGCATCTACGACATCCCCATCGTCCTCCACGACGAGGGTCTCGACCGCGTGGTGTGCGACACGCTCGCCATCGACGACGCCACCCACGCCATCGACCTCTCCGGTTGGGAGCGGCTGACCGCACAGGTGGCCGCCGCCCGGCGTCCGGTGCGCGTGGGGGTGGTGGGCAAGTACGTCAATCTCCCCGACGCGTACCTGTCGGTCGTGGAGGCCCTTCGTCACGCCGGCTTCCACCATGGTGCGAGGGTCGAGGTCGAATGGATCCAGGCGGAGACCGTCCCCGACCTCCTCGCCGCGGACCGGCTCCGCGATCTCGACGGCATGGTCATCCCCGGTGGCTTCGGCGAGCGGGGGATCGAGGGCAAGATCGCTGCCGCGACCTACGCGCGCGAGCGCCACGTCCCGTGCCTCGGGCTCTGCCTCGGCCTGCAGGTGATGGTCATCGACGCGGCCCGCAACCTGGCGGACATGCCCGGTGCCAACTCACGCGAGTTCGACCCCTTCACCGCCTTCCCGGTGATCGACCTCATGGACGACCAGCAGAACGTCGTGGACAAGGGTGGCACCATGCGGCTCGGGTCCTACGTGGCCCAGCTCCAGCCCGGCACGGTGGTGGCCGACGCCTACGCCGCGCCGGCCGTGGCCGAGCGCCACCGCCACCGCTACGAGGTGAACCCGCGCTTTCGCGCCGGGCTGGAGGGCGCGGGGCTCGTGTGCTCGGGGACGTCGCCCGACGGACGCCTCGTCGAGTTCGTCGAGCTGCCCGGCCATCCCTTCTGGGTCGGGACACAGGCGCACCCGGAGTTCCGGAGCCGGCCCGACCGGCCCCACCCGCTGTTCCGGGAGCTCGTGGGTGCGGCCCTCACCCGGGCCGAGGGTCGCCTGCCACGACTCATCGACATCGACGTCGACGTCGGTGCCGCCCCCTGACGAGACCGCCGGCCCCGCCACCCCGGCCGCGGCGGACAGCGACGACGGTCGCCCGAGGGGGCTGCTGCCGGCGCGCGGCTTTCGCCGCACGGGGGCCGAGGTCCGGTGCCGGGGGTGGCGGATCGACATGGTCAAGGCCAGCTTCGAGTCGCCCGATGGCACGGTCTTCACCCGTGACGTGGTGCGGCACCCCGGGGCGGTGGCGGTGGTGCCGGTCACCGACCGGAGCACCGTGCTGCTCGTGCGCCAGTACCGGGGCACCCTCGACGGCGACCTTCTCGAGCTCCCGGCGGGCACACGCGACGTCGACGGCGAGCCGCCCGAGGTGACGGCCGGCCGGGAGCTGAGCGAGGAGGTCGGGGTGCGCGCCGGCGCGCTGCGGTTGCTGGCGGCGGTGGCCAACACCCCGGGCTTCAGCGACCAGATCACCCTCCTGTACCTGGCGACCGGCCTCCAGCCCGTGCCGACCGGCCGGCAGGGGCCGGAGGAGAGCCACATGGAGGTGGTCGAGCTCCCGCTGCAGGACGCCGTGGGCATGGTGATGCGCGGCGAGCTGCTCGACGCCGAGACGATGCTCGGCCTCATGCTGGCGCGCGAGGTGCTCGGCTCGCCGTGACCCGTGCCGTCGCCGAACGCGCCCCGCTCAGCCGGGATGCCGAGGAGTTCCTCACCTGGCTGGCGGTGGAGCAGGGCCGTGCGGCCAACACGGTCGCCGCCTACCGCCGGGACCTGCGCGCCTACGAGGCCTTCCTGTCCCGGCGCGGGCGGTCGGTCGACGACGCCGACGCCGGCCTCGTCGAGGAGCACCTGGCCGAGCGCCGTGCCCTGGGCATCGGGCCCGGGTCGCTGGCCCGGGCGGTCGCCGCGGTGCGCGGTCTCTACCGCTTCCGCCTGGAGGAGGGCTGGGCGGGGTCCGACCCCACCGGCGACGTGCGCTCCCCCCGGGTGCCCGACCGCCTGCCCAAGGCCCTGGAGGAGCCCGAGGTCCTCGCCCTGCTGGCGGCGGCCGAGGGGTCCCGCCCGGTCGACCGCCGGGACCGGGCCATCCTGGAGGTGCTCTACGGCACCGGGATGCGCGTCTCGGAGCTCGTGGGCCTGTCCCTCGCCGACCTCGGCTCGGACACGGGCCTGGTCCGTGTGCTGGGCAAGGGAAGCAAGGAGCGCCTGGTGCCGCTGGGGCGCTGCGCGAGCCGGGCGCTCGGGGAGTGGCTGTCGCCGGCCGGACGGGAGGCGCTGGCACCCCGCCGCTGGGCCCGCCGGGGCGACGCCGAGGCGGTCTTCCTCAACGCCCGAGGGGGCCGGCTCACCCGCCAGGGGGTGTGGGGGGTCCTCAGCAAGCGGGCGGCCCGGGCGGGGCTCGCCGGGCGGGTCCACCCCCACGTCCTGCGGCACTCCTGCGCCAGCCACATGCTGGCCCACGGAGCGGACATCCGGGTGGTCCAGGAGCTGCTCGGCCATGCCTCGGTGTCGACCACGCAGGTCTACACGCGGGTGTCGCCCGAGCACCTGCGCCGTGCCTACGAGCAGGCCCATCCGCGCGCCGTCGGGCGACCGGCGCAGTAATCTCGATATGTGGCTCCGGACGCTTCCACCGTCGACTACCGGGCGCTCCTCGAGGAGGAGCGACGGGACCTCCAGGCCAAGCTCGAGGAGCTCGGCGTGGGTAGCACCAGCCTGACCTACGACTCGAACTTCGCCGACTCCAGCCAGGTGACCGCGGAACGGGGCGAGGTGGAGACCCTGGCCGTCAAGCTGACCGAGACGCTCGCCGAGGTCGAGCGGGCACTGGACAAGCTGGGTGACGGCAGCTACGGCGCCTGCGAGGACTGCGGGCGCCCGATCGGCCCGGCGCGCCTCGAGGCCAAGCCGGCGGCGCGCTACTGCATCGACTGCGCGGCCAAGCACTGAGACCGGTCGACATCCCGCGTCCGATCGAAGCACCGACACCGAGCCGATGAGCGATCCCTGGCCGTCCCCGCCCCCGCGCCGCACGGGCATCGACCCGCGCACGGCGATCTGGGTCATCGCCGGCGTGGCCCTGGCGATCGTGCTGGTCCGCTCGCACCGGATCGAGGGCTTCTCCCTGCTCATCCTCGTGGCCCTGATCCCCTCGGTGATCCTCCACGAGGTCTCCCACGGGGCCGTGGCCTACGCCTTCGGGGACGACACCGCCAAGCGCGCCGGGCGCCTCACGCTCAACCCCGTCAGCCACGTCGACCCCTTCGGGACGATCATCCTCCCGGCCATCATGTCGCTGAGCGGGGTCGGGGCCTTCGGCTACGCCAAGCCCGTGCCGGTGACCCCGTCGCGTCTGCGCAGCCCCCGCAACCAGGGCGTGCTCGTCTCGCTGGTGGGCCCCGGCGTCAACATGGTGCTCGCCGCGGCGTTCGCCGTGGCCTATCGGGCCGGCGTCCCCGAGGCCACCAAGGTCATCCCCCTGGGCGTGCAGCCCACGTGGGCCCAGTTCCTCTTCGCCGCCGGGTACATCAACGTCGTCCTCGCCGCCTTCAACCTGATCCCCCTGCCGCCGCTCGACGGCTCGGTGGTCATCGAGCGGATGCTCCCGGCCCGGGCGCTGCCCCGCTACTACCGGATCCGGCCCTTCACCATGCTCCTGCCGCTCGTGCTCATCCTCATCCCGGGCGCGCTCGACCGGATCCTCAACCCGGTCGTGAACTGGTGGGCGGGCGTCGTGCACCTCGGCGGCTGACGGGGCGACAGCACCGCCCGGCGGCCGCGTCCAGGACGCGTGGCGCCGGTGCTCAGGGGGCGAAGCCGCCGGCCGGGGCCAGCAGTCCCGCGGCCCGCATGGCCTGGTCGAGCTTGGGCGCGGCCACGGTGCGGGCCTTGGCCGCGCCCGCGGCGAGGACCTCGAGCACGCCGCCGGGCTCCAGGGCCTCGTAGCGCTCGCGCACCGGCCGGAGCAGCTCCACCAGGGCCTCGGCGACGTCCTTCTTGAGCGGCCCGTAGCCGTCGTAGCGCGCGGCCAGGACGGCGGGATCGCCGCCGGTGGCCGCGGCGAGCAGCTCGAGGAGGTTGGAGACCCCGGGCTTGGCCTCGGGGTCGTAGCGCACCTCGGTCTCGGTGTCGGTGACCGCCTTGCGGACCTTGCGGTCGATCTCCTCGGGCGGGTCCAGGACGTAGACGATGCCGAGCGGCGGGCTCACCGACTTCGACATCTTGCGCTCCGGCTCCTGGAGGTCCATCACGCGGGCCGCCACCGTGGGCACCGCGGCCTGCGGCACGACGAAGGTGTCGCCGTAGCGGTTGTTGAAGCGGATGGCCACGTCCCGGGTCAGCTCCAGGTGCTGGCGCTGGTCGTCGCCCACCGGCACGCGCTCGGCGTCGTAGAGGAGGATGTCCGCGGCCATGAGCACGGGATAGGTGAAGACCCCGGCCCGCACCGACTCCTGCTCGCCCCCTTTGTCCTTGAACTGCGTCATGCGCCGCAGCTCGCCGAAGGTGGCCGTGCACTCGAGGACCCACGTGAGCCGCGGGTGCTCGGGGACGTGGCTCTGGACGAAGAGCGTGCACACTTCGGGGTCCAGGCCCACCGCCAGCAACGAGCGCGCCGCGTCCAGCGTCCTTTCGGCCAAGGTCGCCGGGTCGTACTCGAGCGTCATGGCATGGAGGTCGACCACGCAGAAGAACGCCTCGTGCTCGTGCTGGTCCCGCACCCAGTTGCGGAAGGCCCCCAGGTAGTTGCCGAGATGGAGCCCGCCGGAAGGGGAGACGCCCGAGAGCACCCTGGTCATGGCCCGCCATGGTACGGGACGCCGCCGGGTGCCCCTGCGGGGCCCGGGGGTGCGCGGGGGGCGTCCCCGCGCCCGGTAGGGTCGGGACGTGGCAGTTGCGGTGTCCACGCCGGTGTTCGACGGGCCCTTCGAGGTCCTGTTGCAGCTCGTCTCCGAGCACAAGCTGGACGTCTACGACATCCGCATCGCGGAGATCGTCGACGGCTTCCTGGCCCAGATGGCCGCCCACCAGCCCCTCGACCTGCAGGCGGCCACGGAGTTCCTGGTGATCGCGGCCATCCTGGTCGAGCTCAAGTCCCGCAAGCTGCTGCCGGGGCCCGACGAGGTCGACGAGGACGAGGAGCTCTGCGGCTTCGAGGAGCGCGACCGGCTGCTGGCCCGGCTCCTGGAGCTGCAGGCCTACGCGGCCGCGGCCGACGTCTTCGCGGTCATGGCCGAGCGCGCGGCGCGGTCGGTGCCGCGGCTGGCCGGGCTCGAGGAGCGGTTCCGGGACCTCGCACCCGACCTCCTGGCCGGGGTCACCCCGCAGCGCCTGGCCGCTGCCTACCTGTCGGGGATGACGCCGCGGGCGGCGTTCGTGCTCGACCTGGCCCACGTCACCGTGGAGGCGGTCACCGTGTCGGAGGCGGTCGGCGAGCTCGAGGCACGTCTCCCGCTCGAGGGGCGTGCCTCCTTCCGGGAGCTCACCGTGCACTGCACCTCGCGCATGCAGGTCATCGTGCGCTTCCTGGCCCTGCTCGAGCTGTGCAAGCGAGGCTGGGTCACCCTGGTACAGGGCGAGACGTTCGGCGACCTCGTCGTCGACTGGACGGGGCCCGACCCCGCCCACGCGGAGCTGTCGGACACCGAGCTCGGCGAGGGCAGCGTGCTCGGCGAGGGCAGCGTGCTCGGCGAGGGCAGCGTGCTCGGCGAGGGCAGCGTCGAGGGCCCGGCCGGGGGCGGCGGGGCGCGCTCGGTGTTCGCCCCCGTCGGCACGACGGAGCCCGTCGAGGAGTACGACGGCTGAGTACCCCCTGCTGGCCGTGCTGAGCGAGGAACACCGTGCCATCGAGGCCGTGCTCATGTCGGCGGTGGAGCCGGTCGCGCCCACGTTGCTGGCCGAGCTGCTCGAGGTGCCCGTCGAGCGCGCCGAGGCGCTGTGCGAGGAGCTCGCGGCGCGGTATCGGGACGAGGGCCACGGATTCGTGCTGGTGATGATCGCCGGGGGATACCGGTTCCAGACGCACCCGGACATGGCCCCCTTCGTCGAGCGCTTCGCCCTGGAGGGTGTGTCCTCGCGCCTCAGCTCGGCCGCCCTGGAGACCCTCGCCATCGTCGCCTACAAGCAGCCGGTGTCGCGCTCGCAAATCGCCGCGTTGCGCGGGGTCAACGTCGACGGCGTCGTGCGGCTGCTGGAGCAGCGCGGCTACATCACCGCCGTGGGCACCGCGCCGGGACCGGGCCAGCCCGTGCTCTACGGCACGACGCCGGCGTTCCTGGAACGCCTGGGGCTGGGCCGCATCGAGGACCTGCCGCCGGTCGAGGACCTGCTCCCGGGGCCCGAGGCGATGGAGCAGCTCGAGGAGCGCCTTCGCCCGGGCGCCGATGCCTGAGGCAGAGGGCGAGCGGCTCCAGAAGGTCCTCGCCCGCGTCGGCCTCGGCAGCCGGCGCGCCTGTGAGGCGCTGATCACGGCGGGTCGGGTGAGCGTCAACGGCGAGCGGGCCGAGCTCGGCCGGCGCGTCGACACCGCCCACGACCGGATCGAGCTCGACGGCGTGCCTCTGCCGGTCCTGCCGGGGCTCGTCCACTACCTGCTCAACAAGCCCGTGGGCGTGGTCACCACCGCGGACGACCCCGAGGGTCGCCCCATGGTCGTCGACCTCGTCCCCGACGACCCCCGCGTCTTCCCCGTCGGGCGGCTCGACGCGGCCACCGAGGGACTGCTCGTCCTCACGAACGACGGGGACCTCGCCCAGCGGCTGACCCACCCCTCCTACGGGGTGGAGAAGGAGTACGTGGCCGAGGTCGAGGGCGTCCCCGGGGCCGGCGCGCTCCGCCGCCTGCGCAACGGCGTCGAGCTCGAGGACGGCGTGACCGCCCCGGCCAAGGTGGGCGTGCTCGCGCCGGGTGTGCTGCGCATCGTGATCCACGAGGGCCGCAACCGCCAGATCCGGCGCATGTGCGAGGCGGTGGGCCACCCGGTGCGCCGGCTCGTGCGCACGCGTATCGGGCCCGTCGTCGACCGCCGGCTCTCACCGGGCCAGTGGCGGACGCTGCGCGCCGAGGAGGTGCGCGCCCTGAGCGCCGCGGCCGGCAGACGCCGGGGCCGCCCACCCAGGAGCCGTCGGGGCACTGGGTAGCATTCGTCGCCATGGCCTCGACGGATGACGCCGGCGCGGGGCGCGCCGAGGTGATCGGGACGGGCCTCGTCGGCGGCTCGATCGGCATGGCCCTGCGCGCCCGGGGCTGGCACGTCACCGGCGCCGACGCGGACCCCGAGGTGGCGCGCCGGGCGTTGGCGCTCGGCGCGCTGGACGCGGTGGGGGAGGACCCGGCGGCCACCGTCGTCTTCGTCGCCACCCCCCTGGGTGCCGTCGTCGACACGGTGCGGCGCGTCCTCGCCCGGCCGGGGCGGCCCCCCGACCTGGTGGTCACCGACGTCGCCGGCGTGAAGGCTGCCATCGCCGAGGCGGTCGACGACCCGGCCTTCGTGGGCGGCCATCCCATGGCCGGATCGGAGCAGGTGGGCATCGCCGGTGCCTCCGCGGAGCTCTTCGTGGGCGCGACCTGGGTCCTCACCCCGACCGAGGCCACCGACGCCGCCGCCTACGCCCGGTTGCGCTCCCTCGTGGCGTCGCTGGGCGCCGAGGTGGTGGCGCTGAGCCCGGCGCAGCACGACGCGCTGGTGGCGGTGGTCTCCCACGTCCCGCACCTCACGGCCGCGGCCCTCATGAACCTGGCCGACCGGATGGCCGAGCAGCACGCGGCCCTGCTGCGCCTGGCCGCCGGGGGGTTCCGCGACATGACCCGGGTGGCGGCCGGGCAGCCCGCCATCTGGCCCGACGTCTGCGCGGAGAACGCCCCCGCCATCGTGGCCACCCTCGACGCACTGGTGGCCGAGCTCGGCGCCCTGCGCGCGCAGGTCGCGGACGCCGATCGTGCCTCGCTGCACGACGCGCTCGAGCGCGCGGCGCGGGCACGGCGGGCGCTCCCCGCGCGCGCCGTGCGACCCGAGCGGCTCGCCGAGCTGCGCGTGCCGGTGCCCGACCGCCCCGGGGTGCTGGCGGAGATCACCACCCTGGCCGGCGACCTGAACGTGAACATCAGCGACCTGGAGATCGCCCACAGCGTGGAGGGCGACCGTGGCGTGCTGGTCCTCGTGGTCGACGCCGCCGCCGCCGGCAGGCTGCACGACGCGCTGGCCGACAAGGGGTTCGCATCGACGGTCGGGCAGCTGGCGTGACGGGTCGCGCCGTTCCGGAGGACCCGGCGCCCGAGGGGCCGGGCCGGTCGCTCCTCGTCCACGGCGGTCGGCCGCTTCGGGGCACGGTGCGCGTGCCGGGCGACAAGTCCGTGTCGCATCGGGCCGTGCTGCTCGGGGCGCTGGCCGAGGGCACGTCGCAGGTGCGCGGACTCTCCGACGGCGACGACGTGGCCCGCACGGTGGGGGCGGCACGGGCCATGGGCGCGGCGGTGGAGGCCGAGACGGTCACCGGCGGCGCCGCCCGCCTGCACGCGCCGGCCGCCCCGCTCGACGCCGGCAACTCCGGCACCACCATGCGGCTGGTGGCCGGCCTGGTGGCCGGCTGGCCCTGGACGGTCGAGCTGCGCGGTGACGCGTCGCTGTCGGCCCGGCCCATGGACCGCATCGCCGAGCCCCTGCGGGCCATGGGGGCGAGGGTCGACGGCCGCGGCCCGCGGTGCCTGCCGCCGATCACCGTGCGCGGGGGCGCGCTGGCGGGGATCGACTACCGGCCGCCGATGGCCAGCGCCCAGGTGAAATCCGCCGTGCTGCTGGCGGGCCTGCGCGCCCGGGGCGAGACGGTGGTGCGCGAGCCCGTGGCCACCCGGGCGCACACCGAGGAGCTGCTGCGCCTGGCCGGGGCCGACGTGCACGTCGGCGAGGAAGGAGGCGAGCGCGTCGTGCGGCTGCACCCCTCGTCGCTCGCCCCCTTCGACCTCGACGTCCCGGGCGACCCTTCGCAGGCGGCGTTCTGGGTGGTCGCCGCCACGGTCGTCCCCGCCAGCGTGGTCGCCCTGGAGGGCGTGTACGTGGGCGAGACGCGGCGGGGGTTCCTCGACGTCCTGGCGCGCATGGGGGCCGCGGTCGAGGAGCGGGCGACCGGCGCACCGGGGGCCATGCCGGTGGCCGACCTCACGGTGCGGGCCGCGTCGCTGTCGGGCACCGAGGTGCGGGCCGAGGAGATCACCGGCCTCGACGAGGTGCCCGTCCTGGCCGTGGCCGCGGCCGTGGCCACCGGCACCACCGTGTTCCGCGGCGTGGGCGAGCTGCGGCTCAAGGAGTCGGACCGATTCGCCGGCGTGCTGGCCATGCTCGGGGCCTTCGGCGTGCGGGCCGAGGCGGCGGGCGACGACCTGGTGGTGCACGGGCCGTCGGTGCTGCGTCCCGCGCACGTCGACGCGGCCGGGGACCACCGCATGGCCATGGCCGCGGCCGTCGCCGGCCTCGCGGTGCCCGAGGCGGGCGGGGCCACGACGGTGACAGGCTTCGAGGCCGTGGCCACCAGCTACCCGGCGTTCGCCGCCCATCTGCGGATGCTCACCGGGTTCGCCGAGCACGAGGTGGGCGCGTGAGCGTCGGACGGCGGATCCGGACCGTCGCCATCGACGGGCCGGCGGGCGCGGGGAAGTCGACGCTCGCCGCCGGCGTCGCCGCCCGGCTCGGCCTGCCCCGGCTCGACACCGGGGCCATGTACCGCGCCGTGGCCTGGGCCGCCTTGTCCCGCGGGGTCGAGGTCACCGACGCCGAGGCGGTGGCGCAGCTGGCGCGCACGCTCGTCATCGAGGTGGGCGAGCGCGTCGTCGTCGACGGCGCCGACGCCACCACGGCCATCCGGGAGGCACCGGTGGACGTCGCGGTCTCGGCGGTGGCCGCCAACCCCGCCGTCCGGGCCGAGCTGGTGGCCCGACAGCGCGCCTGGGTCGAGGACCATGGCGGCGGCGTGGTCGAGGGCCGTGACATCGGGACGGCCGTGCTCCCGGACGCGGACGTGAAGGTCTACCTGACCGCGGCCCGCGACGAGCGAGCGGCGCGACGTGCCGCGCAGCGGCCCGACGGGCGCAGCGTGGCCGAGGTCGAGTCGCTCCTGGCGCGCCGCGACCACCTGGACTCCACCCGGGAGGACTCGCCGCTGGCCTCGCCGGCCGACGCGGCCGCCGACGCGATCGTGATCGACTCCACGGGGCGCGCCGCCGAGGACGTGCTCGAGGAGGTGCTCAAGTGCCTGTGAGCCCGCCGCCGGGCGCGCCGGCGCCGACGGGGGCCACACCCCCGGCCGCCCGCGAGGCCACCCTCAAGGTGCCCGCGTTCGTCTACCGGGTGGCGCGCTTCGTCGTGCACGCCGTGTGCCGCCTCTACTGGCGGGTCACGGTGCGCGGCCCGGGGACGGTGCCCGACAGCGGCCCGGTCATCCTCGCCCCGGTGCACCGCAACTTCATGGACTTCTTCGTCGTCTCCGAGGTGACCCGGCGCAAGATCTTCTACATGGCCAAGGACGACCTCTGGGGCAACCGCTTCCTCGGGGCCCTCCTCGACGCCTTGGGGGCGTTCCCGGTCAACCGCGAGGGCACCGACCGGCTGGCCTTCGATCGGGCCCAGGCGGTGCTCGAGCGCGGGGACGTCCTCATCCTCTTCCCCGAGGGCACCCGACGCAGCGGGCCCGTGGTGGAGGACCTCCACGAGGGGGCGGCCTTCCTCTCGACGCGCACCGGGGCGCCCATCGTCCCCATCGGCATCGGGGGCTCGTCGCGCATCATGCCCAAGGGGGGCCATGTGCCCCGCCCCACCAAGGTCTGCCTGGTGGTCGGCCCCCCGCTGGAACCGCCGGCGCGCTCCGAGCGCGGACGGGTGCCGCGCCACCAGGTCCACGCCCTCACCGAGCGTTTGGCGGGCGAGGTCCAGCGCCTCTACGACGAGGCCCAGGCGGCCGCGGGGATCCCGAACCAGCCCTGAGCGCCGCCGGCGCGGGGGTCCTCAGGCGCCGGGGCCCTCCGCCAGGGCCTTGGCCTGGGCGACCACGTCGATGAGGGTGGCAGGCGGGACGGGCTTCTTCAGGTAGTGGAACACCTTGTCGCCGAGCCGGGCCTTCGCCTCGGGCTCGATGCCGAAGGCCGAGGCGATCACCGTCACCGGGGGGCGGTCGAGGGCCTCGAGCACGCCGATCCCGTCGCAGCGCGGCATGAAGAGGTCGAGGACCATCACGCTGACGGGGAGGCGCACGTCCTCGATGATCTCCAGGGCGACCAGGCCGTCCTCGGCCTCGACCACGTCGTAGCCGGCGTTGCGCAGGATCTCGGCCGTGGTGGAGCGCACAGCGAGGTCGTCGTCGACCAAGAGCACCTTCGCGCTCGCCGCGCTCACGACGGCCGCCCCCTCCCCGGACCGGGTTCTCGCCGCAGTCCCGTTCACAAATCCTGCCACAAACCGTCACCCTCCGGGTGGGAACCTCGGACGCCCACAGTGGTCAGCCCCGGCCACCGCCGGCGGCCCCGGCCCGGGCACGCCGGCGGGACAGGGCGGGGACGAGGCACAGGCCGACGGCCACGACGAGCCCGATGGCGCTCAGGGCCATGCCCTCGACGACCCGGTGGGGGTGGTACGAGAAGGTCACGAGGCTCGTGCCCGCCGGGACCGCCACCGACTGGACCAGGCCGTGGGGGCGCACGGCCACCGCTCGGGGCGCCCCGCCGGGCACCGGGCCCGCCCCCCCCGCCTCGCCGGGGGACGTCGGGCGCAGCGTCGCCTGCCAGCCGGTGGCGTATTGGACGTTGCGCACCAGCGTGCCCGCCGCAGGGGCCTGGACGCGGATGGTCTCGGTGCCCCAGGGGTCGGCCGAGACCACCTGCGCCGAGCCGGTGGCGGGCGCCGACCCCGTCGCCCCCTCCACCCATGCCCGGCCCGCAGCCGACGGCTCGACGAACACGGCGAAGACGCCGATCCTCCCGTCCGCGCGCCAGCGGGGGGCGCTCACCGCCGCGCTGAGCGCCCCGTCGAGGCGGTAGGCCCCTTGCCCCGCGCCCCAGACCACGGGTGCGCCGACGCGGACGTCCGACGGACCGTCGTCCCGCAGCACGATCCCGCTCCCGACCGCCATCCGGGCGAGGGTGAGGGTCACCGCGTCCGCCGACACCGTCGTCGTGGCCTGGGGCCACGCCACCGAGGTGCCGTCGGGGGACACGACGCCGAGGTGGAGCGCGACGGGCGTCGCCGCGGGCGCGGCCAGGGGGACCGTCACCGTCCGCACCCCGAGCTCGGTGCCGAAGAACCAGGTGCGCAACCCGCCCACGGCAACGGTGATCACCGGCGGCGGCGCGGGCACGGTGGCGAAGGCGGCGGCGGGGGTGGGCGCGAAGGTGCGGGGCCCGCCGGGCGCCACCGCGGGATCGGGCGGGACGGGGGGGAGTCGGACCGCCCCCGTCGGGGTGACGGGGCCGCCCGGCGGGGGGGCCACCATGTGGAGGAAGTACTCGGGCACCGACACCAGCAGGCCCAGGTCCAGGGCGGCGTAGGTGCCGTCGGCCAGGTCGGCGGGGTCGAGGGTCATCTGGTCGTGGGTGTGCGTCGCCGCCTGGTAGGTGCCGCTCACGATGGCCCCGTAGCCCTGGATGCTGTCGAGCCGGCGCAGCACGGTGAGGTCGGGCTGGCCGATCTGGTTGCTCTCGATCGGGTAGTAGCGGTCCGGGTCGAAGAAGGCGACGCGGTGCGCGCCGCCGGCCGCGCCCGCTCCGGCCCCGAGCACCGCCGCGACAAGGGCGTTGGCCGGCCGTGCGGTGGGCGAGTTGGCGGCGTCGGGATCCGGCGCGACCTGGACGGCGATGTTGAAGAGGACCAGGTCGGCGACCACCACCACGGCGAGGCCCACCACCGTGGCGCGCCGGTGCCGGTCGCGCAGGACCACGAGGGCGGCCGCGCCCAGCGCGACGGCGCTCGGGATGGTGAGGAAGACGACCAGCGGCCACAGCGAAGAGCGCGACACCGGCCCCGGCACGTGCAGGACGTGGGGGAACCAGGTCCCCCCGGCCAGCAGCGCCAGCTGGAGCGCCACCACGGCGGCCGGTGGCACCAGCGGGAGCACCACGTCGCTGCGCAGCCAGCGGCGCGAGCGCCCTGCGCCGGCCGGCGCCTCGGCGGCCGGCGCCTCGGCGCGGGTGTCGGTGTCGGTGTCGGTGTCGGGGCCCTTTCGGACGAAGGTGCGGTCCACCCAGGCGGCGAAGAGCACGGCCAGGGACAGGTCGACCACGAGCAGGCCGCGCGACAGCAGCCGTTGACGGTTGAAGAACGGCACGTGGAACAGGAGGTGGCCCACCGGCGTGAAGTCGCCCCACGTGATCACCAGGCCGAGCAGCCCGAGCCCGTACCAGATCCACCAGTCGGACGCCTCCCGGGCGCGGCGGTTGCGCCGGGCGAGGAGGCCGAACGCGGCCATGACCGGCAGGATGCCGATGTAGCTCGAGATCTCCGGGAGGTTGTAGGTCCCGTAGTAGGTGAGGGGATAGGCGTGGTCGGTCCCGAGCAGGAGCGGGTCGAGCCCGAGGATCGTGAGCGACTTGTTCATCGACCCCGAGGTGAAATAGCCGTAGTCGTGCACCGCCCGCTGCGACTGTGCCTGCAGGGCGGCGCCCGGCAGCAGCTGGGCGGCCCCCATCAGCAGTCCGATCACCACAGCGGCCAGCGCGCCGGCCACGATCGCACGCCGGCGAGCCGGCGTGCGCCAGGCCAGCCACAGCGCGTAGACGGCCAGGGCGGCCCCGCCGTCGAGGATCGGCTCCACCGCGCCGGTGAGGATCATGAGCCCCGTGCCGGCCCCGAGCAGCGCCACCCATGGCAGGGGCGAGGTGCCCTCGGGGCGCCGGGCGAGGCGGTGGAGGGCGAGGAAGGCCCAGGGGAGGAACGCGCCGGCCTGCACGATGTCGATGTGCACGCTCTGGGCGACCATGAAGCCGCCGTAGGTGAAGCTCACCGCGCCGAGGGCCGCGGCGGTCCACGAGCGCCCGAAGTCGCGGAGCAGGGCGAGCATGCCGAGGGCGGCCACCACGGGCACCGCCGCCTGGTTGGCGGTCCATGCCACCACGTTCGGCAGGAAGGCGAACAGGAGGGTCCCCGGATAGGCGGCGCCCGCGCTGAAGCCGGCCAGCAGCGGCGTGCCGCTCCACAGGTAGGGGTTCCACAGCGGCAGGTGCCCGTGGCGCAGGTCCAGCCCCACCAGGACGCGCAGGGGGTAGTTCTGGATGAGGTTGTCCCCGACGAGCACGGGCGCGCCCAACGCGGCGGGCACCCCGTAGAGGAGCAGGGGCAGGGCCACGGCGCCGGCCACCAGCCACCGGCGGGCACGGGGACGCCACGCCGGGAGGGTCGCGCCCTGCACCGCGCGTGTCGACGCCGGATCGCCGCCCGGCCGGCGGTCGGTGCGGGTCAGCGGCTCGATCGTCGCTCTCGGAGCCAGGTGGTGAGGATCACCCGGGCGTAGTTGAGCGCGAAGAAGACGTTGTGCCCCTTCTTCGACTCGCCCGAGGCGCGCGGGTGCCAGATCGTCGGGCGCTCCGCGATCCGCCACCCGCGGGAGGCGGCGGCGATGATGAGCTCCGCGGTCTGGTACTGGTCCTGCTCCAGCGTCACGTCCCGGAGGACCTCGGTGCGAAGGGCCCGGAACCCGTTGGACGTGTCGGTGAGCCGCTTGCCGGTCAGGTGGTCGACCACCCAGGCGAAGAAGACGACACCGGCGCGCCGCACGGGGTCGGTGGTGTCGTCACGCCCGAGCCGGCGGCTGGCCACCACGAAGTCGGCCTCGTCGGCGAGGACCGGGGCGAGCAGCTCGGGCGCCTCGGCCGGGTCGTTCTGGCCGTCGGCGTCCACGGTGACGACGTAGCGGGCGCCGCAGGCGTCCGCCAGGTCGTACCCGACGCGCAGGGCCACGCCCTGGCCCATGTTGACGGGGAGGACGGCGGCGAACGCACCGTGGTCGGCCACGACGTCCTCGGTGCCGTCGTCGCCCCCGTCCACCACGACGAGCGTCGACACCTGGAGGCCCGCGATGCGCTCGGGCACGGCCTTGAGCACGTCGCCGATGTTGTCGGCCTCCAGATAGGAGGCGATGAGGATCAGGACCGGGTCGAAGCGGACGTCCCCGTGGCGGCGCCGGAAGTCCTGGCGGGCGAGCTCCATGACCAGGGCGCGCAGCTCGCGTCGGCGCCGCGCCGTGCGCGAGCGTCCGCGTCGGATCGCCCCGCGGGGCCGCGCCCGGGGCATCAGAGCGTTCGGGGCCGGGCGAAGACGGCGACGACGGCGGGCTCGAAATGTGACAGCGGCTCGGTGGGGAAGTCGGGGTCGAAGCTCGTCTGGTCCCATTCGTCCGCGAAACGCTCGCCGAGGGCGAACCACGGCTCGCCGCGATACTGCTCGCGCGCGTCGGGGTCGGCCCCGAAGTACCGGTAGTAGTGCCGTCCCTGGAAGTCCTGGTGGGTGCGGACCACGTGGTAGACCTCGTCGCGCACGTACGGCCGCAGGATCTCGGCCGCGATGCGCGGGTGGTTCGGCACGGACACGGCCTTGCCGACGTCGTGGCACAGGGCGGCGACGACCATCTCCTGGTCGGCCCCCGCCTCCTCGGCTCGGGTGGCGGTCTGCAGGCAGTGGGTGCGCTGGTCGACGGCGAACCCGTCGGTGATGTCGGC
>Ga0187778_10001286_pt1 | contig 17576 bp, 13 predicted proteins | sample 1015_Q2_SP5_20_M_FD_132418 | JGI IMG/M metagenome (GOLD analysis project Ga0187778, IMG submission 132418) | Tropical peat soil microbial communities from peatlands in Department of Meta, Colombia - 1015_Q2_SP5_20_MG | ecosystem: Environmental > Terrestrial > Soil > Wetlands > Peat | place...
GCTTTGCCGCCGGTCTTTTTCAGCGATTCGTAGATAAGGTGCATGCCGTCGTAGCCGCCGAGCGACATGAACGCCGGTCGGAAGTTGTTGGCTTTCTGAAAGGCCGCGACATACGCCTTGTTCTTCGGCGAATCATGATCGGCTGAATAGAAGTGGGCCGTCACCGTTCCAATGGCCGCGTCTCCCATTCCGGGAAGAAGATCGTCGTCAGTAACGTCTCCCGGACCAATCAATTTAATGCCGGCCTTGTCGAGCCCGCGTTCGGCGAACTGCTTCATAAAGGTGCCGCCTTGCCCGGATGGCACAAAGATGAAAATGGCATCCGGCTTGGCGTCGGCGGCGCGTTGCAGGAATGGCGCGAAATCGGGATTGGCGAGAGGTACCCTGATCGCTTCCGAGACCGTGCCGCCGGCGGCCGTGAACCGCTCGGTGAAGGATTTCTCAGCATCGAAACCCGGCGCGTAGTCGGAGACGATCGTGACAACCTTCTTGATATTATTTTTCGCGGCCCAATCGGCAACGATCACACATGACTGCGGCACGGTGAAGCTGGTCCGTACGATGTAGGGGGACTTCTCGGTAATTATCGAAGTACCCGCCGCCATGACGAGCTCCACGACCTTTGCTTCGGTGGCGAGCGGGGCGACCACAAGCGCTGCCGGCGTAATCTCAAAACCGGCTATGACATTGACCTTGTCATTGACAATCAATTCCTGGGCCAGCCGCTTTGTGTTATCCGGGACGCTTCCAGAGTCGCGAAGAATAACCTGGACCTTTTTGCCGGCGACGGTGTCACCATTTTCTTTCATGTAGAGATCTACGGCGGCCTTGATCTGCTTGCCGGTGGAAGCTTGCTGCCCCGTCATTGATACGACGAGGCCGATTTTGACCGTGTCTTGTGCGAAGGCGTGCCCTGCGGCGAATGTGCCAAAGGCCAATGCGGCGATCACGCCAGTCATAGATTTGGAGAACATAGAATTATTCCTCCGCTTCAGTTGGATCGACTTTGGTTGGCGCGGCCGACCCGTCGCGCAGGTGCAATAAGCGCAGCAAATGGCCGTGCTGATTGAGGTTGCGGATCCCGGCGCATTATTTCCTTGATGGAAATCAAGCCGCTATCGCGCCAGCCGTGCGAATCTATTGCTGGGCCCGTAGCGTTTTTTGAAGCGCTCGCATGAACGTTCAACAGCCAGTCACGCCCGAGGACAGCAGGCAGCCTGCCGTCGCGATTCTGAAAAGCGTCTGCCGCAGTTGCCACGGCGGGTGCGGCGTTCTGTTGCACGTGCGGGATGGCGTCTTGCTCAAAGTTGAGGGGGATCGCGAGTCACCTCTCAACCATGGACGTCTTTGTCCAATCGGTACGGTCACGACGGACCTTGTCTACCATCCGGATCGACTGAAATATCCGATGCGACGCAAGGGCAGGCGTCAGTCGGGGGTGTGGGAGCGCATCTCCTGGGACGAAGCGCTCGACGAGATTGCAGAACGCGTGCTTTCAATTCGGGCGCAATACGGGCCCGAGGCAATCGCTCTCGGGACCGGAACCGGCCGTCATCATATCCGCTGGGTATCGCGCTTCGGTCATGCGCTCGGCACACCTAACTGGTGTGAGCCGGGTTTCGCGCAGTGTTTTCATCCGCGCGTAAATACCTCGATCCTGACTCTTGGCGATTTTCCCGTATGTGACTACACCGGAGGCACCGCACCCGGTTGTGTTCTCTTTTGGGGCCATAATCCGGTGCTGTCGGGCCCCGATGGCGAGACGCGTTTCAACGTCATGGAGGCACTTGATCACAATCCCAAAATCATTGTGGTCGATCCAAGACGCACGGTGCTCGCCGAGAAGGCACACCTGTGGCTTCAGATCAGGCCGGGAACAGATGATGCGCTCGCGCTTGCAATGCTCAATGTCATTATTGCCGAGAAGCTCTATGACGAACCGTTCGTAACGCAGTGGACCTACGGCTTCGACAAGCTCACAGACCGTGTGAAGGAGTACACTCCTGAATGGGCTGAGCCGATCACCTGGATCGCAGCTGAAAAAATTCGCGCGGCCGCTCGTATATTCGCGCAAACCAAGCCCGCGATGCTCGAGTGGGGGTGCGCGATCGAGCACACCCCGAAATGCATCCAGACAGTGCGCGCTGTTTCGATGCTGCCGGCGCTGACAGGCAATATCGATGTACCGGGCGGTTGGGTGTTTGGAATGCATGGTCTCGGACGCTTTCCGAGCCTGATTGAGAATCTGACTCCGCAGGCGAGCGCAAAGCGCCTCGGGGCGGACCGCTTCAAGCTGCTTGGCGGTGAAGGCGCCGATTTGCCGGCCGCGCATATACCGACGCTGTTGCAGGCGATGCGATACGGCAAGCCCTATCCGGTGAAAGCCTTCCTGGTATTCGGAAATAACACGCTGACTACCTACGCGAATTCCTCTGACGTCTATGACGCTTTGATGAGACTCGATTTCATGGTCTGTGCCGACCTTTTCATGACGCCGACGGCGGAACTTGCAGACATCGTGCTGCCGGCCGCGGCATGGCCTGAACTCGATCAATTGGCCGGACTGCCGACCGTTGCTGCCAACGTCGTACTTGCGCAGCAGAAAGCCGTGCAAATCGGAGAATGCAAAGCTGATGAAGAAATCTTTGTCGAATTGGCGAGACGAATGAAGCTTCCCGCATGCACCGAGCCCGTCAAGAGCGTGCTTGACGCGCAACTTGCAGCCGGTGGCCTCAACATTACTTTCGACGAGCTCAAGCAAAAAGGCTTTATCAAGGTCCCGATCAGATACCGAAAATACGAGACCGACGGCTTCAAGACACCGACCGGAAGGATCGAGCTTTATTCCACACGATTCGAGAAACTCGGCTATGCGCCGCTGCCCTATTATATGGAACCGCCGGAAAGTCCGATCAGCACGCCCGAAGTTGCCGAACAATTTCCTCTCGTGCTCACGACAGGCGGACGAATTTCGTTCTTTTTCAACTCAGAACATCGTCAACTCGGAAAACTACGCAAGGCGCAGAACGATCCGATCGCGGAAATTCACCCCGAAACTGCATCGCGCTTCGGGATTGCCAACGGAAATTGGATGTGGATCGAAACGAGACGCGGCCGCATGCGGCAGAAAGCCAAGCTAACGACCGGAATCGATCCGCGTGTCATTCACGTTCAACACGGCTGGTGGTTTCCTGAACAGCCCGGCCCCGACTATGGCGTCTGGACTTCGAATGCCAATCTCTTGACCAACAACCAGCCACCGTACGATCCAGCCATGGGCACTTACCAGTTGCGCGCATTGCTATGCAGAGTGGAGGCCGCCGACTGTCCGCATGGCAGCAAACGTAACTAGTCTGTCGGGGTAATCTCCGACTTGAAGTCGCCAGCCAGACCGCCAACCCGCATCAATGCCGGATAAGCGCGAACAAACTCGGCCTGTATCATATCGAAAGGCACGTCCGCGAATGCACCGTGATCCTTCAAATACTCCATGTGACGGCGGCCGGCCCGATCAAATGCGTGAAAAAGCGAATCGTTCTGACCATCGAACTCAAGCGGCTTGAGGCCGGCGCGTTCGCACAGTGCACCGTCGAAGGCTGGCGTCGCCTTCACCCACCGTTCCGATAGATAGAGTTCCGTGTACGAGTGCCAAAGAAAGATGTCGGTTTTGATTTTTTCATAAAGCCGCGGGGAAGTCAGATGGTTTCGCACGTCGGCAAAACCAACGCGCGACGGAATTCCAAGACCTCTTGCGCCTGCTGCTAAAAGTGCCGACTTGCCTATGCAGAAGCCCCGCCCGGCGGAAAGAACGCCGCTGGCGCGAAAGTTCGCTGGGTTAGAAAAATCCACATAGGGATCATAAACAATGTTGTCGCGAATAACGGCATACAGCCGCAGAACTGCGGAACGCGGGTCGGCCACGTTTGCGACCGCCTGCGTCACGAACTTCCTCACTTGCGGGGAGTCGCTATCTACGAAGGTGCCCGGGGCCAGGAATTGACCAAAGTCCATCGAATTTCCTTTTTCTGCCATCCTATCCGGCACTTCGAAGTCTGCTAACCTGCGATGTAACTGCTACCAAGCGTGTTTGTAAGCCTTGAATTCGGTCAAGTGTTTGGCCTGTCCGCTTTGCTAGTTTTAAGATGGTGGATCAGTTCGGGGAGGGTCCTATGAAGGCATTGCGATGCGTGATGGCGGCCACTGCTGTTGGCCTCTTCGGTTTTCTTGCTGCAGGCCATGAGGCAGCCGCGCAAATCAAAATAGGTTCTGTCTTGTCGGTGAGCGGACCGGCGTCATTTCTTGGCGATCCTGAAAAGAGGACGCTGGAAATCTACATCGATGAGATCAACGCCAAAGGCGGCATAAATGGCCAGAAGTTACAGTTGGTCGTTTACGACGATGCTGGTAGCGCCGACAATGCCCGGACGTTTGCCACACGACTCGTCGAGGAAGACAAAATTGTCGCGATGGTAGGCGGCAGCACGACCGGCTCGACTCTTGCGATGATCCCTGTGTTCGAAGAGGCCAAGATCCCTTTCATCTCCCTGGCTGGCGCCATTCAGATTATCCAGCCAGTGCGTTCGTGGGTGTTCAAGACACCCCACACTGACAAAATGGCGTGCGAGAAAATCTTTGCCGATCTTAAGGCTCGCAATCTAACGACTATTGCCTTGATTTCGGGGACGGACGCTTTTGGCAAATCGATGCGCGACCAATGTGTCGCTGTTGCTCCTGGTGTCGGCGTGGCTATCGCTATTGAGGAAAGCTACGGGCCGCGAGACAGCGACATGACTCCGCAACTGACCAATATTCGCAACAAGCCCGGCGTGCAGGCCGTGGTGAATCCGGGGTTCGGCCAAGGTCCAGCGATCGTGACGCGCAACTATCGGCAGCTTGGGATCACGTTGCCGCTCTATCAGAGCCATGGTGTAGCTTCGAAGCAGTTTATCGATCTCGCCGGGCCAGCAGCCGAGGGCGTACGGCTTCCCGCCGCCGCACTTCTGCTTGCAGACAAGCTTCCGCCAAACGACCCGCAGAAGTCGGTTGTCGTGAATTATTCACGCACTTACCAGCAAAAAACCGGACAGGCGGTCTCGACCTTTGGTGGTCACGCGTATGATGGCCTCATGATCCTGGTTGAGGCGATGCAGCGTGCGAAAAGCGCCGACCCTGCCAAAGTCCGCGACGAAATCGAGAAAACGAAAGGCTATGTCGGTACCGGTGGCATCGTGAACATGTCGCCAACCGACCACATGGGCCTTGATCTGTCGGCGTTCCGGATGCTGGAAATAAAGGGTGGCGACTGGACGTTGATCACCGGCACCTGAGATGTCATAGGCGAGTAGGCTTGGGAAACCGTGTCTGCTCTGGTTTGCCAGTATTGATCCCAAGCTTGCGAGGCCCTCGACGCGATGGCCGAGTTGCTGCAATTCGTCTTTTCGGGTTTGACCGTGGGCGCCATCTACGCCCTGGTGGCGCTCGGGTTCACGCTCATCTACAAGGCGTCGGACATCATCAACTTCGCGCAAGGCGAATTCGTGATGTTGGGCGGCATGACGACCGTTTTCGTGGCGCAGGCCGGCGTTTCACTACCGCTTGCTGCGCTTATCGCAGTAATAGTCACAACAGCCATCGGTCTGGCTTTGCACCGGTTTGCGATCGAGCCCGCGCGCGAAGCGACGTCGGTCGCGCTGATCATGATAACAATTGGCGCGTCGATATTTCTGCGCGGCATGGCGCAGATCATTTTTGATCGGCGGTTCCACAGTTTGCCTCCGCTCTTCGGTGCCGACCCGATTCAATTCGGTGGAGCGGCCATATTGCCGCAGAGCCTGGTCGTGTTGGCGAGCGCGACGGCTATTGTCATTATTCTTTGGCTGTTCATTGAGCGCACTATTTTCGGCAAGGCGGTGATCGCAACGGCAGCCAACCGTCTGGCGGCAAGGCTTATCGGTGTCGATACCCGGCGCATAGTCGCCTTTTCGTTTGCCGTTTCGGCGGCGATAGGGGCAACTGCCGGAGTGCTTATCACGCCGATCGCGTTGACAAGCTACGATGCGGGCACGTTGCTTGCGCTTAAAGGCTTTGCCGCGGCGATGCTCGGCGGAATTGGAAGTGCGCCAGGGGCTGTGGTCGGCGGTATTCTGATTGGAATGTTCGAGGCCCTGGCGGCAGGCTATGTGTCTTCGAACTACAAAGATGCCGTTGCTTTCTTGATTATCCTTATTGTGCTGATTGCCATTCCGCAGGGCTTGTTTGGCCGGGCGAAGATCGAGCGGGTTTAGCTTGCGCAATTTGCTGGAAATTCGGTTGCTGCCGCCCCTGGCGGTTGCCGCAATCTTTGTCACCCTGCCGTGGTTTTTCCCCTCCGCATATTATTACCGCATTGGCGCGCTGGTTTTCATATTCGCGTTGGCGGTTGCAGGCCTCAACCTTCTGATGGGTTTCGCCGGACAGGTCAGTCTCGGTCACGCTGGCTTTCTCGGCATTGGGGCATATTCAGTCGCCGTCGGTCCCGCGCACCTTGGTATGCCTTCCTGGCTGTGCGTGTTCGCTGGAGCGGCACTCTCGGCGATTGTTGCATTTCTTGTGGGGCGGCCAATTCTCCGGCTCAAGGGGCACTATCTTGCGGTTGCCACACTCGGTTTCGGATTGCTTGTCGCAATCGTTCTGACCAACGAGGCCGGGTTGACCGGCGGTCCTGACGGCATGACCGTTCCGAGGCTTTTGCTTTTTGGATGGAGTGTGCGGGGATCAGACGTCTGGTACTGGATAACGGGCGCAACGTTTATCGTTGGATTTGTGCTCGCGCTTAATTTGATGAAGAGCCCGACCGGTCGCGCGTTGCAGGCCATTCATGACAGCGAAATTGCTGCACGGTTACTCGGCATCGATATAGCGCGCAAAAAACTCGCAATATTCATAATTTCTGCGGTCTACGCGTCGGTGGCCGGATCTTATCTGGCTCTGTTCAATGGCCATGTAACGCCGGACGTTGCGGGGTTTCTTCGTTCGATCGAGCTGGTCGCCATGGTTGTGTTAGGCGGCATGGGTTCGATACTGGGCTCTCTGGTGGGGGCCGGCCTGCTGGTCGTATTGCCGCAGGCGTTGACCATTTTCCATGAATACGAACAGGCGCTGCTCGGGCTTATTTTGATTGTCTTCATGATCTTCCTGAGGCGTGGAATCGTGCCGTCCGTCGCTGCGGTTGTTTCCGGGTGGCGCAAATGATGATTCTTGAAACTGACAGGCTTTCCATTGCATTCGGTGGAGTGCGGGCAATCGATGACGTGAATATCGCCGTAGAGTCTGGTCAGGTGTTTTCAATCATCGGGCCAAATGGGTCAGGCAAGACAACCCTGTTCAATCTGGTCTCGGGAATTTACACGCCGGACGGTGGAAGCATCCACATCGCCGGTGAAACGGCGACTGGTCTCGCGCCTCACGAGCGCGCCCGGCGAGGGCTGTCGCGCACTTTTCAAAATTTGCAGATATTCTATCGAATGTCCGTTCTTGAGAATGTGATGGTCGGCCGCCATCGTCATGAGCGGACCGGTATTCTCGCTGATCTGCTGCATTTGCCCACAGTCGTCCGTCAGAACAAGGCGACCGAGGAAGCGGCACGGGCAGCGCTTGCACGCGTTGGCTTGGCAGATTTTGCCGAACGCCCTGCAAGCTCGCTTGCCTACGGCGCGCTCAAGCGCCTTGAAATAGCCCGTGCACTCGCAACTGAACCGTCGCTTCTGCTGCTCGACGAACCTGCGGCCGGCTGTAATCCCGTTGAGACTCAGGAAATTGACGCTGTCATTAGGTCAATTGTGAAGGATGGAATTACGGTCGTACTGGTTGAGCACGATATGCGTTTGGTGATGAAAATATCGGATCGCGTTCATGTTCTGGCGAATGGTAAAACGCTCGCCGAAGGTACTCCTGAGCAAGTGCGATCCAACGCGGCGGTTGTCGAGGCTTACCTCGGCGTTCATGGCTCGCAGGAGGCCGCCCGTGCTTTCGATTGAAAATGTGAAGAGCTCCTACGGCCGCATTGAAGCCTTACACGGCGTGACGCTGCACGTTGATGCAGGCGAGGTCGTTACACTCATCGGCGCGAATGGCGCCGGCAAAACGACGCTGATGCACGCGATTTCAGGCGTACAGCGGATCACCGCGGGGACCATACGGTATGAAGGCGAGGCAATTGGTCAACGGCCTGCGCATGTGCGTGTTGCCCTTGGCATCTCGCAAGTGCCAGAAGGTCGGCAAATCTTCGCGCCTCTTTCGGTCAAGGACAACCTGTTGCTCGGCGCCTGGCTGCATCGCAAAGGCGATTTTAAGAGACAGCTTGAACGCGTTTGCGCGCTGTTTCCAATGCTTGAAGCAATTTGGAACATGCCAGCGGGCGCTTTGTCCGGCGGACAGCAGCAAATGCTGGCGATCGGCCGGGCCTTAATGGCGAAGCCCCGATTGCTGCTGCTGGATGAGCCGTCAATGGGTTTGGCCCCCAACTTGGTCGATCAAATACTGTCAGCAATTCGAGCGCTAAAAAATGAAAACCTCACGATCTTGCTGGTGGAACAGAATGCCCGGGCGGCCTTGTCGATCGCGGACCGCGCTTACGTCATTGAAACCGGAAGAATTACGCTCAGCGGGTCGGCCCCCGAGATCCAGTCGGACCGTCGTGTGCGTGAGGCCTATTTGGGTATCTAAAAACGCTGAGCGAATTGACCTTGATCAAGTCGAACCAGTGGAAATGAATATATTTGCATTCTGCTGAATTCTTACATCTAGGAGACGCTGGTGAAGGAAAGTCTTCGTCCGGGAGTGTCACGGACCAGCCGCATAGAAATTGATCGCGACCGCACCATCGGATTCATGGGTGAGGAGGGGCGCGTTTACGGCACGCCCTATCTTGTACGCGACATCGAAATGACGTGTCGGCAATTGATCCTCGACCACGCCGACGCCGGCGAGGATTCGGTCGGCACTGACGTCGCGATCAAGCACCTCGCTCCGACGCTGCTCGGCATGTCGGTTGAAATTACGGTTACCGTGACTACAGTCGAAGGTCGAAAAATCGTGTTCGACATATCGGCCAAAGACAACATCGAACAGATCAGCGCTGGGACGCATGGCCGTTTCGTCGTGGATGTCAACAAGACTATCCAGCGCTTAAAGGCGAAAGCCGGCAAGATCGGCGGATCGGGATAGCCAACATGCCAGGCAGACCCGCACACGACGAGCGAACTGTCTCGACTTATTGCTACCAGTGTGTTGCTGGGCCAGACCTGCTGAAAGTCCGCGTCGAGGACGGGATTGCGACGGAAGTCACTCCGAATTTCGACGCGTCGACTATCCATCCAGCAGGCGGCAAAGCCTGTGTGAAGGCGTTTGGCCTCGTGCAAAAGGCCTACAATCCCAATCGTATTCTCTACCCGATGAAGCGCACGAACCCGAACAAGGGCCGAGACCAGGATCCCGGGTTCGTCCGTATTTCCTGGGATGAGGCGCTGTCTTTGGTCGCCGACAAGCTCAACGCGGTACGGGCCGCAGGACTGACCGACCAAACGGGCTATCCGCGTGTCGCCGCAAGCTTTGGCGGCGGCGGCACACCCACGGCCTATATGGGAACACTGCCTGCATTCCTGTCTGCCTGGGGTCCGATCGACATGAGCTTTGGCTCCGGCCAGGGCGTGAAGTGTTACCACTCCGAGCATCTCTATGGCGAACTGTGGCACCGGGGGTTCACGGTCTCACCGGATACGCCGCTTTGTGAGTATCTCGTCTCCTTTGGCGCGAATGTTGAAGCGTCCGGCGGCGTCTGCGGCGTAAAGCGGCATGCGGATGCGCGTAAGCGAGGCATGAAGCGCGTCCAGATTGAGCCGCACCTCTCGGTAACCGGCGCTTGCTCAGCCGAGTGGATTCCGATCAAACCGAAAACCGACTCGGCATTTTTGTTCGCGATGATCCATGTCTTCTTGCACGAACATCAGCGTGAAAAGCTGGACATTCCTTTTCTCAAGCATCGCACGTCTTCGCCTTATTTGGTGGGACCGAACGGCCTGTTCATCCGCGATCCCGAGACCCGAAAGCCACTTATGGTCGATACTGCTACCGGTCGTGCAGTTACGTTCGATACGCCCAATGTCGATCCGGCATTGGAGGGCTCGTTCGTCGTTGATGGAGTCGAGGTGCTCGCTGACGATACGGCCGTCTTGCACGAGAAGGTGACCGTCAAGCCTGCATTTGCTCACCTCGTCACGCACGTAAGGGACTATCCGCCGGAATGGGCAGCGACGATCTGCGATGTGCCTGCCACTACCATTCGCCGTGTAGCCAATGAATTCGCCGACCATGCGCGCGTGGGAGAAACAATCGACATTGATGGAGTGACGCTGCCGTTGCGGCCAGTGTCCATTTCGCTCGGAAAAACAGTCAACAACGGATGGGGCGGTTACGAATGCTGCTGGGCGCGCACCCTCATCGGCTGCCTGTTTGGGGCGTTGGAGGTCCCAGGGAGCACGCTCGGGACGACGGTCAGGCTCAACCGGCCTGCGGATAATCGCTGGTCGAGTGTCAAGGCGGGCCCCGACGGCTTCATGCAGTACCCGATGAATCCGACCAGCAAGGCAGGGTGGATCTCGCGCCCAACCGTGCGCAGCGCGCACCGGACCCTCGTGCCATTGGTCGCGGACTCGGCCTGGAGTCAGGCGCTTGGCCCGACGCATCTGGCGTGGATGATGCAGGGCGAAAATTTCGAAAACCTTCCGAATGCCTCGCCGCCGGACGTCTGGTTTGTCTATCGAACGAATCCGGCAATTTCATTTTGGGACACAAAAGCCGTCGGTGAGGCGATGGCGAAATTTCCATTTGTGATCTGTTTTGCCTACACGCGCGATGAGACGAACCACGTTGCCGATGTCCTGCTGCCGGACTGTACCGACCTTGAAGGTCTGCAATTACTGCGCATCGGCGGGACAAAATACGTTGAGCAATTTTGGGACCATCAGGGATTTGCTCTCCGTGCGCCGGCAGTACCCCCGCAAGGAGAGGCTAAAGATTTCACCTGGATAGCAACCGAGCTCGCTCGCCGCACCGGTCTGCTCGAGGCCTACAATTCGGCCATCAACCGCGGTGCCGCTGGCATCAAGCTTTCCGGGAAAAACTACGATTTTTCGCTTGCGCCGGAAAAAGTTCACGAAGTCGAGACGATCTGGGATGCCAGCTGCCGGGCGGCCAGTGCAGAAATCACCGACGGTGCCGAATCTCAGGGGCTGGGGTGGTTCCGCGAGCACGGATTTCGCGTGAAGCCGTTCCCGCGGCTCCAGTGGTACTTGTATCCAAAGCTTGTCGCGGAAGGATTGCGCTTCGAACAGCCTTATCAGGAACAGCTATTTCGCATTGGTGAAGAGCTTGGCCGACGGTTGCATGAGCGAGGGATTCATTGGTGGGACAAGCAACTCGGCGAATATGAACCACTGCCCCGCTGGCATGATCTCAACGCTCTATGGGAAAGCGCGCTGGCGAAGCACTACTCGGTGCGTATTGCCGACTATCCATTCTGGCTCATCACCGCTCGGAGCATGCAGTACTCCTGGGGCGGCAACGTTGGCATCCAGCTGATCAAAGAAGTGGCGGATAACGTCGCCGGCCACGGCAATATTGTTATGAACCACGCCGCCGCCGAGCGGCTGGGGATCGCTGACGGCGATATCGTGGAGGTGCGATCGCCGCTCAACGAGACCAAAGGACGAGTCATGCTGTGCGAGGGGATCCGCCCTGACACGCTGCTGATGATTGGCCAATTCGATCATTGGGCTACGCCCTTTGCCAAGGATTTTCATGCTCCCAGCATGAACGCCCTGGTGCCCATGCTGCTCGATTTGACAGACGCAACTGGCTCGAGTGCCGATCTTGTCAAGGTCAAGATACGACGCTTGGAGACCGCGCCATGACACGCTGGGCCATGGTGGCCGATCTCGAGCGATGCGTCGGCTGTCAGACGTGCACTGTGGCGTGCCGCCATGCCAATGCGACCTCACCGGAGGTTCAGTGGCGCAAGGTTCTCGATATCGAGGCGGGCACTTATCCAAACGTCAGCCGCATATTTGTTCCGGTCGGTTGTCAGCACTGTGCCGACCCCCCTTGCATGCATGTCTGTCCGACAACAGCAACGCGCCAGCGTGCGGACGGTATTGTGACAATCGACTACGATCTCTGCATTGGCTGCGCCTATTGCGAAGTCGCTTGTCCTTATCAGGCACGGTTTCTCGTTCATGAACCGCACTATGCGTACGATGCTGCCACCCAGAATGAAATTGAGCGGTTCGATCCTGCGCGCTTTGGCGTCGCACAGAAGTGTACATTCTGTTCTGATAAAATTGATTTTGGAATCGAGAACGGCCTCGTGCCGGGGATTGATCCGCGGGCGACGCCGGCCTGTGTCAATTCCTGTATCGCGACTGCGTTACATTTCGGTGATGTCGACGATCCCAACAGCAACGTTTCGCAGCTCCTGCGCGAGCAGCGCGAATTTCGCATGCATGCCGAACTCGGGACAGACCCTGGATTCTACTATCTCTATGGCAAGGCGAGCGATGCGGAAAATGAGTCCGATAGCGCTCGGCCCGAGGCGGCATTGGTGGGTCAACTTCGGACACGTGGTGTCGAGCCGTCACAGCAGAAACATTGGGATTGGAAGGCTGCCGGCAATTTCATCTGCGGTGGCATAGGCAGCGGGTTATTCATGTTCACCGCCCTGGCTATGCTGCGCCATGATGAGCTTGTGCCAATAGGTCTAACGGCTCTTGGGTTCGTTGCGCTCGGATTGTTTCTGGTCTTGCTCAAGATCGGTCGGCCTCTGCGGTCCATTTATGTTCTGCGTCAGCCGCGTCGTTCGTGGATGACACGCGAAGCCTGGATAGCGACCGCGCTCTTTCCATTGGCTATATTGGCGCTGTGGGTGCAGGCAACCGCACTGCTTGTGGCAGGGGCCGTCATGGCGGGCTTCTTTCTTTTCAGCCAGGCTATGATCCTGAAAGAGGCCAAGGGCATACCCGCGTGGCGAATAAACTGGGTCGTCCCTCTGATGCTTGCGACCGGCTTGGCGGAAGGCAGCGGAGTCTTTCTTGCAGCGATCGCGCAAGGCCCGCAACGTCAGGGCCTCGTGCAAACGGTTGCCGTGATCGCTCTTATTTTGGCGGCGATACGTGCCTGGATCTGGCGGTCGTACCAGGCCGCGCTCGAAGTGGAGGGCGCGCCGACGCGTACACTTATGGTGTTTTATGGCTACCGGCCGTGGCTTTTCGCCGCCGGTTTCGTCTTGCCGGCTGTATTAATCGTCGTCGGCATTGCAACGGCAATGGCCACCGGCGTTCTTTTTGCAATTGCCGGCGTTTGCATCGCAGTGACAGGCGCTGCCCTGAAATTCATCCTGATAACCCGTGCGGGCTTCAATCAGGGCTTTGCGCTGACCCACACGCCGGTCCGCGGGACCGGCATTGCCGGACCCGGGGTTAAGCCGGGCTGGTCGATACCGTAAATAGTCGAGAAGGGGGCTCGCCATGAACGTGCGGACCGCAACCAGGACACCGGAAACCTACATGTATGACGCCGATGCTGAAACAATGCCGCGCGAAAAGCTGATGGCGCTGCAAACCGCGCGCCTGAAAGAGACGCTTGACCGAGCCTATGCGAACGTTCCGCACTATCGGAAGAAATTCGATGCCGCAGGTGTCACGCCAGCCGCTTTCAAATCACTGTCCGACATCGCCCGTTTCCCGTTCACATTGAAGAGCGATTTGCGCGACAATTATCCATTCGGGATGTTCGCCGTCCCGCGCGAGCAGCTGCTGCGTGTTCATGCTTCATCAGGTACGACCGGAAAGCCCACCGTCGTCGGCTATACAAAGCGCGACCTCGATACCTGGGCGGATCTGATGGCGCGCTGCTTTGCCAGTGCCGGTACGTTGCCTGGAGATATTGTGCACAACGCCTATGGCTACGGGCTGTTTACCGGAGGTCTTGGCGCGCACTACGGGGCGGAACGCCTTGGCTGCACAGTCGTGCCGGTGTCAGGTGGTGGCACCGAAAGACAAGTGACGCTAATCAACGATTTCAAGGCAAATGTGCTGTGCGCCACGCCCTCATATGCGCTCAACATTGCCGAGGTCGCGCAAAAAATGGGCTACGACCTCAAGAAATCGTCTTTGAAAGTGGGTCTGTTCGGCGCGGAACCGTGGAGCGACGCGATGCGCCACGATCTCGAGGATCGGCTCGGGCTCAAGGCGGTGGACGTGTATGGCCTATCGGAAATCATGGGGCCTGGGGTGGCGTGCGAGTGTCACGCCATTCGGACCGGGCTGCACGGATGGGAAGATCATTTCCTGTTCGAGACCATCGATCCTGAGACGCAGCAATCTTTGCCCGTCGGATCGGCCGGCGAGCTGGTTATCACCACACTGACCAAAGAAGCGCAGCCGATGATCCGCTATCGCACCCGCGACATCACGCGTCTCAGTGACGAGCTATGCAAGTGTGGCCGCACACATGTCCGGATCATGCGCGTGACCGGACGCAACGACGATATGCTCATTATCAGAGGCGTAAACGTCTACCCGTCACAAGTCGAAGCGGTCCTCGTCGGCTTTCCCGGGCTCGCCCCGCACTATCAGCTCGTTTTGACACGCGATGGAGTTCTCGATGCGATGACAGTGGAAATTGAGCTCGCCCCGGGCCTCTCACTGAACGATGCCGAACGTCAAAACAAGGCAGAGGCGGTGACTCACCACATAAAGTCTCTGATCGGCGTAACCTGCAAGGTTGTGATCAAAGCGGAAGGCGAAGTTCCGCGGTCGCAGGGCAAAGCGGTTCGCGTAAAGGACGAGCGTAAAAAAGCCCACTGAGTTGTTGCATCATTCCTGTGACACGGGCGGATCCATATCCTCGGCCCATGACTCGCTCGGCGCCGGATAGCGGCCTAGCAACCGATTCACGAGATTGACGTGCTCGGCTTCTTCTTCGACGAGCTCTGCTGCCATCGCCTTGACCTTCGGATCCTTCGCGCTTTCCACAATTGACGTGAAGTAGGCCAGTGCGCGCTTTTCGCCTGCGAGCGAAAGCTGCAGGGCGTGCCAGGGAGTCATCATATAATGAGAGGACGAGAGCTCAGCCTCTTCCGGACTGTCGCTTCTTCCAAATTTTGCGATTTGACGCGCGTGGCTGACGACGTCGAAATCGCCGGCGAGACGGCGAATTTCCTCGCCATGGATGCCTTCGGCTCGAGCGAGGTCACGGAAGACCTTCACGAGTTCAGGATTGTTGTGGGTTTCCATCTGATCAGCCAACACTTTATAGCGTTCGACCGCATCGATCTCGATCTGGTAGGCGACCGCCAGGAGATCGTTAAGGTTGGAAACCTTCGGACTCTCTGTTTTGCTCATAGCTCGAAGTCCTTCTCCAGCTCGGACAAATCTGTGGTGGTCGGTTCGACTGCAGGCTTGAAGGGGGCCCGGTTGCCCCGATACAGAATGCCAAGATTAAAACCATCGTCAGTCATCAACCTGCGCGCTGCCTTGCCCTGGTCGCCGGTCGCGGTCACAGGTGCCGGCCGCACCAGATCCTTCCAGGCCTTTTCATCCGGGCGGAACGTGACGCAGGGGCTAAGTATTTCGACGAAAGAAAAACCTGGATGTTTGATGGCTTCCACCAGGACGTCGGCTGTCTCGTTTGGTTCGCCGGAGAAGCAACGGGCGATGAAATTCGCGCCAGAAGCAAGTGCGACGACCAACGGATGGAATGGCCGAACTCCGGTACCACCCGGTGCCAGTGCGGTATCAAATTCTGGCTCTGTTGTGGGTGATGGCTGACCTTTGGTCATGCCATAGATGTGATTGTCCATGACGACATAAGTCATATCGATGTTCCGGCGGCACGCATGCAGAAAATGGTTGCCGCCGATTGAGTAACCATCCCCATCGCCGCTGGCGACGACAACGGTGAGATCGGGTCGAGTCACTTTCAATCCGGCAGCGAGAGCGAGCGAGCGGCCGTGCACGCCATGAAAGCCATAGCAATTCGTATACGCTGGAATTCGCGATGAACAACCGATACCGGATATGACGGCGATCTTTTCGGATTGCAAACCCAGTTGAGCGAACGCTCGCGTGAAAGACATGAGCACGTGATAATCGCCGCAACCGGGACACCAGATCGGCTTGATGTCCGACTTATAGTCACCCGGTTTGCAAGCCAGGTTTGTAACGATGCTGGACATCGTCAACTCCAATTCATGATTGCACGATGAATTTCGCCAGCCGTAATTGGCAGCGGCCCCGGTCGGTGAAATACGCGTACCGGTGCCGGCAAATCATAGTGAGCCCGCAAGTATCGATGGAACTGGCCGCTATGTGTCTGTTCGACAACCAGGATGCGTTTGACGCCCGTAAGGGCTTTTGCAAACCGTTCCGGCTGGACCGGCGCGATCAGACGGGGAGCGACGATGCGCACTTTGACGCCATCGGCAGCCGCGCGACCGACAGCCTCGCGCACCGCGCCCGTGAGTGAACCCCACGTAATAACTGCGAGATCACCGTTACCTTCCATGCTTGCCCAGTGATCTCCGAAGTTGAATTGCTCAAGTTTATCGCGGCGTTTGTCAAGCTGGGCCAAATGATCGACCGCGCCGCTGGTCGGGATCCCGCGCTCGGTGTGGGTAAGACCATCGGCCGTGTACTGCCCGCCGCGCGCTCCCGGAATCGCCATTGGTGATACGCCGCCGGCTACCTTGGCGTAGCGCTTGTAAGATTCAGAAATCTCTGTCGCGGTGTTTCGCGCCCCGATAAAAGCCACGTCGGCGGGCCGCTCGATCGCCGCGCGTGACTGCCCCATGAACTGGTCGGATAGCACGATAGCCGGTGCTTGCAGCGTTTCCGCAAGATACGTCGCCCATTGCGTGGTGAACATGCAGTCGCTTACCGATTGAGGCGCCAGCACCAGGTGGGGTGCGTCGCCGTGCAATCCGTACACAGCAATATTCAAATCTGCCTGTTCGGATTTTGTGGGAATCCCCGTCGATGGACCGCCACGCATGACGTCAACGATTACGACGGGAATCTCGGCAGAGGTCGCAAGCCCGATCGCCTCGATCATCAGCGAAAGTCCGGGCCCGGATGTCGCTGTCAACGCAGGCGTGCCGCCATAAGATGAACCTATGATCATGTTAATGGCAGCGAGCTCGTCTTCAGCCTGCAACAGCACTCCCCCAATTCTCGTAAGACCAGGTGCCAGCCATTCGAGAATTTCCGTCGCGGGTGTGATCGGATAGGCGGCGGCAAAACGGATGCCTCCACGGATTGCACCAAGCGCTGTGGCTTCGTTACCCGAAAGCAACCACCTGCGGGCGGAAGTCGGCTGTGGCGCCGTGAGTTGCACGCCAAGATCGATGCCCGAAGCTGCCCCGAACCCCGCCTTAATTCCGGCGAGACTTGCTTCGATGGCACCCGGACCTTTGTCGGCAAGACGCTTGGCAATTGGTGCGAATGCTTGCTCGACGGTAAAGCCGAGCAAACGACTGGCGATCCCGA
>Ga0187778_10001287_pt1 | contig 17562 bp, 14 predicted proteins | sample 1015_Q2_SP5_20_M_FD_132418 | JGI IMG/M metagenome (GOLD analysis project Ga0187778, IMG submission 132418) | Tropical peat soil microbial communities from peatlands in Department of Meta, Colombia - 1015_Q2_SP5_20_MG | ecosystem: Environmental > Terrestrial > Soil > Wetlands > Peat | place...
CCGCAATGGAGGCCGTGCTGCGCGAGCGCGTGGATGCCATTGAGGTGGGACGGCTCGAACCGATGGCGGCCTTTGGGCAGCTGGCTCCCCCGGCTCGGGTCAGCTTCTTTTGCACGCACGACAACCATGCGGCGACGGCCAACCCGCAGCAGCCGTCCGGCGAGTGGCGACGTCTGGCCGAGCTCGTGGGCGTGCGCAACGGAGCCGATGCGCAGGCAATCCGAGCGGTATTGGAAGACTGGCTGGCCGGTACCTACGTTCAACCCGATCTGCAAAGTGCGTTGGCCGCGCGCTCGCGCTTGGCGCCCGGCGAGCAGTTTGTCGTGGCCGCGGGGCACCTGGTATCGCGGCACGCCGTGCGCTTTTTTGCGGCGGACGACCGGAAAGCGGGTTTGCTTGCGCGCAAACGCGAAAGTGAGAACCTGGAGCGGCAGATCAAAGCGCAGCGCCTGATCGACGAGCAAGCGGCCGAGGATCTGACGCGATTTGATGCGCAGGTGCGCCAGGCGCAGGAAGAAGCGCAAAGCGCGAGGGAAAGCGCGGGACGCCAGCGCGCCCAGGCGCATGAACTTGAGCTCCAAGCCGTGCGGCTGGGCGAGTTGATCGAAAGAATTCGCCACCGCGGCGGGCAGATTGAGACCGAACTCGAAGAACTCGCGAGCGAAGAACAAGAGCTCGGTGCGCAGCGCGAAGCGGCCGAACGACGCTTTGCCGAACTCGACCAGACCTTGGGAAAAATGCAGGAAGAGGTCGAGGCCGCGCGGCTGGAGGAGGAGCGCTCCAGCGAGGCTTTGCGCGAGCAGCGCGAGCGGTTGCGCCAACGCGAGGCCGAGCGCCAGCGACTGGAATTCGAGCGCGCGGCAACCTTGGAGCGCATCGGCGACGTGGAGCACGCCATTGCCGTTGCGGGTGGCGACGCCGAGCGGCTCGGGGCCGAGATCGAGCAATCGCAGCTGGAAGTGGCCAAGCTCGACGACAGCGCGGCACGGGGTGGCTTGGAACGCTGGCTCGAGCAGCGCGTCGCGGCGGAGCAGTCCGCGGCTGGTGCACGAGCGCTGGTCGACGAATGGATGCAAAAATCACGCGTTAGCGAGGAGCAGCGGCAGAAAATCGAGCGCGGTCTGCAACCGCGTCGCGACCGCATCACAGAGCTTAAGTTAAAGGAGCAGGCGGCTCGCCTGGCGGTGGAACAATTCGACCGCCAGCTGACCGAGGCGGGCGCAGACGTCGAATCGTTGCGAGCGCAGATGTCCGGCGCTCCCGCCGTGGGCGAGCAGGAAAGTGAAATCGCCCGGTTGGCGCAGGCAATAGCCGATCTGGGCGCGGTAAACCTTGCGGCATTACAGGAGTTGGAAACCGCCAGTGAGCGCCAGGGTTTTCTGCACTCGCAGTCCGCGGACTTGCAATCGGCCGTGTCGACCTTGGAAGATGCCATCCGTAAGATTGATCGGGAGACACGCGAGCAGCTGCAGCGGACCTTTGACGAGGTCAACCGACACTTTGGGGAGTTGTTTCCCCGCTTATTTGGCGGGGGCGAGGCCCGCTTGTCGATGACGGGCGAGGAGATTCTCGACGCCGGGGTGCTGGTCACCGCGCAACCTCCGGGCAAGCGCAACAGCTCGATTCATTTGCTCTCCGGCGGTGAAAAGGCCCTTGCGGCGACGGCCTTGGTGTTTGCACTTTTTAAACTCAATCCGGCGCCTTTTTGCCTGCTCGACGAGGTGGACGCGCCGTTGGATGAGGCCAACACCGAGCGGTTTTGCCAACTCGTGCGTTCGATGACGGAGGCGACGCAGTTCTTGTTCATCACGCACAACAAGCTGGCGATGGAGATGGCCGAGCAACTCGTCGGCGTGACAATGCAGGAACAAGGGGTATCGCGTATCGTAGCAGTCGACATCGACAGCGCGGTGCAACTGACCGCCGAGGCGGCGTAAGTTCCCTTCTTCTTTGGTGGTCTCCTCGTGAGCGATCTGCATGTGGCCCTGTTCGCGGTTGCGGTGCTCTTGTTATTGGCGCTGTACCTGAGCGAAAAGTGGAAGGAGCGGCGCTTGCTGCGTCGTTTGCGCGATCGACTGCATGGCGGTGTGGCCGACGCTTTGTTGCGGGCCGGCCCGACGCTGTCGCGCGATCCGGCCCCTTTGGGCGAGGAAGGCAGCGCGTCCCAGCGCCCGCGCGCGGGTCGGGTGGAGCCCAGCTTGGGCCTACCCGCGGAACAAGCCGTCGCTTCGGCCGCGATGCCGTCTTCCTCGGCAGAGGAACCCGCGCAAGCGCTGCAGTCGGCGGCGCCGCCTGTCAATGGCGAGGCCGCGGTCTCCTCCGAGGTCTTGCGCACGCCCTCGGCTTTGTTGCGACCGGACTGGGTGGAAGACCCCTTGTTGGACTGCTCGCTCGAGATTCGCTGCGCGCGGGCCGTCGATGGAGTCAGCGTGATCGACGCGGCGGCGGTTCTGGCGCACACCGAATGGCAACTGCCGGTGCACTTTGTCGTTTGGGATGGACGTCACCAACAATGGGTGCTGCCCGACCGGTTTGGCTATTACAGCGATGCTCTGGCGTCCATACAGCTTGCCAACCGGCGAGCGCGCATAGAGGAAGCGGAGGTCATTCGCTTCGTTCAGGTCGTCCAGCAGGTGGCAAGCGCCCTGGATGCCGACGTCGACGCGCCCGACATCCAACGACTGCTGCAGCAGGCCCAGGAGCTCGATAGCCTGTGCGCTCGATTCGACATAAAGATCGGGCTGACGGTCGAATCCACCGGCACCGCGTGGACCGGCCCGCAGGTGCGCAGCGCGGCGCAACAAGCCCATTTCGTGGCCACCAATGCACACCGCTGGGTTCGCTGTGACCCGCAGGGCGACCTTCTTTTTACCTTAGAGGTCGATCCGGTATCGATGAAGCGCCTGACGCTCGAATTTGATATCGCCGTGGCTCCGGTTGCGGCGCACGGCTTTGACGCCATGGTCGAGGGTGCAACGGCGCTGGCGGCGATTCTCGGGGCGCGCGTCGTCGATGACAACGGCAATCCCATCGCGGCCAACTCGCTGGGCACGGTCCAGGCCCAGTTGGCGCACCTGTATGAGGAAATGACGGCGGCGGGCATTGAACCGGGTAGCGTCCGGGCGCGCCGCCTTTATCTCTAACGGGTGCGGCGGGGCACCTTGCACACCTTCCGATCGTTGCGGAGCAACCAACCATGAGGCGGGGGGCGGCCGACGACCGCGGGCGGACGGACCCCGTGGAGCGCTCCCCGGAGGCCGCGCGCGGCCTGCGCGAGCGCATCGCCGAACTGCGGGCGCAGATCGAACGGCTCGATTACGCCTATTACGTGCTCGACACCCCCGAAGTCCCGGACGCCGAATACGACCGATTGCTGCGCGAACTGCAGCAGCTTGAGGAACGCCATCCGGAGTTGCGCGCGACCGATTCGCCGACCCAGCGCGTGGCCGGCGCCGTGCGTCCGGACTTGCAACCGGCTGCCCACGAAGTGCCGATGCTGTCGCTCGCCAATGCCCTAAACGACGAAGAGGCGGAGAGCTTCGACGCTCGAGTCTGTGCGGCGCTCGGGATCAAGGAGGCGACCTACTGCTGCGAGCTCAAATTCGATGGGTTGGCCGTTAGCCTGAGCTATCGCGGGGGCGCCTTTGAACGGGCCGCAACACGTGGCGACGGCTTTGTCGGGGAGGATGTAACGGACAACGTGCGCACCATTCGCAGCGTTCCGCTGCACCTGCACGGCTCCGTTCCGGCGCAGTTGGAGATTCGCGGCGAGGTGCTGATGTTTCGCCGGGATTTCGAGCGGTTAAATGCGACGCAGCGAACGGTCGGGGGCAAGGAGTTTGCCAACCCGCGCAATGCCGCGGCCGGCAGTCTGCGCCAGTTGGATTCGAAAATCACCGCCCAACGGCGATTGCGCTTTTTTGCCTACGGTGTGGCCGCGCTTGCGCCGCCGGCGAGCGGCGCAAAGGCGGCGCATCTGCCGGTAACCCAATCGGGTTTGCTCGACTGGCTGCAGGGGCTCGGCTTGCCCGTGTGCGAGCACCGTGGACTGGTGAAGGGTATGGGAGGGCTGCGCGATTTTTACGAGCGCATGGCCCAGCGACGCGACGCGCTTCCCTACGAAATCGATGGCGTCGTATTCAAAGTCGACGATTTTGGCCAGCAGCAACGTATCGGGTCGCTCGCGCGTGCGCCGCGCTGGGCGGTGGCGCGCAAATTTCCGCCCAGAGAAGCGCTCACCACCCTCTTGGACATCGACGTGCAGGTCGGGCGCACCGGGGCACTGACCCCCGTGGCGCGCTTGACGCCGGTGGAAGTCGGCGGCGTCGTGGTGAGCAGCGCGACACTGCACAACGAAGACGAAATCCGCCGCAAAGACATCCGGATCGGCGACACCGTGGTGGTGCGGCGCGCCGGCGACGTAATCCCCGAGGTGGTCGCTGTACTGCCGGAGCACCGACCGCGCCATGCGCGCCAGTTTGTCTTCCCGGTGCGGTGCCCGGTTTGCGGCTCGGCCGTCGTACGCGCGGCCGACGAGGCCGTGGCACGCTGCAGTGGCGGGCTCGTGTGTCCGGCCCAGCGCAAGCAGGCGCTGCTGCACTTTGCCAGCCGCCGGGCGCTGGATATTGATGGTCTAGGCGACAAAATCGTTGACCAACTCGTCGACACGGGCCTTGTTACGCATCCGGCAGGCCTGTTCGGGCTCGAATTGCCGGTGCTTGCCGACCTGGATCGCATGGGAGAAAAGTCGGCGGCCAATTTGCTCGGCGCGCTGGAGCGGGCACGCTCGACGAGCCTGGAGCGGTTCATCTTTGCGCTGGGCATCCGTCACGTGGGCGAAACGACGGCCCGCGACCTTGCCCGACATTTTGGTCGCTTCGAGGCGTTTGCCGCGGCCGATGAAGCGCAACTGCTGCAGGTCCCCGACATCGGTCCCGTGGTCGCGCACTCCATCCGCCAGTTCCTCGAGGAGCCGCGCAACCGCACGGAAATCGCGGCCCTGCTGCGCAAGATTCGTATTGCACCCTCGGCTAGTGCGCAGCGTCCACAGACACTGACGGGCACAACATTCGTCCTGACGGGTACGCTGCCCACGCTAACGCGCGAGCAGGCAACCGCGCGAATCGAAGCGGCCGGAGGACATGTGAGCTCGGCGGTGTCCCGCAAGACCGAGTATGTTGTCGCGGGATCCGATCCGGGCAGCAAGCTGGACAAGGCACGGGAGCTGGGCGTAAAAGTGATCGACGAAGGCGGCCTGCTTGCGATGCTCGGCGAAGAAGGAGCGCACTGATGTTTGGCATCATTGGAGGCAGCGGACTGGTAAAACTTGCGGCGCTCGATACACCGCGACGACAGGTGATGCGAACGCCGTACGGTGAGCCTTCCGGGGCGCTTACCTTTGGCCGTCTTGCGGGACGGGACATCGTATTTGTCGCCCGTCATGGCTACGGCCACACCATCGCTCCGCACGAGATCAACTATCGGGCCAATATCTGGGCGCTCCAGCAATTGAGCGTGGAAGGTATCTTTGCCCTGGCCACCGTTGGGGGCATCCGGGCCGACCTGGCGCCCGGATCCCTCGTGGTTCCGCATCAGGTGCTCGATTACACCCACAGCCGAGCGTCGACCTTCTTTGAAAGTGGCGTGAACGCCGTCGTCACCCATATCGACTTTACGCAACCCTACGCGGAGCGATTGCGCCAGCGGCTGCTGGCGGCCGCGGACCGTGCGGGCGAGACGGTTGTCGATGGGGCGGTGTATGCCTGCACGCAGGGCCCGCGCCTGGAAACCGCTGCCGAGGTCAACCGCCTGGAAGGTGACGGCGCCGATATCATCGGGATGACCGGGATGCCGGAAGCGACTCTGGCACGCGAGGCCGGGCTGGACTACGCTTCGCTCAGTATGGTTGTCAATCACGCGGCCGGGCGCGGGGACAGCAGGTCGCGGGTCGAACTCTCTCAGCTCGATAAAATCCTTCAGCAAACCGTGGTGCGCGCCGTGCGCGTGCTGGAAGCGGCCGTTCAGGGTTCGGCATGATTCGCCCGATCTTGCGCATGGGGGATCCGCGGCTGCTGCTCGTGAGCGAACCCGTCACCGAATTCGACACGCCGGCTTTGCATGCGCTTATTTCCGATATGTTTGAGACGATGCATGCGGCCGAGGGAGCGGGACTGGCCGCGCCCCAGATCGGCGAGCGCATCCGCGTCGTAATTTTCGGCTTTGCGCATACCGACCGGTACCCCGATGCTCCACCGATCCCGCCGACGGTGCTGATCAACCCGACGATCGAGCCGTTGACGGAAGTGGTCGAAGACGGCTGGGAAGGCTGCCTTTCGGTGCCGGGTCTGCGCGGCATCGTGCCGCGCATCGTGCGTCTGCGCTATAGCGGATTTGACGCCCAGGGCAGAGGCTTTTCGCGCGAAGCCGAGGGTTTTCACGCACGGGTCGTACAGCACGAGTGCGACCACCTCGACGGGATTTTGTACCCCATGCGCATGCGGGACTTTCGGCGCTTCGGGTATACCGACGTGCTGTTTCCCGATCAAAAGGTTGAGGACGACTAAATCGAAACGATCCGTTGGGCCGCTTTTCCTCGGAGAGGTGCCCGATACCTTCAACCATGAACAACGCAACGGAGTTTGACTACGTCATTGTGGGTGGCGGTTCGGCTGGCTGTGTGCTTGCGGCTCGCTTATCGCAGGACCCGGACGCACAGGTCTGCCTGCTCGAGTGCGGCGGCCCCGACGACAGCGTGTTCATCCGCGCTCCGCTTGGTTTTGCATTGGCCGCCCCCCTGGGATTGAATGCCTGGCTCTACGACACCGAACCGCAGCCGGGGCTGAATGGTCGGCGTGGTTTTCAGCCGCGGGGGCGCACGCTTGGCGGCAGCAGTTCGATCAACGCCATGATTTACTGCCGGGGCCATCGCAGTGACTACGACCGGTGGGCGGCGCTAGGCAACCCGGGCTGGGACTACGACAGCGTTTTGCCGCTTTTTAAGCGGGCGGAACACAGCGAATGCATGGGCGCCAACGAGTATCGCGGCGTGGGCGGCCCGCTCAACGTGGCCTTTTTGCGCAGCCCCAGTGCGCTCAGCGAGTTATTTTTGCGGGCGTGTGAGAGTGTGGGCATTGCGCGCACGGCCGATTACAACGGCGCACAGCAAGAAGGCTGCTGGCCCGCGCAAGTGACGCAAGTCGGCGGCGAGCGCTGTAGCGCGGCCAGAGCGTACCTCGCGCCGAACCGGGGCCGTCCGAACTTGACCATTCTTACCCGCGCCCTGGCGACAAAGATCGAATTTTCCGGCCGACGGGCCATGGGGGTGCACGTCCGTCACGGTGGTCAAAAGCGGCTTTTGCGTGCCCGTCGCGAGCTGATCCTCAGCGCGGGCGCGTACGGCTCGCCCCAACTGCTGATGCTTTCGGGTGTTGGGCGGGGTGCCGACCTGCAGGCGCTGGGGATAACCGTTGTGCACGAGTTGGCGGGTGTTGGCCAACATCTGCAGGACCACATCAACGCTACGCTCATCTGGCGTTCGCATCGCACGGATGCCACCTTGGGTCTGTCACTGCGCGGAATCTCGCGCATCGTGCGGGGCATATTCGAGTGGCGCCGCCAGCGCACGGGCGTGATTACCACCAACGTTGCCGAGTCCGGCGCCTTCTTCCGCACGCGGCCCGACTTGACCGCTCCGGACATCGAAGCGTTGTTTGTCGTTGGCATTGTCGATGACCACACGCGCAAAACGCATCTGGGACACGGTTTTTCCTTGCACGTGATGCCCATGCAGCCAAAAAGCCGCGGCGAAGTACGACTGGCCAGCACGGATCCGAGTGCACCGCTGCGCATCGACCCGCGCTATTTCAGTCATCCCGACGACATGGCGACGATGATGGCGGGCGTGCGCCGCGCGTTGCAGATCATGAACGCCGCGTCACTGGATTCGGTGCGTGGAAAGATGCTCTATCCGTTTGATGCGAACGATGCGCAGGCTCTTGAGCAGGCGATTCGTCGCTCCTCCGACACCGAGTATCACCCCGTCGGTACCTGTCGCATGGGGCCATCGGCCGATCCGATGTCCGTCGTCGGTCCCGATCTGCGGGTGCACGGCATCGAGGCGCTGCGAGTCGTCGACGCGTCGATCATGCCGCACCTGGTGAGCGGCCACACCAATGCGCCGACGATCATGATTGCGGAGAAGGCCTTCGATCTGATTCGCGTGGACCAAGGCCGGCCGCGCTAGGGGCAGCTCAAGGGGCGCACGCGGGCCGAGCCGGCGAGTCAGCCGCGCTTGGCCAAGCTGGGAGCTGCGCCGCGCAACCCCGCTCGACGGGCGGCGTTTTCGATGGCGCCCTGCAGCACTCGCGCGCGCGCTTCCGGTGGCGCGTCGATAAGCCGCGTAACCCAGGTGGAGGGCACTTCGCGATAACGGCGCCGGTCCGGACGGTAGCCCGGTTCGCGCCATCCCTGCTCAAGCAGCCAGCGCCACAGATCGTCGCTCATGCCCGCCTGCGTCGTCATGCGAACATCGCCCAATACGATATGCGCACCGATCGCCGGTTTGGCGCTGCGCCGTGCCAGGGAGCGCGGCTTTTGCGTGCGCATGAAATCACGGACCCGGTTGCGAAGCGACAGCATCACGACGAATTTTCTCCTTGGGCTGTGAGAAACGATGACTTGGCAGTTGCCCAGTGGCGCGCCCAAACACGAAAGGGAGTGCGGCATCCGTGCCGATAGCCCTGCCGCCGCGGCGCGCAACCGTATATTTATCGATGTCCGCCAGCACCGAAGGTCCGATTACCGTTCGCATCCACGGCCTTTCGATCGCTTAAGTTTTGACAATGGGCGGGCTCGGAACTGCGCCCGGCGACATCCGGTTGGGGGAAACCCGCTACAGCGCGACAAGCGGCGCGTCGACTCGAAGGCAGTGCACCGCTAGGCCGGCGCCAGGGCCTGTAGCAGTTCGGTTTCGAGTTGAAGCTGCTCGCGCGCGTTGGCCAACGCCTGTCCGTCGATCAAAAAGACGTCTTCCACGCGTTCTCCCAAGGTCAGAATCTTCGCGGTGAGCACGTTAACTCCGTGACGCGCCAGCACCCGTGCCACGGAATAGAGCAAGCCGACGCGATCGGTCGCCACCAGCGACAGCATGAATCGCTGGCCCGTTTCGTCGGGTTGCAGGTGCACGGCCGGCGCAACCGGAAAGTGGCGCGAATGACGCGACAGCCGCCCTTTGGCCGGAATCGGAAGTTCGCCTTGGCTGGAGATCCAGGCGGTAAGTTCGGTTTCGACGCTATCGAGCATCGATCGGAAATGGCCACCACGCCCGTTGTCGCTGATGACAAATGTATCGAGCGCGTAGCCATGGCGCGTGGTGTGGATCTTGGCATCGAGTACGCTCAGGCGCCGGCTTTCGAAATATCCGCAGACGCGCATGAACAGGTCCTTTTGGTCGCGCACGTAGACCAGCACTTCGAGTCCCTCGCCGGCGGGGGCCAGGCGCGTACGAACGACAGGCCGGTCCGTGCGCACGTGCACGAGCAGGCAACGAGCGTGCCAAGCAATGTCGGAAGCCGAATGGCGCAGAAAATAGACCACATCCAGTTCGCGCCACAGCGGCTGGTGCGCCGTGGGCGACAGTCCGTACAGTTGCAAGATGCGCAGTGACTCGCGCCGGCGGCCTTCGAGTTCGGCGTCGGCGCCCAGTGACTGGCCACCCAGACTGCGGCGCGTCCGGCGAAACAGATCCTCCAGCAATCGTGCCTTCCATGCGTTCCACACCCGGGGACTGGTGCCGCGAATGTCGGCAACTGTCAGCAGGTACAGAGCCACGAGACGCCGGTCGGAACGGACCAGTTTGCCAAACCGCTCGATCACCGTGGGGTCGGCCACATCCTCCTTTTGGGCCACGTGCGACATCGTGAGGTGATGCTCGACCAGGAAGGCGACCAGGTCCGTGTCGTCGCGGGCAAGTTGGTGCGCGCGACAAAAGCGACGTGCCTCGGCGGCGCCCACGCGACTGTGGTCGGCGCCACGCCCCTTGGCAATATCGTGAAACAGTGCCGCCAGCACCAGGAGCCAGGGCCGCTCGAAGTCGGCGATCAGCTGACTGCACAATGGGTATTCGTGTGCGTATTCACTGGCACTAAAGCGGCGCAGGTTGCGCACCACCATGAGGATGTGCTGGTCGACGGTGTAGACGTGAAACAGATCGTGCTGCATCTGACCGACGATACGGCGAAACACCGGTAGGTATCCGCCCAGGACGGACCACTGGTTCATCAGGCGCAGCGTGTGAAGAACGCCGCGGCTTTGCTGCAAAATGGCCAGAAAGGTGGCTCGATTCTGGGGGGCACGGCGAAACGCCGCATTCATTCGGTTGCGCGCGTTCCAGATCGCGCGCAAAAGTCGCGGCGTCATTCCCTTGAGCTCCGGATGGCGCTCCAACGTTAAAAAGGCGCGCAAAATCTCGTTGGGGTCTTGGTCGATCACCGCGTCTTGCGTGATATCGAGTCGCTCGGCACGGGCGCAGAACGAGGAATCGATCGGCAACGCCTCGCTGGCGGCATCCGGGTACAGGTGCTGCTCAATGTTCAGCAACACGAGCGTGTTGAGCTGCACGACCATCTTGGCCGCGTGATAGTAGGTCTGCATCAGCACCTCGCTGGCACGGCGACTTGGCGTGCCGGCGATGCCAAAGGCGCTGGCCAAGGCGTGTTGCAGATCAAAGACGAGGCGGTCCTCCCGACGCCGCGCCACGATGTGCAAACGCGCCCGGATTTGCTTTAAGTGCCGCTCGGTCTGCTTGATTTGCTGGCATTCGGCCGCCGTCAACAGACCGTTGCGCGTCATCTCGTCCCACGTGTCTCCCAGGCCCGCTGCCCGAGAAACCCAAAGCAGGATCTGAAGATCGCGCAGGCCGCCGGGACTTTCCTTGCAGTTTGGCTCCAGGGAATAGGGGGTGTCTTCGTATTTGGTATGGCGCTGCTGCTGCTCGAGCAGCTTGGCCCGCAGGAAGGCCTGTGCGTCCAACACTTCCTGCAAGCTCCTGCGAAACGCCTCAAAGCCGCTGCGTAGGCCGCAGACGCGCCGCGATTCGAGCAGCGACGTCATCACGGTGGGATCTTGGCTTGCCAACTGTCCGCATTCGGGCGCCGTGCGCACTGCGTGACCGACGGCAAGCCCCAGGTCCCACAGCAGCTGGATAAGGTTCGCAATTTGTCCCTGCTGATCCGCGTCGGGTGCGGAGCCGGGGACAATCAGCAGATCGACGTCCGAGTAGGGAAACAATTCGCCTCGCCCGTAGCCGCCGACGGCAACCAGCGTGGCAAAGCGCGCCACCTCCGTGTGCTCCGCAACGCGACGCACGTAGCGGTCCGTCAAGTTCGACAGACCGAAGAGCAAACGGCGTACCGGCGCACCTTGCTCGAAGACGGCGATCAGGGCATCGCGCTCGGCCGACAGCGACTCGCGCAGGTCGCGGGCGAAAACCGCGCTCGGTGTGGCTGACGCCTCGGCAGCCGCCGTGGCTAGGGTCATCCAGCGACCGCAACGCTGTGCGGTGTTAGCGTGGCGAAGCTCGCGGACTGCATGGCAAAGGCTGGCGGTGGCGGCGCCTTTGCGGACAGGGTCAGCACTTCGAATCCGGTTGGTGTGACCAAAATCGTGTGCTCCCATTGCGCCGAAAGGCTGTGGTCCTTCGTGACGATGGTCCAGCCGTCCGCCATTTCGCGAATCTCCCGGCGCCCGGCATTGATCATGGGCTCGATGGTAAAGGTCATTCCCGGAACCAGCGGTTCGAGCGTTCCGCTTTTCCCATAGTGCAGTACCTGGGGTTCCTCGTGAAAGCGCCGGCCGATTCCGTGGCCGCAAAATTCGCGCACCACGCTGTATCCGTTGCGCTCGGCGTGCGCCTGAATGGCCGCGCCAATGTCGCCGAGAAATCCACCCGGACGCACCGTCACGATGCCATGCCACATGCATTCGTACGTCACGTCACACAAGCGCTTTGCCGCGACGGACGGCTCCCCGACCAAGAACATCCGACTGGTGTCGCCGTGCCAGCCATTTTTGATGACGGTGATATCCAGGTTGACGATATCGCCGCCTTTGAGCACCCGCGGACCCGGAATGCCGTGGCAGACCTGGTGGTTGACCGAGGTGCAGATCGACTTAGGAAAGGGCTTGTAGCCCGGCGGGGCGTAGTGCAGCGGAGCGGGGATGCATCCTTGTACGTCGACCATGTATTCGTGGCAGAGGCGATCGAGCTCGCCCGTGGTCACACCGGGGGTGACGTAGGGAGCTATGAAATCGAGAACCTCTCCGGCAAGCCTTCCGGCAATGCGCATGCCATCGATTTCGTCCGGGGTCTTGATGGCGGCTGGCATGGACAATCGGGCGTGGGTTGGAACCGTGCGGTTCCGCGGCGGTCGGGCGGACATGAGCGACGTCGCGCCAACGACGTTATAATACAAGGCTTAACCGTGCGTAGGGACCGCCCGTGGTGGTTCCCCTGAGTTTCTTGCGGGAATTGCGCCCGCAAAACGCGCGGCAAATCGCGCGCACCGCAGCCAAGGTGCCGAGGTCCAAGCGTTTCGGGTTTGCCTGCGCGTGATGCGCGCCGGACGGCCTGCCAACGAGGGTCCTGGGACTCGGCGGTTGCGCAAGAACCAACCTTGGAGATCGAAAATGTCCGTCACTATGCGCCAGATGCTGGAAGCCGGAGTGCACTTCGGCCACCAGACGCGATTCTGGAACCCTAAGATGGCCCCGTACATCTTCGGCCATCGAAATCGGATTCATATCATCAACCTGGAACGCACATTGGAGCAATTCAATGGCGCGATGAAGTTCGTTCGCCAGGTTGCGGCCAATCGCGGCACGATCCTGTTTGTTGGCACCAAGCGTCAGGCGCGCGAAATCATGGTCGAAGAGGCGCGCCGCGCCGGAATGCCGTACGTCGACCAGCGGTGGCTCGGGGGATTTCTGACGAATTTCAAAACCATCAAGACCTCGATCAAGCGCCTAAAGGAGATGGAGCAGGTCGTCGAAGAGGGCGGCCTGGAGCGCATGCCCAAGAAGGAGGCGCTGAACTTCCAGCGCGAGGTCGATAAGCTCAACAAATCGATCGGTGGCATAAAGGATATGACCGGGCTGCCCGAAGCGCTCTTCGTCGTCGATGTTGGCTACCACAAGATCGCCGTGGCGGAGGCCGAAAAACTCGGCATCCCGGTGGTCGGAGTGGTCGACACGAACCATTCGCCGGTTGGCATCAGGTACGTCATTCCGGGCAACGACGATTCGAGCCGGGCGGTACGCTTGTATGCGCGTGCGATTGCCGATGCCATTTTGGAGGGCAAGGCGGCGGGGCTGCAAAGCATCGTCGGCGGAGACGTCGGTGACGAGTTCGTCGAAGTCGACGAAGAGACCTCGCAGGACGCCTAGCGCCAGCGGGGTGCGGTGGCGCGCGTCGCGGCATTGCGGTGCGGCGCGCCGGCGTGACTGTTGGGGGCGCAACGCCCCCTTTTTGTGGCACAAACATCCGGGGAGGCGGCAGTTATGGTGGAAGTGAGCGCAAGTATGGTCAAAGAGTTACGCGAAAAGACCGACGCGCCCATGATGGAGTGCAAAAAGGCCCTAACGGAGGCCGGCGGCGATCTGGTCAAAGCGGAAGAAATCCTGCGGGTCCGGTTGGGGAGCAAGGCAAGCAAAGCGGCCGCACGGATTACCGCCGAAGGAGTTGTGGCCATCAGCGTCGATGCGGCCGGCAAGACCGCGGCGCTTGTGGAGGTCAATTGCGAAACCGACTTTGTCGCCAAGAACGAAGAATTCCTCGCCTTCGCACGCAAGGTCTCCCAGCTCGTATTGGAGCGCGATCCGTCCGACGTCGCGGCCGCTCTGGCGCTGCCACTGGAGGGTGCGACGGTGGAGGTGCGGCGCGCCGCGCTCGTGGGGAAAATCGGCGAGAACCTGGCGATCCGACGTTTCGTGCGGGTGCGCGCCCAGGGACGCATCGCACAGTATATTCACGGGGGCTCGCGCATCGGCGTGTTGCTCGATTACAGCGGGGGCGACGAGGCGCTGGGCAAGGATCTGGCGATGCACATCGCGGCCTGCCGGCCCAAGGCACTGCACGGCGGGCAGGTGGCTGCCGAAGAAGTGGCGCGCGAGCGCTCCATCGCCCAGCAAAAAGCGGCCGAGTCGGGCAAGCCGGCGCAGATCCAGGCCAAGATGGTCGACGGAGCCGTGCAGAAGTTTCTCAAGGAAGTCACCTTGCTCGGTCAGCCTTTTGTGAAGGACGAGAAGGTCGTGGTTGAGCAGCTGCTCAAGCAGCGCGGGGTCGTCGTCAACGGCTTTTGCCTTTATGTCGTCGGCGAAGGTATTGAGAAAAAGCAAACGGATTTTGCGGCCGAAGTCGCGGCCCAGGCGGCCGCGGCCCGCGGCTGACGTCTCGATCAACATCCCCAGGAAGGAGCGGGCTCGATGGCAATCTATCAGCGTGTCCTGCTGAAGCTCTCCGGTGAGGCGCTGATGGGCGAGGATGCCTACGGCATCAATCGCGCCACGATCGAACGCCTGGTCCGGGACATTGGCGAGGTTCAGCAGATGGGTGTTCAGCTGGCCATCGTCATCGGCGGGGGCAACATATTCCGGGGAGTGGCGCTGGGGGCCAGCGGGATGGATCGGGCGACGGCCGACTACATGGGCATGATGGCGACGATCATGAACGCCATGGCACTGCAAGACGCGATGCGCAACGCTGGCATCGAGGCGCGTGTGCAGTCCGCACTGCACGTTGAGCAGGTCGTCGAGCCCTACATTCGGCCCAAGGCCATGCGCTATTTGGACGAAGGCAAAATCGTGATCTTTGCCGCCGGCACGGGCAACCCGTTTTTCACGACCGATACCGCGGCCGCGTTGCGAGGTTCGGAGGTCGGCGCCGAGGTGGTGCTCAAGGCCACGAAAGTCGATGGTGTGTATTCGGCCGATCCGAAAAAGGATCCGAAAGCCGTGCGCTATCCGAGCATTCGATTTGACGAAGCGCTGGCACGCAATCTGCAAATCATGGACGCTACCGCCTTTGCTCTGTGCCGGGACCAAGGATTGCCGATTCGCGTCTTTAGCATATCGCGGCCGGCCGCGCTCAAGCGCGCGGTCAGCGGCGAGGACGAAGGCACGCTCGTACACGCGTAGGCCAAGAACGGGGAGATCGGAATATGGCTGTGACCGATGTTCGCAAAGCGACGGAGCAAAAAATGCTCAAGTCGATCGACGCGCTAAAGGGTGACCTTGCGAAGGTTCGCACCGGCCGCGCGCACACCGGATTGCTCGACCACGTGCAGGTGGAATACTACGGGTCCATGGTTCCGATCTCGCAGGTGGCCAATGTGGGTCTGGCCGATGCCCGCACGATCACGGTGCAGCCTTGGGAGAAGAAATTTTTGGGCATCATCGAAAAAGCGATCCGCGAGTCCGACCTGGGTTTGAATCCGTCCTCGCAAGGCGAGATCTTGCGAGTGCCGATGCCGGCCCTGACCGAGGAGCGTCGCCGCGAACTCACCAAGGTGGTCAAACACGAAGGGGAAAACGCTCGGGTGGCCGTGCGCAACCTTCGGCGAGACGCCAATCAGCAGCTCAAGGAGCTGCTGAAGAAAAAGGAGATCTCCGAAGACGACGAGCGCCGCGCGCAGGAGGAGATCCAGAAGTTGACCGACAAGTTTGTTGCCGACATCGACCGCATGGTCGCCGAAAAGGAAAAGGAGATCATGACGGTCTGAGGCCGATCCGCGCTGCCCCACTGGCCCGTCGGCCGCCGTCTGTCTTCCCCGTCGCACCAATGCCCGCAGGAGCGCCCGCCGCCTCGCAACGAAAGCCCGGTGTGCCCCGGCACGTTGCCATCATCATGGACGGCAACGGCCGTTGGGCCAAGGCGCGGCATCTGCCGCGCGTGGCCGGGCACTCGCGCGGCGTGGAGAGGGTGCGCACCGTCATCGAGGCCAGCATTTCCGCGGGGGTGGAGTACCTGAGCTTGTTTGCCTTCAGTTCGGAGAACTGGCAGCGCCCCGCCGACGAGGTCTCGGTACTGATGCGACTTTTCGTCAGTTCGCTGCAGCGGGAAATCGACGCTTTGGTGCGAAACGGGGTGCGCCTGCGCGTGGTCGGACAGATTGATGCCTTCGAAGCGCGCCTGCGCGAGCAAATTGCTAAGGCGCAGGAGCAAAGCGCACACAACACGCGACTGCATCTTACGATCTGCGCCAGCTATGGCGGACGCTGGGACATCGTGCAAGCGGCCCAGCGTCTGGTCGCCGCGCATCAGCCGGGCGCCCCGCTGCCCGGCGAAGAACAGTTCGCGCGGGAGCTGTCGATGGCCTTTGCGCCGGACCCGGACCTTCTCATTCGCACGGGAGGAGAGCGGCGCATCAGCAATTTTCTCATCTGGCAGCTCGCGTACGCGGAACTGTTCTTCACGGACGTGCTCTGGCCCGACTTTCAGGAAGAGGCGTTTGCCGACGCACTGGCGTGGTATGCGCAACGCGAGCGTCGCTTCGGCCGCACGAGCGAGCAGCTCGTGCGGACCGGGTAGAGGCCACGCCCATGCTGAAAACACGCGTCCTTACGGCGCTGGTGCTGCTGCTCGCGCTGGCGGGTGCGGCGGCGATCTCCCTGCAAGCGCTGATCGGGTTGTGTGCGCTGTTCGTCGGGGTCGCCTTGTCCGAATGGTTTCGGTTAAGCGGCGTACCCGCGGCCGTTGCACTGCCCGCGGCGGCGGTGGCCGCCGTTGGAGGCTTCGGGCTCGAAGTCCTTGGTGCAGGTCCTTCCCCCGGCACGGTGGCCGCTTCGTGCGCGCTTTCGTGCCTGCTGTGGGTTGGGGTCGGTCTATTGCTGGTCCGCGCGCAACGACGCACCATTGCGATTCCGCGCGCGTGGCTGATTGCCGGCGCCCTGCTGCTCGGAGGAGTGGCGTGGTTGGCACTGGTTGACCTGTTGCATCGAGGGATCGTGTGGACGCTCTCCGTGTTGGCGCTGGTCTGGGTGGCGGACATCGCCGCGTACTTCTGCGGCCGGGCCTTTGGCGTGCGCAAATTGGCCTCGCGCATCAGCCCCGGCAAGACCTGGGCCGGTGTGTGGGGCGCCGTGATCGCGGTAGTACTGTCTGCCGAGGCCGTGCGCTGGTTTTGGCCAAGCACGCCCTTGTGGTCGACCCAGATTCTTTTGGCCGCTCCGGTGTTCGGGGTCGGGATTCTCGCGGCATTTGTGTTCTTCAGCGTGGTCGGGGACCTGTTTGAAAGCCTGGTCAAGCGACAGGCCGGCGCCAAGGACAGCGGCAAGGTTCTGCCGGGCCATGGGGGAGTCTGGGATCGAATCGACGCGACCTTGCCCACCCTGCCTTTCGCGGTCCTGAGCCAATGGACGCTCGTCAATGGCTGGCACCATGGGTGAGGCCGCGCGGCACGAGGCCGACCAAACCGTTCCCCGGGGCGTCTCGATTCTGGGCGCTACGGGGTCCATCGGCGCCAGCACGCTCGATGTGATCGCGCGGCACCCGGGACAGTTTCGCGTCGC
>Ga0187778_10001288_pt1 | contig 17559 bp, 18 predicted proteins | sample 1015_Q2_SP5_20_M_FD_132418 | JGI IMG/M metagenome (GOLD analysis project Ga0187778, IMG submission 132418) | Tropical peat soil microbial communities from peatlands in Department of Meta, Colombia - 1015_Q2_SP5_20_MG | ecosystem: Environmental > Terrestrial > Soil > Wetlands > Peat | place...
ATCTAGCGATCAGCATGCCGGCCTATCCGGCACTTACGACTAGGATTTGTCTGCCATCAAGCCAAGCGGCGGACGAGAATGCTCTATAACGGGCTCGCTGCACAACCACGTAACCTGACCAGATCAGGTCCATTCTGTGACTCTGTTTTTCAATGCATACGTACGTGCCTGAAAACGTGACCATAACTGCTGTTTTTTCTGACAGTATTAAGACCGATATTAACCCGCTAACCTTTTTGAGGGAGCGTGACGCAGCCACAAACTCGGCGGGAACCAGTGTAACCCACCGGGAAATTATGCACATCGTTACGTTCCCCACCAGGCCTGGCCAGCCGTAGCACCGCTCGGTAGTCTCTGGCCACAAATGCGGTCGGACTTTTGTGCTCACGGGCCGAGGACACAGGCCTCTAAGCGGTTTGAACATGGCGAAGGCTCACAGCAAGAGTTCGAACGGTAAGCTGAAGCGCAAGACATATGAAGAAGAACTGACCCGCCTCCAGGCGGAGCTGTGCAAACTTCAGGATTGGGTGAAGTACAAAGGCCTGCGGGTAATTATCATCTTTGAAGGACGCGATGCTGCCGGCAAAGGCGGTACCATCCGCGCAATCACCGAACGTGTGAGTCCTCGCGTCTTTCGTGTGGTGGCGCTGCCAGCTCCATCCGATCGCGAAAAGTCTCAGATGTATGTGCAGCGTTACATGCAACATTTCCCAGCGGCTGGCGAGGTCGTGGTCTTCGATCGGAGTTGGTACAACCGTGCAGGCGTGGAATATGTGATGGGCTTTTGTACCGAAAAGCAGCATCGGAGATTCCTCGATCTTTGCCCGATGATGGAAAAGTACATCGTGGATGCTGGCATCATCCTGATCAAGTATTGGTTGGAGGTTGGAAGGGCAGAACAGCAGCGCCGTTTCGAGGCGCGAATCAAAGACCCGCTTCGGCAATGGAAGCTCAGCCCCATGGACCTCGAGTCTTTTCGACGCTGGTATGAGTACTCCCGAGCTCGAGATTTAATGCTGGAAGCAACCGACCGCAAACACGCACCCTGGTTCATCGTTCGCTCCGACGACAAGAAGAAGGCCAGACTCAACTGCATTTCGCACTTTTTGAGCTTGATTCCTTACAAGAAAACTCCGCATCCGAAAGTTAAGTTGCCAGAACGATCCAGTAGGGGGCGCTACGACGATCAGACGACAATAAGGAAAAGGCACTTTGTTCCGGAGAGGTACTGATTCATTCGTAGAGGACGAATGCCATCGAATCAGCGAATATCTCGGTTCCTGCACATCACTGCCTGGCTCTCTGAGTGTTCGCCTCGGGCGGATGTCATTGCGGGCGTCGCACTCGCGGGTTTGCTTGTACCGCAGGGCATGGCCTATGCCGGCATCGCTGGAGTTCGTCCGGAAATGGGATTGTATGCCGCTTCTGCCGGCATGTTTACATACGCGATCTTCGGCACCTCTCGGCAACTCGCAGTCACCGCCACTTCCTCGTCAGCGGCCATGCTCGCGGCCCTGGTGGCTCCGATCGCCTCTGGTGATCCCGCTCGTTATACCCTACTGGCCTCCGCCGCCGCGGTCGCAGCAGGTCTTATTTTCTTGGCAGGTGGTCTGCTCAAATTGGGTTCGGTCTCCGAGTTCATTTCCAAGCCGGTTCTCAAGGGCTTCGTCTTCGGCCTGGCGCTCACAATCATGGTGAAGCAAGGGCATAAGTTCATGGGGATTTCGAGTGGCAAAGGGAATTTTTTCCATCAGGCCTGGCACGTCATCACCTCGTTGCGCGAGGTGAATCGGTGGACGCTGGCAGTAGCAGCAATCGCTCTCGCAATCATGTTCCTGCTGGAAGTGTTTGCTCCACGAGTGCCATCAGCGTTGCTTGTGCTTGTACTCGGAACTTTGGCCGTTCCGTTGTTTAGTCTTCACCAACATGGCGTCGAGGTAGTTGGCACGATTCAAGCAGGGATGCCTTCCCTGAGCTGGCCAAAGGTCGGCGAGGATGAACTGGCAGATCTATTCGTTGGCGCGATCGGCATTGTCCTCGTGCTCGTGGCGGAATCTCTCGCAGCAGCCCGAACCTTTGCCACCAAGCATAAATATGAGATCAATCCCAATCAGGAATTATGCGCAATAGGTGCGGCTAACATCGCATCCGGACTGGTGGGTGGGATCATCGTGGGCGGTGGAATGTCGGGAACGGCGGCGAACGATGCCGGGGGCGCCCGCACCCAACTCTCGACCATCGCAGCGTCCTTGTGCGTCGGTCTTACCCTAGCGTTCCTACTGCCGCTGATTCGTAATTTGCCGGAAGGCATTCTGGCGGCGATCGTGATCCATGCGGTCGCGCATTTGGCGGACGTTCACACATTGAGGTATTACGTGGAGCTTCGCACCGGAAGCATTTGGGTTGCCCTCATCGCGCTGCTTGCTGTCCTACAGATGGGAATTCTCAAAGGTTTGATTTTCGCGGTTGGCCTGACCTTGATCCTGCTGATGCGAAAGTTGAGTAAGCCCCAGGATTCGGTGCTTGGCAGGCGAGCGGGTTCCGAAGATTTTGTGGACGTAGCCCGTTATCCTGAGGCGAAACAGGTGCCTGGCCTCCTTGTATTCCGCCCTAACGGAATTTTGTTTTTTGCAAATGCCAATCGCATCCGTAATCGGATACGCGAGACAGTGAGGCAAGCCGATCCTCCGATCAAAACCATCGTGCTCAATCTTGAGGCTTCTCCAGAATTGGACGTCACTGGTCTTGAGATGTTGCAGGAAGTCACAGACGAGTTACACCACTCGGGGATTACGGTTTGTTTCGCGCGGGTGGCGGATCCAGTGCACGATCTCTTTATGCGTAGCGGATTTCTCGAACGCTTAGGGCGGCAACGCATTTTCTTTGGAACTGGAGCGGCGGTTGACGCATTCCTGGCCACCACTCATGCGGCGGAGCAAGCTTACATCGCATGAACAGGCTACCAATCGGGAGGAAACTCCTGATGGTTGGAGTTTGAAGATGGACACAGTTATTAATAGGACAAGCGAGCACAATCCGACTGCAGCCGCGCCACGCGAGGTAGCCAAAAGTTGCAAACGCCCACTCGAGCCGATTGAACGACTTTCAGAGATCTTGTTCGGATTAATAATGGTTCTCACGTTCACCTGCTCAATTAGCGTCACTGAGCTTCGGCTGGAGGAGGTCAACACCGTACTCATCGCCGCCATTGGATGCAATCTGGCATGGGGAATCATTGATGCCTTCATGTATTTGCTTGCGTGCTTTGTGGAAAGGGGGCGAAGCATCTGTGCATTGCGCAGCATACGCCAGACCACCGATCCCGAGGCAGCACACGGCGTTATCGCTGCAGCCATGCCGCCGCTACTCGCGTCCGTCATGCCACGTGAGGCATTCGAGGAAATAAGAAACAAACTGACCAGGTTACCCGAGCCGTCCGCTCATCCCACAATCACCAAAGAAGATTGGATTGGAGGCATCGCCGTGTTCCTGGCGGTCTTTTTATCGACTTTCCCGGTTGTGATTCCATTTCTACTCATCAGTGATGCAGGACTGGCACTCCGGACTTCCAATGGCGTCGCTGTTTTGATGTTGTTTCTGACTGGCTACGGACTGGGTCATTATGGAGGGTATCGCCCCTGGAGAATGGGGGTGTGGATGGCCTTGGTTGGCAGCGCCCTGGTTGCGCTGACGATCGTTCTGGGCGGATAGATTACGCCACGCTGGCGGGCTTGCAAATAGCTTCACATGGCGCTCAAGATTCGCTTGTCAGTTGATGTTCCAAGTGGGCGCGAGTGAAGAAAGAGTTGCTTCAATTTCCGTTCCCCAAGCACCCTTTCCAGTTCCCCATATCCGACGAACGGAATCAGCACTCCAAACAGGAGCACTGTTAGAACAACAACCCCTTTCCACGTACCGCCAGCAAGATCAGCAATACTTTGGTGGAAAGACTGTCCGCGATAGAGCCCGACGGCAATTTCTTCCAGAATTTTGAAACAAGCCAGTACAACACTAAACAGAGCGGATTTCAGGAGAATTGGATAGATGAGTGGAGCTTCGTCGAATTGCTCGCCAAGGTGCAAGTCTTTGGCAACCAGCATGACCTTTGCGAGCGCTAGCGCATTGATGAGCGCGAGACCATGGTACGCAAAGTCGATGTGATACTCGGCCAGAATCACAGACTTGTGCATTACTAAGAGCCCTAAGACCAGCCAAAGGTAAACGGCGATCATGATAAACTCCTTCAACTCGTGATAAGCCCTCTGCTTCAGGGTTCGAGTTGATGCACTCACATTGTCTTCCCCTTGCCGTATCAGGCCCAGACAACATGTCCTTGGGTTCACAGATGCTGGTAGTTACTGTTCTGAACCACGATCGTCAATTGTTTGCTGACGCCGTCGATGGTTTGCTGCGATAGATGATTCGGCCCGCCTGGGATGGCGCTGAACTGGCCTGACGCTTTTACCGCATCCTTCGGGTCATCCAGATATGATGCAATGGACATGCTTACAAGACCTTGACCTTTGGCGATCACCAGGGTCATGTTGTCGCCTTTCTTGATGTAATTTGAGATCACCAGACGATATTGTCCAGGAGCGTCGGCTTCTGTCCCCACGGTAATTTTCCCCTGTTGATAGGCCTGCTCGATCAAGTTCTTCTGAGGAGGAACGTATTGCTGGATCAAGCTCTTCATCTGATCCGCATACTCCTTGTATTCTTCCTTCTTCTTTTCGACGACGTGTTCCTTCAAACGTCCATGCCGTCCGCTTCCACTGCTCTCTGCCGAGGATGGCGGATCAAGCGATGTCTTTTGCGGCCTTCCGTCAGGGCCAAGGCGGACCTGGAAATGTTCCTGTTTTTTCTGCTCACCTTTAAGGCTTATGGTCACTTGCTCTACCCAGGTATATTGCGCCAGCGCTTTTTTGTTGTTGGCCGCCGTTTCCTTTATCTCGGCGACTTTCTGCTGCAGTTCCGGATTTTGTGCAGCAGTTACACTGGTGAAGATGACCAGCAATCCGATCAGAACCAAGACACGCTTCATAAAATCCTCTTTCGCACATTCTGGGGATGACTGGCGTTCTGTTTTTATTTGGGCGGAAAATCTTTCAACAACTTCTGCATGGCCTTGTTCAGGTTCTTTTGATTTTTCTCCGGCTTACTGCTGGGATCGATGGTTTTGGTCGCCTGTCCCGTCCAGACCAACTGCTTGCTCGCCGGGTCATACATATCAAGGACAAGAGTTCCCACATTGATTGTCGAACTCGTCGCAGTTCCCATGCCCCCGAAGCGAATGCCGCCACCCATTCCGTATGCGTTCCACTGCTTCTCCTGATCAACGGCAATCTGATAACCGACGTACATATTGGCCGAATCGCTGTCCGTCTTTGTTAGACCCTTCGCGGCAAGTTGTGAGTCAACAGATTGCTTGATCTCCGCATCCACGATCTGGTTTGGGTGTCCACCATCAATATTGACCCACTTGTAAGTGTGATATTTCGAGAAATCCGTTCCCGGCATGTAGTTTGTCCGCACCTCTTGACCTACTGTGACAATCGGCGCCATGAGTCCCACGGCCAGCATCATGACAGCCCTTGCTGTGATAACGTTCACTCTTGGCATGGCTTTTCTCCTTTTGTGCCCTCTTACACGTCAGCACTTCTCAGGGTCATATCTGCAATCCGGATCTCGACACGTTACCCCCCAGCCCGGTTAGCCGCACCGCCCGTAGACAAGAGTGCGACCAGACCGAGCTGATGAGGTCCTGCCGTACTATGCCGCAATACGTTCGGCGATTCTCGTTTCGGCGATTCTCCGGATGAGGCGCCGTGTTCTTTCAACAAAAGCAAGTTTGTCCGCGAGACAGCTTTCCAGCAGTACACCGACTCCGTAGTGCCCAGCCAGGTCGGCCGCTGCGACGAGGGCCACATATTCACCAATTCGGAAGTGAGTCAAATGGATCAGTTTCGCTAGGATGAACAGACGTCTGGCAACGGGGTTTGGGATCTCATTCAGCTCTTTGCGGAAATCCTCCACAAAGACTTCCTGAAGGCGTCCACTCAACTTAATCGGCTGTTCGCCGATGAGTTTGAAGCATTGATCGAGTGTAGCGAGAACTTTCTCAGAGATGAAGGCCCGCGCCTCCAAAGCTTCTTTGACCTCGGGGTCTTGGGCGATTTGGCCGATTTCTTGGTAGATCTTAGCTGCCCTTTCTGTGCTTTGTCGCACATCGCTAAGGACCATCACAAACATCTCCTTTGGGCTTTTAGCTGGCATATCTTCTCCTTTTTCGGTTGAGATTGAGGTTGAGATTGAATTTCTAGACTCGAGGGACGAAAGAAAGAGTCTGTTTGGAATCTACGCAAGATGGACTCATGCAACAACTAGCAAAACTTGCAGCGCAAGCGGACATAATCCTTAGGACCATAATGGTGTGCACACTCGGGTTCCCGTGAGCTACCTGCCTTGTAGCTAGGCCGCCACCACACTTGCGGGACTGTCACAATTGCCAGTGTGTTTTCGCGGGGCATAGGGCCACAACAAGTCAATAAGTATTAGTTGTGGCGGTGGAGTGCCATCTCGGCGTAAAGGGCCGTAACAGCTCACGCGCAGCCTGTCGGGCCAGAACGATAACGATTCATTCCATATGACACGCATAGTGGATTCTCCACCATTGGTTTTCCTCATATCCCTCGTGGCGTTGTGGCTCTCGGTTCAGGTCGGAGCATTATTTCGTACGAAGCGGCCCATGGAAGAGGACGAGCGACACGATTTCGATATTGTCCTAACCGCTACCCTGACGCTGCTTGGGCTAATTATCGGCTTTAGCTTTTCGATGGTAGTCAGCCGCTATGATCAGCGGAAGAATTACGAAGAGGCAGAAGCCAATACCATCGGCACGGAATACGTCCGAGCCGACCTCCTACCTGCCGCCGACGCAACCACGGTACGCGAGTTACTGAAGAACTACATTGATCAGCGTGTACTCTTCTACAGAACTCGCGATGGGAGCGAACTCGCGCGGATCGATGCTCAGACAACGAAACTGCAGGCCGAGCTCTGGTCGGCTGTACAAGCAACCGCCGCGAAGCAACCGACGCCCACGATTGCTCTCGTGGTATCAGGCATGAACGACGTGTTGAATTCGCAAGGATACACTCAGGCCTCTTGGTGGAACCGGTTTCCGATTCCAGCCTGGGGGCTCTTGATGGTCATCGCGATTTTCTGCAATGTGCTGCTGGGCTATGGCTCGCGCCGGAACGAGATCGTTTTGTTCTTGATCTTGCCATTAGCGGTGTCGATCTCGTTCTTTCTGATAGCTGACATAGCCAGCCCGCGCGAGGGTCTCATCAGAGTGATTCCGCAAAATCTGCTAAGCCTGCATCAATCCTTACAATCAGAATAACGACTCTGATCCGGGTTCGGTTTTAGTTGAAGCACGCTGACGCCCAGTCACTTGGTAGAAGTTTTTGGGGGAAATCGCTTTAGCAACTTGGCAACCCCCTTGCTCGCTAGCTCCAACGACTTAGTTTTCTTTTCGATGTCGAGCTTCTCGGTAACTGTGCCAGCCCAGACCACGACATTGGCGGCCCGATCCACAAACTCCAGTACCAAGGTTCCCTCGGGCACAGCGGGCATTAACTGTCCCTGCCCTTCTGCTCCGGTCCATACCGTGGCATTTATGGCAGGAGATGGTCCGGAAAAGGTCGGTGACAATGGTCTTCCCCCGGAGAAGACAGTTGCGAAACCAATCCCGCCAGCGAGAACCAAGATCAGGTCGCCATTCTGATCAATTCTTGAGAGTCCCTTCGAGTGCAGTTCACCGTCGACTGACCCAATTATGGTTGCGTACAGGTGTGGCCGGGTGGGCGGCATTGCAGGTTCTTCCCATGTGTAGGTTTTGTACTTCGAAAAATCCACGCTCTTGTCGTAGCCGACTTTCACTTTCTGCCCGAGGCAAAGACTGGAGAAAATCGCCAGACCTACAAAGATGAAAAGCTTTCTTCGTCTGCCTCTCACTGTTTTCTCCCGGGTCCAGACTGCCGGAACACCAACAGTCGAAACACTGTCACAATTCACAGGTCGACAGGCGTAGATCACGCCCGGATTTCGTAGACGGTCGCTCGGCCCTGTCAAGAATGACAGTTCATCGATAGCTATTGTGTGCATAGCATCGATATAGCTACTGCAACGTGCCTAAAGATTTGAAGGTGTTCACTCCTGGTAGGCACTGACATCCGTTGAGTGGAGAGCGTATGAAGAAAATTTCCTTCGCGGTTGCATTTCTGCTATTGGTCGCAAGCAGCTGTCTGGCTCAGGACGTCCGTTACAACTTCGACAAAAACACTGATTTCTCACGGTTCAAAACGTATAAGTGGGTGTCCATAAAAGGAGCAGACGAAGCGAACGGCCTTGTCGACAAACAGATCAAAGACGCACTGGATGCCGAGCTGGCAAAGAAAGGTCTTACCAAAGTGGACGGGGATAATGCCGACCTTTACATAGGCTACCAGACAGCTGTGGGACATGAGAAGCAGTTCAACTCGTACAGTACTGACTGGGGCTACGGCGGAGGTTGGTACCGAGGCGGTTGGTACGGTGGCATGGGCGGATCGAGCATGACGACGGGGCAGACTTCTACGATCTATACCGGACAGCTGGCCGTAGACATGTACGACTCAGCAAATAAGGATCTGGTGTGGCGTGGGGTGGCCAGTAAGACGCTTGACCCAAAGGCGAAGCCCGACAAACAACAAAAAAACCTGACCAAGGCGGTAGCCAAACTCCTTAAGAACTATCCGCCCGCATCGAAGAAGTAAGATCCCTTTCCCAGGGTTGGCAATGAAGGCGCGAGCCCAAAACAAAGCCGGTGTCAAATCTGCACTGGCGTTCGGGTTACGAAAGGCGAGCGATGAACATTTTGTTGTCTTGTATCAGGAATGGTCCTGCGACTCAATATCGGTAATTCTCGCGAGCGCCCTAGCTGATCGTTGAATTTGAATGTATTGCGTCCCACCAAGACTGGCAGTTCAAGGCCTGTACGATACTGGGGACTGATCGTGCCCGGCGGCTGCGCGTATAAGACTACATAGATTGTATTCTCTACCTTTACTGAGATGTCGTAAGTACGTGAGGAGGCTTTCTCAGCAGAACCAGCATCGTGGCGTGTCACAGCCATAATAGTCCCTGTCCGGTACTTGGAAGTTGGAGACTGACTCACAACGGGAACAGACACACTACAGACAAGAATCAAAATCGTCATTCTTTGCACAAACACTCGCATTCCTTTTTTAAGGATGACGAACATCCGACTATGCCTACGCTCGAAGTAGCAACCCTGTAAAAACCGATCAGTGTCCAATTCAAAGGCCTTGTTAAAGGAAATACTGCTTTTCGTGAAGGTGTTATGAAACTGACACTTTTGACAGTCGCAAGTGAATCGATCGCCCACTAGCCTAGTCTCGAATAGGGAAACAGGGTGTAGTTCGCCAAATCAGTTGAACGAAAATGCGGGACGTTTGTGCTTAGTTGACTGGGATGCTCCTCATGAGAGCTCGATCAATTTTTCAGATTCATCCAATTCGAAACCTACTGGCCATCGTTTGCGCGGTGGTGCTCGTGCCCGGAGAAATGGCCCTGCTTGCAAGTCCCCTGTCACAAGCTGCTGCTGCAGGAGACGAAGCAGCAGCGACTATCCCACCCGACCAACTCGATTCTCTGGTGGCTCCGATTGCACTCTACCCTGACCCACTTTTGAGCCAAGCGCTGGTAGCTTCAACTTATCCCCTGGAAATCATTCAACTGCAGCAGTGGCTGGAGAAGAACAAGAACCTCAAAGATCAAGTGCTGATGGATGCTGTTGAGAAGCAGGGTTGGGATCCAAGCATCCAAGCGATGGCAGCGCTCCCGGACGTGGTGAAATATCTCTCCGAAAATATCAAGTGGACTACGGACCTGGGGAACGCATTTCTTGCTCAACAGAATGATGTGATGGATGCAGTTCAACGCATGCGCAAGAAAGCTCAAGGAAATGGGAATCTGAAATCTACCGAGCAGCAAAAGGTGGAAACGAAGGTCGTCGAAAACAAGCAGGTGATCGTAGTTCAGCAAGCTAGCCCTGACGTAGTCTACGTCCCGAGCTACAACCCCACTGTGGTGTATGGCGCTCCAGCTTATCCCTACCCGCCCATTGCGTACCCGCCTCCCGGGTATTACGCCGCTGGCATGGCGATCTCGTTTGGTGTAGGAGTGGCGATGGGAGCGGCTTGGGGCGGTGGTTGGGGTTGGAACACCGGCTGGGGAGGCAACAACAATATCAACATTAATAACAACAACAATTTTGTCCGTAACTCTAACCGGAATCTTAACAACGTCAACCGAGCGAACATCAACAGAGCGCAAAACACCTGGCAACACAATCCGCAGCACCGGGGCGGCGCTCCCTACGGGAACCAAGCGACAGCACGACAGTATGGTGGAACCAGCCGCGGAGATTCGATGGCAGCGCGGCAGGCCAACGCTCGTCAGAACCAGTCTCGCCAGAACCGGGGGCAGGGGGGCATACAACAAGCCGCCGAGCGCAGTTCTGTAGGAGGGCGCCAGCCGGCTGGTGGGGGTAACCGCAACGCGTCCGGCGGCAGGCAACCTGGCGCAAGCGACCGCACTGCTGGCGGAAGAGACTTGAGCAGCCGCAATGCCGGAGCGGGAGCAAGCAATCCGGGTGCGAATCGCGGCGGAGGTGGAGGAGACCGAGTCGGCAATCGCAGCGTTCCCGGTGGCAGCGGCGGGTCGGGAGCCTTTGGCGGAGGGGGCGGGGGTTTCAGCGGCAATGGTGCGCGGGCCAGCAGTTCCCGCGGCTCGTCCAGTATGGGCGCTTCCCGCGGTGGCGGCGGCCGTCGAGGTGGAGGTGGTGGACGCCGTCGGTGAGAGAACCAGCGGAGGACAAAATATGAGATCAGGGCTCGCTATCGTAAGGATAGCGCTATTCACAGTGTCACTTGCCAGCCTCTACATTGTTGTATCTGCGACTGTGAACGTCCAGCCAGAATCAACCAAGCAATCATCAATTTCAACTCCTGATGTGCAGAAATCATTTGAGACACCACAGCTGGCCGCCGACGCACTGATCGAGGCAACGACGAATTACGACGTTTCCGCTTTGATGGTGATTTTAGGCCCGGAGGGCAAAGGTTTCGTTTCATCCGCTGACCCAGTTCAAGATAAGAACCTTGCCGCAAAGTTTGCCGCCAAAGCTCGGGAAAAGCATTTCGTCACCATAGATCCGAAAACCAAAGCTCGAGCTGTCCTCACGGTTGGCCACGACGATTGGCCATTTCCGGTCCCGATTGTAAAGAAGGAAGGTAAGTGGTATTTCGATTCAAATCAGGGGCGTCAGGAAATTCTCTTTCGTCGCATCGGAGCTAACGAACTCGATGCGATCCAGATCTGTCGTGGCTTTGTCGAGGCACAGAAGGAATATGCGTCGGAAGTGCACGACGATTCGGTAGTAAATCAGTATGCTCAAAAGATTATCAGTACTCCCGGAAAGCACGATGGTCTGTATTGGCAGAATGCAGATGGTACCTCGGGAGGTCCCATCGGAGAAGCCGTTGCTCGGGCCATCCAGGAAGGCTACGCCCCCGGCAAGACCTCCGGCTATCACGGCTACTACTTCAAAGTTCTGAAGGGCCAGGGTCCTGCGGCACGGCTCGGACAACTCGATTATGTGATCGAAGGAGTCATGATAGGAGGTTTTGCGCTGGTCACATTCCCGGCAGAGTACCGCGTCACAGGCGTGAAGACGTTCATGGTTAGCTACGACGGAATCGTATATGAGAAGGATCTTGGTCCCGACACGTTGAATATTGCTAAGAACATCGAGCGCTACAACCCGGATAAGACCTGGCATCGCACGAACGACCAGTGGCCTACAGACGTTTCCGGTGCAGAGTAGTTGAGCCACCGCTAGCTCTACGCAGGTCCGAATGCACACAAAGGTACCAAGGGGCGTCGGGTACCCCAATGGGTGACGATCCCATGGAGCGGCCGATGAAAAGTTTCTGCCTTCAGGTCCTGATTTTCCTCTCATTCTCGATTGTCTGTGTTGCACAAAATACTCCGGATTGGGAACTCTACGGAGGCTTCCAGTTCACGAATTACCACACTGCCCAGATACAAAAGGTGGTCAACTCCTTAGATTCGGCAACGGGATCCGCCGCCCCGATAGCAAATACGCATTCGAACATGATCGGCTGGAATTTCTCCGCCCAACAAAACGCGAACAGCTGGTTCAGTGGCATTATCGATTTCGGTGGTGGATACGGAAACAAGAGTGTAACCTTGCGCCCCTCTGGAGCAACCCGAACTCCACCGAGTTTCAAACCTGCGATTTTCACCATGGGAGGCGGCCCGCAGTTTACCTATCGTCGCAATGAGCGTGTTCAACCGTTCGTCCGAATGATATGTGCCGCCGCTTATGCAAACTTGAACCCTGATGCGAACACGACAAATGCGCTTGGTACGATATTTCCTTCTCCCAGTACCAATGAAACAGCTTTTGCATTGCTTTTCGGTGGTGGATTTGACTATCGCTTGAAAAACTACAGCTCCTTTCGGTTCGTAGGAGACTACCTCCACAGCTTCGTTTTCAATGAGAGTGAGAGTTACTACCGAATTAGTGTCGGGATCACATTTCGAATTGGCAACAAATGAGGAGCACTAAGTAACTGCATCCGTCTCCGCAGCCTTGTCCGTGCTGCCCGCAAAAATACTCCAGCTGGCATTTTTGCTAGTTCTAAAGTTGTCCCACCGCAGCTACCCTTGCTCGGAGGTTGTGCATGCCTACTTCGGCCGCGGTAGTCCCCACTCCGTACGACAAATCTAAACAGAGCGACGTTTATGAACCACTGACTGGGTCGATCAGATGTAAATATCCCTCACTCCTTCAAGTTAACACTCGAGTGTTGATGCGAAACCTGTCACAAAGTCTCGGGCAGGCTGCCAGCTTTGACGATATCCAGGAGCGTGAGCTAGAAGAGTGGGCACAGAAAGGCTTTAACTGGATTTGGTTTCTTGGTGTGTGGCAAACGGGCATCGCTAGTCGACAGGTCGCGCGCGACCGTCTCGATTGGCTGGCAGAATTTCAACAAGTCTTGCCCGACTTCCAGCAAGAGGACGTCTGTGGCTCCTGTTTTGCGATAACGCAATACGCAGCACAATCGGCGTTCGGCGGAAACTCTGCGCTGGAGCGCCTTCGCGCCAGACTTCACCGTCATGGCTTGCGATTGCTCTTGGACTTTGTTCCCAATCACACCGCATTAGATCATCCTTGGGTACGGACACATCCGAACTTTTACATTCGGGGTACCGAGGAACAACTTCGTCGCGAGCCACAGAATTACGTCCGGCTTGAAACTTGCGCTGGAACCACAATCTTAGCGCATGGCCGCGATCCCTATTTCGACGGATGGCCAGACACCTTGCAACTGAACTACGGCGAGCCAGCTTTGTGTGAAGCAATGCGGTTGGAACTACTCAACGCCGCAGCACTTTGCGACGGCGTCAGGTGTGATATGGCGATGCTGATTCTGCCGGAGATTTTCGAGCGCACGTGGGGCATTCGACCAGAACGCTTTTGGCCAAATGCAATTCTTTCCACGCGGTCCTATAAACCAAGGTTCCTCTTCATGGCTGAAGTCTATTGGGATCTAGAATGGAGTTTACAGCAACAAGGGTTCGACTACACGTATGATAAACGGCTTTACGATCGGCTGCGGCAAGGACAGGCAGCGCCGGTGCGGGACCGTTTTCGGGCCAGTGTTCAGTTTCAGCAAAAATCAGTACGTTTTCTCGAAAACCATGATGAACTCCGAGCTGCCACCGCTTTTGCTCCTGCGGTGCACCCTGCAGCCGCAGTGCTGACATATCTTTCCCCAGGCCTAAGATTTTTTCACGATGGGCAGTTCGAGGGCAGGACAAAGAGACTTCCTGTGCATCTAGACCGTTACCCTAATGAACCGGTGCAGGTGGCGCTGCGCGATTTTTATCAGCATCTGTTCGCCTGCCTTCGGCAACCGGCGATTCGCAATGGTGAATGGCAGTTGCTCGACTGCACGCCGGCTTGGGAAGGAAACTGGACATGGGACTGCTTCATCTGTTTTGCCTGGGACACTATGAGGGAGTTGCCGCTGGTTGTCGTCACTAATTATGCGCGAAACCAGAGCCAGTGCTATCTGAAGATACCGTTTGACGAACTCCGCGGAAATCGTATTCTTTTGCAGGACCTGATGAGCTCGACGACGTACGAACGCGAGGGTGATGAAATGGTTTCCCGGGGTCTTTACCTAGACACGCCGCCATGGGGTTATCACGTTTTCGAATTGACAACCGTGGGAAGCATTTCAGCTAAAGAACGTGAGCTCCAACGCACATGCGAAGAAAGAAACTAATCGGTCTCTTCTTGCCACATAACAACCGAATGATTTCATCTAGTGGTTAGCGACATTATTTCCATGCCTGACAAATGGGAGTACTCCTGGTATGCCGTATGGGATCTCGCTTTTCACACCCTCGCACTTTCTCTGGTAGATTTTGACTTCGCCAAAGAACAGCTTTTGCTGATGCTTCGTAATCTGTACGCGCGCCCGAATGGTCAAATTCCAGCATACGAGTGGAACTTTAGCGATGTGAATCCACCCGTGCATGCCTGGGCAACATTATTTCTTTACAACATCGAAAAGGAGCTGGGCCGATCAGACCTGCGTTTTCTGGAGCGTTCCTTTCAAGGTCTGATGTTGAATTTTAATTGGTGGTCGAACCGCAAAGATCACCAATATTTGCCGATGGAGTCTAATACCGGAATTGGCGGCAATTCGAACTGGCGCTTTCCGGTGTGGATGCCTGCTAACGGTCTATTGATTCGTGGTTTGCTAAACCTCTATCAGTCTTATGGCGATGACTTCAAGGTGGAGTGTCCCACTGGCTCAGGAAAATACATGACCTTACTTGAGTGGCGAAAGAGATCGCTCGGCGACTATCTAGTTTCTTTCTCCGGGATTCGAACGGAAAGCGCCCTATTTATGGTGGCACCCGAAAGTTTCAGGAAGATCCTCATTGGAGAGATTATATCCTCTTCTATGAGTATTTTCATGGCCACAACGGTGCCGGCCTCGGCGCTAGCCACCAAATAGGATGGACAGGAACGATCGCGGTTGCTCGGTCTGTTCGCGCGTGGGACTGCGGCCGATTGGTTCCGTGTCCCTAAGGGAGACCTGGCCGCGCAGATGACCCGCGCACAGTGGCGGGCTGACACGTTCATGTGATGTATAGAAGATAAGAAGTGGTGCGCTCTCCTCGATCGCCCAGTTTTGTGAGTTCGCTGCACAGTTCCTCGCGGAGGTTGTTCATGTCCCGATTCAAGTCCCTGATTATGCTTCTTCTCTTTCTGACCCTGTGGCCACTTACCGGTTGCAACGATCTGGTCCCCCATGACACAAAAAGCCTACTCGCCCCCGAGTTTCAGCGCTCAGAAATCGTTGGCCTTGCCGCCGGGTTTGGAACCACCTTCGCGGCCATGCCAGATTTGCTTGCCATGCTCAAGCGACGTTCCAGCGCTGGGATGAACCCAAGAATGGTTCTAATCATGTGTATTTTTCAGATTCTCTGGGTTTACTACGGTTTCTTGATCGCTTCGAGGCCAGTAATTGTCTGGAACGTGATCGCCGTTCTAATCAATTCGCTGACTGTGGGCGCATACCTTCATTTTCTTCGTAAAGAAAAACGACAAGGAAAAGACATAGGTACCTTAGCTGCGTAGTCGTAGCCTCCAGTTCCGATCACCAGCGCAATTCTGCGCTACTGGAATCAGACTGTCAGAACTGCCAGTTACTCCTTCGCCCGTACCGCACTACCTTCCCTCTGGGAACCAAAAGATCTAAAGCACAGGATGTAGGTCTCGCAAAGAGAGTTCCGTTTCCGACAATTCGGTGAAGACTGATGGAGGTCATGATCGCAGTTACGGTGCTCGTTGTGGTTTGCGTGGTCGTTTTGTTGCTTCACGAGGCCAATGTGGAAGCTGACTACAGTCTCCCATCTCGGCGCCAGGAGAGTAGCCACCGAAAGCATCGGGGGAACCGAGTGAGTTAGCACTCATTATTGCGTGTGGCACATGGTTTGTGCAGCTCACCCGGAGTAACGCGAAGGGCAACAAGTGTGCACGTCGATTGCATCGAGAGGAGCTATTTAGATGCTCGCCCGCTATCAGCATGACGATTACGTAACTCGTGCTCTTGAGATCTCCATCCATGTTGGCCTTCTCATTCTGCTGTCGGCTGCGTGTCTCCTCATTCTGCGCCCGTTTGTTCCGTTGCTATTGTGGGGAGTGATCATCGCCATTGCGTTGTACCCAAGTTACCGAAAGCTGCAAGTTCTTGTAGCCGGCCGCAGCACACTTGCCGCGGTTTTCTGCACTCTCTTATTGCTAGCATTCTTAATCGGCCCGGTTGTACTGCTCACTGGCTCTTTCGTAGAAGGCATTCATAACTTAGTGGCTCGCCTCAGGGAGGGGACAGCAATCATTCCGCCTCCGCCGCCTCGCGTCGAGAACTGGGTCATCATTGGGGGTCCCTTAAAAGATGTATGGGAACTGGCATCCAGGAATTCGTCGGCTGCATTGCAAACGTTCGCTCCCCAGATCAGAGCGGTCATTCCAAAACTGCTCTTCGCCTCCGCTGGCATCGGCTTGGCAGTATTGCAATGGGTCTTTTCTATTATCGTTGCCGGCTTTTTGCTTGCGAATGTCGCGAGTGGAAGCAACGCCGCCCATTTACTAGCCAATCGCCTCTTTGGCGAAAAGGGTCCGGAGTTCGAACACTTAGCTGGAGCCACAATCCGTAGCGTAACCACAGGAATCATCGGGGTTGCGTTTGTTCAGTCCGTCTTCGCGGCCGTGGGCTTTGTAGTTGCTGGGTTACCGGGTGCCGGTTTGTGGGCTGTGACATTCCTGTTTGCAGCAACCCTTCAACTTGGAGTGCTCATCTTGATCCCTGCAGTTATTTACATGTTCGCAATTGCCAGTGCCACTAAGGCAAGCTTGTTTCTGGTTTGGTGTGTCGTGGTCGGTGTAATGGACAATGCGCTTAAGCCTCTGCTGCTTGGACGCGGGGTTCCAGTACCCATGGTGGTTGTGTTCTTGGGTGCCATAGGTGGATTTGTGGCAATGGGGACGATTGGACTTTTTATTGGCGCGATCATCTTGTCAGTTGGATACAAGTTGTTCCTTGCGTGGCTTGAAGAAAATGTACAGCTTGGTCCCGAGGTCCAGCAGCAGAGCTTCCACATTCGAGCTGCCTCCTGAGCCCCTCCGTAGTTTTGTCATAGCAGCCGCTTTGGGTAAGCTGAATTTTCCACTGTCGTTTTCCTCTGGTCCATTACGAACTTCGCTGTCAAAGTTAACAGGTCCACCCGCCCGATTGGCTTTTCTAAAATCACCCTCATATATACCTGCTCACTGACATTTGAGGCCACGACCGCAGTGACCATCGGACTAACGTAAGAGAGTTGGAC
>Ga0187778_10001289_pt1 | contig 17558 bp, 13 predicted proteins | sample 1015_Q2_SP5_20_M_FD_132418 | JGI IMG/M metagenome (GOLD analysis project Ga0187778, IMG submission 132418) | Tropical peat soil microbial communities from peatlands in Department of Meta, Colombia - 1015_Q2_SP5_20_MG | ecosystem: Environmental > Terrestrial > Soil > Wetlands > Peat | place...
CCCATGAAACGTTTGATCGAGTAAATCGTATTCTCGGGATTGGTGATGGCCTGCCGTTTGGCTACCTGTCCCACCAACCGCTCGCCGGTTTTGGTAAATCCGACGACCGATGGCGTGGTGCGGCCACCCTCTTCGTTCTCAACGACCTTGGGCTCACCGCCTTCCATGACGGCGACAACCGAGTTGGTCGTTCCCAAGTCAATTCCAATAATCTTAGCCATAGCTGGCTCCTCTCTCTACCTATAAGTGCTTTACAATCAATGCGATTATGATTGCGCCCTAAACATCGTAGGACTTGAGTGACTTGCTGTCAAGGTTTTAGATGCGGGAGGGGAGCCTTGGGATGCGGCTACTTTCTTTTCAAAATTGTCATGCTGAGCGGAGTCCAAGGATCCCTGCATTATTGGCGGGTGCCCCATCCTAACGGGAGCGCTCTTGGCGGCGTAGGGTGGGGATTCTCGTCGGGCAGCACAACAATTCCTAAAGCCATGTCATCCTGAGCGCAGCGGCTGCTTCGCCGCGCGAAGCAGCCACTAAGTCGAAGGACCCGTACAATCTGAAACCAACTGCTGTCGTACAAAGGCATTTTGGCCACAGGAGTGCGGGAAGAATTCCCTGAAACGCATGTTTGCCAGTTCTGGGCAATAGGGATCCTTCGACTGCGTCGTCGTTCGCTTCGCGAACGCCAACTTCGCTCAGGATGACAAGTCAGCTTTGACATGTGGAGCACATGAAAGTATGCTGATCACATGTCAAAGATGATCCAGCTGCGTAATGTGCCGGACGCTCTGCATCGTAGGTTGAAAGCGCGTGCGGCGATGGCAGGAATGTCGTTGTCGGATTACCTGCTATCAGAGATCAAGGAAATCGCAGAACGGCCCACGCTCGCTGAATTCCGAGAACGCCTGCATCAGCGAAAACCGGTTGCGGCCGAACTCGATACGGTCCGCTTGGTGCAAGAGGAACGCGATACGCGGTGATTGTCCTGGATGCATCCGCGACGGTGGACTGGCTTCTTCAGACATCTGCGGGCCGGCAGATCGAAAAGCGGATTTTCTCGCGGAACGAATCTCTGCATGCTCCTCACCTTCTGGACCTTGAGGTCGGGCAGGTGCTGCGCAGGTTGGCACGGGAAGCCGCAATCTCATCGCAGCGTGCTGAGGAGGCGCTTCAGGATTTGCTCGACCTGCGCGTGACGCGCTATCCCCACTTCGTGTCGCTACCCCGGATTTGGCAACTGCGTCATAATTGGTCGGCCTACGATGCGGCATATGTAGTGCTGGCCGAAGAGCTCGGCGCTACATTCATTACGCGTGACACTCGCCTCGCCTCTGCGTCCGGCCACTCGCCGCGAGTGGAGCTGTTTTGATCGCGAGCTGAGAGCTACTCCACCGTCACCGACTTGGCCAGGTTCCGAGGCTGATCGACATCGCAGCCGCGTCGGACGGCAATGTGGTAGGCCAGTAGCTGCAGTGGAACGATTTCAAGAATCGGCGACAGTTCATCCGGCGCAGGCGGAACGTAGAGTACGTGGTCGGCGGCTTCTTTGATCTCTTCATCCCCTTCGGTGGCCAAGGCGATGACTATGCCCGACCGCGCTTTGACTTCCTTCAAGTTGGAAATTGTCTTTTCGTAGCGCAGCTTGGAGAGTTCGTCGCTTTCATCACGCGTGGCGATAATCACCACGGGAAGATCTTCATCGATCAGCGCGTTCGGTCCGTGCTTCATTTCACCAGCGGGATAGCCTTCCGCGTGGATATAGGAGATTTCTTTAAGCTTGAGCGCGCCTTCGAGCGCTATTGGATAATGAATGCCACGCCCGAGAAACAGAAAATCCTGTGCTCGCATGTATTCCTTCGCCAACGCTTCAACTTCTTCGTCGCGAGTCAACAAGTGCTCGAGTTTTCCCGGAATGCGGGTCAGTTCCTGGACGGCTGCGCGTGCCTGCTCCTCACTAATCGTGCCGCGCACCTGTGCGAGATACAGCGCGAACAAATACAGCGCCGTCAGCTGGCCGGTGAAGGCCTTGGTGGAGGCGACCCCGATCTCCGGGCCGGCGTGCGTATAGATGGTTCCTGCGGCCTCGCGCGTGATCATCGAGCCCACTACGTTGCAGATGGCCAGCGTCTTCGATCCTTTGGCTTTCGCTTCCCGTTGCGCGGCAATCGTGTCGGCGGTTTCTCCCGACTGGGAGATCAGCATCGTCAACGTCCCGGGCGAAATGATGGGATCGCGATAACGCCATTCGCTGGCGTAATCGACTTCTACCGGAATGCGCGCCAGGCGCTCGATCATGAACTTTCCTGCCTGGGCGGCATGCCAACTGGTGCCGCAAGCGGCAATGTTGATTTTGTTGGCGGCCCTGAATTCAGCTTCGCTGACTTCCATCTCATCCAGAAAAACATGGCCAGTTTCCTGCGAGATTCGGCCGAGCGTGGTGTCGCGCACGGCGCGGGGCTGCTCGTAAATCTCTTTGAGCATGAAATGCTTGAAGCCGCCCTTCTCCGCCATTATTGGATCCCAGGTGACGTGCTGAACCTGGCGCACGACGGGGTGACCGTTGAAGTCGGTGAGCTGAACGCCATCGCGTGTGATGACGGCCAAATCGCCGTCACCCAGAAAGAAGAGATCACGCGTGTGGTAGAGAATGGCGGGCACATCGGAGGCGACGAAGTACTCGTCTTTACCTAAGCCGATTACCGCGGGTGGGCCATTGCGGGCGGCGACGATTTTATTGGGCTCGTCGACGGCCATGACTGCCAAAGCAAACACACCGCTCAACTCCCGCACGCTTCTGCGGACCGCTTCTTCGAGAGAGGGACGCTGGCCATTGCCGGTTTTGAGAAAATATTTTTCGACCAAGTGAGCGATGACTTCAGTATCGGTCTCGGTTATGAACTTGTGCCCTTCTTCAATCAGCTTGCGCTTGAGGGGGACGTAGTTTTCGATGATTCCATTGTGCACGACCACGAGCCGGCCGGTGCAGTCACGATGGGGATGGGCATTTTCTTCGGTGGGGCGGCCGTGAGTCGCCCAGCGGGTATGCCCAATGCCGTAGGTTCCGTCCAGAGGTTTGAGACGAATGACTTCCTCTAGGTTGCGCAACTTGCCCTCGGCGCGGCGCACCTGCAAACCCTCGCCATTGCCACAAACCGCGATGCCGGCGGAATCGTATCCGCGGTACTCCAGCCGCCTCAGCCCATCAATAATGACAGGCACCACCTGCTTCTTACCCACGTATCCCACAATTCCGCACATAGCACAGTACTCCTGTTGTCGGTGGGGGAACCCGAATGATCGGAACTTTTACAACCAGTGAGGTCAGTCCTCAACTGTAAAGCGAAACTCTTCAATGACAGGATTGGTGAGCACTTCGCTAGCAATACGACTGACTTCGGCTTCGGCTTCGGCACGGCTCAAACCGCCGTCCAGCGTGATCTCAAAAAACTTGCCCTGGCGAACTTCCTCCAAGCCTTTATAACCCATTTTCCGGAGCGCGCCATGGATGGTTTTTCCCTGCGGATCCAGAACGCTCTTCTTCAGTGAAACGTAGACCAACGCTTTCATCGGGGGATTGCTTATTATACTTCAATAGGTCCAACACTTAGGCCACTAAAGGCTTAGCCCAGCTGGGCGAGCTGCGCATCCAGGTGGGCCAAAGCTTTATCGAGCATCTCGCGGTGGCGAGGATCGCGTGCCATCTCTCGTTGCTGCTGAATCTGGCGCCGGGCCAAGGTTAGCAGCTGGTGCTGGCGCTCGTTTGCCATCTGCCTGGGAGTAAGCGAGGGGCGAGGCTTGCGTGAATCCACGGCGGCTTGGGCCTGCTGTTCCTCTACCGACTTGCTCTCCCAACCTCGGGCCATGTGGAGATTATATGGGGAAAGCCGGAGACTGAGGTTGGCTGACCGGCGGACGACGATCTCTGCCCGCCGCTGAATGATCCGCGAGAACCTCACCCGGCGCAGAATCACTGACGCCGAGAGCACGGCGTCCAGTTCTCGTTCCCCAGGTTTAGGCACAGGTCGCATATGCCGATATTTCGGCACTTTTACGTAAGTTACAGCGGCGGGACATGTTAACAGATACCGTACCCCTGCCCAAACAGGATGATTGGCTGATGATTATATAGAGCAGTGATGATCACGGAGTCGAATGGTAACCGGTCATCAGGACGCCTCGAAAATTACAATTTCCGAACTTAAGAACATCATAGGAACGGTGGGTGTTGTCAAACTTCACATAGATCACAAAGGATGACGAGCCGACCGAACAAAACCTTTTGCGGAATTGGCTGGCCGTCCTATAATGCCGGGACAGTCACGGGAAGGTTTGCGCGAGGGGGAGCAAGCCCTTTCGGCTCCTAGCAAATGGACCGTGATAGCCACTTCTGCGTTGGGAATAAAAACGTCTGCCATGGTGGGCTCCGTCTGCTCCCGTCGGCGGTTGTGAGTAGTGGTGTACCGACGCGGGCCTCAAGAAAACGCAATCTTTCCTCTTCTTTGATTGCGTCAGAAATCTCAAGAACAATCGCGGCACTCGATGAAGGAAGGCGGGATTGCGGTAGTGCGCTCAAGCGTCGCCCTTTGAGAGCAGATTTCCGGGCCACTGTGTGGAGTTGGTTTCTGCGTAGAAGTGCGGGCGGTTCGCCCAATCCGTACCGAGCAGATGGTATGACAAGGCAGGCAACAACCTCTGGACTGTTTGGGGAAGGTCGGTTGAGAAGACGTCAACTGCTCTGCGGGGCCGCGGTTTTGTCGACAACCTTATCCGTCCCATTCCTGATCTGGCCAAGTCTGGCACATCGCATTGTGGCTTCGAACTTCTTGCCACATCTGGTTTGTTACCTGGGAAGACCGGGATTGGTGTGGACCCACGTCATTGCCGACTCTCTTATTGCTGTGGCCTATCTGACGATTTCGGGAACGCTTCTTTATCGGGTACGCAAAGGACGCCGCGACCTACCTTTTCCGTGGATGTTCGTAGCGTTCGGGGTATTCATAGTTGCTTGCGGTGCGACCCATTTCATGGAGGTGGTCACGGTCTGGATTCCGGTTTACGTGCTTTCCGGAAGCATCAAAGGTTTTACGGCCCTGGCATCAGTCGCCACGGCCGTGCTGCTACCGCTCACGATTGCGGGGGATATCAGCGAGCGCCAAGGGGCGGACGAGGCGCTGGGTGAACGCGAAGAGAAGTTCCATCAAATGGCGGACAACATCCAGGAGATCTTCTGGATGGTGGATGCAACGAGCAAACATGCGATCTACGTAAACCCAGCGTTCGAACATATTACTGGACGAACCGTTGCAAGTTTGCTGGCTGCACCCCTTAGCTATCGAGAAATCATCCACCCCGACGACCGCGCGCGCGCACTGAAGAGTTTGGATGAAGCCGAAAAAACGGGAGTGCTCACTGCGGAGTTCCGCATCGTCCGCCCAGACGGAACCCTTCGCTGGGTGGAAGCACGAGGTTTTCCCGTACGCGACGCCCAAGGCAAGGTCTACCGGTTGGCGGGCGTTGTTCAAGACATTACCGAGCGCAAACACGCGGGAAAATCTTCCCGGCTGTTCCGGATGCTGATCGACCAATCCAGTGACGCCATTGAGGTGATCGATCCCGAGACGCTCCGCTTTATCGACATCAACGGAAGAGCCTGCGTGGACCTGGGCTATTCTCGGGAAGAACTTTTGTCCATGAGTGTTCGCGATATCGATCCTCATATCGACGAAGGAATGTGTGAAAGGGCTAATGCTGAGCTGCGCGACACAGGATCCGCGATCTTCGAGAGCCTGCACCGGCGAAAGGACGGATCGATATTCCCGGTAGAAGTGAGCCTCAAACAGGTCGAGCTTGACCGAATCTATAGGGTGGCGGTAGCTCGCGACATCACCGCGCGCAAGCGAGCGGAAGAGGCGTTGCGCAAGAGCGAAGAACGGTTTCGTCTAGCCGCTCGGGCAGGGAGGATGTTCGCCTATGAGTGGGATGCTGCTAGCGATACCATCGTGCGCTCCGCAGATTTCGCCCAGATACTCGGGATCGACGATCCGGTAGAGACTACTGGTCAGCCGATACTGGCTATGGTTCACGCGGACGACCGAGAAAGAGTTGTGGCTGCGGTTGCCGCTCTCACCCCCGAAAATCCCGACCTGCGGATTAGCTATCGCATCCTACGCCGCGACGGCACGATCATTTGGGTGGAGAGGAACAGCCGTGCTCACTTCGATGATCAGGGCAGGATGTCACGGATTGTAGGAATGGTGAAGGATGTCACTGAACGAAAGCAGGCAGAAGAGGCATTGCGCGAGAGCGAGGAACGGCTTCGTTTGGCAGCTCAGGCCGGAAAAATGTACGCGTTTGAATGGGACGTTAGCACTGACGTGTTAGTGCGATCCTCGGAGTGCGTGAACGTCCTCGGTGCGACTGAGCCGCGAACCTTAACCCAGCAGCAGGCCATAGAAAGGATACACCCAGAGGATCGGGCGAAGCTCGTTGCCGCCGTTGCAAGACATACGCCGGAAAACCCGACCGTTGACGTGACCTACCGCGTGCTTCTTCCCGGGAAGTCTCCAGTGTGGGTGAAGAGCAGCGGGCGTGCGTTCTTCGACGGGGGAGGCAGAATGGTGCGGGTGATCGGTATGGTAGCGGATGTCACCGAGCAGAAACTGGCGGAAGAAGCCCTGCGGGAGAGCGAAGACCGGTACCGCGACCTGGTGGAGCACAGTGAGGATCTGCTGTGCACCCACGATCTGGAGGGCAAACTGCTGTCGTGCAACCCGGCTCCGACGCGCATTCTGGGATATGACGTCGCAGAACTGCTGAAAATCCCGATGCGGGAACTGGTGGCTCCCGAATATCGCGAACAGTTCGACCAATACATCGACCGGATCAAAAGGAAGGGCGCGGACAAGGGCTTGCTGGCTGTGGTCGCCCGTACGGGAGAGCGCAGAATCTGGGAATATGACAACACGCTGCGCACCGAGGGAGTGCATTCGCCCATCGTCCGGGGCATGGCTCATGACATCACCAAGCGCAAGCGCGCGGAAATGGCGTTGCGACGCAGCGAGGAAGACTACCGCATGTTTGTGACCCAGAGTTCAGAGGGCATCTTCCGGCAGGATCTGGACGCCCCTGTCCCTATCGATCTACCCGAGGACGAACTGATTCATCACATCCTCCACGATTCCCATATGGCGGAATGCAATGACGCTATCGCTAGGATGTACGGGTTGGATTCTGCGCAGGAGTTCATCGGCAAGCGCCTGACCGAAACCTTGAATCCCACCGATCCCCGCAATATCGAGCTCACGCGCGAATATGTCCGTTCCGGTTTCCGGGTGTTAGAGAGGGAGTCGCACGAAGTCGATCTGCGTGGCAATCCCAAGATTTTCTTGAACAGTTTGTTCGGGATCGTAGAGGAGGGAAAGTTGCAGCGCACGTGGGGCATCCAGCGGGATATCACGGAGCGCAAACGAGCCGAGCAGGCTCTTCACAAAGCGCAGGAGGAACTGGCGCGGGTGGCTCGTATTGCGACCCTGGGCGAGCTTACGGCGTCGCTGGCGCATGAGATCAACCAACCCCTCGGCGCGGTGGTCACGAACGGAAGCGCGTCGCTGCGCTGGCTGAATGCGAATCCGCCCAATCTGGATGAGGCTCGGCAAGCCATTGCCAGGACGATCGACGAAGCCCAACGTGCCAGCGAGGTGATCAAAAAGACGCGCACGCTGCTGCAGAAGTCGTCCCCGGAAATGCTGCCGCTGGATGTGAATGAGATCATCCGCAAAGTGTTGGTTCTGAGTGGCAACGAACTGCTATGCAGCGGGGTTATGGTTCACTCCGAACTGGCGGCCGATGTTCTCGTGGTGCGGGGCGATCGCGTGCAGTTACAGCAGGTCATGTTGAACTTGATCATGAATGCCATTGAGGCCATGGGCACGGTTGTCGACCGGCCGCGGACGCTGACCATCAGGTCGGCAAAGGAAAGTAATGGTGTTGCGATTCAGGTGCAAGATTCAGGAACTGGTTTAACGCCTGAAGAAAGGGAGCGGATTTTCGAACCGTTCTTTACCACCAAGCCCCAAGGAATGGGCATGGGATTGTCGATTGCCCGTTCCATTGTCGAGGCCCATGGCGGGCGTTTGTGGGTTGCTCCGGGAATCTCGCAGGGAGCCGTTTTTCAATTCACTTTGCCAGCGCAGGAATTGTGCAATGAGCGTGCCGCCTGGCATCGTATTTATCGTCGATGATGATGCCGCGATGCGTAACGCCCTCCGGAGCCTGATACGCTCGGTGGGATTGAGAGCCGAGATTTTCGCTTCCCCGCACGAATTTCTGGAAGCGAAGCGCCCGGAAGTGCCGAGCTGCCTGATCCTCGACGTCAGGTTACCCGGTAAGAGCGGACTGGATTTCCAGCGTGAGCTAGCCGAGGCCGACATTCACATTCCAATCATCTTCATTACGGGCCACGGTGACATCCGCATGTCGGTGCAGGCGATGAAAGCGGGAGCGGTGGAATTCCTAACCAAGCCCTTTCGCGATCAGGAGGTGTTGGATGCGATCCAGCAGGGCGTGGAACGCGACCGCTGCCGCCGGCAACAAGAGGCGGAGATTGCCGGGTTGCGGAAATGCTTTGAGTCCCTGACACCGCGTGAACGGGAGGTATTTCCGCGGGTGGTAGCAGGGCTTCTCAATAAACAAATAGCCGCGGAAATTGGAATCAGCGAAGCCGCAGTGAAGGTGCATCGCAGCCAATTGATACGAAAAATGGGAGCAAGTTCGTTGGCTGAGTTGGTAAGAATGGCTGGGAAATTAGAAATTCCTTTCCGAGCGGCTTAAGGACTGCCTCCGTCGCCTAACCGAAGTCGAGGTTCTCTTTACCAACGCACAATACATTTTGCAGCACCTATGTTGCTAAACTGGTGAAGGAGTGTGTCGGGTCGTTGGGGTTGCTCGGGTTGAGGCTTCTTAGCAGGAAGGGTTTGCCCGACGGCGAAGGCATAGCCGTTTCTGAGGCCGCGTAAGCCCGTCCCCATTTTGGAACTGAATTTCAACGAAATTCGAAAAAACTGTCATGAAAGGTGCCTAGGACCTTGCAAAGCCCTCGCGTAATCGTATAAATTCACTGGCCAGTTCACGGAAGGGTTTGCGCGCGGGGAGCAGTACCTTTCGGGCTCGTAGCAAATGTCCGTGTCAGCCACTTCGCACCCTGCTAGAGTTGTGTGCCGCAACTTGGAGACCCTGGCCAGTCGGGCACAGCCAGAGTGTAAGTGCGCTCCCGCCACGTCCTTTCAAGGTCGCTTTGGCCTTACCCCATTCTGTAATAGCACGCAGAACGAAAGTCTTGTCGATAACCAAGCGAGGCAGCAAAATCGTGTGCGAAGAAGTCACGATCCGTCATGCCAGGAGCTACTATGGAGTTCGTTTGCAGAGGCGAAGATTCGGCGCCGACGGAAGAGTACTGGGAGGAGCGCGCTTCTCTAATGAGGCCGGAGTTGCTGCGCAAGTTCCTTGAAGCCCCCAATGTCGGATTTGGGATTGTGGACCGTGAATTCCGGTATGTGGCGGTCAATGACGCTTTGGCCGCGATGAACGGTGTCCCCAGCCAGGAGCATATCGGGAAAACTGTGCGAGAGATTTTAGGCGATACGAGCGAAAACGCCGAGCCCCTACTGCAGCAGGTTTTCACGACTGGCCAGCCGCGCTCCTTCGAGCTGAGGGGGAAATTACCGGGACGCGCGAAGCCCGGGTGGTGGGTCGTGGGCTATTTTCCGATACAGGATTCTCAAGACGAGGTTGACCAGGTGGGAGCCGTAGTCATCGAGGTAAGTGAGCAGCGAACACCAACAGAAAAACTGCCAGTCGAATCTCAAGACGGCAAGCAGCGTTTCGACGCACTGCTGGAGCTCAGCGGAGCAACGATGTCCACACTGGGCGAGGAGGAACTCCTGCCCGCGATTTCTGCTTTCTTAGACAAAGTTGTTCCGCACGATTTTAGCAGCCTCGCGCTGTATGACAAGGGCATACAGCGGCTTCGAGTACAAATTCTGAATAATTCGCTGGACGAGAAGCTGGACCTGGATGATACGGCTGCCGCAAAGGAACCGGCCTACGCCCCCAGTTTTCTACGCGGTCAAATAAGAATCCACAATCGTGACGGCCTGCTGAGCAGTGATTCTCGGTTTCTCAGGCGATTGCTTGGAGCCGGAATCCAGTCGTTCTGTTTAATGCCGTTGATCTCGAGAAACGGCGCGGTGGGAACTCTGAATTTCGGCCGGAAAGAAAATAACGCTTTTGGCGCAGATGATGTTTTCTTTCTTAAGCAGGTGGCCGCACAGGTGACACTCGCTTTAGCCAATGCCGCAGCATACCGGGAAATCAGGGAGCTGACACAAAAGCTGAACCAGGAAAAACTCTATCTGCAGGAGGAAGTCCGGTCAGCGCACGAATTCCACGACATTATTGGGGAAAGCCCGGCGCTGCAACGGGTCTTGTCGCAGGTGCGCACGGTCTCCCCCAGTGATGCGACGGTGCTGGTTTTGGGAGAAACGGGCACAGGGAAAGAATTGATTGCCCGTGCAATTCATTGTCTGAGCTCGCGAAAAGAGGCCAACTTCATCAAACTCAATTGCGCTGCTATTCCCACCGGTTTGCTGGAAAGCGAACTGTTTGGACATGAAAAGGGCGCCTTCACCGGAGCCGTCAGTCAGAAGATCGGGCGGCTGGAGTTGGCTGATAAAGGGACACTGTTTCTGGATGAGGTGGGAGAAATTTCGCTGGAGCTACAGCCCAAACTGTTACGGGTGTTGCAAGACCACGAGTTCGAGCGTTTAGGTGGCACGCGCACCATGAGAGTGGACATTCGGCTGATCGCAGCCACCAATCGGGACTTAGCCAAGAGCGTTAATGCGCACGAATTCCGCGGGGACCTTTTCTACAGACTTCATGTTTTTCCGGTGCGGCTGCCCTCTCTGCGCGAACGACTGAGGGACATTCCCTTGCTGGTGCGTTATTTCGTGCAGAAGTTTGCCAAGCGAATGAATAAAAAGATAGACGCTATTCCCGAAGAAGCGATGCGTGCTTTGCAAAGCTGGATGTGGCCGGGAAACGTCAGGGAACTGGAGAATCTGATCGAGCGTTCGGTCATTTTGACCCAAGGCAGCACTTTGAACGTACCGCTGGCGGAGTTGCGCACGGAAATTCATAACCAGTCTCGTGACGCGACACTCGAAGCGCTGGAGCGGGAGCATATCCTTCGCGTGTTGCGGGAAACGGGCGGGGTGGTTGCGGGCATGCGTGGTGCGGCCGCGCGACTTGGGATGAAGCGAACCACTTTACAATCCCGAATGCAGAAGCTGGGGATCACTCGCGAGGAGTATCAGAACTAACAGAAATTTCGGGTGGCTGATGAGTGACTTTTGCTGAGGGTGACGATGCTTCGGCATTGTGCCGCGTGGTCGTCAGCGATGGCGGTGAGCCGGTTGTTACATTCTCAGGCACTATTCTAGGTTTTTCCACAACTTACCTACCAATTCTACTTTGGCACTTTGCTTGCGTTTGCAAGGAATTTCTTTGTCATCAATTTTGCCAAACCGTCCAAGTTGGGAAGCATCGGGTTGCAAACAGTTAGGCTGTGCAGGCGGCGGAAAAGGTTGAGGATCATGACGACCTCCGAATGTTTGCCGCAGCAAGTTCCGGCAGCGGCAACCGGCACCTGGCGCGAGCGCATGGCGGGCCGAAGGACATCATATGGGGGCGCTCGAGATATTGGATCCGGGGCTGGGAATAATGTTTCCCATTACAGCGGAAGACAGCACTCGCGGGCAGATTACGGGCCATCGAACCATCGGTCTAATCAAAATTCAGGGGTTGATTCTCTGCATCTGTTTCGTTTAGGGACCAGATGGCATTTCGAAAGAGAACCGGCGGCGGGATGGGAGCTTTTGTACCTGCTTCGCTGGGCCGACTTTGATACCCGGATCCGAGTCGCCGACCTATTGGCCACGACGGAATATACCCGAGTGTTGAAACGTGATCTGCGACGGGCGAAGGCGCGGCTCCGCCGGGAAAGTACGCATTGTGAGAAGAACGGGGAACTGGCAAATGAGCCGGCAGACGATGTAACTGCGCCTTATGGCATGGAAATGGCAGAGAGTTGCGTGACCTGCCATCTGCGAAGGGAGGGTTGGTTCTGCGCACTTTCACCCAACAATCTGAGAACTATCGGGGAGGCAAGCCACATCACGGTGTATCCGAGCGGGGCGGTGCTTTTTGTTGAAGGACAAGAGCCGCCAGGGGTCTACGTCCTGTGTTCGGGAAAGGTGAAGCTATCCACAACGTCGCGAGAAGGCAAGATCCTGATCCTGAGAATCGCGCAAGCTGGCGAAGTTTTGGGGTTCAGCGCGGGAATTTCCGGTCAACCCTTCGAAATAACAGCAGAAACTACCGAACCCTGCCAGGTAAACTTCATTGAACGGGCAGCCTTGCTGGAGCGGATTCAGAAAAGCGGGGAGTTAGGAATGCGCTCGTCCTTGGCGCTCAGTCAAGAATTTCAATCTGCTTACCGAGACATGCATGATCTGATCTTAGCGCCGTCATCGGCGGGTAAGCTGGCTCGTCTGCTGCTGTCGTGGGCGCCGCCTAAGGAAGTTTCAAAACAATCCGCCGAGATCCGGGTGTATCCGGCGCTGACGCATGAAGAGATGGCGCAAATGATTGGATCATCCCGCGAAACGGTGACCCGACTGATGGGGGATTTGAAGAAAAAGGAATTGATTCGTGCGGAAGGATCGACGCTGGTAATCCAGAATCGAATGGCACTGGAAGCGCTAGCCTCCTAAAGTGTTCCTTCCCCTGGGCGAGAACGGCCGGAAACTCCTCCTCCGGCCGTTCTCATTTTGCAGGCCGGCAAGTAGCGACTCTAGAAATTAAATCCGATCTGCCCGGTCAAAGTGCGCGGCGTAACGTAGTGCGTGCCGCTAAACGTCGACAGGAAATTGTAGAGCGCGTACTTGTTCGATAGGTTGATAACCGTGAATTGTGCGCTCCACTTGTATTTGTCGCCGTGGAAGATGTTGTCGTGGCCGATGGCAAGATCGAACAAATGCCGCGAAGCGATACGAGGGGGACTCTTATCGTCATTCTCGGTCCCGGGAGCGGGCACTTTGATGAGAGTGGACCCGAATTGTGCAGCTGGACAGTTGAAGGGGAGGGCTTGAGTAGGTGTGGCGTGCTGAGTTCCGCAGAAGAAGCCCGCCTCAAACTCCTGATCGGCACTCAGCGGCAGACCCGCAACGTTGGGAGCGATCATTGATACATTCGGTACGCCGCCAATGAGCACAGAGCCTGGGCAATTATTAAACGGTGGGACATCAACATTAACTCCATAACATGGTGTAGCACCCGCTACCTGTCCGCTGTCATAGCGCCAGTTGAAACCGAGCCAAGGGGCGCGTTTCCAGGGCTGGTACTGCAAATGTGTTGTCTGATTGAAATGTTCGTCGTGATCGATGCGAAAAACGCCTTGGGGAGCTGAGAGATTAGCGCCGGCTCCGCCGATCTGGGGTGTGAAGAACCGTGCCGCAACACTGGAAAAGACCGTGAGCGCGGAGAATCCGTGGAAGTTTGGAACACTTACCCTGCCGGCAAATCCAGGAATTTTGGATCTGTCCCATTCCACCGGGAAAGTAATCGGAGTGTTTCCAAGTACGCTGAAATCGAACCCGTTGTGAGTGTATTTCCAGATGTACTCCGCGGAGACGACGACGTACTTACCGAAGGCCTGCTGAATGCCGGCATGGAATTCGTTCCGCCAACCAGGACTTAGCACGGTCAGCGCAGGTGAGGTACAACCCAGAAGCGGGTTAAGCACGACATTACTGCACCCGATGCTGCTGAGCACCAAGTTCTCATTGAAAGGTGTTTCCAGAGTGCGGGCGTAGGAAGCACGAAGGATGGTGTTAGTTTTCTTGACGTTGTAGGCGACCCCCAATCGCGGTTCTCCCTCCTTGTGGGCCGTGAGGCCGTTATAGAAATCGCTACGGACCCCCAGTCTGAAATTCCAGTTTCCTGCGGTGATCGCGTCATCGACATAAAGCGCGAGTTCTTTGACGTCGGTATGCCCATTGAAGGTGAAAAGGTGGCCGCCGCGGGTGAGATCATAGGGCGCAAGCACGGGGTTGAACGACGCGCTGGTGGGAGCGTTCAATGTCGGATCAACGATGCCCAAATTGTCATTCTCATTCAGAAATGTCTGCTCGTACTGTGCCCCCAGTTTCAGATTGTGAATGCCTTTGACATAGGAGAAGTCGGAGTGCAGTCCGGAATTGGTTAGATTTCGATCCTGGGACACAGTTTCTCTCTGCAAGGTGACCGGACCGAGATCAGCAAACGGGTTGGCACTTGGATAGTAATTGTATTGGTCGCGTCGCACGTAAGCGCCCAAGGTGAACACGGTGGCGTTACTGACCAAGCGGACCCAGGAGGGAGCAATGTTGAAGGTCTTGATCTGAGAACGTTGGTCTGCGGGCCCTACAGGAAGTCCGTTGGGGCCGATTCCGCCATCATCCACGACCACACCCTTCCAGGGAGTGGCGTCTTGCGAATCGAACGAATTGGGGGTCTGGAACCAGGAACGAGTAAATCCCAAATTCAGGTGGATGGAATCTCCCGGAGAGAACTGGTAATCGAAGCGGTCGAATGCATTTTCCTGATTGCCCTTATCGTGCATGACCGTGAACTCGGGAGGATCGAGGAAGCGCCCGGAATTTAGCCCACTGAGGGCAATGAAATTTCCCCAGTTTTGCCCCCCGTAAGCGAGATTGAAAGCCACGTTCGAGCTACCAAATGTTCCATAGGAGGTGATGATCGAACCGGTGGGAGTAGTGACGCCCTGACCGGACCGGGTCGTGACATTAATAACGACGCTGGTCTTGTCTCCATATTCTGCCGGCGGGGCACCGGAAATGACCTCCATAGATTGGACCGAGTCAAGCGGGATCTGATTGGAGAAAACCTTGCTCTGCTGATCGGTGATCGGCTGCCCGTCCACGGAGAACGAGTTCTCCGCGTGATCGCCCAAACCATGGAACAGGCCGTTCGAGTCGGCGGCGATGCCAGGAGTGGCTTCTGTCACCAATGAGCTTACGGATGAAGATTGGCTTTCCAAAGGCAGCTTGTCAAAGAGGTCCCGGTCTACGTCGGTGTGAAAGGTAGGCTCATTCTCCAGCAGATCTTGCGCGGAAGCTTCCACCGTAACCTGTTCGGAGGAGACGTTCACCTGCAAGCTAACGCTGAGATTGATCGGAACCACTGAGCGCACCTCGACGTCCTGCGCGTAGGGAGTAAAGCCGGGCGCATTAACAGTCACGTGATACGGGTTAAAAGGGACGTTTGAGAAGTTGAACTTTCCCGCACTGTCGGTATTGGTGGTGCGGTCAAACTGGCTGACCGGATTATGAATTTCCACCTTTGCGTTCACAACCACGGAACCCGAGGGATCGACCACTGTGCCATTCACTGAAGTCGAATTTCCGCCGGACTGGGCGTTCGCAGCTATAGCCACGCATGCGAGGAGAATGAAAATCGATGACTTCTTTTTGCACAAAGCCAACATGATTCCTCCAGAAGAATAAATAGATTGGGCAAAACTACAGACCGGAAATGCCGGCTAAGCCCTGTCTATTGGTGGAGGACGAATGTGAAGAGTAAAGATGAACTCGGAAGATTCGCGGGACGGGAGACCCTGTACTACGAAAAACGTGCGGACAAATACCGGGGTGGGTTCATACGTTGCACTGGAAAGAACTCCCGAATGTGCCACTGCACACATCGAGCAATCGTGCCCGGCGATTCTCGAGTCATCGGAATGAACATGGCTGACCTGCACAAAGCCGGTGAAGGCGATGGCAACCACACAAATCAGGCATAACAATCCTGATGACCACTGTTCGTGCAGTTTGTTCCTCTCGGGCAAGGAATGTCCCACTCTGAAGGACAGGTTACTACAAAGCAGTGCGATGCACCACGTAACTTCTGAGTTGCTAAGAAGGAAGGACGTACTGGTAGGTTGCTCTCTGTGGCTGAATCTTTCAGCAACCGGTCTAGATCCCGAATGGGTATTACCCAGAAATATTAACCACAGAGGACACAGCCCGTAATATTAACCACAGAGCACACAGAGGGTCACAGAGGACACAGCCAGCAATATTAACCACAGAGGACGCAGAGGACACAGCCAATAATATTAACCACAGAGGACACAGAGGACACAGAGGAAGACACCCCCGTGCCTCTCTATACGGTATGACCGATCGCAGAAATATGGCCGGATTCTACAGTCCGAAGAGTTCTCTCAGGCGTTTGGTTTGGGCGCGGCTGACGGGAATCTCGGTTTGCTTCTTATCGTCCATGCGCAATTGGTAGGAGCTCTTAAACCACGGGACGACTTCTTTAATGCGGTTGATGTTCACCAGATACGAGCGGTGCGCGCGCCAGAAGAGATTGGCGTCCAGGCTGTCCAACAATTCTTCCAAAGTACGGCAATTGGACTGGCCCTCCATGCCATTCGGGCCGCCGGTCACCACAGTGATGACGCCATCCTCGATGGAGGCGAAGCAGATGTCTTTTTGATTGATGAGAAACAGTCGACCGGCAGCTTTCAAAAGAATTTTGGAGCTCTGCGATTTCTGTGACTCCAGCATGCGGACGAGGGTTTCGAATTTGTCGCTGGCCGGGCCGCCGGCTTCCATTTTGCTGCGCGCCCTTTGCACCGATTGGGCGACACGTTTCTTGTCGAACGGTTTCAACAGATAATCGACAGCATTTACTTCGAAGGCTTTGACGGCATATTGATCGAATGCGGTAGCGAAAACGATTTTGGGAAGAGGGACCTTGCGATCGATCAGCTTCTTTATGACGCCGAAACCGTCCAAGCCGGGCATCTGCACATCGAGGAAGACGAGGTCGGGGTTATATTCGCGGATGAGATTGACAGCCTCAACGCCGTTCTTTCCCTGAGCGATGACGTCTACGTCGCCGACATCTTTAAGGAGGAAGGCAAGTTCGTCGCGAGCGAGTTGCTCGTCATCCACGATCACAGCAGATAAGGACATGAGTTAGCCTGCCAGCTAAGAAAAGTATAGCGAGCCGGTTTCGCGAGCGTCAACGCAAGGCTATCATTGTGGACGCTGCATGTTTGGCATGCCGGCCGGCATCTGAAACTTTTGGTATCCGGCGGGAATTTCAAACAAGCTGGCCGGCTGTGGACCTTCCTTTATGTTCTGCAACTCCCAGGTGTCACTCTTTTCCTGCCATTTGATGGGAAAGCAGATTTTCTTGTCGACCCAGGCGTAGCCGGTCTCGCCTTTGGAGTTGGTGCCTTCGTACTTGATGGCACTGCGGCCATTCACGGTCTCACTGCCAAGATTCTTGCAAGAGCCGCCACGGTTTGCGGGCAGTTTCAGCCACTCTGCACAGGCGTTGCCAGCGTCGCTGGGCCGGAACAGGTCGCGGCTCCATTGCTGCATTCCGGGGGTTTGGCTCTGGGTGAATTCCATGTACATCTTGCG
>Ga0187778_10001290_pt1 | contig 17555 bp, 14 predicted proteins | sample 1015_Q2_SP5_20_M_FD_132418 | JGI IMG/M metagenome (GOLD analysis project Ga0187778, IMG submission 132418) | Tropical peat soil microbial communities from peatlands in Department of Meta, Colombia - 1015_Q2_SP5_20_MG | ecosystem: Environmental > Terrestrial > Soil > Wetlands > Peat | place...
GGCAGCCAGACTTCGCCGTTGATTTTTTCCTGCTCGAAGACGAAGTTCGAGCCCTTTGAGAGCGAGGCGAGCAGGCCTCCTCCGATTTTCGCCGACTCGACGAACTGCGCTTCAAGACGCACGATTTCGCGCGCCTGATCGTCGACCCACATCGTGCCCGCGAGTTTTTGGATGATGCGGTCGATTTCTTTTTTCGGCTTGTAGTTCGGATTGGCGCTGACGTCGAAGGCGATCACGTCCTCGCCGCGAAAATTGGTGCGGCGGGGGTTGGTGAAGAGCTCGGCGCGAAGAAAGTCGGAAAGTTGCGCTTCTTCTTCCTCATTTTTCTTCGCCTGCTTTTTCGGATCGGCAGCAAGCTGTGCCTGTTTTTTCTTGAGCTTGTCGAATTCTTTGTTGAAGCGGTCGTCTTCTTTTTTCTTCTCGTCGCCGGTGAGCGGCTTGCCATCCTTGGCGAGCAGATGAAGGACTTCTTCGTCGCCGACGTAAAAGACGTCGTAGTCGTTCATCTCGCGCGACTTGACGCTGCCGTCGGAGTCCGTTTTGTCCTGCTCTTCGGCGAGGTGGCAGGTGTAGAGCGTCCGGAGTTCTTCGAGCGCGTCCTGATTTTTGGCGACGTCGCGCAGCAGGGTGGGAATGTCCGGAAGCGGGCGCTGGTCGGTTTGCGATTGCGCGCTGGGCGCAGGCTCGGTTTGTTCAGCCAGCGAAGGGAACGCGCATGCAGCCGCCGCGATCAATAAAAAGATTGCGAGGAATGCGCGAAGAATTCTCATGTGCCGCCAGGCGACTTGCTGAAGAGTGATCCTTCGACTGCGTGGCCCGACCCGCCTTCAGCGGGAAGAAAAAGCGTCGGGGCACCCCGCTCAGGATGACGATACTACCTTCTTGTTACTGAACGCGCTGGATGTAGCGGCCTTCGGAGGTGTCGACTTTGACTTTGTCGCCCTCGCCGACAAACGGCGGCACGTTGATGACGAGCCCGGTTTCGAGCTTCGCAGGCTTCATCACTGCGCTCGCAGTAGCCTTCTGAATGCTCGGCTCGGTTTCGACGACGGTGAGATCGACCGTATCCGGCAGCAGCACGCCGATCGCTTTGCCGTCGTGGTATTCGATTTTCACCGGCATGTTAGGGATGAGGTAGTCCTTGGCATCGCCGACGATGTCGTTTTGCAAAGAAATCTGCTCGTAGTTTTCGTTGTTCATGAAGTGGTGGCCGTCGCCGTCGCTGTAGAGATATTCAAACTCGATTTCGTCCACCGTGACTTTATCGATGACATCTTCGGCGCGGAACCGGTAGTCGATCATCGCACCGGTGCGCAGGTTGCGCATCTTGGTCTGCATCGCGGCGCGCTTGTTTCCCGGTGTGCGATGGTCGACATTGTAGACGGCGTAGAGATCGCCCTCGTGCTTGATGATCATCCCCGAACGCAGAAGTGTTGCCTTAATCATGACCGACTCCCGAATTATTCTTTGGAGATTCCCTGCGGAAACTCTATCGAAGAACTAATTATAGCGGGCTGCCTCGCATCCGGTCAAACCAGCGGCATCAGAATTCCTCCTCTTCATCGTGTTTCTTGAGGCGGGTGATTTTCAGCGAGACGCGAAAATCGCGCGAGCGCACATCGGCCAAAATCGCGCGGCGCGTTTCCGCGGAAAGTGCAGCGGGTCCGATCACGCCTGCCGAATCGCGCGGGAAGTGTTTGACGAAAATTGCGGCAAGGTGAGCGGTGGCGTAGGCGATGGGAGTCGAAATCATTCCGCGCTGGCGAATCTGGTAGAGCGTTGGAAAGCTCGCGTCCCATCGGACGATCAGCGGCTGGTCGCCCTTCGTTCCGCGGACGAGCACCGCGGCGGCGAAGCGCGCGTTTTCGAGCACGCCCTTGCGAATCAGTTTCGCGACGCGGCGCGGCGTGAGCGTCTCGGGAAACTGCTTGCGCACGATGCCCCTGGAACGACGCAAGCGCCCCTGGCGGTACCATCGCCGGAGGCGCTCGATATCGTTGCCGCCAATTTTCGCATCGGCGTCGCGCATTTTGATGACGTAGGGCAGCATACAGACTTCGTCCTGCGCCGCGAGGAAGACGGGAGTCGCGCCGATGGGCGGCGGAAAGCGAAAAACCTCGCGCTCGTCGAAGCGTTTTCCGAGCTTGAATTTTCCGTCGCGATAAATTCTCGGCAGTGAGGTCGCTTCGTCATAGGCGACCTCCGCCGACCAGGTGGAAATCGGGTCCTTGCTTTCGGTGCTCTCGTAGAGACGGATGTGGACGGATTCGACCGCATCCAGCATTTCGGAGCCGCGCTGCGCGAGCAGATTCGTGAGGCCGGGCGCAACGCCGGCGCAGACGAGCGCGGAGCGATTCTTCGCTGCGAACCGCTTGTCAAAACGAAACTGCTCCGGCCGGAACGGATGATGCGTGAGGTGCGAGTTCAGGTCGAGGTAATGCGCGCGGAGACGCAGCGCGGCGCGCAGGATGATGTTGTTGAAAACTGCGGGCAACGCGTTGACGATCAGGTTTGCGCCGCGTCCGGCCCGGACGATCGACCACAAGTTCCGGGCATTCGTCTCGACAACCGGAATTTCGCTTTTCTTTCCGAGAAATCGGCGCGCCCGGTCGATGTCGCGGTCGCCGCACCAGACGGTGTGTCCCTGGCGTTCGAGGAGATGTGCAAGCAAGGAGCCTGTGCCGCCCGCTCCCAGGACGAAAATCCGCATCGGCTGAAAACTCTATCATATCCGCCAGGTACGGAACGCAGCCGGATCGCCCGCCCCAGCGTATTTGCTACTTCTTTTCGGTCGGAACGAGGCGCTTCAACTCTTCGGTCCAATTCAGCACAACGTTGATTTGCGTCGGGGCCGGTTCCGCCTGCTCGATGGGCTTGAGCATCAGAAAGCGCTCGCCATCGGGAGAGACGTCATAGTAGGGCATCTTTATCCCGGTCGGCACATAATGTCCCTGAAAAAGCATCCTTGGCTTGCCCGCGGCGAAACTGGGCTGAGTGGCAATGTCCACAGCCATCATCTTGTCCCCGCTGCGGTAGAACAGCTCTCGACCATTGCGACTCCAGACCGGCTCCGTGCCGCCTTCCGTCGAAATCTGCCACTTCCCGCCGGGGCCCGGATACGGCTGCACGTAAATCTCATCGCGGCCCGATTCGTCCGATACATACGCCAGCCAGCGCCCGTCGGGGGAGAACCGTGGCGCACCTTCGTTGAATGGTGTGCGGAGGAAGGGCTGCGCCTTCCTGTCGCTCATCCGCAGCACCCAGATGTCCGGTCCTGTGGTGGGATTGATCTCTTCGAAAGCCAGGAGTTGCCCATCCGGAGACCAGCTACCCGGAGTCTGGTTGTACCCGCTGGTGTTCAGCCTCTCCAACGCGCCACTGCCGTCAGCCTGTTGCCAGAAAAGATTCTCCGGCCCGTCCCTATTTGATGTGAAGGCGATGCGTTTGCCGTCCGGTGTCCAAGATGGGACGCTGTTCACGTTGCCCTCAAACGTGAACCGCGTCAATGTGTCGCGAGAGAGGTGGTATAGCCAGACGTGAATCTCCTGCTCGTTGATGACCACAGCTAGCTGCCGTCCGTCGGGGGATAGCCGCGGATATGAGTAGGCGTGCGCAGCAGCGTCCAGCGGTTGCTCTGCCCCTGTGCGATTGACCCACACGAGTCTGCGTTGAGCCGCTTGGATCCCCCCCTGAACATAGGCCAGCAATCCCGTTGCGGAAACGCTGTACTGAGCGGCGCCACGCTGCGAGGTCTCCAGGACGCCCTCGACAACGGGGACCGCTGCGCCCGTCACTTCCAATCGTTGGGCATCGAACGGCACAGCCATCAGGTTTCCCCCTTGCACATAAACCAGGTGTCCAGAAAGCGCGTAGCGCGGTTGCGTCCCCCGTTGGATAAGGTCCCGCTGTTCGCCAGTCCCAATCAACTGAACTCTCACTACCGAGCTGCCGGCAGCACTCCCGTCATCGAAGAGGACGGCGTTGCCACCGGGCAAGATCTCTGGCCAACGGTGGCCAATCATCCCTTTCTCCAGGCGAGTCAGCGGCTGCGCGACGCCACCCGCGTCCGAGACCTGCTGGAGGGCTGCGAGTATTGTGGGTGCGAATGCGATCATCCCTCGGCTGCTCCAACTCGCCCCCCAAGGGTCCGCAGCATCGCCAAGGCTCAGCGCTGCTCCCCCGTTGACAGATATTTTTTTCAACTTCCCACCCGCGAAAAACCCCAGCCATTGGCTGTCGGGAGAGAAGAAAGGGTTGACGGCTCCCTCTGTGCCAGGGATGGGCCTGGCCTCGAAGCTATCTATCGCTCGCAAATAGATCTGTTGCGTGCCACCTTGGGTGGCGACATATGCTAGATGAGTGCCATCGGGGGAGAGAGCCAAAGCAGGGCCGCTCTCGAGACCTGCTAGTTGCTGGCCTGGCGGCAGATTTATCACAGCGCGGGTAACGGGCTGCGGCGGAGGCGGCGGCATGGGCTTCATGATCCACACGGCCACACCCGCAACCCCAGCACCTAAAAGCAAAGTACCGAAGCCGAGGATGAGTGCGCGCCGCCAGACTAGAGTCGAAATCCCTGCTGCTCCTGCGAGTGATGGGTCGGGTGTGCCGGAGAGAACTTCGTCGAGGGAGATGCGAGCGTCGCCGATGTCGCGCAAGCGCTGCTTCGGATCTTTTTGCAAGCAACGCCGCAAGAGAACGCGCACTCGCGCCGACATCGCCTTGGGGAGCCGTGACCAATCCGGTTCTTCCTTGATGACGGCAGCCAAGGTGTCCGTCACGGCTTCACCCGTGAATGCCTGCTTCCCCGTCAGCATTTCGTAGAGCACGCAGCCAAACGCCCAAATGTCCGCGCGGCGATCAACTGACTTTCCTTTCGCCTGCTCTGGAGACATGTACGCCGCCGTCCCCAACAAAACTCCCCGCATGGTTGCCAAGCGGCTGATCGTCGGCGAGGTGGAAATGTCGATGGACGTGGCGTCGCCTTCGAGAGCCTTCGCCAAACCGAAATCCAGGACCTTCACCGCATCATCGGGCGTCACTTTGATATTGGCTGGCTTCAGATCCCGGTGAACGATGCCGCGCTCGTGCGCGTACTCGAGCGCGTCGGCAATTTGCCGAGCGATGCGAATAGCTTCGTCAATCGGAATCGGACCTTGCCGGATGCGATCGGCCAGCGTTGGCCCTTCGACCAACTCCATTACCAACGCATGAGTTGAGGCTGAATCTTCCAGACCGTAGATCGAAGCGATATTGGGATGATTGAGCGAAGCGAGGACTTTCGCTTCGCGCTGAAAGCGCGCCATGCGGTCAGCGTCGCGGGCGAAGGCTTGTGGCAGGACCTTCAGCGCGACGTCGCGGCCGAGCTTGGAATCGCGAGCACGGTACACTTCCCCCATTCCGCCCGCGCCAAGCTGCGCGGTGATCTCATACGAGCCTAGTTTGGTGCCCGCGTCCAACATCAGATCCCTCGCTGCGCTCGGGATTTCGCTTGGCGGCCGCCTGCCGGCGAGGCAAGGCTCGGACGCCGCCAAATCAGCTCAACTTCTCCCATTCCTCCCGCTCCGATTTGCAAGAGGATTTCATAGGTTCCGAGTTTCGTGCCCGCACTCGGCATCGACCCCTCAGTCACTTCATACCGACCAGCGCGAATTTCCATGAGCCATCGCTCTGCCGTTTCAGCAAACGCATGCCTTTCGTCCGCGGGGGAGTTACGGAAGCGGCATTTGCGGACATTTTGAAAGTGGCGTCGGTATAGCCGACCTCAATCGCCCATTCATCCACGATCGCGGTTTGCATATCTTTGTAGTCGGGTGCGTATTTCAAAACCTGAAACTCCGGGTTTGCGGCCCGGAACCTCCCATAGGCCTCTCCCATGGCTTTTATTCCCACTACCGGCGGACCGGGAAATCCGAGGTTGATACCGTCGTCGGACCAGAGCATGGTCAAGCACTTCGGATCTTGCGTCAGAGTACACTCTTCGTCTGCCCTGTGGAGTTTTTCAATGGCCGCCAAATCGGCCGCGCGGGTGTCTGCCGGCTGCTGCGTGGCCACCACGCTGCTCCGAGTGAAGAGGCCGACGCCGAGTCCCGCGAGAAACGCTATTGTCACGAATACTGGAATGCGTCCCATAGGCCCTCCTTTGCACCCTCACATGCGACAGTGAAAGAGCATGAACGGAGTTTCTTACGCTCCGAGTTTTGTTCCCGGCGTCATTTCCTTAGCGCTGCCTCCAATTAACGACGACCGTGATGGGGCCTCCGGATTTTCCACATTCCGCCCGCACCGATGGAGGCGAGAATTTGGTATGAGCCGAGGCTCGTGCCGGCTGCGAGGGGCATAGAGTGGCAGGATTCTACAATAGCTAGCGAGGCAAGTCCTGATAAACGCTTTCAGCGCTCCTCGCGTTTTGTTGACAACGCGAGAAGCGGGCGGGTATGATTTCTGCGACGCAGCGCCTGACGTGAGCGCTGCGTCCCCTTCTTTGCTCTAGCCCCGGGTGGGTGGAGTGACCAAGGCCGCGCACTCGGCAAACGGGGCAGAATCCGCACGGAGGCCATTCCGCATGTCATCCGACAACGACAACAACCCACAACCCTCCGCTATCGAAAGCGAATTTGCGACGCCAGCGACAGAGGCGCCTGCCGACGCACCTTCCGTGGTGACGGCGCACAGCGTCGGAGGCGGCGCGGCCGCGGCCATGGCGCGCGAGCCGGAGGCGGTCGAGGCTGCTCCGAGCGCGCCTGCTCCCGTAGCTGAAGAATCCGCAGGGCAGACCGAGAACGTTGTGGCTGCGGAAGCACCCGCGACGGAAGCCGCCGAACCCGCGGCGGAAGCAGCGGAATCGTCCGAGTCGATGGACCAGCTTCTCGACCAGTTCTCGACGCCGCAAGCGGCGGCTGAAGGCGAGATATTCGACGGGCGCGTGCTGGCGGTGACGGAAGCGGGCGTCGTGGTGGATGTGGGCGGAAAATTCGAGGGATTGGTCCCTGCGCAGGAATTCCTCGATTCGGGCAACCCGATTGAATTCGGCGAAGGGCAGACGATCGAAGTCGAACGGCTGCACGAGCAGAAGGACGGCTACGTTCTGCTGTCGTATGCGCGGGCGCACCGGCGGCGCGTCTGGGAGCGCATCGAGAAGTCGTACCGCGAGCACACGAACCTCACCGGAAAAGTCACGGAGCGAATCAAGGGCGGGCTGGTGGTCGATATCGGCGTGCGGGCGTTTCTGCCGGCTTCGCAGATCGAGTTGCGGCCCGTGCATGATCTGGAGGCCTGGAAAGACCGCGAGATTGAAGTCCGCGTCCTGAAACTGAACCGCAAGCGCGGCAACGTGGTGGTGAGCCGTCGCGCGATTCTGGAGGACGAGCAAAAAGCCAAGCGCGACGCGCTGGCGGAGACGCTATCGGAAGGTGCCACCGTTACAGGCAAGGTGAAGAACATCACCGATTACGGAGTCTTCGTCGATCTGGGCGGAATGGACGGGCTGCTGCACGTGAGCGACCTCGTGTGGGGACGCGCGCCGCATCCGGCAACGATCGTGCAGCCGGGCGAAGAGATTCAGGTTCAAATCCTAAAATTCGACAAGGAAAAGCAGCGCATTTCGCTCGGGCGGAAACAATTGCTGCCCGATCCGTGGGCGACGGTGCCGGAGCGCTTTCCGATGGGCGCGCGCGTTCGCGGAAAAGTGGTCGGCGTGACGGATTACGGCGCGTTCGTGCAGATCGAGCCGGGAGTCGAGGGCCTGGTGCACGTGAGCGAGATGAGCTGGTCGAAGCACGTGAAGCACCCGTCGAAGATCGTGAAGGTGGGCGACGACGTCGAAGTCGCCGTGCTCGGGGTGAAGACGGACCAGCGGCGAATTTCTCTGGGACTAAAGCAGACGTTGCCTGATCCGTGGGCAGAAGCGGCGGAGAAATATCCGGTGGGATCGATCGTCAACGGGCGCGTCCGCAATCTCGCGGATTTCGGCGCCTTCGTCGAGCTCGAAGAGGGCATGGAAGGCCTGATCCACATCAGTGACATGAGCTGGACCGAGCGCATCAAGCATCCGAGCGAGAAGTTCAAGAAGGGCGACAAAGTCGAAGCCAAGGTGCTGAAGGTCGACACGCAGAACCGCCGGCTGTCGCTCGGGATCAAGCAGGTGAACGACATCTGGGCGAACTGGTTCGCGGCGAACAAAATCGGCGACGTCGTGAAGGGCAAAGTCGCGCGCGCTACCGATTTCGGAGCGTTTGTCGAGTTGGCCGACGGAATCGAAGGGCTCTGCCACATCTCGGAAATCGAAGAGCGGCGGCCGAAGGGCGAGCGCGACAAAGCTCCCAAGGTGGCGCGCGACGCGCGCGTCACATCGGTACTCACACCAGGACAGCAATACGATTTCAAAATTCTGCGGCTCGAGCCGGAGCAACACAAGATCAGCTTGAGCTATCGAGCCGCGCAGAAGCAGGTTGAGCGCGAAGAGATTCAGTCTTTCCGGTCGTCGAAGTCGTCCCCCACAGCAACCATCGGCGACGCCATCATGGCGAAACGGCAATCGTCCTAGGGTTTTGGCGGCTTGCGCGCCACGGGGCTGCGCGCCGGCTGCGACTGAAAAATCGTTTACGTGGCTTAGGATTGGTGGTAAGGAAAGATAAGACGGCGCCCTGTCCCAGCGCCCAGACGGCCCATAGAATGAGCGGTTTGCGAGAGGAGGCCTTCCACTGATGGCTGCGGGAGAGCAGGAAAATCTAGACCACACGATGACGAAAGCCGATCTCGTCGAGGAAGTAACTCGCGTGACCGAGCTGCCGCGGAAGGAATCGGAAGCCGTCGTCGAGACGATCTTCGAGAGCATCATCAGCGCGCTGCAGGCGGACGACAAAATCGAGATCCGCGGGTTCGGCAGCTTCCGCACGCGGCAGCGCCGCGGTCGCACGGGCAGAAATCCGAAGACGGGCGCGAAGGTGGAAGTTCCGCCGAAAAAAATTCCTTTCTTCAAGCCCAGCAAAGAATTGAAAGACTACGTGAACAACCCGCAGGCGGCGGGCTCTCCGGCTCCCGGCTCGGGGCACTGAGCGGGATGGATTACATCTGGACGCCGTGGCGATACCGCTATATCGCCGATGCGTCGAAAGATGACCGCTGCATCTTCTGCGACGCTCTGGCTGCCAACGACGATGTGGGCGCGCTGATCGTCCTGCGCGGAAAGAAAAATTTCGTCATCCTCAACAAGTATCCTTACACCAGCGGGCACGTGATGGTGGTGCCGTATGCGCACGTGGCGGATCTCGACGCGGCCGATCCGGAAACACTCGCGGAGATGATGCGCCTAGCGCAGCGCGTGCAGACGGCGCTGGGCAAGACCTACCATCCGCAGGGCTACAACCTCGGAATGAATCTGGGGCGCGCGGCGGGCGCCGGCGTTACCGGGCACATTCACATGCACGTGCTGCCGCGCTGGGCGGGCGACGCGAATTTCATGACCGTCGTCGGCGAGACGCGCATGGAGCCGGAAGATCTTGCGACGACGTTCGAAAAGCTGCGGAAGGCGCTGGCGGCCTGAAATCTGGGGTATTACGCAACGCACGGAGATGCTATCAGGGTTCATTGTCGTTCCTCTTTTTCCACGGAGCCAGAAGCGAAATTAGAACCACAGCGACAAAAGCGATGGCAAATGCCGCGCCATCCGATAGGTTGGAGTAATGCGCGAAGACGGCGATCAGCACGAGAGCAACGACGATGATCAAGAAATGAGTGAGGCACCCACTGGCACAGCCTTTCATGCCCTGCCGGAAGCCGTTTCTAATCGCTTCTCTGAATCCCATGAGCAGTTGCTACTCTACGGCTACTCTGCCTTCAGCGCATAATCACCGATATCTTCTCTGTGTATAATGCGTCCCCGATGGGGCGTGCGTCGAAAAGCGAGAGAGATTCCAGGAATTCGACAATCGTCGTTCCGTACCGGCGCATCGATCCGCGAAGCCAGCCGCCGTATCTGTACCCGCCCTATCGGTTGACGATCTCCCGCGCGCCGCGCAAGCCGCTGATCGTATTGCCGCACACACTTTCGGAAGTGACCGGTCCGGTGTTCGGGCATGAGGAAGTCGGCGAAACGGACAACGATCTGACGCGTCAGCACGCGGGCGAGCCGCTCGGCGAGCGAATCACGGTTTCAGGAAGGGTGCTCGACGGCGACGGGCGTCCGGTGCCGAACGCGTTGATCGAAATCTGGCAGTGCAATGCCGCCGGGCGCTACCGGCACCGAATCGATCAGCACCATGCGCCGCTCGATCCGAATTTTACCGGCGCGGGACGCACGCTCACCGACGCGCAGGGAAACTACCACTTCGTCACGATCAAGCCCGGGCCGTATCCGTGGGAAAACCACCCGAACGCGTGGCGACCGTCGCACATTCACTTTTCGCTCTACGGCACGGCCTTCGCGACGCGCCTCGTGACGCAAATGTATTTTCCGGGCGATCCGCTGATGCCGTTCGACCCGATTTTCAATTCCGTGCGCGACGAGCGCGCGCGCCAGCGCACGATTGCAAAATTCGATTTGAATCGCACCGAGCCCGGATGGGCGCTTGCGTTCCGATACGATATCGTGGTGCGCGGGCAGGAGGCCACGCCTTTTGAGCGCCGGAAATAGATCCGCGAAGAGGCTCAAGCTGACTCCGTGGTGCACGGTTGGTCCCTATTTCGCCGTTTGCGTCACAACGGAGCTGTGCATCCCGCAGCTCGCAGGGCCGGAGATCAAAGGCGAGCGAGTGAAATTGATCTGCTCGGTCTTCGATCGCAATGGCGCATGCGTGCCGGATACGCTGATCGAAATCTGGCAAGCCGATGCCGACGGGAAATACAATCACCCCGCCGACCGGCAAACGAAATCGATCGATGCGGCGTTTCGCGGATTCGGGCGGCAGATCACGGACGCGAGCGGCGCATGCGAGATCGAGACGATCAAGCCGGGCCGCGTCCCCGGACCGCGCGGCGCGCTGCAGGCCCCGCATCTGGAGGTGGGCGTCTTCACGCGCGGAGTGCTGAAGCGTCTTGCGACGCGAATTTATTTTGCTGGTGACGCCGCGAACAGCGAGTGCCCCGTGCTCGCGCTCGTGCCGAAATCGCGGCGTGCGACACTAATGGCACAACCGGTCGCAGGCCAGCCCGGAACGTGGCGGCACGAAATTCACTTGAGCGGTCCGATAGAGACCGTTTTCTTCGAGGTGTAGGATCAGCCGTAGTTCGGCGGGTTCACGGACTGGTCCATGCCCATCGTTTTTTGTCCGCCGGGCTGGACGTTGACACTGATCAGGTGCGGCTCGTTTGAGTCGAACGCGCACTTGAGCGCCGGCTCGAGATCTTCTGGGCGATCGACTTCGCGCGACTTCATGCCGTAGCCCTGCGCTATGAGAGCGGCGTTGATTCCCGGAATGTCGATGCCCGGGACGTTGGTGCCGACTTTAGTGAAATCGCGGAAACCCTTGAGCGCCGAATAATTGCCGTTGCAGATCACGACGAACACGACCGGCGCTTTCGTTTGCACGGTCGACCACAGCGCCTGAACCGAATATTGCAGCGAGCCGTCCCCAACGGGGCACACGACGCGCCGCTTCGGATTTGCCAATTGCAAACCCACAGCCGCGGGAACCGCGAAGCCCAATATTCCGCTGCGCACGGAGTAGAACGAGCCGGGCTCGTCGAGCTTGACGTAGCGGTCGAGGTCGCCTTTCGATGAAGGACATTCTTCGGCAAGGATTGCGTCGCGGGGCATCAGTTTGTTGAGAACGTTGAAAAGATACGCGCAGGTCATCGGATGCTCGGGCTTCGGCTCGGGCGGAGGAGGACACGCCGCGACGCCGCGATCGACGGCCTTGACGCGGCTCGCAAGATATTTCGCGGCAGCGGCGATGTTGCCGACGATGCTTGTTCCTGCGAGTGCCGCCGAAGCGTCTTGTGGCGAGTTTGTGATCTGGAAGAGCCTGGTGCCCGGGGCGATCGGATTGCCGGGAACGAAGGCGTAGTAGAGAAACACCGGCGCACCGAGTACGACAACCGTATCGTAGCCGGAGAGTTGATCGGCGAGAGGCTTCTGCGCGGGCAGCAAGCCGCCGCGAAACAAACGATGACTGCGCGGGAACGCCCAGCGCGGCGCGATGGGCTCGGCGTAGACGTCGGCGTTCAGGCGTTCGGCGAGCGCGATCGTATCGTGCCACGCGCCGTCTTCTTCGATTTGCGAGCCTGCGATCAACGCCAATTTCTTCTCGCTCGAATCGATCGCGATAACGACTTCGTCGAGCGCGGCGGAATCAGGCGAGACAGTTTGGCTGACACGGCGTGCGACGACGGGCTGGCACGGCTTATTCCAGTCGTCCATTGGAATCGAGATGAAGACTGGTCCGCGCGGAGGGAGCATCGCCAGGTGATAGCCGCGCGCAATCGCTGCGGGAACGTCCTCGGCGCGCAGCGGCTCGCACGCCCATTTCACGTACGGTTTCACCACATCGACCGCGCGGCTGACGAGAAACGGCTCGGCCATGATCTGTCTGCGGTCCTGCTGGCCCGTGGTGACGACGAGCGGCGCATGAAGATAGTGGGCGTCGATGAGCGCTGAAAGTCCGTTGCCTGCGCTCGCGATCGAATGGAGATTCACAAACGCCGCCTCGTTGCGGCCCAGCGCGTAGCCGAGTCCCATGCCCGCTGCAACGCGTTCGTGGAGGCCGAGGATGTACTCGAAACCAGGCGGCATGTCTTTGAGGAACGGAAGCTCGCTCGAGCCCGGATTGCCGAAGATCTTGGTCATGCCGAGGTCGCACAGGACCTCGTAGGTCGCCTCTCGAACTGTGGTCACGATCTCAGGCCTCCTCAACCGTTCTCAACTGGCCGCAGCGCGCAAATCGCGCGTAACTTTCGACTCGGGCCAGCCGTTATAACCAATTGCCCGGGCCGGCGGATACATCGTATCCTGTCTCGCCCGCTCGGGGGCAACCAGTTCCAGCCACAGGTAAATACGAATGGGTGACATGATCGTAGTGCAGGACCTTGTGAAGAACTACGGGGATTTCTGCGCGGTGAATCACATCTCGTTCACGGTGCCGGAGGGAAAGATCTTCGGCTTTCTCGGGCCCAACGGCGCCGGGAAAACCACCACGATCAAGATGCTGACGACCGTGCTCGATCCCACGAGCGGATACATACGCGTCAACGGGCACGACCCGACGCGCGAGCAGAAGCAGGTGCGACGCTCGTTCGGCATCGTCTTTCAGGACCCGAGCCTCGATGACGAGCTGACCGCTTACGAGAATATGGACCTGCACGGCGTCCTCTACGGCGTTCCGCGGGGCGAGCGGCACAAGCGAATCGATATGCTGGTGGAATTCGTGGGGCTCGCGGAGCGCAAGAAAGATCTCGTGAAGACGTATTCGGGCGGGATGAAGCGGCGTCTCGAAGTGGCGCGCGCATTGCTGCACACGCCGCGGATCTTGTTTCTCGACGAGCCGACGATTGGGCTCGATCCGCAGACGCGCAACCACATCTGGGGCTACATCCAGCAACTTAGCAGGGACGAGGGCGTGACGGTTTTCTTCACGACGCACTATATGGACGAGGCCGACCGCGTCGCGAACGAAGTCGGCGTGATCGATCACGGTAAGATCGTGGCGCAGGCCTCGCCCGGGGAGCTGAAGGAACGCACGAAGTGCACCAATCTCGAAGACGCGTTCATCGCGCTCACGGGACACGCCATCCGCGAGGAAGAGGCGAATGTAGTCGATCGCATGCGAATGATGGGCCGAGCGTGGAGAGGAGGAGGACGGCGATGAAAGCGATCTACATTCTTTGCGTGCGCCAGTTGAAGCGCTATGTGCGGTCGCCCGCCCGAATTATCGGCTCGCTCGGGCAGCCGATCCTGTTCCTGGTCGCGCTGGGATTCGGATTGCGGGCGATGTTTGCGCGCGCCGGCCAGGGGAACTACATCAATTTCCTTTCACCGGGAATTGTGTCGATGGCGATTCTCTTCAACGCCGTGTTTTCGGGTATCGAAATTATTTGGGACCGGCAGTTCGGCTTCCTGAAGGAGACGCTTGTCGCGCCTGTTTCGCGGACGGAGATCGTGTTCGGCAGAATGCTAGGAGGCGCGATCGTGGCGTTCGCGCAGGGGCTGATCGTGTTCGTGATTTGCCTGATTGCGGGATTCCGGATTCAGAGCTCGCCATATGTCTGGCTGACGGTCGTGTTCATGTTTTTGATTTCGCTGCTGTTCGCTGGGATCGGGACGGTATTTGGCTCCGTGTTGCAGGACATGCAAGGATTTCCGCTGATCATCAATTTCATCATCATGCCGATTTTCTTCTTTTCGGGCGCGCTATTCGCGGCGAACGGGCTGCCGAAAGTGCTGCAACTCATGCTGAGGCTCAATCCGCTGAGCTACGGCGTGGACGGGTTGCGCGGGGCGTGCAGCAGCGTGTTCGCGTTCGGCCTGGCGACGGATTTGGGTGTGTCGATTGTGCTGACGGCGCTGCTGCTGGCGATTGGGAGCTATTTCTTCTCGAAGATTCAACTGTAGAAAACCGAAGATGCCGGGCTGAAGCCCGGCGCTACATCTAGACCTGTGGGCCGAAACGGGGGGGCGGCAGGTCGCCGAGGATCGGCGCCGGGCACAGCATGCTGTGCCCCTACGAAACTGGCGAGTGGTTGGCGGCAAGCCAAGCATTTGCGCCGGGCACGATATATCGTGCCCCTACAGAGCCATCAAGCACTCGGCAGGGCAGTGATGGCGAGGCGGTCGTCGCGGCCGGGGTCGTCGACGACTGTGCATTCATCGTTGAAGATCATCGTGGCGCGGGACTTCGCGTCGTAGGCGGGCCAATGAGGCAGGCCGCTCGCGTTGGGATTTCCCGTGCGCGCGAAAGCGGCCCAGGCGCTGCTCACTTTTTCCGCGAGCGGCGCGAGGTCGGCGCCCGTGCCGTTCATTCCCGCAGTCTTGTCCGTGTTGTCGAAGACAAACGCCATCTCGATTGCGTGCGGAGAACGCAGCTTGCCGCCGAGGACAGGGCTGCGCCAGTCGAAGATGTACATGTAAGCGGGCGCGGCGCCTTGCTCGGATTTGCGCTCGGCCTGCGTAATGGCGTTCATGCGCATCATGCGGTCGGTGGTGATGGCGAAGTAGATGTCGCTGGGCGAAGCGTTTGGCCGATCCTTCTTGTAGACGGCGAGCAGTGAATCGAGCTGCGCATCGTCAGCTAGGTGCAAGTAGGTTTTCAGCTTCGCGCGCATGCCGGCGTCATCGAGCGAGAACAGGGACCCATCCGCGATGCCAAGCAGCGCAGTGGATTCGGTGCCGTTGGTGCCGATCAACATCGGGACGCTCGCCGATTGCGCGGGCGCATCAGGATCAAAGGGCTGGCGTGGGAGCGAGCGGCCATCGACGACGGGGCCAAGGCGAATCGAATTGGGGCCGGTCATGGCTTTCAGAGCGTCAAGCATCTGATTCATCGGAACTTTTTGCAGATCGTCGACGCGGTCGGGCGCGACTTTCAGCTGCGCAAGAAATTTTCGCGCGGCAGCGTCGGCTTCGTCGCGCGTGCTCACGCGCAGCGTCGAACCGCTTTCAACGATGGCTTTGTGAAACAGGCCCTTCGCCGGCGGCATAGCCATGAGCACGCTGACTTTTCCTCCGCCGCCCGATTCGCCAAAGATCGTGACATTACCCGGATCGCCGCCGAAATGCGAGATATTGTCGCGCACCCACTCGAGCGCGAGCACGCAATCGAGCATGCCGATGTTGCCTGAGTCGGCGTATTTTTCTCCGCCAACGCCACCGAGATAGAGATAACCGAAAACATTCAAGCGATGATTGATGCCGACGACGACCACGTCGCGCTTTCGCGCGAGGTTCGTGCCATCGTAGGTGGGCGCGCCATCCGAGCCGCCGGTGTAGCCGCCGCCGTGGAGCCAGACCATCGCGGGCCGTTTGCCGCGCAAGCTTGCCGTCCAGACATTGAGGACGAGGCAATCTTCGCCGACGCCGCCGGGGCCGAAGATGTCGCCCATGGCGATGCGGATGTCGGAGCCGGTGGCCGCGGAGAGATTTTGCGGAGCCATCGTGCCGTATTGGAGGGCGTCGAAAATGCCGGTCCACGGCTTGGGCGGCTGAGGCGGCATGAAGCGCGCGGCGGCTTCAGTCGAAGCGCCGTAGTGGATGCCCTTGAAGGTGTGGACACCGCCTGTTGAGACGCCGCGGACCTTGCCGAATTTCATTTCGACGACCGGCGCGGGGGCATCGGCGGCGGCAAGCAGTGTCCGCGAGAGCGGAGAACTCAGTGCGGCGGCTGCGAGGGATGTCTTCAGCAATTCACGACGTCGAATCATGGCTCGCCCCCTACGAAGCGTTTGCGACTCTCGGTTCGGCGGCCATGATTGGAACCGTTTCGCGCGGCGCGGGCATGGCGGCGAAGATGACCGCGACGATTCCAATGGCCGCGAGGACGGCGTCGAGTTCGAACGACTTCACGTAGCTTCCGTACCGGTCGAAAATCATGCCGCCCACGTAGCCCGCGGGCGACGCGATGGCGGACGTGAGGAAAATGAACATGCCGCTCAGCTTCGGATACGCCGTGCGGCCGTAGTAGTGGCCGACCATCGTGTTCGTGCAGCTGTAGGTCCAGCCGTACGCGATGCCCTGAAGGGCGGAGGCCACATACGCCAGCGTCAGAGCGCCGGCGTTCGATGTGAAGGCCAAATAGGAACTGATGAAATAGAGGCTAGCGCCGAGCACAAACACGAGCCGCGCATTGAGATAGTCCATGAGCAGTCCGCCGAGCCAGCGCCCGCCGAGCGTGCCGAAAGTGAGCAGACTGATTCCGAATGCGGCCTTGGGGGACGTGATCCCGAGTCCCGTGAGATGCTCCTTCCAATGCGCGATAAAGAGGAAATAGGGGAAGGTAGCCGCGATGCCGGCGATGGCGAGAAGCCAATACGCCGGAGTTGCCAGTGCCTGGCCGGCGGTCCACTCGTGCTTGGTGGCGAGCGCGTCGGTGCGCGAGGGCTGCGCCTGCTGCTCCTCGGGCAGGCCGTCGACCGTCTGTCCCATGGATTCGGGGCTTTCGCGGACGAAGAGAAACGCGATCAGTCCGGAGACAACCATGGCGCCGGCGACGATGCGCCAGCCGACGTGCCAATTGCCTCCGCCTTCGCGGACCAACTTATCCAAGAGCAGAGGCAGGAAGAGGCCGGAGATTCCGGAGGCAGAAAGCGTCAGACCCATCATGGCGCCACGGTAGCGGCGAAACCAGCGCGTGACGCCCGTGGCACAGGGAACCAGCGTCGCGAAACTCATGCCCGTGCCGTTGACCACGCCGAAGGCGACAAGATAGTGAATGGGCTTTGACGCAAGGAAACCGAGGAAGAGCGCGCTCGAGCTGATGATGCAGGAGCCGATGATGAAGGTCTTGCGAATCCCCCATTTGACGATGGCCATGGCCACGAAGATGGCAGCGAGTCCGACAAAGAGATTGAGGATGGTGAAGCCCAGGCCGAGCGTGCTGCGCTTCATCTGGATGGCGTCGATCATGTAGCTA